>ENA-ORDP01000930-ORDP01000930.1-marine-sediment-metagenome-genome-assembly--contig:-NODE-930-length-17470-cov-9.025782_pt1 | contig 17470 bp, 17 predicted proteins | sample MGYA00248627_ERZ508539 | MGnify/ENA primary metagenome ERZ508539 (study PRJEB26208, sample SAMN05571518) | marine sediment metagenome | biome: deep sea; feature: Hydrothermal vent; material... | reverse complement strand
ACGGTGACCGCCGGCTCACTAACCTCGCGGTAGCCCTGGGCGACCTCGTGCGAGCTGAGCGGGGTGCCGCAGCGCGGGCAATAGGGCAAGACCTTGTGGCCCTGATAGAGCAGCCCCTGCTGCCAGATTTGCTTCAAGGCCCACCAGACAGACTCGATATATTCGTCGGTATAGGTGATATAGGCGTTTTCCAGGTCGATCCAGAAGCCCATACGGCGGATCATCTGCTCCCACTCGGTCTTGTACTCCCAGACGCTCGCCTTGCACTTTTTAATAAATTTCTCGATGCCGTATTTTTCGATCTCCTGCTTGCTATTGAGCCCCAGTGACTTCTCGACCTCCAGCTCCACCGGCAGGCCGTGGGTATCCCAACCGCCCTTACGCAGGACATAGCGGCCCTTCATCGTCTGATAGCGGGGAAAGAGGTCTTTATAGACGCGGGGCATCAGGTGACCGAAGTGAGGTTTCCCGTTGGCGGTGGGGGGGCCCTCATAGAATACATAGGGTTTGCCCTGGCGGGTTTTTGCCAATGTCTGAGCAAAAATATCGTGAGACTCCCAGAAGGACAGCATCTGTATCTCACGGGCCTGCACATCATCGGGCAGCTTTTCGAAGCGAGCCATTGACTTTTAGCGACCTCCCTGTGAGAGAACCTATGACCGGGCTATGATACTGAGCCGCTGGGGGTAAGTCAACGAGTAGCCGGTAGGGAGGTGGATTGTCCCTGGGGAAGCTCTGGAGGTATACTGACCTTGTCAGCGTGACCAGTATTTAGGGTAGGCCCAAAACCACTTGCTCAGCTTCCGCCAGCACCATCGCGAAGTCAGGTGTAGCACTGGCCACAATGCCTGTCGGAGTATGTTTGTGCTGAGGAAAGGTGGCTACTGTCGGATGATGCGGTGCATTGTCATAGCGGAAGATGAGCTGATCATATATATCCATGTAGTGATAGCGATACTTCCCCCGGTCCAAGGAAGATACTCTCCGACGGAGGAACTCGAAGAACATCAAACGTGAGCCATCTACGAACAGCACTTCACCTGCCACGTATCCCGTGTTGGGGCTGAGCTCGACAGTATTCAGATTGTGAGTGGCAACCACAGCACAATTCCGAAGAGTGGCAGCTATGTTCTCAGCATGAGCCTCAAGCATTCGCTGTTTATGACCTGCTGAGGACCTCGTCCAAGCTCTTTCGGGTAACCTGCCAATCTTGCTTTGCCTGGGCTAAGGCATACCAGATGAAGTAATCTTGCTCGTCCCCGATCTCCCCGGCGTCGAACTTGTGCAGAAATTCTTCGGTCGACCAGCCATACTTTGTTTCAAAGGCTCGGCATCGTTTCGCTAACCTCGAAATCGCTGCACGGGACAACTTGGTCTCTCGTTCGAGAGATCGAATCACTTCAGGCTTCAGTTCCATTGCTCTTCGCTCCATGAGTGATGTGACTTAAGCAACCTCTATAAGTGAGAAAACCCACAACCAGGCTATGATACTCAGCTAATCAGGGAAAGTCAACGTAGCCGGTGGGGAGGTGGATTGTCCCTGGGGAAGCTCTGGGGGTATACTGACCCAGCATCAAGGAGTTTATCGGCATGAAGATCACCGAGCTTGTAGGGCTAGAGGAGGTGATAATATGGCGATTATTGTCGAGCACAAGGACTCAGGGAAGAAATACATACTGCTAGGCACAGGATTCGGGGCCTTCAAGGCCTCTCGTCCCTCGGTTTTCTTCGGTGACTGGCTCCCTAAAGAGGAATCAGGTGAACTGACCATGGTGGCCGTCTGCGACAATCAGGGCCAGATCGGCTGGATCAGTTCGGAGGAGTTGACCGTGGTAGAGGTCGAGGGTCGGAGACCGGCGGAGATGCTCTAGCAGGTGAAGGGTGAAGAATATAGGTGGCAAATAATGGCTATGGACTACGTTCTAACTGGATACATGTCTCAGGCTATGGGACAGGCCGTCTACGATAAATTGGAGGATGGAACCTTCGCCGGCCGAATCCCACCCTGCACAGGTGTGGTGGCCTTCGGAGCCACTCTGTGCGAGTGTGAAGAAGAATTGCGTTCAACGCTCGAAGATGAAGAGTGGAATAGTTTGTAACAAGCAGATAGCTAGAGCACTCACTTTGAATGCTGTGTGCTAGATGCTATGGATCAGTGACATATGATGCAAACAACTGGTGAGACCCTAGCGCCTTCGAGCCCCCTGAAGCTCGCTCTTCAACTGCAGCGAGCGCACATGGCGGTTTCTTCCACAGAGGACCGCAAGAAGCGCGGCCAAGTGTTCACCCCACCTGAGGTTTGCCGTTTCATGGCCGGTCTCTTCACCCATATCCCTACTCATTTTCGCTTGCTAGATCCCGGTGCCGGCGTCGGGTCGCTGACCGCTGCCATGTGCGAGCATATCGCCAAGCTTCGTACACCTCGGCAGGTCGAGCTACATCTTTATGAGACCGACCCATGCCTGACTCCCCATCTCCGCCGGGTCATAGAAGAGTGCCACAAGATACTTCAGGCCTCCGGTCACTCTCTTTCCGCTCATCTATACAAGAAGGATTTTATTCTTGCCCATGCCTCTACTATGGGGAAAGCCAGATTACTCTTCGGCGATGACTCTAAGCGAGCCGGCGGTTTTGATGCGGTCATTATGAATCCCCCCTACTTCAAGCTCGCAAAAGACTCGGAGTACACTCGCCTTCTGCCACAGATCGTTCATGGACAGCCTAACATCTACACCTTGTTCCTGGCCATAGGTGCTGAGCTTCTCCGACCTGGCGGTGAGATGGTCGCCATCACGCCGCGGAGCTTCTGCAGCGGCCTCTACTTCCGGGCTTTCCGCCGTTGGTTCTTCCGTCGCATGGGACTTGGCCGCGCCCACCTGTTCCTATCACGGAAAGAGATCTTTCGTGAGGCTGGTATCCTCCAGGAGAGTTTAATTACTCTCACTACCCGGCTAGGTGACCACCCTAAGAAAATCCTGCTTTCCACTAGCTATGGACGCGACGACCTCATCGGCTCCGCAACTTTCTCGCTCCCTGCCTCAGAGATCCTGGATGACTCTTCTAGACAATTGGTCATCCGGCTTCCCGAGAACCCGATTGATGCAGAGATCATGCGCCAGGTTGAATCTTGGCCGAAGAACTTCTCCAAACGTGGATTCCGCATTTCGACCGGCCCTGTAGTGAGCTTCCGCGCCCGGCAATTCCTGTGCCACACCTACGATGCTGCCAGCATGGTTCCACTCCTGCTAGACGGGAGCGTTCGGCGGTTCGAGACGGTTTGGCCTCCCCCTCGCAACGGAAAGCCCTGTGCGCTCAAGGTGACGACCAAGTCCGAGAGATTGCTCCTTCTTGCCAAAAACTACGTCCTGCTTCGCAGGTTTAGCGCCAAGGAGGAGCGCCGGCGCCTGACCGCCAGTTGTCTCTTGGCTGGGCAGTTCCCTGCAGCACGTGTAGCCTTGGAAAATCATCTCAACTATGTTTACCATGCAGCGCAAGAGCTTTCTGAGGACGAGACCTACGGTCTTGCGGCTCTCTTCAACTCCTTGTTGCTCGATCGCTACTTTCGCACTCTCAGCGGAAACACGCAGGTCAACGCGACCGAGATACGCACGATGCCCTTTCCAGACCTTGAAACGCTTGCAGATATCGGGCGCCGAGTTCGTCAGTTACAAGGCATCTCCCCCGAGGAAACCGAGGAGCTCGTGCTTACCACGCTCGGCATCGAGGGGCAAATCCGACGGCGGCTGTTGGCGGAGGCAGGCAGATGAGCAAGATCGAGGAGGCTCAAGAGATCCTGGCAATACTCGGGCTGCCGAAGGGTCAGAGGAACGAGCGTTCCGCGCTTACCTTACTCGCTCTCGCCAAGCTCAGGCCGAAAGACCCTTGGGAAGGGGCTCAAAGACCGCTCTTACGTATCTGGGATATCATGCGCTTCATGCGGGAACAATACGGGAAGGAGTACGCCGCAAACAGCCGAGAAACTATCCGAAGACAGACCATCCACCAGTTTGAGCAAGCCCGTTTAGTCGACCGAAATCCCGATAATCCGACGCGACCAACCAACAGTGGCAAGACGGTCTATGCTCTCACCAAGCCTGTGTTGAAGCTCCTCCGCGGATATGGCAGGAGCTCCTTTGCTCGGGACGTCACTGCGTTCATCAGTCGGGTTGGCATGCTACAAGCCACCTATCGGAGTAGCCGGGCGCGGAACAGGGTACCTCTCACCACACCAGCGGGGAAGAAAGTCTATCTATCACCCGGCAAGCATAACCAGCTACAGGTTGCCGTCATCGAAGAGATGGGGCCCCGGTTCGCTCCAGGGGCAACTGTGCTGTACGTCGGCGATACTGCCCTAAAGCACGTTATCCTAGAGACCAAGAAACTGAGTGAGCTCAATATTCCCATCACCGCCCACGACAAGCTGCCGGACGTGGTACTCTATGCCCGGAGGAAGAACTGGTTGTTCTTCATCGAGGCGGTGACTTCACATGGCCCCGTGAATCCGACACGACAACTGGAGTTTGAGCAGATGCTCACAAATTGCACAGCAGGGCGCATCTACGTGAGCGCATTCCCAGATACTGCGACCTTCCGTAAGTACGCTGCCGAGATCGCTTGGGAGACTGAAGTGTGGATCGCGGATCAACCCGACCACATGATCCACTTTAACGGACCAAGATTCCTTGGTCCCCATGATATGCCAGAAAAATAAAAACGAGAGGAGGTGATAATATGGCGATTATTGTCGAGCACAAGGACTCAGGGAAGAAATACATACTGCTAGGCACAGGATTCGGGGCCTTCAAGGCCTCTCGTCCCTCGGTTTTCTTCGGTGACTGGCTCCCTAAAGAGGAATCAGGTGAACTGACCATGGTGGCCGTCTGCGACAATCAGGGCCAGATCGGCTGGATCAGTTCGGAGGAGTTGACCGTGGTAGAGGTCGAGGGTCGGAGACCGGCGGAGATGCTCTAGCAGGTGAAGGGTGAAGAATATAGGTGGCAAATAATGGCTATGGACTACGTTCTAACTGGATACATGTCTCAGGCTATGGGACAGGCCGTCTACGATAAATTGGAGGATGGAACCTTCGCCGGCCGAATCCCACCCTGCACAGGTGTGGTGGCCTTCGGAGCCACTCTGTGCGAGTGTGAAGAAGAATTGCGTTCAACGCTCGAAGATTGGGTGCTACTGGGGTTAAAACTGGGACATTCTCTGCCGGTACTGGGAGAGATTGATCTAAACCGGGAGCCAATTCGTGAGCCGGTGGACACCGTCTAAGCGTCGCGATTTCGTTCGGCGCCTAGCATTTGACGCTTAGCGCGCAGCACGATACACTTCCGAATGTGATCAAGTCCTTCAAGGACAAGGAGACCGAGAGGGTCTATCGCCGTGTTTACTCGAAGAGGCTGCCACATGAGAGCCAGCGAATCGCTCTGCGGAAGCTCAGGATGTTAAACAACGCTACGTCACTCCAAGATCTACGCTCCCCACCAGGGAATAGGTTGGAGAAGTTGAGGAGAAATCGTGAAGGGCAGCGTTCGATTCGCATCAATGATCAATGGCGAATTTGCTTTGTATGGCATGAGAACGACGCTTATGACGTAGAAATTACGGATTATCACTAGGGGGAGTTGAGATGACCGAAGAGAGAATGGCACCGGTGCATCCGGGGGAAGTGTTGCAAGAGGAGTTCTTAAAGCCCCTGGGATTGAGTCAGCATCGGTTGGCACTGGACATCGGTGTCGCCCCGCGCCGGATCAGCGAGATCGTCTTGAGGAAACGAAGTATAACGGCGAACACGGCGCTGCGTCTGGCGCGGTATTTCAACACTTCACCTGAGTTTTGGCTGGGGCTGCAAGCGCAGTATGACTTGGACATCGAGGAGGATGAGTTCGGAGATCGCCTCGAGCGGGAAGTCAAGGTCTATGCTAAATTGCAGTAGTGTGATCGTGGTGATCATCGGGGCTGTCAAAGCCAGCAGCAGCGGCGAGCGGTTCCGTTATCCACTCACCATCAGATTCATCAGCTAAACAGAGGAGGCTCGTTTGCCTAGATCGAACAAAGAGCAAATTCGCGTCGGCATCATCGGTACCGGCTTCGCCCGCAGAGTTCAACTGCCGACCTTCCACGCCACCCCCGGCGTCCAAGTAGTGGCCGTCTGCAGCGCCCACCGCGATCGGGCCGAAGCAGCAGCTCAGGAGTTCGGTATTCCCCAGGCATTCAGCGATTATCGCCAGATGCTCCAGACCGGTGAGCTGGACCTGGTCAGCATCGTCACCCCACCGCACTTGCACCTGCCGATGGGCCTGGCGGCCATCGAGGCCGGGACACATTTGTTATTGGAAAAACCTATGGCCTTGGACCTGAGCGAGGCCCGCCAACTTTATCAGCAAGCAGAGTCCGCCGGCATCGTCCACCTGATAGATCACGAACTGCGCTTCAGCCCTGCCCGGCGCAGGTTCAAGGAGCTGGTAGATCAGGGTTTTCTGGGGCAGCTCTATCAGGTGACGGTCAGCTTGGCCACCGGCTTGCGCGCCGATCCGGAGCGGCCTTGGGATTGGTGGTCCGAAGCGGCCAAAGGCGGCGGGCTGCTGGGGGCGGTCGGCTCCCACCAGATTGATCAATTGCGCTGGTGGTTCGGCGAGATCGAGCGCGCGGCCGGCCTGCTGGAAACCTTCATCAAGGAACGGCCGCTGGCGGGAATGGGCGGCCAGACGCGCTTGGTCGAGGCAGACGACTTTTGCTCTTTCCAATTGCGTTTTGCCACCGGAGCTTTGGCCACCGTCACCCTGAACTCGGTAGCCCGCCATGTGCAAGGCTGGCAGAGGGTGGAGGCCTATGGCAGCGAGGGGACACTCATCTTGGATCGAGGACGGCTCTGGGGCGCTCGCAGCGACGAGCAAGAATTGACCGAGCAGACCCCGGATGACCCGCTACAAGGCCAGGTCACCGGTTTGCCTGAGGGAGAGTTCCCGCAGGCCTTCATCCATCTTACCCGCGCCCTGGTGGAGTCGCTCCGGCAAGGGCAAGCACCTGAAGGAAGCGCCAGCTTCTACGATGGGATGCGCTGCCAGGCGGTGCTCGATGCCATCAGGCGCTCGCAGGCCGAGGAGGGTCGCTGGGTGCCCTGCGGGGCTTGAAGTCAGGGGGTGCTCACTTTGACCGTCTTCGTCTTGTCGCCGGTGTTGCCGTCGTTGTCGGTCACAGTAAGCGTCACCTGAAACTGGCCGCTGCTGGCGAAGGTGTGCTCTACGATTTTGCCGCCGGCTTGACTGCCATCACCGAAGGTCCACTCGTACTTGACGATCCGGCCATCAGGATCGAACGAGCTGGAGCTATCAAAGCGCACCGTCTGCCCGACCGTAGGCTGCTCTGGCGTGAAGCTGAAATTGGCCGTGGGCGAGAACTTGATCGTGAGCGCTCGCTGAGCTATGCCGAAACTCACCCGGATCGTCTGGCCGGCCTTGAGGCTGACCGTCTGCTGGGTGGGAGTCGTCGGCTCGAAACGCGGCGGCAGGGTGGTCAGATCGAGCGAGAGCTGATAATCGCCCGGCGCTAGATCAGCGAAGAGGAATGAGCCATCGGTCCCGCTGACTTGGGTGCTCGTCTGTCGCTGGGGACCGGCAAGGATCAACCGCACTCCGGCCATTCCACTCTCGTTTTTCTCCTGGTGACCATTGCGATCAGCATCGTTGAAGACCGTCCCGCGAATGGCGGCCACCCTGGCCAATGGAATATCAACCTGCCGGGTCTCTCCGGCCTTTAGCTTAATGGGAATGGGCATATCTACCAGCGAGCGCAGCTCGGCCGGCAGGTTGTTAATGCGCAGCGCATAGTTGCCCGGTGGTAGGGGAAAGAAGCGATAGAGCCCGCTGCCTTGAGGATCGGTCCGCGCCTGCGCCCCATCCAGACTCAAGATCAGGTTGGGAACGCCCGGTTCACCAGGATCGCGTCGGCCATTGCCGTTTTCGTCTATGAAGACGTACCCTTCCACTCGGCCCTTGATGGCAATGAACGGCAGAGGCAGATCGAAATTGAGCACGGTCGAGATGTTCAGCGAGAGCGTCAGGGGGCCGGCATCTGGAATTTGCAATCTGCCGCTAGAGGAGACGGTGAATTGCGCCAGATCAACGCTCAAGCGCCCACTCAGCAGCGTCACCTGGTTAAACCGATCTACGCTGAAGCCCAGGGTGCGCCCCGGCTGCTGCAGCGTCAAGCTGACGAAGGCCTCGACTTGGCGGGAGAGCAGCGCTCCGCTAGTGAGATCGAACTGGCTGACTTGGGTGACGCGAAACAGGCTGAGCAGCGGACCGAGGCGCAGGTCAGCATCGGAGCCAAAGCGCAGCTCCTGCAAGTCTGTGTGGGCTACCTGATCGGTCGTACGCGTTTGGGTGCTGAGCAGCGAGAGCTCCAAGGGACCCACCGGCTGGCTGAGGCGCAAGCTGAGGTCAAATTGGGTCAGATCGGTCTGTGGCGGCGGACCGGCACTCTTGTGCCGCACCTGCCCGATCATCGCCGAGACGGTGGGCAGGAACTGCCCCAGCGTCAGGCGGGCCGCCGCTTGGGCCTGAGTGGTGGTCAGGGTGGGCAAGGTCGGATCTCCATTGACGTTGTCATGGCTCAGGCTGAAGAGGCTGGAGATGCGCACCGCGCTGGTATCGAAGCTCTGCGTCAGGCTCAGGCCGGCCTCATCCTGGCGTTGACCGATAAAGTTGCTGCCGGCACGCACCAACTCGGCCTGAATCTGCAATCCGGCGATCTGGCTGGTCGAGCGCAGCAGCAAGGCCTGATCACCTACGCCATTGGCCTGGCTGAAGGCCAGCTCGCCTCTGAGCTGGGCCAGGCTTATACCATGCTCGTCCAGCGAGAGCCCGCCCAGGAAGTCAGGTCCACCTGGGCCTGCGCCGAAGCGGCTCTGCAGCGCGAGGGTCAGGAGGGGGAGCGGATCGAAGACCAATTGAGCGCCCGCCTGAAAGCGCGCTTTATCCTGAACGGCGGCGACGGTCAGTTGGGTATTGAGCAGCTTCTGTCGGCTGGTCAGCCGAGCGCCCCGGCCACTGAGCTGCACTAGATTCGATAGATTGAGAACCAGATCACCTAGAGTGACGGCAAAGCTCGGACGGTCCAACTCGAAGAACAACTGGCGCAGCTCCAACAGGTTGGCGATCTGCAGCCGATAGCCTACCTGGCTGTTGGGTTGGAAATCGGTCCCGCCGCTCAGGCTGACCAGCGGGGTAAAACTGCCAGGTGTTTGTCCCTGAATGGTCAATTTGGCCTGGGAAGGAGCCGTCAAAAAGAGTGTACCGCCCACCCCTGACGGTCCGGGCGGCCGGACGGTCAGGATGACGGTCGCTGAGGCACTGACCTGGGAGAAGACGGTCGAGCGGGCTTCCAAACTGATCCGATCGCGGCCCGGCCGGGCTTGAGCCGGTACGACGACTGTGACCAGAATGGGCTGCTCCTCGGCGGGCAGCAGCTCAAGCGAGCTAACTGCCAATTTCAGTGGGAAACCCCGGCTGGAGCTAGCGGTGAGCACCAGACGATCGAGGGCATTGCCTCGATTGCTGATCTGGAACACCAGGGGGACGCTCTGGCCTGGGTCGGCCTCCCGGTCGGGTGGCGCGGTCAGAGTGATGCCGGGCACGCCGCGCACGGTGATGATCGCGGTGGCCGAAGCGCGCAGGCTGGGGTCGGCGGTGGAGCTGGCCGTCAAAGTGACCTGATTCTTGCCGGCCTGCGCTCGCGAGGTGACCAGCACGGTGACGAAGAGCGAATTGGAAGCTCCGGCGGCCAGCATTTCGGGTGCCGGCGTGCCCAGGGAGCTCAAGCCGTCGGAAAGCGTCAGCGCAAACTGAAAGGTCGCGGAGGCCGGACCGGTGTTCTTAATAGCATAGACCAGGGTGACGAACTCTCCCGGTGCAGCGGAGGCGCTGGGGGAATTAACGGTCAGCGTTACCTGCGCCAGGGCGAGCGGAGCAGCCCACAGCAGCATGAATAGTATTGCCAGGCCGCAGCTCAGCAAGTAGGGAGCTCTGCGCATAGGTTCCCTACTGCGCCACCATGGCCTTCAGGGTTAAGACATCGTCGAAGTTCACCAGGCCGTCATTGTTAAAGTCGAAAGCGCGCGCGTTATCCTGCACTGCCGGTTCCTTGAAATGCAGTCCCAGCAGGGTCGGGTCTGCCAAGTTAAATTGCCCATCGCCATTGATGTCCTCGTAGAGACCATCGCCATTGAGATCCCGCGGTGGGGCTGAGGCATCACCGATCGGCACCAACTGGAGCGGCTTGATGACCAGCAACTGCTGACCGCCGACCAGATTGGCCCCACCGAAGTCCAAGATGGCCAAAATTAAATACCGGCCGGGAGGCAACAGGTCACCCCGCTTGCGCGCGCTGGTGACGGTCAGTTGACGACGATAGCCAGGAAGGATCGGGAAGGCTGCTATGGGGATGGTGTCCACCGTCGCTCCGCTTTGGTCGCGTATCTCCACCCGCCCGGAGACCTTGGGTAGGTTGAGCGTGCCGCGGTTGCTGAACTCCACCAGCACCCTGGGGGGGTTGAGCCCGTGGACTTCGACGTCAGAGATCTGGCCATCTTTATGGCCGGTGCCGGCCGCAGTCTCCAGGACTTTAACCGCGAAGCGGCGCTTGACGGTGATAGTCGTGCCCGGCTGGCCCGGCTGAGTCACCGGTGTCCCCTCGACCATGACCGCCGTCCAGTAGGTGCCATCGAGCGATTTGTCGGTTGGGACGCTCAGGGTAAAGCGAATCTCCTTTGATTTATTGGGCTCAAGCTCAAACTGCTTCGGCGCGGCGCTGACCCAGGCGCTGGCTGAACGGGGCACCTGCCCGGCGGCTTTACAGAAGAGATTCTGCCCCTGAAGATCGCGCAGCCAGTCGCAGACGCTGACGGTGATGCTGGTGGGCTCGGTATCATTGTTGATCACGTTGAACTTGAAGGTCTGACTGGTGCCGGCAGGTAAGGTCGGCTCAAACTCAATCTGAGAGATGCGCAGCGCCTGGCCTTCGAAGGCCAGCCAAGCGAGCAGCAAGAAAACCAGCAGCAGCAACCGTCGTGTTCTCATTGGCAAGCTATTATAACTGGCAGCGTTCGCTTTGAAAACCCCAGCCGGGCGATGGTCATTAGGACACCGGTCTCTCGAGCAACAAGCAAGGAGAGAAAGACCTAACTGATCTCTCTCCCCTGCTTAACGCGATGCTTGCCGGAGATAGCTATGGGGTGGATAGGGTGAAGCGCACCGTAATGTGGAAGGCGGCGGCGGGCAAGTTCACCAATCCGTTAGCACTGATCAAGCGATACCACACGTCTACGTTCTGGTTATGATTACCGCTCAAGGCACTATTATTAACGTTGGTTTGGCCCAACAACTGCGTGCTCGCACCACGGGGGTCCCCGTCATAGATGGCCAATGCGTCTCGAGGGTCGACAGGACCGGTAAAGGAAACCTTTTCGACCTTGAGATTCCAGGCGATATTGGCCTTGACTAGCAAGTTAGAATGCGGCTCGCAGACGTAGTTGTAGTTGGGATCAACTGTGCCGAAGTCACAGTCCAGGTCTGAGCCCGGTCCGCCTCCACTGGGGGCCGGTCCTGCCGGGTCTTCGTTGGCCAACGCGCCAGGCGTATTGCCGACGATGTCCAACTCCAGGAGATTGGCAATGTTGAAATCTACTTGCCCCTCTTCTGAACTGCCACTACCACCACCGCCACCCATTGCCCAGACCCCTACCGTTCCTATCAGTAGGGAAACACTGAGGATGAGAATTCCGACGTAGATGAGTCGCTTCACGTTGAGCACCTCCTAGTGGTTAATTGGAGCCACCCAGCAGTCCTACCACCATGAGGGTTCACGGCAACCCAGCCATCTCGCCGGAAAACTGCGAGACCTGTGGCTTTGCGCCCCCGCCTTGCAACGGGTTTGCCTTGGACATGGCCTCCTTGTAGGTTGTGACTTTGCGCCCCACGCTTTCACGTGGTTTGCCTTTTAGGCGCTCCCAACGCAGCGACTAAGCTGATAATAGTATAATAGCCGAAAATGTCTCCCTTGTCAAGGTCTTGGGTATCACAGAAGAAAACAAACGGCGGAGGAGCTGTACGCTCCTCCGCCGGCCCCTGCTAACTCTATTTGCTCACAACTCAGTGGCTTTCTGGTTCCTGAGCCGAGCGAGGCTTATTAAGGCGCAGAAAGAGTATAGACGACGGTCACGGCATAGAGAGACTGTCCCGATCGCGCGTCCAAGTTGGCCAAGTAGCCACCCCCTACCGGGCCTTTGCCGGCGCGCAACTCGTACTCGACCGGAATGGTCGTGCTATCGTGACCGGTGATCGAGCCCTTGGCCGTCCCGAAATCGGCCAACGTCTTATGGGTCACCTGGTTGGTGACGCGCAGCACGTCGATTAGCTCCTTGCTGGAGTTGGCCGGCTGAGCGTCGGTCTTAACCGTCGTCAACCGCCAGTTGGTGTTGCTCTCGATCACCAGTTTGCCGCTGGGCCGGCAGATCGGATCGACCCTAGCGAAAGAATCTACTGCGCCAAAGTCACAATCCAGCCTGCCACCCTGAACTGAGAGCTCCGCGTAAGCCTTCACGCCGAACTCTGCCTTACCCTTCTCTGAGCCTGCCCATACACCAATGCTCGGTAGAACCATAATCGCCATCGTGAGCACCGCCATGAGACTAAGTGTGAATTTCTTCATGAGAAAGCACCCTCCTAATGGGTTTAAAGTTGCATCTAGCAGCTCTGCCACCATTAGGCAGACCACGGCAACCCAGCCCTCTGCGACCTGCGCCGCAGAGCTGTGGCTTTGCGTCCCCGCCTCACGACGGGTTTGCCCTTGGCGTAACTGCCTAGAAGGCCGTAGCTTTGCGCCCCACGCTTTCGCGTGGTTTGCTCTTTGTAGATGCTTTCACTGAAGCCTTGCAACGCACTACGCGTGCCACGTCGTCTACATCTATTGAGCTACATTCAATAAGAACCACCTCGCTTCGCTGATGGTGCTTGAGTTCAATCTCCTGAAATCGTATAGATCAAGGTGATGTGATAGTTGCCCGGACGATAGTTGGTGCTATTGAATTTTACCCGATAGTCCACACCCAACTCGTAACGCCCGTAACTGCCACTGGCGATCACCTGAGCCTCGTGGCTCACGGTGAGATAAGACCTCCCCTGAGCACGCACCTGCAGGTCGCTGATCGGTTTGAGATAACGCCCGTCGGTGCTCCGCCCCATGTCCGCATCGGGGGTGCGCACGCTGACCCGCCAGGGGATGTTGCTCTGGGCCACCAGGACAGTCTCGCGCTCCCGCTCAATGAAGCCTTGGGTCAGATCGGCAGCGCTCGGACTGGGAATTTCAAAAACGGAAGTAACACTTTGCCCTCCGGCGTTATTCCGACCGAGCACCGTGAGCATTTGGGTAGGCAAGATGGTAAAACCAACCCGACCGCTCACTGAGCCATCTGCTTGAGAGATAGGTGAATACATCAGAAGCAAGGCTGCTAGGATAAGTCCCAGCAGCAATGAGAAGAAACTTCTTTTCATGATCCTTCGGCAACCCAGCCACCCTCAGCATGACCTGGTCGGGCCTGTGGCTTTGTGCCCTCGCGTTACCACGAGTTTACCCTTTCGGGACCGAGCGACACCTCCTTCGGTAGTCTGGCGATCTCCTCATCCGGAGACCCATGACTTTGCGTCCCCGCCTCGCAGCGGGTTTGCCGTTTCGGGGGTTCCACCCCATTCAACAAAAGTCATTGTAGCACGTCCTCCCGGCAAAAACAAGTGTTGCGCAATACATTGCCGGGATAACAGGGTAACATTGCTTTGCCCGGTAGGTGATGCTAAACTCCCAGCCAGATGCTAATATCTACTGTGGCTCTGATCCGATCGGTAACTGCCACATTGGGAGCTGAGTTGCTATGCTTGACCTCAAAGCGATCCGTGCGAACCCCGCAGCAATGGAAGAGCGCCTCAAGCGGCGCGATCCCTCGCTGAGCCTGGGTAACTTCCCTCAACTCGATGCGGAACGGCGGCAGATCATCCAAAAAGTCGAGTCGCTCAAACATCAACGCAATGAAGCCTCCGAGCAGATCGCGGCGCTCAAGCGCGCCAGGCAGGCTGACGAAGCACAACAACTGATCGCACAGATGGGCCAAATCGCCGCGCAAATCAAGGAGCTGGATGCCGAGCTCAGTCAAACTGATAGCGCGATCGGGCAGTTGCTCTCCCGCTTGCCCAACCCCCCACACGATAGCGTGCCGGTTAGCTATGATAAAGCGGACAAAGTGGTCATCCGGGAGTACGGCCAGAAACCCCAGCTCGACTTCGCTTATCTGAACCACGTCGAACTGGGCAAGCGCCTCAAGATGCTGGATTTCGAGCGAGCGGCACGGATCGCCGGGGCACGCTTCGCCCTCTATAAGGGTCTGGGTGCCCGCTTGGAGATGGCGCTGATCCAGTTCATGTTCCAGTACCAAATCACTCAAAACGGCTATACGCCGATCTTGCCACCTCATCTGGGCAATCGGCAGAGTTTTTATACTTCATCCCAATTGCCTAAATTTGCCGAAGATGATTATTATGTCGAGCGCGACGATCTCTACCTCAACCCGACTGCTGAAGTGATGCTCTGCAACCTGCACCGCGGGGAGATCTTGGAGGCTGAGGAGCTGCCGATCAATTACGTCGCCTATACCGCTTGCTTCCGCCGCGAGGCCGGGGCGGCTGGCGGGGAGGAGCGGGGCCTGATCCGCATGCACCAGTTCAACAAGGTGGAGCTCTTCAAATTCGTCCATCCGAAGGATTCTTATCAAGAATTAGAGAACTTAGTTCAGGATGCTGAAGACATCTTGCAAGCGTTGCAACTACACTATCGAGTGGTGCTGCTCCCCACCGGCGATCTCGGCTTTCAGGCCAGCAAAACCTACGATCTGGAGGTCTGGCTGCCCTCACAGGGTCGCTATTACGAGGTCTCATCTTGCAGCAACTGCGAGGCCTTCCAGGGACGGCGCGGCGAGATCCGCTATCGCCCGGCGCCGGGGGCCAAACCGGAGTTCGTCCACACGCTCAACGGCTCGGGCCTGGCAACCTCGCGGCTCTTCGCCGCCATTTTGGAGAACAACCAGCGGCCCGACGGCTCGGTCGTTGTCCCCGCAGTCCTGCACGACGGCGTAGGAACAGACGTGATCGCCGGTTAATTCGGCAGGAGGCCCAAGAACCCATGATGATCAAGGGACGAATCGCCAGGATAAGACATACCGCGTCTTGGCTGCTCCTGCTGGCAGCCTTTGTAGCTTTGGGATTGGCCTTACCCGCCCGCTCAGCGTTGCCACAGGCGCTGCCCGATCTGGTCGTCACCGGGATTTCGGTCAGACCAGCGAGCGCTCAGCTTGGTCAGCCGGTCACCCTCCAGGCGACGATAGCCAATCAGGGCAACGCCGCTGCTGGCTATTTCTATGTGCTCTTTCGGGTGGACAAAAAAATCGCCGGCGCGCCTCAGGTCAACGGACTGGCCGCCGGGGCGCAGACCACTGTTCAGACGCTATGGATAGTCACTGCCGGGCGACATACGCTGAGCGTAGAGGCCGATTCATCTCAGAGTGTAGTAGAGTCTAATGAGAACAATAATAAACTAAGCCGGACGCTGGAGTTCAGCGGCGATCTGGCCTTGCTCAGCGTGGAGCTGAGCCCCGCGAACCCTCTGCCGGGCGAAGCGACCACGGTCACAGCCACCATCACCAACAGCGGCGCCAGAGACATCAAAAAGCGCTTTGCGGTGCAGTTCCTCGATGGGCGACGGGCCTTCACCACCCGCTTCATCTCCGGTCTGGCCGTGGGAGCGCACCAGGTGGTCCAGGCCAGTTGGACGCCTCAGGCGGGCGAGCATGTCCTGCGCGTGATGCTCGATCCGTTCAACGTCATCAGCGAATCGAGCGAGCTGAACAATATGGAGACCAAACTGATTGACGTCTCCACCCGCCGGCCTGACGGCGCCGACCTGCAGGTGACCCAGTTAAGCCTAGCACCCGTTCCAGCGACCGCCGGTCAGGCTGAGACGCTGACGGCGATCGTGCGCAATCACGGCTCCGGCGCGTCTGGTCCCTTCACGGTGCGCTTTCAAGTAGAAGGGCAGACACTGGCCAATCGGGCGGTCTCTCCCGGCCTCAAACCGGGCACCCAGGTGACGCTTCAAGTCCCCTGGACGGCTTCGGCCGGCGAGCGGGTGATCCGGGTCCACGCTGATCCGGAGGGCCAAGTGGTCGAGCCCGATGAGTTGGATAACGTCTTGAGCCGAGTTGTTCAAGTGGGACCTCCGCTCAACGCCTGCGGCGACTATGTCTTCTATCAACTGAACAAGGCCGATATGGATTTGCTCGATACGTTGACCGGCTTAACCTCCGAAGCGGTCCGTGATCTCTTCCTACCGGGGATGCGCCATGTGATGGAGAGGGAGTATCAGGGGGTCAATATCCGCTTTACCTTCAAGGAACCCCCTCGGGCGCGCAGTACGATTCGCTTCAGCACGGAAGACCGCCGGCCCATCTTAGGCTTGGCTCCCATCGGCGCGCAGCACGGCACGGCACAGGTTTTCCTGGGCAGCTTCGCCGACTTCTCTTCGCTGCGCTTTGCCCCCCTCGATCGGCTGGAGATGATCATCGGGACGGTTGCTTCCCATGAGTTGGGACACCTGCTCGGCCTGAATCACACTTCGAAGGACAACCCCAACGACATCATGTCGGCCAATGCCGATCTGGCGATCTTCTCTTTAAGCGGCCTGCCGTCATTCACCTCGGCCAGCCTCCAGCAGCTCGAGCGCGAGCTGCCGCTGGCCTGCTCGCGGTGAACAGCGGCGGATGTTTGATCAGACCGGCAGTAGTGATTAGACTGGGAAGGGTGATCGCTTATGATTCAACTCAAGGCGCGCATCAAGTTCAGCTACGAAGACTATCAGAACCTGCCCGAATCGGAGACCAAGCGCTATGAGCTATTGGGAGGTGAGTTGGTGATGGTTCCAGCACCGAACTGGTTTCATCAGTCGGTCTCGTGGAATCTGGAGACCCTGTTAGGTCGCTTTGTGGAGAAGGCACAATTGGGTTTAGTTCGCCATGCCCCGTTGGATGTGATCCTCTCTCAAGAAGACGTGGTCCAGCCGGACATTCTCTTCATCTCCCAGGAGCACTTGGACATCATTCAGGAGCAGGGCATTCACGGCGCTCCTGACTTGATGATAGAGATATTCTCCCCGGCCACCGCCGCGCGCGACCGCACTCTCAAGCGCACCCTCTACGCCCGCTACGGCGTGAGCGAATACTGGCTGGTAGATCCCGATGCCCAAACCATCGAGGTGCTCAAGCTAGGGCCAAAGGGCTATCAGAGGGCCGGACGCTACGAAAAAGACCAGACACTGAGCTCACCGCTGCTGGCCGGTTTAGAGATTCCGTTGGGCGAGGTCTTTTGAG
>ENA-ORDP01000928-ORDP01000928.1-marine-sediment-metagenome-genome-assembly--contig:-NODE-928-length-17476-cov-4.702486_pt1 | contig 17476 bp, 16 predicted proteins | sample MGYA00248627_ERZ508539 | MGnify/ENA primary metagenome ERZ508539 (study PRJEB26208, sample SAMN05571518) | marine sediment metagenome | biome: deep sea; feature: Hydrothermal vent; material... | reverse complement strand
TGCGGATGGTCGTGCACCACGTGACGGAAAGTATATTGAGAAAATCGGGATGTATAATCCCACCAGAAATCCTGCTGAAATCAACATCGATTTTGACGCAGCCCTGGCTTGGTTGCAGAAAGGTGCCCAGCCTACAGATACGGTGAGAGCCATCCTTTCGTACAAAGGTGTGCTTTACAAATATCACCTGATGAAAGGTGTGCAGAAAGGTGCTTTTGATGAGGCTCAGGCTGAGGTGAAATTCCAGACCTGGCTATCAGAAAAGGAAACCAAAATTGCTGCTAAAGTAAGCGGTCTGGAAGAAAAAACACGTTCTGAGAAGAAAGCACAATTTGAAGCTGAAACCAAAATTCGCGAAGCCCGCGAAGCGGAGTTGGCTAAGAAAAAAGCTGTTATTATAGAAGCGGAAGCCGCTGCGGCCAAAGATGCAGCTGGTGAAAAAGAAGAGCCTAAAGCCGAAGTTAAGGAAGAAGCTAAACCCGAAGCTGTTACTAAAGAAGCTAAAACCGAAACCACAGAAGAAGTTAAAGCTGAAGTTAAGGAAGAAGCTCCTGCCGCTGAAGATAAAAAAGAAGAAGCCAAAGTCGAAGAGGTTGCTGAAAAAGCTCCTGCTGCTGAGGACAAAAAAGAAGAAACCAAAGCTGAAGAGAAAGAATAATCAGCTTATCGTTAAAAATTGAGAAAGTCCGGTGTACATGCGCCGGACTTTTTTTATGGTCTGTTTTCGCTATTTTTGCGGGATAAACAAAAGGTTTTACCGGATACGAAAAATATGGATGCTTTTCAGGATTATTTTTACCTCGGATTGATTACCAAAACGCATGGTTACAATGGTAAGGTGGTAGCTTTTATCGATACGGACGACCCTTCTGTTTATGAAAATATGGAGATACTGTTTTTAAATATCCACGGCATGCCTGTTCCCTATTTTATTGAGGATAGGTCGCTGAAAAACAATAAGCTTATTATTAAATTTCAGGATGTTACTTCGGAAGAACATGCTACCGATTTGGTTAAAAAAGAGATTTACCTGCCACTTTCGGCACTTCCCAAGCTTTCCGGAAATAAGTTTTATTACCACGAGGTGAAAGGGTATCTGGTAACGGATGAGGTGTTTGGCCCCGTGGGCAGGATTGTAGAAATTCTGGATTATCCTGCTCAGGCAGTAATGCAGGTGTTTCACGAAGGAAAAGAGGTGCTGATACCCATCAACGATGCCGTAATAATGAAACTTGATCGTGAGAGCAAAACCATTCAGATAAAAGCACCCGAAGGTTTGATTGACCTCTATTTAAATACATAAAATGAGCGCTTTCGACACACGACCTTTTCATTTTCAACAGTTCAGCCTGTATCACCACCGGTCAACCATGAAAGTGGGAACCGATGCTGTTTTGCTGGGTATCCGGACGGAATTGGAGGGCGTGACCGATGTGCTGGATATTGGAACAGGCTGTGGCATAATTCCTCTTTTGCTTGCTGCACGCAGCACAAAAATAAAGGTGGATGCTGTGGAGTTGGACTTATCTTCTTTTGAAGAGTCGTCTGAGAACTTTCAGCAGTCACCTTTTACCGGCCGTCTGCAAGCTTTTCATGCCGACATCAATCATTTTGATCCGGCGACAGAGAAAAAATATGACTTGGTCATCAGCAATCCGCCGTTTTTTATCAACGACCACCGACCGGAGCACACAGGGCGAAAGCTGGCACGGCATACCGACACTTTGCGTTATGATCAGCTTGTGGAAGCGACACTACGGTTCCTGAAACCCGATGGCCGTTTTTCGGTGGTGTTGCCTTACCGCGAAAGCAAAGTATTTCTGGAACTGGCGGAACAGTCCGGCCTGCATTTGCAGCGTAGGATGCTGATATTCCCCAAACCCTGCAAAGAACCCAACCGGGTAAATCTGTTGCTGGGTACTTCAGTGATTATCCCGGAGACTGAAAAATTCATCATCCGCAACGAAGATGGCTCTTTTACGCAGCAGTATCTCAACACGGTGAAAGAATTCTATCTTTAGTCTTGAAGATAAATAGGTGCTCATTGCAAATAATGATGGGGATGTTTGGCATAAAAATTATTTCCTTCCGGTAAAAACAATATTTTTCGGCTGCTTTCCGGAAGTCAGCGTCCGAACCTGTTGAAATACTTTCCCGAACTCTTTTTCAAATTCCACCGCTTTTTCACTTGCCTCAAAATCATACCGCAGGTAATTAAACAGCACGACACCCTGCGACTGTAAATGTGCATGAAGGTCGTTGAGAAATACGGTAGTCAGAAATCTTTCCGGTGTACGATGATCCAGAAACAAATCGACAACAATGAGGTCGTATTGTTTCGTTCCTTTGATAAGAAACTCAGCTGCATCTTCAATGTGCAAATCCAGATTCTCCAGGTCATCGAGCCGAAAGTGTTTCTTTGCCAAAGCAATTACCTCCTTATCAATTTCCACACCGGTGATATATCCCTTGCAAAAGTTTTCCTTTTGTAAAATCCAGGCCACACTTCCGGCACCGAAGCCAAGTACCAATATATTTTCTATTTTCTGATAATCAGGGTTCAATTGCAGAAAGGCATTTCTGAAAACCTCATGAAGTGCGCCGAAAGAGTAGTTGGTGTGAGGTGCGTTGAGTATCATCCTGCTATTTTGCCGTATGACTTCCAAGCTGCTGTAGGCTGATTTCATACGTACCACAGGAAACCATTCGGAAAAATATTTTTGAAGCCAAAGGCGCATATTAAATCCCTTTAAATACCGGTTTTCTCTTTTCAAGAAAAGCCTGTTTACCTTCTTTGAAATCATGGCTCAGATAGACCTGCTTCACAAAATCACGGTTGGCTTTATTTTGCGTCATCTGTTCCACGGTACGCGTGGCGAGCTGGTATATCTGAGTTTTGATAAGGGAGATGGACAGCGGGGCATTGTTGATAATCCGCACTGCCATAGCTTGTGTAAATTCTTTTAGTTTTTCCGTTGGGACGAGATGATTCAGAATACCCAGTTTCTCAGCACGCCGGGCATCCATTATGTCGGCAGTGAAGAACAACTCCATGGCAATGTTACTGCCAACGCGCTGCAACACACGATTCACCTGATTGGGGTTGTATGGCGCACTGATTTTGGCTGGCGTAATAGCAAAAGAGGCTTTGGTGCTTCCCAGCAGAATGTCGCAGGCAAAAATCAATTCACAGCCACCACCCCATACGCTGCCATCAATCATAGCGATGGCAACACCCGTGAAACTTTCAATACGTTTCAGGATTTTTTCCAACGCATATTCATAAGGAGCCGGCTCATTTTCAGGTGATGGTAGCTGGTCGATACGCAGACCTGCACACCACACGGTTACCCCCGGATTACTGCGTAAAATAACGACGCTGGTTTTGTTTTCTTCAAACTCATCGAAAGCGGTAACCATTTCGTCAATCATTTCCAGATTGAGCGAGTTGCTTTTCTTGTCGTTGTTGAGCCAGAGAAGACCCAGCTTGCCTTTCTGTTGCGTTTTGATAAATTTCATGGCCGTATTTTGCTTTTGGCAAAGGTAAGGATTAGTGTACTAAGTTTGAAGTGCCTAAAGTTGTTGGAAGCATCCACTGGATTTCAGGTACGTTAAGCTTTTTTAAGGTTTTTATCAGGCGGACAGAAACCGGTTAACAGGAGAATGTGTTATTTTTGTTTTCTAAATTCGGTATAATGATAAAACAAAAACTCACTTTATTATTTTCTGCTGTACTGATAGCAGGTATTACTTTTGGTCAGCCTTTTCATATCCGGGGAACCGTTCCCGGAATGAGCAATACGGATGTTTATCTTATGGAGGATTTTGCCAACTCGCAAAGGGTGGTGGACACCACAAAAACCGATATCTCCGGCACGTTCGATTTTGTTATGAAACCGGATATGCCTGTAGGAATGTACCGGATTATGACTCCCACGGGGCACATGTTTAACGTGATTTATAACCATGAGAATATTGACTTTGCTGCTTCCGGAATGAACGCCTCCGATATGATTCAGGTAAAAAAGTCGATAGAAAACCTGATTTACTACAAATATTTGCATGTCAAGACAAACAATGAGTTAAGAATTAATATACTTCGTCCCATACTGGACTACTACCCGCAAAATGATACTTTTTACAGTGTCATGCGAAACCAGGTAGAAAAGTTGCAGAGGCAGCTGGAAACGGTAACTTTTAATTTAATAAAAAATAATCCCGGAACGCTGGCAGCCCATTTCATCGCCATGGACGAACCTGTAAAATTAGATTTGAATATACCCTCCTCAGCGCAGAACAATGAACTAAAGAAGACTTACTTTGACCATGTCGATTTCAACGACACGCTGTTGTTGCGAACCCATTCGTTTACGGCAAAGCTCGTTGGTTATCTTTCGCTTTACCAAAACCAAAAGATGAATAAAAAAGCGATGGAGAAAGCTTTTGTTGCCCCCGTGGACACCATCCTGAAAAAGGCGCATGTCAATGAAAAGATGTACCTGTTTACACTTCATTACCTAGTGAAAGGCTTTGAGGATTTTGGCTTTGAAAATCTGTTGCAACATATTGCCCAACACCAGCAACTCGCTGATTTCCCGGGTAATTCTCTTCAAAAGCAGGCTTTACAGAAACAACTGCATCTCATAACGGAACTCGCCATAGGGAAGACAGCCCCTGACTTTACAACCCATACAATAAAAGGGAAACGAATTCAGCTAAGTAAAGTAAAAGCCGAATATACGCTGCTGGTCTTCTGGGCAAGCTGGTGCCCGCATTGTAAGGCGGCATTACCAAAACTCATAGAATATTATGACCCGGCACATACCGAAAAGTTGCAAATAATTGCAGTTTCCGTGGACGACACAAAAAAACCTGTGGAAAAAGAGATCAAAAAAGAGGGCTATAAGTGGGTAAACATTGCCGAGCAGAAAGGGTGGGACAGCCCCATTGCCGAACAGTATGGCATTTCTTCCACACCCACCTTTTTCCTGTTGGGTAAAGACAAGAAAATTATTGCAAAACCCGGCGGTATTAATGAACTGTTAACTCTGTTAAAAGGTATCGAAAAACCGCAACATTAAACTTCCGCAATGAGACAAAGCAGGTCTGGATAATTTTTAACTTTGTCCGCAACAAATAGCGAAGAGCTTGAGCAACAAGACAATTATCAGAGGAACGGCGGCCATTGGCTTTGCAGCCATTTTGTGGGGGTTTGATGGCGTTGTCCTGACTCCGCGCCTGCATGGTCTGGATGTGGGCTATGTGGTTTTTATGCTGCATGCCATCCCGTTTTTACTGATGAATGTTTTTATGTTTAGCGAGTATAAGCAGCTCAAAACCTTTGCCCGCCAGGACTATATAACTTTCTCGTTAATCGCCATATTCGGTGGTGCCATAGGCACTATGGCCATTGTGAAAGCACTTTTTCTCGTCAACTTTCAGGACCTGTCGGTGGTGGTTCTGCTTCAAAAGCTGCAACCCATTTTTGCCATCACCCTTGCAGCTATCCTACTCAAAGAAAAGATTAAAAAAGGCTTTGTCGTTTGGGCATCACTTGCCATTGTTGCCGGTTATTTTCTTACCTTCGGATGGCATCTGCCCGGCATGAGCTCCGACAAAAACACCATTTACGCTGCACTGTATGCTATATTGGCCGCATTTTCCTTCGGGAGTTCCACAGTATTCTCCAAAAAAGTGCTGCTTCATTTTAACTTCCTGACAGCCACCTTTTTCCGTTATGGGTTTACCGCTATTTTTATGCTTTTTTATGTGGTAATTTTTGGAAAATACACCGAAATCATGCACACCAACCGCCTGCATTGGATATTTTTTGTACTTATTGGCCTCACCACCGGTTCCGGCGCCATTTTCATTTACTACTACGGTTTGCGCCGCGTCAGAGCCATTGTGGCTACCATCAGCGAGCTCCTGTTTCCCATCTCCGCCATTTTCTTCGATTATGTCGTGAACGGAAGCGTTCTTTCACCCGTGCAGCTTGTCAGCGCCGCCGTCATGGTCTTCGCCATTATCAAACTCAGCACCTAAATTTTTATATGTTTTTTTGGGCGGGCCGACGCACAAAGCCATCACGGGCTGTCCGCTCATAGTCCTCAGTTGTAGCCCTTTTCAGCTAAGCGAAACAAAGAGCTCCATTGTCGCTTTTGTTCCGCCAAGCTTCAAACAGGGCTGTCACTTCCGGGCTATCCGCTGCTATCCCTCCCGCCTCCGTTCGCCGAAACAAGTGAAGGCGAAATCCGTTCGCCGAAACAAGTGAAGGCGAAATCCGTTCGCCGTAGCAGGTGAAGGTGAAATCCATCCGCTGAAGCAGGTGAAGAGGGAACAACCATTTTGACCGCTTAAAACACCTGACCGGTTTACACCATGTTTATCATTTCTTAACAATTTTCATTTGTGAAGTAAACAAAGTTTTTCTTATCTTTACGTATAATTTAAAAGAAAAAACTATGATGGATGAATTAAGCTTGGTTTATACGGGGTCGAGAGTCGAAGGTATGTTTCTTGAAGATCTTTTGAAAGAAAACGGCATTGGCTGTATGAGAAAAGACACCCTCGAAGAAAGCATCGGTGCCGGTTGGGCTCAAGGCTCGCCGGAAGATGCTGTAAAAATTTTCGTGGAAACGTTTAACTATGAAAAAGCAAGAAAAGTCCTTGAGGACTATTTTGCTTCGAGAGACAAAAAGAAATAGGATGGCTTTCCCTTTCTAAGGCCTGCACTTCGTTTTATGGAAACAGCACTATTGAATTATTTTGTGTTTGACACACAGTTGCACTCTTCGTGCGATTTAAATCCTGACATCCTTGGAAAAGGAGCCGGAATTTACGAGGTTTTACGGGTGGAACAGGGGACGCCTGTGTTTTTGCAGGAACACATCGACCGTTTCTTTTCATCAGCAGCTTTGGAAAATATCCCCGTAGATATCTCCGGAAAGTTTATCCGGCAGTCTGTGAAGTTACTCATCGAACAAAACAGGATGCATCATGGGAATATCAAATTTATATACTATTGGAACAGCGCGAATGACCATCGGTTTATGGCTTGGGTTATGCCATTTTTCTACCCGGCAGCCACACATTATAATGTTGGTGTAGTGGTGGGAAGCATGCAGGCCGAACGCCAAAATCCCAATGCTAAAAAAATACTGTACAGCTTACGCAAACGGGCCGATGCCCTCATAAAAAAAGAAGGCTTTTGGGAAGTAGTTTATGTGAATAGCCGGGGTTATCTCACCGAAGGGAGCCGTTCCAATATCTTTTTTGTCCTTGGCAGTCATGTGCTGACACCGGAATTGTCACTGGTTTTACCCGGAATTACCCGCGCAAAGATATTACAACTTGCTGCTGAAAAGGGAATTCCGCTGGAAGAAACCAGAATTAAACTTTCTGAACCTGAGAAATTTGATGCTTGCTTTCTCACCGGTACAAGTTCGAAAATATTACCGGTATCGCGGTTGGATAACAAAATTTTTGATGTGCAAAATAAGCTCATGCGTATGCTTATGGAGGATTACGATGAATTGATGGTAGAGGATATCCGCAGGTTTTCCTGGTAACAGAAACAGATAATTCGTACTTTTAACCAAAATTTTAATCGATGCCAAAAAGGAGCGGTTGGTTTACATTGCTGTGGTTGATAATAGGGCTGACTTTGTCCGGTTCGCTCTACGCACAAAAAAAAGTTCCCTCATCTTTCTGCCTTCACCCTGCCGAAAAGCGACTGGCGGACAGCATCAACCGTATCCGGCTGAGCCATGGTAAAAAGGCATTGCCGCTTTCCGTCTCTTTGTCATTTGTTGCGAGAACGCACGTTACCGATTTACTCATCAATCATCCTGATACCAGCATCTGTAATTTGTCCAGCTGGTCCAACAAAGGGAAAGGCAGGTGGAAAGCTGTTTGCTATAATCCTTACGTGGTAAACCATGAAGGCATGTGGAAGAAACCACAGGAGCTGACGGATTATCCCTATCGCGGCTACGAAATGGTGGCCTATTCGCAGGATAGCCTGGTTGTTGACAGTGTTTTGTCCTTGTGGGAAGACAGTCCGGAAGCCATGGCTATGGTACTGACAAACGGTGTGTGGGGAAAAAAATCGTGGGCGATAATGGGGGTTGGACTCAACGGACATTATGCATCGGTGTGGTTTGGACAAAGACCCGACAAAGCCGGAAAGCCTGGGATTTGCCAGTCCGTTAAGAAAAATAAGAAAAAATCATCCACCGGGCATGCCTTTTATTTGATTTACGGAAGCTATCCGGGAATAAGTTCTGCTACAAAAGTGATGAATCGGTTAAAAGCCAAAGGATTCAAAAGTGCAGGTATTCTGAGGAGCCATAAGCATAATCGTGTTTACCTCTACAGGTCAACCGATTTTCAACAGGTTAAAAAGGAGAGACAGAGATTGTTGAAAAAGTATCCCAAGATGTGGATTTTGCAACAATAACTCAGGGTATTTCTGTACAATCCCTTATTTATAAACTGATGAAAGAAAATGGCTAAAAGATTTTTTTTGGAAGAAGTAACGGGAAATCTGGAAAGAGAGTTTCTAAATTTTCCTGATGGGCTGTATAAAAAAGAGAAGAGACGAATCAGGCCACTCGACGATGAAATAATAAGAGTTTTTGACCCCAAAAGAAACAAATTGTTCAGAAGCGGGGAAGCTGTTCGCTGGCTATTGAAAAACGAAAGTAACAAAACCGTAGGCAGGATAGCTGCATTTTACAACAAGAGAACAGCCAATAAACATGAGCAGCCTACCGGAGGCGTGGGCTTTTTTGACTGTATTGACAACCAGAAAGCAGCAAATATGCTCTTTGACGCTGCCAAAGACTGGCTCAGGAGCAAAGGTATGGAGGCTATGGACGGACCGGTGAATTTTGGTGACAGAGATAGTTTCTGGGGCTGCCTGAAAGAGGGATTTTATGAGAATACTTTCAATATGCCCTATAACTTCCCGTATTACAACGAACTGTTTGAGAACTATGGCTTTAAGAACTACTTTAACCAATACGTTTATTACAAAAAGATTTCTGAAGGCGCTTCCGAGGTGGCTCATGTAAAGGCATCACGAATACTGAAAAATCCTGATTACCATTTCGACACTTTCCGGTGGAAACGATTCGAGCAGTATGCCGGGGATTTTCTGACTATTTACAACAATGCGTGGGCACGGTTCCCGGGGGTGAGCGCCATGCGTCTGCCACAGGCAAAAGCACTGCTTCATGCACTCAAACCGGTTATTGATGAACGCGCCGTTGTCTTTGGCTACTATAAAAATGAACCTGTAGCCTTTTTTATTATGATCCCGGATATAAACCAGATTATTAGGAAATTTAACGGAAAACTAAACTGGCTCAACAAAATCAGACTTTATCTCGGGCTGAAAGTATTCCATAAAAGTAACCGGCTGCTTGGACTTATCTTCGGCGTTGTCCCGGAGTATCAGGGAAAAGCCGTAGAGTCTGCTATTATCCTTCGGTTTGAAGATGAAACAAAAAAGCCTAATTTTCCTTATATACACCTGGAAATGAACTGGATAGGTGATTTTAACCCGGCCATGATAAAGATGGTCGAACTGAATGTGGAAGCACGGATTTATAAAACCTATGTCACCTACCGTTATTTGTTCGACAGGACAAAAGAATTTAAAAGAATACGAAAAGTAGGATAGTCCGTTGCACTATTTCTTTTACTTTTAGCTTTCAGAAAAATGATAATAGTATGACAATTATAGAAAAAATTATTACTGCCCATTCGTTGGAAAAAGAGGTTAAACCAGGTGATATTGTGGATATCACCATTGACGCTCGTGTAGCGCGCGATTTTGGTGGCCCAAATGTTGTGAAAAACCTGGAAACTTATGGCCTTACCATTGCCGATCCATCCAAAACTTTCTTTACTTTTGATACCAACCCTACCGGTAGTGATCAGAAATATGCTGCTAACCAGCAGATTGTACGTGTGTTTGCACGTAATCATGGTATTAAGGTTTTTGATATTAACAATGGAATCGGAACCCATACACTCATACGCGAGGGATTAGCATGGCCCGGATCTACAGCGGTTACCACCGACTCGCATGCCAACATTCTCGGCGCTATCGGCGCTTTTGGGCAGGGTATGGGCGACAAAGACATTGCTGCTGCTTTCTACCGGGGGAAAGTTTGGTTTAAAGTACCGCCTTCTGTAAAGATTAATCTTTCGGGAAAGCTGCCGGCAAATGTTACAGCCAAAGATATTATTTTAAACCTGTTGCATAAATTTGGTGCCAGTTCCCTACTCGGCATGGCGGTTGAATTTTATGGCGATATTGTGGACAGACTTACCCTGGATCAGCGAATTACCATTGCCTCCATGGGAACTGAAATGGGGGTGATTATCCTGCTCTTCCCGCCCAATAAGGAAGTGACAGACTTTTGTGAAAAGGCTACCGGACGCGATTTGAAACCTGTTTTGGCTGATAAAGATGCGAAGTATGTCAAAATGTTTACCCTTGATGTGAGCCGGTTTGTCCCTATGATCAGCAGGCCTGGAAAACCGCATGATACGGTGGATATTAACACCGAAAAACGGGTGAAAATTGATTCGGCTTTCGTGGGGAGTTGTACCAACGGGCGTATGGAAGATATGCGGGCTGTGGCAAAGGTGCTTAAAGGTCGGAAAGTGGCACCGGGTGTGGTACTTAAGATTGTTCCTGCTACCGATACCATCTGGCGGCAGTGCCTTGACGAAGGGCTTATGTCAGTTTTTAAAGAGAGTGGAGCGCTGGTATCTAATGCCGGTTGTGCCGGCTGTGCTGCCGGACAGGTAGGCCAAAATGGTCCGGGTGAGGTAACCATTAGCACTGGTAACAGGAACTTCCCCGGAAAACAAGGTAAAGGATTTGTCTATCTTGCTTCACCGGCTTCGGTATCTGCATCAGCTGTGGCCGGATACATTACCACGGAGGACGATATCCCGGAACACCCGGCAGCCTTTGATGACGAAAACTCCGAAGTCGATTATAAACCGGTCGCACAACATGAACATCTCCCGGTGGATAAACCTACAGAAGTAAAAGGCCGTGTGTGGCTCATAGAAAAAGATGATATTGACACGGACATGATTTTCCACAACCGTTATCTCCAGATTACCGATCCGGAAAAAATGGGACAGTATATCTTCGATAATCTCGAAGGCTATGAGGATTTTGCCAATAAGGTAAAACCCGGAGATATTGTGGTTACCGGAAAAAATTTCGGCGCCGGCAGTTCGCGCCAGCAGGCTGTGGACGGATTTAAAGCACTTGGTGTTCAGACTATCCTTGCCAGATCTTTTGGCGCCATTTATGAACGTAATGCCATCAACGCTGCACTGCCGGTGCTCACTTACAATTCCCTGACCGATATTGATTTGCATGATGGAGATGTCATTTCCATGAATTTTGCAAACGGTAAATTGACCAATGAAAGAAATGGTAAATCCACACAAATCACACCGTTCTCAGAAGTGCAAATGGAGATTTACAAAAACGACGGACTTTTCTAACCTGATTAATTCGTAAGTTTTTCGCAATAGATCAATGTGTGAACTAATAAGGCTAAATATTTTATTCTTGTTGTATATATTTGTAAAAAATCTTGAGCCATGGCAAAACCTGAAATAACAAAAGATATTCTTATTGAAGAACTGGTCAATAACTATCCTTTTTCCGTTCGGTATTTGATGGAAAAAGGCATCCGGTGCATCATGTGCGGCGAACCTATCTGGGGTACACTGGAAGAAGCGGCACAGGAAAAGGGTTTCACCCATGCCGAAATCGAAGGCTTTGTGCAGGAGATACGCGAGTTGGCCAAAAGCAGCAAGGACAGTTCAGCCATCTAACTCAGGTTAATACTTATCTCCAAAAAGCAGTTCCCTGTCTTTTTTTGCTGCCGCTTTTGCCCATTTTTCCGGGATTACCTTCCACTCATCCAGTGCTTTGGGGGCAAGCTCTTTTTGACTCTCTATCCATTGCATCATGAGGTAGCGGATATCTTTCTTTGAATTGGAAACAAGTCGTTTTGCAAGTTCTTTTTTGGAAAGGCCTGCGCCTACTGTCAACGTTCCTCCTCCGCCGCTGCCCTGATAAGAGTTGATAGCCACAGTGTACATCTTTTTCATATCAAACGGTTTTCCGTCGGCCATGGAGAGAATAGTAATCCGGCTTCCGGGATTCTTGCTGACATCAACCACGTATTTAATGCCTGCTGCCGTGTTGAAGTTATAATAGGCATTCTTCAAATAGGGTCTCCCTGTCCATTTTGATTTTATCAGATTTCCATTGGCATCTTCTTTGAAAAGCAACAGATGATCACTTTTATTTTTCATGGTGTTGAACCACAAACCGTAAGAGTATTCCAGCAGGTTCTTAATTTCCCGTCCTGAGAGCTTCATAGTATAAAGATAATTTTCATACCGGTAGAGCTTGAACAAATCACGCATATAAAATTCGCCTTTGTCAATGCGTGCGTTCATGGAGAGTAATGATACGATAGAGACATCTGCGTGGGTGTCTTTCAGTTGTAACTGATGGATGATATCAACGAATGCGGAAGGACCGAAAAGAGCGTTACGGGCATCGATGCCTTTGGTGAATTTTCCAATGGGCCGGTTGACAAATTTCTGTACCTGAACAAAATCGGACATAAACTTATGCATAAAAGCACTGTCTGGTTTGTAACCGGACATACTACGTAAATGGCCGGAAATATTTTTCTCGTACCGGTGCATTTTCGGGTTGTAAGTCATGTATATATTGGCTTCTGAAACCAGTTGGGCATGAGCACCAGGATCCAGTACCAGCACTTCTTTGCCGGCAATGTTGGTTACAACCTGATTACTTGGCTTGTGGTCGTGACCGGCAAAAACAATATCGAAACCCGGAACTTCTTTAGCCACCAATACAGAAGCATTCTCCGGTGGTCCCGGATCATGCGAACCGTAACTGCTGTCGGTACCCGAATGAAACAAGCCAATTATTAAATCGGGATGCTCCTTTTCGCGAATATATTTCACCCAATATCTTGCGGTCTTTACCATGCCTGCAAAATGCATTCCTGACCAAACGGAAGGGGGTAGCCAGTTGGGAATCCCCGGAGTTATCATACCGAGAACAGCAATCTTCAGCCCATCACGATGCAGGATAACATAGGGTTTGAAATAGGGTTTTCCTGTAGTGTCCACAACAGCATTGGCAGCCATCCACGGAAAATCAAGCTCTTTTCTGAACTTATCATATACGGCATGTCCGGGCTCAATATCGTGGTTTCCCACTGTTCCGGCTGCATAATGCATGTAATTCATAATGGTTGCCAGTTGATGAACACCGGTGGTATCCACGTAATTATAATAATAAACAAAAGGTGTTCCCTGTAAAATATCACCGTCATCCAGCAGGATAACCGTTTGTTTTTTGTCTGCTCTGAGAGTTTTTACATAAGTTTCTACCTGTGCCAGAGAACCTTTTCGAATACTTTGTTTCACCAAATCCTGCGGAAAAACAGAGCCGTGTACATCGCCGGTTTCCAATATTTTCAAATGTATGGTATTGGCGGATTCCCCGTTTTGTGCAAATAGTGTAACGGATAGGAACAAACTGATAATCAGTAGTATCTTTTTCATGATATGAATTTTGTATGGCAAAGATAGGGATGTTAATGAGTTTCCGGTTGGGGGAGCCATTTGCTTTTTGTTAAAAAGTATTAAACGCCGCCATCTGTGAATTTTTTTGATCCAGCTCGTGTACCACCAGTCCTGACCGGAGCTTAGGCTCAAACCATGTGGTTTTTGGGGGCATAATTTTGCCGCTGTCTGCAATATTTATCAACTGATCCATACTTACAGGATAGAGGGCAAAGGCCACAGCCATCCCGCCACTGTCCACACGCTTTTTTAATTCACAAAGGCCACGGATACCACCTATGAAATCAATCCGGTCATCCGTGCGCAAATCTTTTATGTTAAACAACGGGGTGAGCACCCCATGCGTCAGAATGGTTACGTCAAGCACACCAATGGGATCGTTGTCGTCGTAAATACCTCTTTTGGCGGTAAGCGAATACCACATGCCATCGAGATACATGGAGAAGTTGTGTAGCTTTCCGGGACGGTAAACCCCTGTTCCCGCTTCCCGAATATTGAAAGAAGCGGCCAGCTTCTCCAACAACACTTCTTTGGTCATCCCGTTAAGGTCTTTGATGACGCGGTTATAGTCAATGATTGTCAGCTGATTAGCCGGAAAATGAACGGCAAGGAAATAGTTGTACTCTTCGTTGCCTGTATGGTCGGGGTTAGCTTTACGTTTTTCATTTCCCACCAAGGCGGCTGCAGCGGTACGGTGGTGACCATCAGCCACATAAGTAGAGGAAAGGGTAGCAAACAATTCCACCAGCCTGCCGATAATCTTTTTGTCGCGGATAACCCAGAAATGGTGGCCAAAATCGTCATCGGAGGTGTAATCGTATTCCGGAGTATTATTTTTTACAAAGTCGGCTACTATTTTGTCCACTTCATCGATGGCCGGATAGGTAAAAAATACCGGTTCCATGTTGGCATTTGTGGCACGCACATGTTTCATACGGTCTTTTTCCTTGTCTTTGCGCGTCAGCTCATGTTTTTTAATCACATTATTCATGTAATCGTCCACGCTGGCGCAGCCCACAACGCCATATTGTTTTTTGCCATACATAGTCTGGGCATAGATGTAGAGATATTCTTCCTCATCGGGCTTTAGCCAGCCTTTGGCTTTAAATTTTTCGAAATTCTCTTTGGCTTTCCGGTAAACGGTTTCGCTGTATTGGTCAGTATCTTCCGGCAGGTCAATTTCCGGTTTTATAATGTGCAATAGCGAATAAGGATTGCCGGATGCTTCGGCACGGGCTTCTTCTGAATTGAGTACATCATAAGGACGGGAAGCGACCTTTTTCACTAATTTTTTGGGCGGTCTGAGCCCTTTAAATGGTTTTAAAACAGCCATAATGTCCGTGTTTTATATGAAAAAAAATTCGGCTTACTGTCAGTAAGCCGAATTAAATGGGTATGTCTTAATCTTCAGGCAAATAATCCGAACTGATGTTAGGGTCACGAGGCATAGGATCATTATTGTAATGCCCATTGCCGTTGTTGTTGCTATTGCTATTACCATTATGGCTATGATATCCGTTGCCGTTGTTGTAATTTCCATGGTTGTTCAGCGAGCGTTGTAGCGAAGATATAAGTGCGCCAACCATTTTGGTCATTTCCATCAGCTGGGTTCTCGACTCATCTTCATGAGATTCGCTCATAATATTCAATCCATAGGAAAGCGTGGTATAAACCATACTCTGGCGGATGGCACTTTTGGCCATGCGCAGGTAATAGATAAATTGTGTTTTGTTGCGTGCAGAACCTTCGGCAATATAAAGTGCAATATTGCGGGCGGATTCGTTAAAATGAATGGCGAGCTGCGATTTATCGCTATCGGGAAACAGCATGGTTACATCCTGAAGCCAGGTTACATAATCCAGTGATTTATGGTAAACACGCAAATCTTCAAAGCGAAAAAATGTCCCGGGACGTTCTTGCTTTTCTGTCTGCCCGGTTTTCTCTTCATTCTTGTTTTCGTTGTACATCATAATTTTGTTTATTTGAAATATTTGTTATGCCACTTCTTACAAAACGGCAGAGTCCCCAACGGGGGCCAAAGTTATTTTGATTAATAAATTAGTTTACTTTAAATGTCGTATCTCCTTTTTCAAAAAAGGCAATAATCTGATTTGAAGCGGCTATGCCTGCATTGATGTTGGCTTCAGCCGTTTGTGCTCCCATTTTTTTTGGTGTAAAAAAGCAGCGGTCACCAAATTCCTTCACAATAACCTCACGGTTGTCGGGGGAGATATCGGAGATATAGCAGAAGTCTGCCCTGTCTCGAAACATCTTCAGCAAATCATCTTCATGAATGACCTCTTTGCGTGCTGTGTTTACCAAAATAGCACCCGGTTTCATCTTTGAAAGCAGGTCATAGTTGATGGATATGATGGTGTGTTTATTTGCCGGAATGTGCAAGCTGATATAATCGCAAGTATTGTACATTTCTTCAAGACTGTCGAAAACACTCACGCCATCGGCTTCAATATCAGTTTTAGCTACAAAAGGATCGAAAGCAAAGACTTCCATACCAAAACCTTTGGCAATGCGGGCAACATTTTTACCCACATGACCGTATGCCTGAATTCCCAGTTTTTTCCCTTTCAGCTCAGTTCCCGGTTTCCCGTTAAAATGATTTCGGGCCTGGAAAACCATCATTCCCAAAACCAGTTCGGCTACAGCGTTGGAATTTTGTCCGGGCGTATTCATAACGACAATGTTACGGGCAGTGGCTACGGCAATATCCACATTGTCGAACCCGGCACCGGCACGAATCACAATTTTCAATTTTGGAGCGGCGTCCATGATCTCTTCTGTGATTTTATCGCTGCGGATGATGAGCGCTTCAGCGTCGGCCACTGCCATTTTCAATTCATCCTGACTTTCGTATTTTTCAAAAAAGCTACAGTCGTATCCGGCTTTTTCAAAAGTGGATTTAATCTGATTTACGGCAGCTTCAGCAAAAGGCTTTATCGTGGCAATAAGAACTTTTGTCATAATCCAAAAAGGTTTAATTAGTATTTATAATTCAGTCAAACAGTGGTTTTCTGTGATTTGATGGTTTGCTCAAATTCTTTCATACAAGTGATGAGCACCGCTACGCTTTCCGTGGGGAGTGCATTGTAGATGGATGCACGGAATCCGCCTACCGAGCGGTGGCCTTTGATACCTACCATGCCTTTGGAAGTGGCAAAATCAAGAAATGCTTTTTCCTTGTCTTTCTCGCCATCGGCCATCACGAAGCAGACGTTCATCAGCGAGCGATCTTCTTTGGCTACGGTACCGTTAAATAAGGTATTGCGTTCAATTTCGCTGTAAAGTAGTGCGGCTTTTTTCTCGTTGATACGATGCATGGCTTCCACACCTCCCAAATCTTTCAGCCAGCGTAAAGTCTGTAACAGCGCAAAAATGGCAAATACCGGAGGAGTGTTGAACATGCTGCCCTTGTCGATGTGGGTCTGGTACTTGAGCATGGTTGGAATAGCCCTGTCTAATTTACCGAGAATATCGTTGCGAACGATGACGAAAGCAACGCCGGCAGGAGCAAGGTTCTTTTGTGCGCCACCATAAATAAGAACATATTTTGACACGTCCACAGGCCGGCTTAATATATCTGAGGACATGTCGGCAACCAGCGGAACCGGCGAATCCATATCTGATTTAATTTCTGTACCATAAATGGTGTTGTTGGTGGTAATGTGAAAATAATCAGCATCTTCGGGGATAACGTATCCTTTGGGAATATAGGTGAAATTTTTATCTTCCGAAGAAGCAACCACATCCACTTCGCCAAACAGTTTAGCTTCTTTAATGG
>ENA-ORDP01000927-ORDP01000927.1-marine-sediment-metagenome-genome-assembly--contig:-NODE-927-length-17490-cov-6.448982_pt1 | contig 17490 bp, 12 predicted proteins | sample MGYA00248627_ERZ508539 | MGnify/ENA primary metagenome ERZ508539 (study PRJEB26208, sample SAMN05571518) | marine sediment metagenome | biome: deep sea; feature: Hydrothermal vent; material... | reverse complement strand
GATGAGTGCTGGCCCGGCACTTTGGCAAACAATTGGAGCAAGGGGGCGTACACCTGCCGGTCAAGAAAAAGGTTATATTGACTGTAAATTGGGGGCTTCCCAGCATAAACTAATTATTATCGCTACAGCACCGGTATTATTACAACGCGTGCTCATAAGGGGTTAAGCGGGCGTGCCCTGGCAATAGCGGCTCCTGGCTCACCCCACCCTTCACAGGCATTGCGGCCAGTCTGGCCGCGAAACAGATTCAACAGCCACTTGCACCTGGCGTAGAAAGTGAAAAAAAGCAGTACCAGTAAACGCTGCCACCGCCCAGGTGGGTGCTGGCTGCAGATAAGTTTGTCGTCGTACATGCCCCTGTCGGTCAGCCCCACGGCGCCAAAGGCTCGGACAGTTACCCGGGTTCCACGCGACAGGCGTGGTCCAAGCACTACCGCATCCAGTAAATCACCCTCCAGTCCCACCAGTGTCTCAACCGAGCCGTAATTGAATGGGCAGGGGAAAGGGGATACAAAGTCCACTTTCCCTGTCGGGCCACGTTTCAGAAAGCTTCCAGACGGGATTTCAATGGTGACTTCCAGCGCGGGTGGCTCCGTGGAGATGCCCGCGGTGTCAGCTTGTTGTCGTTGCCAGCTTCGCATAGGATTGCCTGATTTTCATATATATGATTTCGTACATATCTTTCAGGTCGGGATGCATATTATCCAGTGTTGGCTGGGTTCTGCCAAAATAGGGTGCTCGAAGCCCATGATACTCTATATCGTCTCCTACTTTCTGATAAATGATTCCGGATCGACTGAGCAACTTTGGAAGATAAGGTTCCATCATTGCAAATACATTGGTTCTACCCGTCATGTCAGTCAGCGCCATGGTTGCCAGGAAACCAGCAACCGCTATAAGGCCGAATGTTCGTTGTTCGTGACGTGAATAGTCCATGGCATTCAGCCTACCGAAACGAGTCTGTTTTTCAGATGATCGTCTTCTGAAGGAACCGTCCACAGCCAGCCGTGAAATCTCACACACGGTCTTTCGGTCAAGATTCAATCCCCGGATAAATTCATCATCAAGGCTTTCCGAGCAGACCTTCTCGAAGGGAAGGATGTCGCAAACTCCATTATCAATTGCCGGAACCATGCGGACGCAACCGGCAGGCGTTCTACTTGATTTGTGGGTGATCAGGCAATGAAGTGAGTGATCGTCATGCGCGTCATATTCCATTTTATCCAGGAAACGGTCCGCAGGTTCATAGCCGAATTCTTCACAATAGACACGATACCTGATTTTGTAGACATTTTCTTTCTGTGCGGGTGTGATAGCAAGACCAACGGTGAAGTACTGTAAAAAGCTTTCCGTCAGGGAAACTTTTTTCTGTTCTTGATCAATTACTTTTTTCGCCTGGATATTCATTTTAAAATAATTGGTGGCATTGTTTCAGTTCAGGGCCTGCCTGCCAATACATCTCCTGTAAAAAAGTGCTACTCAAACAAGCAACTATAATTTCAGTATAGTCCGATCTATAAAAAATTCTATGTTTTCATACGGTTTACTTCATGATACTCCATCAATTTATCAGGAATCATTGGTGTGAATATGCTCAAGCAGGCCTTTCGTGGCAAGTTCAAGCATGCTGAATACACGTTCGAAGCCGGCGATATTACCAAAGTACGGATCAGGCACCTCAAGCTCACCCGATTCCGGGGCAAACTCCATGACCATTGAGATCTTATGCCTGTGTTCTTCAGGGCACATCTCCTGCAGAAAACGATAATTTTCATTATCCATCGCCAGGATCGAGTCATATTCGGAAAAATCCTGCAGGCGGATATTTCGGCTGCGCAAATCACTCAGATCAATACCATGCAGGCCTGCAACCTGTTCTGCCCTGACGTCTGGAGAAAGGCTCTTCTGAAATATATGCGTCCCAGCTGAATCAACAGTAACCAGGTCATTCAACCCCTTTAAATCAAGGAGATGCCTCAATAGACCCTGGGCTACCGGGGAACGACAGATATTGGCCGTACAGACCATCAAAATTGAGAACTTTTTCATGAAACAGACCTTTAAGGAATCTCTGAAAAACCCTCTTTCAACAAAGCATGGACATACCCGACCGGAATCGCGTAACTGATGCCTGAAGGTTTCTCAAGTATTGATTCTTTTGTGTCTTTGACAAAAACGCTGTTAATCACACCAATGACCTTGCCTGTTTCTATATTATAGACCGGGCTGCCACTGTTGCCGGGGTAGGCGATAATATCCAGCTGGTACACTTCAAATGGCCTCCTTATGCGCTCTATCTGCTTTGCCGTCAGGGATCTGGACGAAATGGCTGGAATCACGATGGGTGTTATTGCAGAAACAATACCCTTGTGCGTCGCTGGGTATAAGCCCAGAACCATGCCAATCGGGAAGCCCGTCATCGCCACATCCTCGCCTTCCCTCACCCCGGCCCCGTTGCCCAGTTTCATTGTCGGCAGAGGTGCACCGGAAATCTCCAGCAAGGCCAGATCATGATCCGGGTCGCTGCGCACCAGCCAGGCTTTGCGTGCCTTTGCCTTTTCCCCCCGGCCGGTAAATATTGCCAGGCTTTCTTTATTCTCGACATCGATCGTCTCGGGAAGCACATGATTATTAGTGATCACCTGCCGCCCATTGCCGACAACAAACCCAGTCCCTCTGAACTTGACTGGTGGACCATTTTTATGAAGTCCCCGCACCGGCATCACCGTTCCAACGGCAACGATACTGCTACGAATTCTATCGATGGTATCGGGTAATTCACTTGACAGTGCAGTCCCTGATGAGAGCAGCCAGGCAGTCAGGCCATACAGAAGTCTGGTCGATAATTTCATTTCAACACTCCTTGTCTCTAGGGTCAAAATCAGATGTTCCTCAGGCCAGGTCCGAAAACAATGGATAGACGGTCGATATCTGGTCCAGTGGTTTATCTGCTTCATCAGGCGAAAATCGCCGGTAGCCTAACAGGGTCTTCGAAGGCATTGTACCCACAATTTGCCCCAGTTCCGACAGGCGAACACCCTGATTCACCAGGTATACCAGGTATGTATGTCTCAAATCCTGTGCAGTTATCTGCTCGCCATCGGGCAGTTTACCCTCCAATGCGGCCAGTTGCAGGCGTGCATCCAGCTCTTCCCTGTCCTGAATGATCTCTTTCGTCTTTTTCCAGCCAGCGATAGTGTCGCCATTCTCGCTGAACAGTTCGATGATTGCAGCAGGAAGCGGCAGCTCACGTTGTGAATGGCCAGGAATGTTAATCCTGCCAGCATCCAGATCGATATGTTGCCGGTCAATAAGTGGCAGCTCTTCTGGGGAAACACCACTAAGCAGCAGAAATATCAGCTGTTTGGTAGCGGTATCTGCCGCAATATAAAGGGAGGATACTTCACCTTCGGTGAGTTGCCGTGCAGACGGGCGCGTCAATGCAGGTGAGGATCTGGATTCGAGCACGGCATCCGGTGAGGGCCGTTCAATAGCGGCCGTCCCTTCGCCTGGATAAATGGTGATATCGATTGGCGAGGCAGGGTGCTCAGCCTTTCTTTTTGGCGTCAGGAAATCAACCAGCCAGACCATAAACAGGGCGGCCAGCAACGAACCGGCGAATACAATCCCCGCATCACGCAGGTACGGTGGCCAAACAGGCTCATTGGGCAGGATACCCCAATCTACCACCATGAGCTGCGGATATTTCTCCCGGTTCTTGACCTCGATCTGCACCAGGCGATCTTCAGTGACCCGATAAACTTCCTCGAGGCTGGCAAGGTCTTCCATTCGGGCCTCGTGTTCCGCAAACTTTGCTGTGAATTCCGTTGCCTTCTGCTTGTGATCCTGCAGCTCCTGTCGCAGCTCAGCGGTGGTCTGCCGCGCTGCAGCATATTCCTGCTCTGCCATGGTGACAACGATATTGCGACCCAGCCTGTGCTTCCTGTTGATCGCGTTTTCGAGTTTTGCAAGCTGCTCCGGTATTACTTTAAGCTCCGGCGTCAGGGCGAGAAACTCCCTTGTATAGCGACGATCCAGTTCGGCCAACTGCTCACGCAGCGCCTGTGCCCGTGCTTCCATCTGTGTCAGGCTGCGCTTGTCCTGGTCTGGAACGACTCTCTGGCCGCGCTTGATGGCCGCCTTTATTGTATCCAGCCGGGCTTTGGCCTTGATTTCCTCCTCGATGGCTGTATTCAGCGAGTCATTCAAACCTTTGAGTCGTGCGAGCACCTGATTTTCATCACGCCCAATACTCAGGATTTCATTCTTCTTCCTGAAGTCATCCAACGCTTCCCGTTTATCGGTGATTTTCTGGCCAAGTGCCTCGTACTGCTCACGCAACGAATCCGTTGTTGCTTCGGTGACGCGTCTGACCTCGTCAGTACGCATTTCCAGATAGACATTGACCCACGCATTCACCAGCCGGGGAAGCAATGCCGCATCGGGGCCTTCGGCGCGTAGCTCGACCAGGTTGGTTTCCGGGATCGAAACGACATCAAGCATAATCTGTAGTTGGTAGACAGAGGGTATCGGTATTTCATCATCAGAGCCCTCGCTGGTGAGTCTCTGCACGACCTTTTCGAGCAAGGGTAGACTGAGCAGACGTTGCCGTTGAATTGCCACATGCTGGATATCCGCCTCGGCAGTTAGTTGATCGACCTCTGGCGGAGCAACCGTCAGCAGTGAAGCGCTGCTCCTGTAAATGGCCGAGCGCTGGAAATCATAAATAAGTCCGATGGCCAGACTGACAATGAAAGTCAGAAGAAACACCGTCAGCCGGCGTGAACGCCTGGCCGGCCGGTCTCCCGGGGGTGTCTGGTTGCTTCCGAGTGGAAGCTCTGTATTAGATAAAAGCCTGGGCATTAATTGTCACTTCTCTTTTATTAACGGTAGTATCCTAGCATGCGCCCCCACCCGATCAATACGATATTCCATTATTCTTTCCCATGACGATTAATCATCGCACCCCTCATGGGCAGTCTCCTGGAGCCAGCCGCTTTACAATAGCGCTGTTGCTGGGCTATACGTTTCTGATTGTGTACGGCACCCTGTTCCCACTGGATAACTGGCAGTCACCCGCGATAAGCCCGTTTACACTGATGCTGCGGCACGAACTGTACAGCACATCAAGACCGGATATTCTCACCAACATCCTCGTCTACCTGCCGTTAGGCCTGCTGATAATAAGAGTTTTTCCCCACCGTCACTGCCCTGTTTGCAAGCTGCTAATCGCCACCCTGGCAAGTGCCTTGCTCAGCCTCTCTCTGGAATATCTTCAGGCATACTTACCCGGTCGTGTGCCGTCAATCATTGATGTCATGTTGAACACGATTGGTGGGTTTACCGGTGCACTACTGGCTTTGCTGTTGTGGCAGGATACCTACATTAGCGGGCGCCTTAGACGTCTGCGTAATACCTATATTCAGGCTGGGCCACTGGCAAATCTGGGACTTGCTGTCCTTGGCCTGTGGGCGCTGTCTCAGCTCAGCCCCCTCGTACCCTCGCTCGACATGGGTACGCTTCGCGATGGCCTCAAGCCCCTGTTCCTGTCGCTTAAACACCCGGCTTCACTGGAGTGGAGTCGTGTGGCCGAGTATGCACTGGCCATCACTGCGCTGGGAATACTGAGCGGCTGCCTGCAGCGAATTCGCTATCGATCAAAGTTGCGTTTCGCAATCTTTGCCATGACGGTACTTCTGCTCAAGGTGCCAGTGGTCAGCCGCCAGCTTTCACTTGAAGCACTGCTTGGGCTTTTCATCGGATTGGCGCTGGTCATGCTGGTCGCATCCTTCTCGCAACGAACGAGACTCTGGGTTGCGACATTTGCGCTACTTGGCTCCGTTGTCAGCGCCGGCTTATATGTGCCTGCTGATGCAACCCTCTCAGCAACGGCCTACTCTGGCTTTAACTGGGTGCCGTTCAGGAGCCACCTCGACAACGAGATCACAGGCATGATCGATATTCTGGGTGGCCTGTGGCCGTTTCTCGCATTGAGCTTTATCGCCCTGTTCTCGGGCGTCACCCGCCGCCTGACCGTTGCAATATCCGGAGCGGTACTGATATTTTTGTTGATGTTTGCGCTGGAATGGCATCAGCAGTCAATCCCGGGAAGGTCGGCAGATATCACCGACGCACTTCTTGCTGTTTTGGCATGGCTCTTCCCCTGGTTATACCTATCGTTCAGAGGAAAGACCGGAATACGGCCAGCAACCAGTACAGAGCCAGCATGGAAGATTCAATCACGCCGGCAGGCGATTGTTATTACAATTCTCGCCACCGTCGTTGTGGCCGGCACCTTCTGGCAGCTGACAGAGAGTAACCAGGGCCAATGGCTGGATGAAAGCAAGCAGGCAACCCTGCCACCGCCAGAGGAGCTTCCTGCCGTAGATATTGCTGGATTCCGTTATCAACATCCGAGGTTGCCTGCGCCCAGCCCTGAAGATATTGCAGGCATCAAACGGAATAACCCCAGCTACTTCAAATTTCATAAAAAGCGGGCAAACGGGGGCAAAGGGAAATTCTTTTCTGTGATATTGACGGCATTTGTTGAGCCCGGGAGCCAGGATTTGAATCTGCTATACAGGCGCCTGATGGCACAGGAGCTCTCGTGGCGCGGTCATGTGCAGGCAAAACCACTCGCCGTAGCCTATGACTGGCTTTATGATCAATGGAGCCCCCGACAACGCAAACAACTGCTGGCAAAGGTCATCGAAGCATCAAACTATCTGATTGAGTTCATTCGGGTTAAACAGCGGCTTTCTCCCTACAACGTTTTTCTGTACAACAGCCCTCTGCAGGCATTGATGGCCACGGCCCTGGCAGGCTATGGTGACAGCCCCGATGCAGAGCTGCCAATGCGCTGGACGGCCGACTACTGGAAAAACCATGTGCTGCCGGTCTGGCGCCAGGTGATGGGCAATAACGGTGGCTGGCACGAAGGTGGCGAATACGTTGGCATCGGTATCGGACAGGCCATCTACCAGCTACCCGCCATGTGGCGTAAGGCCACGGCAGAGGACCTTTTCCGGTCAGAACCCGGCATCCGCGGTTTTCTGGATTTCCTGATCTATCGCACCCGCCCGGATGGCACCCACATGCGATGGGGAGATGCATCTTTTTTCGACCGAATAGTTCCAGACAGGGTCCCGCTCGCCATCGAATATTCCAATACTGCAGCCTACAGTCTGAATCGCTGCCCCAGACCCTTCAAACCTACTTCCTGGCCATGGGGGCCATTGACGACGGATGCTTTATGCGATCCTGATGCACAACGGGGTCTTCCGCTGCAAAAATACCTCGATGGCATTGGCATGATCATCGCGCGCAGCAGCTGGGATAAAGAGGCCACCTACCTCACTTTCAAGGCGGGGGATAATTACTGGTCTCATAGCCACCTGGACCAGGGCGCTTTCACGATTTTCAAGGGCGGCCCACTCGCCATCGACAGTGGCCTGTATGGGCCTACATATGGCGCAGACCACCATATGAACTACACCTATCAGACGATCGCTCACAATGTTATTACCGTCACGGATCCAGACGACGACATCCCCGCACCACGGAGAAAAAAGGGGGCTTCACCTCGAAATATTGCAAACGATGGCGGACAGAGACGTATTGGCTCCGGCTGGGGTGTGGAATCAGCACCCCTTGATTTATCTGAATGGTTACGAAAAAGCGAGATCTATCAGACGGGAAAAATAGAGAAATACTATGATAAAGACGATCTGGTCATCGCTATTAGCGATATTACCTCTGCCTACACCAACGAGCTCTCAGGCAAGGACTATTTTTCTCATCGCACGCGCCGTGTGGAAAAATACTGGCGCACTATCGTCTACGATCGGCTTAATGATGCCGTCATTGTCTACGATAATCTGGTATCGACAGATCCGATGTTCCGAAAAAAGTCTTTGATCCACACCATAAACGAACCACGCCTGACAAAGGATGGCTTTATCGTACGGATCCCGGCCAGCGAACGGCCCGAAAGAAAGGCAGGGCGCCTGCAGGCAAGCATACTGTTCCCGGAGGATGCCAACATCACGATCATCGGAGGAAAGGGGCTGGAATTTCTGGTTGATGATATCAATTTCGATGAGAGTGGTGAGGTCTGGAAAAAAGTATTGAAAAGAAAGAAAAACCCCCCGGAACCGGGCCGATGGCGGGTTGAGATTTCTCCGGCCAACGCACAGAAACGAGACCGTTTTCTGATGGTCCTCAAACCCACCATCGAAAACCGGAAACCGGATCTCCGTATCAGGCGCCTGGTTACTAAAAAAGCTATCGGTAGTGAGATCAAGGGGCCTGACAGGACACTGAAACTGCTGTTTCCAAACGACCGTGAGGGGGTCCTTGTCGAAATCGAAGATAAAACGGGCAGCAAGTCGCTGAACCTGACGCTGAAACCTGAAAAATCAGCAACTGAAGAAGGTTTGTGGCAAAAAATAAAGCGTGCGCTGGGTTATTAATTAAGGAGCCTCAGATTAATTCGAAAAACCCGTCATTGCGAGCGAAGCGCGGCAATCTCAGACAATATAATCAATCACTTAGAGATTGCTTCGTCACTACGTTTCTCGCAATGACGAATAAATCAGAGGCCCCTTAACATGAATACCTGTTACTTAAAAATACCTGTATTTAACATCCTGCTTCTTGCCAGTCTACTCATTCCGCTACCTGCAGTCGCCGGTGGCAGCCCGGAAACTACGCTGCTCGTTGTCAACGCCGACTCCCCCCTGTCACTGACTGTCGCCAATGCCTACACCCACTTACGTGAAATACCGGCAAACCATGTCGTCTGGCTGCATGATATTCCCTCCCTCGGGAGGGTCAATATAAAGACCTTCCGCGAACGGATCTGGACACCTGTTCGAAAATATATGGACGAGCAGGGTCTTAGTGAGCATATTGATACTATCGTCTACTCTGCTGATTTTCCCTATGCTGTTGATCTTCGCCAGGAGCTGAAACAACACAAGGTCAAACCTCATAGATATATCGGTCGATATGCATCACTCACTGGCCTGACCTACTTTGCCCGGCAGGTTGAAAATAGCCAAATCGGGTATCTGTCACGAAATCCCAATCGATATTTTCGCCGGGATCTGATGGCGAAGATTACCCTGGTTGACATGAAGAATGAGGATGAAAAACTGTATAAAGAGGCAAGAAAGGCGCTGCGGAATAAAGAGTATCTAGTCGCCTATGAGAGCTTCCTGTCACTCAATCGTAAATATTCGCCCAGAGCGTCGATCCTGCTTCCCCTGGCGGAAGCCCAGGCACGCCTTGAAAAGCGAGACCAGGCTATCGTCACCCTGAAACAACTGGAAGCACTTGGTATTCACAGCAGCCTGGTGCTTCGAAATAGCAGGGACCTGAAAAAGCTTCGTAATGACCCGGAATTTATGCAAATTCTCCAGCGCATGGACACTCCTACTGCCCGTTTTGAAAAGCCGCACGGTTTTCGCAGTCGTTACCACTGGAGCCGCTACTCACTGCCCCGGTCTGATAACACCTCGGACAAATACTTTCTGAGTGCCATGCTCGCCTATACAGGTCAACGCGGCAACAGCCTGCCAGAAATCAAATACTACCTCAAGCGATCTGCAGCCAGCGACGGCAGCCACCCGAACGGCACTGTATATCTGATGGAAAATGGTGACATTCGTGCCGAGGCGCGTCAGCCCTGGTACAGCGATACTTGCGCTCTTCTGGGGGCGTTGGGGAGGAAATGCGAGATCCTGGAAGGCATCCTGCCGAAGAACCGGCAGGACATCATTGGCCTGACTACCGGCACCCGAAGTTACAAATGGCAGGACTCAAATAGTAAGCTGTTACCCGGCGCAATCGCCGATTCCTTTACCAGCTATGGGGGTGATTTTGATACGAGGCCACAAACCAAGCTGACTGAATTCCTGCGTCAGGGGGCAGCGGGTTCCAGTGGTGCTGTTGCAGAACCCTACAATATCCCGGAAAAATTTCCTTTACCCCTGGTGCACTATTATTACGCCATGGGGTCCTCGCTGGCTGAAGCCTGGTATCAGGCTGTGGCATCACCCTACCAGGCAATCCTGGTTGGTGATCCACTGACCCGGCCTTTTGCGGACTTTTCCAAACCATGGCTTGCCCGCCCAAATCCAGACAGGCCCTGGCAGGGGGAGGTGTATTTGTATGCAGAAACCAGCGCAAGCAACAGTCAAAAAATTTCACAACTGGAACTCTGGGTAGATGGCCTTCCCATCAGCGAGGCTGCTCCAGGCAAACCCCTGATATGGGATACACGAACAGTGGGTGACGGATTCCATGATTTACGCCTGGTTGCGGTTAATGATGACCCAATAGAAACACGCAGCTACAAACGTTACAGTATTTACGTTTCAAATAAGACAATCGACTTTGAGGTAAAAGTCAAAAATACTGAACCCGTTTATTATGAAAACATTGTGATAACAGGCAATACAGCAGATGATACGGTGATAGAGATCTTTCAGGGCTTGCGAGTACTCGGCAGCACAAAAGTCGAAAATGGAAACTGGAAAATCATGATTCCGAGCGAGAAACTCGGAATCGGGACAGTTTCGTTTTCTGTGATTGCTACGGGGACAAACGGTGATCGCATTTATACAAAACCACTTTGGCTAACTATCAAGCCTGCACCCGACAGCCCGGCATTGAATGAGGACCTTTCAGGGGAACCCGGACTGCTCGCTACCTTGCAGTACAAAGGCACAGGCATTGAGTTTCGAAAGATAGAAAACCTGGACGGCCGGTATAACAAGCTGATAAATAAAAAAGCATTGCTCGAAAATGTTCAGATCGATGGCCAGTTCAACGTTGATCAATCAGGCTTTCATCAGTTAACCATCAGCACTAAAAACGAAATTACGATTAGTGTTGATGGCCAGAGGTACCAGAGAGATGCTCCGGTGAATGAATACGGACTGGTATACTTTCCGTTGTTTCTGGCCAGGGGCTGGCATAACATATCGATTCAACCATCTCCTAACGGAATGGGGAAATTGACGGTTTTGTTATCTGGAAATCAGGTGCCGATAATACTGGGTGGAAAGCAGATCCGGTATAATAAAAACATCATGTAATCAAACAGGGCCTGGTCTGTAATAAAACTGACATTTACATAAGACGGCTTAATCGTTAGACTCAGCCGGCCATTCCTGGCTGCCTTATTCTCCAATCTATACATTAAGTGGATCTCTGCTATATTTCTATATATTGTGAGTAAGTTCATCATCTTAGAATAAAAAGGAAATGCGCTTTGTGCGTATAAACACATATTGACAACGACAATTCTGGGCCTATCGGCTTACTATCATGACAGTGCCGCCGCGCTCGTGGTTGATGGTGAAATCTTTGCTGCCGCACAGGAAGAACGATTTTCCCGCAAAAAGCATGACGCCCGTTTTCCAAAAAACGCCGTAAACTATTGCCTCGCAGAGGCCGGCATAAGCCTGTCCGACGTTGATCATGTCATATTCTACGACAAACCGCTGGTCAAGTTTGAGCGCTTGCTGGAAACCTATCTGGCCTATGCGCCAAGGGGGTTCCGCTCATTTCTCGCGGCAATGCCAATCTGGCTCAAGGACAAGCTATTCCTGAAAACCACACTGAAGCGCGAACTTGCGGCGCTGGGTGAACTGAAGGAGAAGGAACTTCCGCAGCTGCTATTCTCCGAGCATCATGAAGCGCATGCCGCCTCTGCATTTTACCCGAGTCCGTATGATAAAGCCGCCGTCCTGTGCCTCGATGGTGTCGGTGAATGGGCCACTACATCAGTCTGGCTTGGTGAAGGCAACAAGCTGACACCGCAATGGGAAATTGACTTTCCCCACAGCCTCGGACTGCTGTATTCGGCCTTCACCTATTACACGGGATTCAGGGTCAACTCCGGTGAATACAAGTTGATGGGGCTGGCTCCCTACGGTGAACCGAAATATGTAGATTTGATTCTTGACCACCTGATCGACCTGAAACAGGATGGCACGTTCAGACTGGACATGAGTTACTTCAACTATGCGACTGGACTGACCATGACGGGCCGCAAGCTGGACAGGCTTTTTGATGGTCCAGCACGCAAACCGGAATCCGATCTGACACAGAAGGAAATGGATATCGCCCGCTCCATCCAGGCGGTGACGGAAGAGGTGGTGCTGCGCCTGTCGAGAACGGTACACAAAGAACTGGGTGTTGATTATCTGTGTATGGCCGGAGGGGTTGCATTAAATTGTGTGGCCAATGGCCGAATCCTTCGTGAAGGGCCATTTAAGGATATATGGATACAGCCTGCTGCGGGAGATGCAGGCGGTGCGCTGGGTGCTGCACTGACAGTCTGGCATAGTTACCTTGAAAAGCCTCGTGAAGTGAACAATCTAGATGACAGTATGCGGGGCTCCTATCTGGGGCGCCGTTATACCAATGACGAGATTAGTTCCTACCTGGATTCAATTGATGCACCTTACAGCAAGCTTGAGGACGAGGCGTTGATGCCGAAGCTTGCCGGGATTCTGGATTCGGAGAAAGTGGTCGGCTGGTTCAGTGGACGCATGGAGTTCGGGCCGCGCGCATTAGGCGGCCGCTCAATCATCGGCGACCCTCGCAGTCCGAAGATGCAGTCGATTATGAACCTGAAGATCAAGTACAGGGAATCCTTCCGCCCGTTTGCCCCGGCAGTCAAGGCGGAGAATGTCTCCGACTGGTTTGAGATTGACAGAAAGAGCCCCTATATGCTGCTGGTTGCACCGGTAAAGGAAGATAAGCGAATACCCATGACCGAGGATCAGCAAAAGCTATTCGGTATCGATCGGCTGAATATTCCCCGGTCAGAAATACCCGCTATCACTCATGTTGACTACTCGGCACGCATCCAGACGATTCATCAGGACACCAATCCCCGATTTCATGACCTGATTAGCCATTTCGAATCGCAAACTGGCTGTCCCGTGTTGATCAATACCTCTTTTAACGTCCGAGGTGAACCTATCGTTGCTTCCCCGGAAGATGCCTACAGGTGCTTCATGCGCACTGAGATGGACTACCTGGTGATGGAAAACATACTTCTGTCCAGGGAGAACCAGCCTGAACATAAGCAGGATGACTCCTGGAAAGATGAATTTGAGCTGGATTAAATTATGACTGAAAATACACCGAAAACCAGCGCGCAGGAGTTGCGAAAGTTCGGCCTCACCACGGGTGCTGTCCTGGTTGTCCTGTTCGGATTATTACTGCCGTGGCTGTTTAGTCGCGCCTATCCATACTGGCCCTGGGTTCTGGCGGGTATCCTGTGGGTTTGGGCCCTTATCGCACCGGCGACGCTCAAACTGGTTTATGGCGGATGGATGAAGGTGGGACACGTCCTCGGGTGGATCAATACCCGAATCATTCTGGGGCTGATGTTTTTCACGGTATTCTTTGCTGCTGGGCTCATTCTGAAAGCCCTCGGCAAAGACCCAATGTCGAGGAAGATTGACAAGTCGGTAGAAAGCTACCGGGTAGCTAGCCGCGTACATACCAAAGATCACGTAGAGAGGCCGTTCTGATGATGGAATTAATTAAAGACTTATGGGCATTCATGAAAGAGCGCAAGAAGTTCTGGTTAGCGCCGATTATTATCATACTCCTGCTACTGGGTACACTGATCGTGTTGGCACAGGGTTCAGCCATAGCGCCTTTTATTTATACATTATTCTAATACAGGGGAGCTATGATTAATTCATGGAATCAAGTCGTTGCGAGGAATGAAGTGACGTGGCAATCTCTAAGCTATTGATTATATTACTGAGATTGCCGCGCTTCGGTGCTCGTGACCGCAGGAAATGCCCGAAGGGTGCAATGACTTGATTTCATGAATTAATCGGATTTCCTAAAACAATCAATCAGGATTATTGACTATAATAATGGGTTTACGCGACCTGGCTGTCCTTTTATTTACTCTATTCGTCATCGCCCTGGCGATGCGAAAAGCCTGGTATGGTGTGTTGGCACTGGCGGTCTTCAGCTATCTGAATCCACATGCTTACGCCTGGGGGTTCGTCCGTACACTTCCCCTTTTCGAGATCCTGTTTTTAGTTGTTGCCTTGATGGCACTATTTACCAGGGACAGGCAGCCGCTACCAAAAGATTGGCGAATTCCTGCATTTTTTCTTCTCTGGGTCTATTTCATTTTCACAACAACGCAGGCCTATTATCCCGAGCTCGCATGGGAAAAACTCCTCTTCGTTAGCAAAATATTTCTGCCATTTATTTTTACACTCGTCCTGATTAATACACGTAAAAAACTTTATTATCTTATCATCACCATTGCAGCTTCTATAAGTATCGTAGCGGTTAAGGGGGGAATCTTTGCCTTTCTTAGCGGCTTTTCCTATCGTGTATACGGTCCCCCAAATACGCAATTTGAGGAGAATAATGCCTTTGCGATTGCTGTATTGATCGCTATCCCCCTGCTTGTCCTCTGGTACAGGGAAACAACGAACAAAATCATTAAAATCGGCATCATAGTTGCCATCCCTCTATCCTATGCAAGTGCACTTTCGTCCTGGTCACGTGGCGCACTTGTGACAATGGGTGTTGTAACAATACTTCTGCTCTGGCATAGCAAGCGTAAATACCTGGTTTTGCCAGTGATCCTTATAGGTGGTTTTCTGGCCATTCAAAACCTTCCAGATGAATGGTTCGGGAGAATGGGGACTATTGAAACATATCAGGAAGATAGTTCTGCAATGAGCAGGATCGAAACGTGGAAAGACGGCTGGTATTATACCCTCGACCATCCGTTTACCGGTGTGGGTTTTGAAGGCTGGCGATGGGTGACGCAACGTGACTGGCACAATTCTTCAGTTGAAATGTTCTCAGAGCATGGATTTATCGCCTTTGGAATCTGGATTTCGATGATAATTGGAACGCTTGTCAGTCTGACCCTGTTGCCTCGAAAGGCGCGAGGCATACCAGGACTGGAATGGGTCAGTAACTACAGTTATATGTTACGAACCTCTTTGATCGCATACTATGTTGGCACGTCCTTCCTTGGGCTATCTTACTGGGATCTCTTATATCACCTGATTTTTATCGCAGTACTTGTAAAGCAGTTTGCCTTACGGGAGATTGATGATTATAAAAGGGAGAACAGCGAGACAGCACAATGGGAATGATCTGTGGTTGGCTGGGTAAAAATTCGGAATCACAGTCTGCATCTATTGATAAGATGCTTGCAGCCGCTACCGGCTACACTGCCGCTAACCCCATTGGATATACCTCTGACTGCGGGGCGATTGGCATCTGCAGCCTGCAACCCTCTCCTGCACTCTATACTTCAGAAGAAATCTGTGCGGTCATTGAAGGCCATCCAGGATGGGAGGATCCTTTTCTAGCCCAGCTAGCTAAGGAAGAAAACCCTTCACACGCACTGGCAGAGGGCTTCAGGCGGCATGGCCTAAAAGTTCTTGAAATGCTTCATGGGGACTTTGCACTCTGCATCATGAAACCTGCCGAGGCTTACGTCCTGCTTGCGATCGACAGGGTCGGAGTACGGCCACTTGCCTATACACAGTCCAATGGATCTCTTGTATTTGCCTCGCAGATTGGTAGCATCCTCTCACACCCTTCCGTTACAGCAGAAATAGATCCCCAGGGAATTTTTAATTATCTCTATTTCCATATGATCCCGAGTCCGGGAACGATATTTCGGGACATTCATAAACTGCAGCCCGGTGAATTCCTTGAATACGATAAAGGCAAAATCAAACAACAGTTTTACTGGCAGCAGGAGTTTTTGGAAGAGCGGGAATCTGAAAAGAAACTGGCCTCCCAACTTAGGTCAGAACTGGAACAATCTGTTGGCAACTGCCTGTCAGGGCAGCCAACGGGGACTTTTTTAAGTGGGGGACTCGACAGCAGCACCATCACCGGTATCTATCAGGGCTTTTCAGAGAAACCGGTAGATGCCTACGTCATCGGCTTTGATGCTGAAGGCTTCGACGAAATACCTTTCGCCCGTTTGAGTGCCAGACATTTTGGCGCCTCGCTACACGAATATTATGTCACACCACAGGATGTACTGGATGCCATCCCATTGATTTCTGTGGCCTACGACGAACCCTTCGGTAACGCCTCCGCCATACCAGCCTACTACTGCGCCAGGCTCGCTCGGGAACAGGGCAAGTCCCTGTTGCTCGCCGGTGATGGTGGCGATGAGATATTTGCCGGTAATACACGCTACACGAAACAGAAAATCTTTGACCTCTATCGGTACATACCCTCTATTTTAAAGACTGCCCTGATTGAACCGGTGGCAACCAGCCTGCCACCGCTGAAAAAGCTGAAAAGCTATATCGAACAGGCCAATGTGCCCATGCCAGAACGCATGGAAACCTATAATTTTCTACACCGTAGCGCGCTCAACGAGATATTTAACAAAGAGTTTCTGAACCAGATAGACCCGGAGTCACCACTGACATTATTAAGGCAGCAGTACGAAAGGACTGATGTCAGTACGCCACTTGTCAAAAAAATGCTCTTCATTGATCATAAGTTCACATTGGCAGACAATGACTTGCGAAAAGTCAATCGAATGTGCGAATTGGCAGGCATCGACGTTCGCTATCCCCTACTGCAGGACAGCATGATGTCGTTTGCAGCACGGATACCCGCGGATAGGTTGATACGCCGATTTGAATTGCGGTCATTCTACCGCCACGCGATGAAAGGCTTTCTGGCTGACGAAACGCTCTCAAAGAGCAAACATGGGTTTGGCCTGCCTTTTGGTATATGGATGAACGAATACCCGCCGTTGAAAGATTTTGTGCACGATAATCTTCAAAACTTCAGACAGCGTGAAATCCTCAACACACAATATATCGACAAAATCCTCGAGGCGCAGCTGACCGGGCACGCTACATACTACGGAGTATTTATCTGGGTGCTGGTGATGCTGGAGCAGTGGCTGGAGAAACATAGTCAACGATAGTCGCCTGGTTCATACTGATGACAACCTCAAGGTCAATGTGAATCAACAATTGCGCACCCAGGGGGCACCTCTGTATATACCAGGACGAAAGCGTGCGTCATTACGAAGGGGCGAAGCTGCCGTGGCAAGCCAGTCTTCATGAATCACGTTGCTGTGCAGCCCAAGCCTTGCTCCAGGCGTGTACTTCATCCGGGCAGTCGCCGAAGCGGCGTAGGATATAATCAATCACACCTCGGCGCATTGCTTTTTGATTGTAGCTATTCCAAAGACGTATAGTATCCGATAAAGCCCAAAAAATGCGCCTCAAAATTGGCTCGTCTCCGGCCTTTATTGAGAGGAATTTTGGTAACAATTTAAGAGTGTTTCTTCCGAGTAATCTTGAAAAATCACGTTTCTTAAGATTCCGTTCGGCAAATAGAAGATGATTTCTCGCACTAAAGTAGGTTCGTAAAGGTGACTCTTCTGAACCAAAGGAACTACCTACTTTGTGCCAAACTATTGCGTTTGGA
>ENA-ORDP01000926-ORDP01000926.1-marine-sediment-metagenome-genome-assembly--contig:-NODE-926-length-17544-cov-34.942535_pt1 | contig 17544 bp, 11 predicted proteins | sample MGYA00248627_ERZ508539 | MGnify/ENA primary metagenome ERZ508539 (study PRJEB26208, sample SAMN05571518) | marine sediment metagenome | biome: deep sea; feature: Hydrothermal vent; material... | reverse complement strand
CAACTCGCTGGTGAAAGGGCTGGTGAATATCCGTGGTGAACTGAAAATCTGCATTTCCATCGGCTCCCTCCTGCAACTGGAGAAAGCACGCGAGTCGTATACCACCGATCATGAAATTCTGGAACGCATGATCTTCATCAGCAAGGACGGGCAGAGCTTTGTGATTCCGGTCAGCGAGGTCCACGGCATCTTCCATTACGCTGATAGCGCCCTACAGACCGCACCGGCAACGGTAGCGAAGTCGCGGCATAGTTACACCAGCGGCATCCTGAGCTGGGAAGACCGGCATGTGGGTGTACTCGATCACGAATTGTTGTTCTACGCGCTGATACGAGGTCTGCAATGAGCGACGATCTCGGCGATTTCTCAATGCTGGAACTGTTTCGCCTGGAGGTGGACAACCAGGCCGCCGTGCTTAGCGACGGGCTGTTGGCGCTGGAGCAGAACTCACAATCGGAACAACATCTGGAAGCGCTGATGCGCGCTGCGCATTCCGTCAAGGGCGCCGCACGTATGGTCGACATTGAAGCCGGCGTCAAGCTCGCACACGCCATGGAAGATTGCTTCGTTGCCGCCCAACAAGGTGAGCTACAACTCCGGCCCCACCAGATCGACCTGCTGTTGAAAGGTGTCGACCAGTTAATCGCCATCTCAAAGCAGGAAGCTGATGCAGAACAACTCTCTGCTTTGACTCAACAGATCCAGACTATCGAACAACTGGAAACCGTCGAGGAAGGAGGCGCGCAGCAGCAGTGTGAACCGCTGGCAGACGACACAATACCGCCGCCGGAACCTGCACAGGAAGATGCAGAGTCCACTACAGAAACGCCGACACCGGCACCCGACACCCGCAAAAACGACACTTCGGACAATAAGACGACGGTGCGCGTTTCATCGGAAAGCCTTAACCGCCTGGTCGGTCTTGCCGGGGAAGTGCAGGTGGAATCCCGCTGGCTGCATCCGTTTTCCGAGGCTCTGGTGCAAATAAAGCACCGACAGGCCGAACTCATTGGTCTGCTGGATCGATTACACGAAAATCTTTACGCAAACGACGGTGACGAGTACAGCAAGACACTCACCAGCGAAATACAGACCAAGGCCAACCGTTGCCGTCACCAGCTGTCCGACCGCCTGGTGGAACTTGATGAGTATGACCGGCGCATACATGGCCTTGGAAATCGTCTGCACGAAGAGGTTATCACCAGTCGTATGCGACCATTTTCCGATGTGACCCGTGGTTTCCCGCGCATGGTACGCGATATCGCCCGACAGCTTGGCAAGAAGGTTGAATTAAAAATAGAAGGCCTGGCGACACAAGTCGACCGGGATATTCTGGATTGTATCGAAGCACCCCTGAATCACCTGCTGCGTAATGCGCTGGATCACGGCATCGAAACGGTCGAGGAGCGACATCAGGCCGGTAAACCCGAGCAAGCCACATTACTGCTGACCGCAGTGCATAGCTCCGGCATGTTATCCATCCATGTCAAAGACGACGGACGCGGTATTGACCTGGAAAGACTGCGTAACAGCATCGTCGCCAAGAATATGGTTAGCGAAACCATGGCCGCGGAATTGAATGAAACCGAGCTGCTCGAATTTCTGTTTCTGCCCGGTTTTTCGACACGCGACAAGGTCACCGAACTCTCCGGACGCGGCGTCGGACTGGATGTTGTCCACAGTACGGTTCAGCAAATGCGCGGTGTAGTACGCGCCAGCAGTACTGCCGGTGCGGGTACCCATTTTCATCTGCAGTTGCCACTTACCCTGTCTACCATCCGCGCCCTGCTGGTGGAAATCTGCGGAGAACCCTATGCCATTCCCCTGTCGCGTATCGATCGTACGCTCAGACTGGATACCAGCCAGGTCGAATCGCTGGAAGGCCGGCAATACTTCACCCTGGGCGCCCGGAACGTGGGGCTGGTATTTGCCAGCCAGGTCCTGGACTGCACCGGCGGCACCGAGAGCGGTGATTTCCTGCCCGTAATAGTACTGGGGGAACGCCTGCATCGTTCGGGGCTGGTCGTTGACCGCTTTATTGGTGAACGCAACCTGGTGGTGCACACCATAGATCCCCGACTGGGGAAGATTCAGAACATCAGTGCCGCCACTGTGCTGGAAACCGGTAATCCCTGCCTGATCATCGACGTCGATGACATGCTGCGCTCCATAGACATTCTCATTGCCGGTGGACGCCTGAACCGAATTCACGACACGCAGGGAAAATCCGACGTGTCCAGTAAACGCATCCTGGTGGTAGACGACTCAATCACGGTGCGCGAAGTCGAGCGCAATATGCTGATGACGCGTGGCTACCAGGTTGATGTTGCCGTCGACGGCATGGATGGCTGGAATGCCGTGCGCATGGAAGACTACGACCTGGTTATCAGTGATATCGATATGCCGCGCATGAACGGCTTTGAATTCGTGAGCCTGATCAAGCAGGACGAACGCCTGAGCAAAATGCCGGTCATGATTGTGTCCTACAAGGATCGCGAGGAAGACCGGCAACGCGGTCTGGAAGTCGGCGCGGATTATTACCTGACCAAGGGCAGTTTCCACGACGAAACCCTCATCGAAGCCGTCGTGGATCTGATCGGGACAGCGGAGTAGGCCGGTTCCATGTTAAAAATCGCCATTGTGAATGACTCTATGATCGCCACGGAAAGCCTGCGACGAGTCATCGTTAGTGTACCGGAATACGAGCTGGTGTGGACAGCCTGTAACGGCTTTGAAGCCGTCCAGCGCTGCAGCAAACGCTGCCCGGACATTATTCTCATGGACCTTATTATGCCGGAGATGGATGGCGTTGAAGCGACGCGGCGCATAAGCGCCGAGTACGAATGCGCCATCCTGGTCGTCACCGCTACTGTAGACGGTTACACGGGCAAGGTGTTTGAAGCGATGGGCGCCGGTGCCCTTGACGCGGTGAACACACCTGTTCTGGGCGAATCCGGTCAGGGAGAAGGCAGGGATTCTCTGATTCGAAAAATAGATACCATCGCCACGCTGTTACACAGCAAGCCCTATCGGCGCAGGCAATCTGACTCGGCTGCCGGACATCCAAAACCCGTCACGAGTGGCGTGCCATTGATCGCTATCGGTGCATCCACCGGCGGCCCTTCCGCACTCAAAGAGGTACTACAGGCTTTGCCGGCAGACCTCGGGGCGGCTGTTGCAATTGTGCAGCATATCGACGAACAGTTTGCGGCAAGCTTCACCGACTGGCTCGATGAACACACACCGTTGCCGGTACTAATAGCTAAACCCGGAGACCGGTTTGAACCCGGTACAGCCCTGGTTTGCGGACGCGAAGATCACCTGGTATTCAGCGCTAACGGTACGCTGGATTACACACCTGAACCACGCGAACTGGCTTACCGGCCTTCAGTTGATGTTTTTTTCAACAGTCTGGCAGAAAATTACGTAAATCAATTAGTTGGAGTTCTTCTCACCGGCATGGGGAAAGACGGCGCGGCGGGACTCAAGGCCATGCGCGAACGCGGCTGGATTACCCTTGCTCAAGATAAGGAAACATGTGCCGTTTACGGTATGCCGAAAGCCGCAAAAGAGCTTGACGCCGCTACAGAGATTCTGCCTTTGGGAAACATAGGGCCACACCTGGCCAAGTGGGTAGAACATGCCTCCAGCAGAGGTAAGGAAAAGTTAAAATCGGGATGACAAAGAAAACAGACACAAACGGGGAAGCACCGGGGCGCGCCGACGAAGGCCGGTGGGCGATTGTGCTGCTGGTCGATGACCAGGCCATGGTTGCCGAGGGCATTCGGCGTATGATCGCCGACGAGCCGGATATCGAGTTCCACTATTGCCCGGATCCCAGGCAGGCCGTCAAACAGGCGGTTGCCGTTAGAGCGACCGTTATTTTACAGGACCTGGTAATGCCTGACGTCGATGGCATGACCCTGGTGCGTTTTTACCGGAACAATCCGACTACCCGCGACGTACCGGTCATCGTACTGTCCAGTAAGGATGATCCACAGGTCAAAAGCGATGCCTTTGCCAACGGCGCCACCGATTACCTGGTGAAACTGCCGGAAAAAGTCGAGTTACTGGCGCGCATCCGCGCTCATGCCAAGGCTTACCTCGCGCAGAAAGAGCGCGACGACGCCTACAAGGCGATGAAAGAGATGAAAGAGGAGCTGTCGCGTATGAACAGCGAACTCGCCATCAGTAACCACGAGTTAAAACGCCTGTCATCGCTTGACGGGCTCACCGGCGTAGCCAACCGTCGCCAGTTCGACGCGACCCTGGACCACGAGTGGCAACGCGCCAAGCGCACCGAGCTGCCGCTCTCTCTGCTATTCGCCGATATCGACTATTTCAAGCGTTACAACGATAGCCATGGTCACCAGGCCGGTGACGATTGCCTGAAGAAAATTGCCGCCAGCCTGCAGCGCACCGTACACCGGCCGGCCGATCTGGTGTGTCGCTACGGGGGTGAAGAATTTGTCATGATCCTTCCCGATACCACCAGCGAAGGCGCGCTGGCGGTTGCGGGAAAAGTGCTGCAGGGCATTTCGGATCTGAGAATTCCGCATAAAAACTCCGATGCTGCTGACCATGTCACGCTGAGTATCGGCGTTGCCACACTGCCTCCTGACGAAAACACCAGCCCCGATAGTCTGGTCGAAGCTGCCGACAGGATGCTATACAAGGCCAAGGAAAATGGCCGCAACTGTATCGAAGTGGTACAGCCCCCCGCAACGCTGAAAAGTGTCCATCGCTAACCTATTCCTCCTGCACCACCCACTATAATCCGTGTATTATAGCCTCCTGTTTCATCAGGAGGCCGGCATGACATTTGTAGTGGGTGAAAATTGCATCAAGTGCAAATACACGGATTGTGTGGAGGTCTGCCCGGTGGATTGTTTCCATGAGGGTCCCAATTTCCTGGTCATTGACCCGGAAGAATGCATTGACTGCACACTGTGTGAACCGGAATGCCCTGCGGAAGCCATTTTCCCGGAAGATGACCTTCCGTCCGACCAGCAGGACTTCCTGGCTCTCAACGAAGAACTGTCTCAACTCTGGCCGGTTCTGACACAACTGAAAGACGCGCCCGCCGACGCCGACGAGTGGAATGGCAAGGAAGATAAACGCGACCTCCTGGAGCGTTAGTACGCCTTGAAGGAGTACTTGCCCTGCTGACCCTGATTCCATTCAGTCAGGATCCGCTTGCCGTTGCGGCGCAGCAGATCCTGGACCACTACCAGGCAAGTCTGCCGGATCTGACTCAATGCCAGGTACTGGTCGCCGTCGACCCGTGCGCCACACAGCTGCGTTCAGAGCTTCTCAGACAGGCTGGGCAAAGAGGTTATAAGGCTCTGCTGGGGCCCCATATAGACTGCCTCGACCCATGGCTTTCACGCCTGGGTCCGGTATCCGGAGCTGTCCTGAATCAACCGGCACGGGAACTGGTACTGGCTGAAGCATTACGTAATGCGGCCCGGATTTACGTCGCAACCGATCCGTGGCAACTGGCCGGACAGTTACTAACACTGTTTGATGAACTGACCCGCAACGCGTTCGCGATCCCGGACGACTTTGAGCAGTTCCACACCCAACTGAAAAACTGCTACGCCGTTTCTGCACCCTCGCCTTCATTGCAACAGGAGGCCTTCATACTGCACACGCTGTGGCATGCATGGAAACAACAGCTGGCCGATGAAAACCTGCTGGACCCGGCGACTGCAAACAGGCAGCGCCTTGCAGGCCATCTGCACAATCCCGGCACAACCGAACTGTGGCTGATCGGGTTTACCGAATTCTCCCCGGGAGAAATACACTGGCTTCGTACCCTGCTTGATTCTGGTCGGGCACATCTTCTGCTGCACGGCGAAGGACAACAGGAGGGGTATCACCCGGACAGACCGGTCAGGGATATTCTTGACCAGCTCGGTATCGAAGCCCCTCAACCCGCGGTGTCCACCGACAACGACCTGGACCACTTCATCAGCGCATTGTTCGAGACCTCCACGGATAATAATCTGCACCAACGGGCCCGGAACTTCGCCAGGCAACACCCACAGGACGCCATAGGCCCGCGCCTGAAAACATTCAGGGCGAACGATCCGGAACAGGAGGCACAGGCCGTCGCCGTGCAGGTTCGGTGCTGGTTACTGGAGGGTATCCAGCCCATCGCTATCGTCACTGAAGACCGACGCCTGGCGCGCCGTGTCCGCGCCATGCTGGAAGCCTCACATATCGAGCTCGACGACAGCGGTGGCTGGGCCTTGTCCACGACCAGTGCTGCGGCCACCCTGGAACGCTGGCTGGAAACCGTCGAGGAAGACTTCGCCTGCGGACCACTGCTGGACGTTCTGAAATCCCCTTTTGTCTGCTTCGCCGAACGCGATGAACACCTGACCCACGTGCGGCGGCTTGAGCAGGACATTATCCTGCATGAAAACATTGCCCGGGGTCTGGAGCGCTACCGGCATCACCTGGACCGGCGCAGTGAACGCCTGCCGGACTGGTCAAAACCCATGCAGCAGGCCGTGCACCGGATGTTGAACACTATTGACCATGCCGCCAGTCCACTCGTGTCGTTACTGCACGGGTCCTACCCGGCAAGCGATTACCTGGCCGCATTACACGAAAGTCTGCAGGAACTCGGTAGCTGGCAAAGCTTCGCGGATGACCGGGCCGGGCAGTGCTTGCTGGAGGTCCTGGAAGAATTGCAGCAGGCCGCCGGTTATTCCAGCGTGCCGCTCGAGTGGTCTGAGTTCCGGCACTGGCTGGGGCGCAATCTTGAGCGGGCAACCTTTCGGCTACCCCCGTCGTCCAGTCCGGTACACCTGCTGACGCTGGAGCAAAGCCGCCTGCAACGCTTCGCGGCGACCATTGTGGCCGGTTGCAGCCGTGAGCACATGCCGGGGTCACCGGCGAGTCACGCGTTTTTCAATCAGCGCGTACGCTCTGCACTGGGATTACCCACCTGGTCGCAGACCGTTGCCGGGAAACTTCACCATTTTTGTCGCGTGTTACACAGTGCGGAGCACGTTCTGCTTACCTGCCACAGTGAACGCGACGGCGAACCCGTCAGTGTCAGCCCGTGGCTGGAGTTGCTGGAAGTGTTCTACCACAATGCCTACCGGTCCAGGCTGGATGACACCGAACTCGGGCAACTGGTCGCCCGGCCGGAAGCGTATCCCGTCTCCCCTGATAGCGCCGACTTGCCACACTTGCAGACATCCCCTGCCCCGCAGCCACCTGCGTCAACGCAACTGAAAACCTGGTCTGTTTATACCCACCAGCGGCTCATCGACTGCCCCTATCGCTATTTCGCCGCTGATGCGCTGGGCCTTAAGCCGCAGGATGAAATCCGCGAGGCGCTCAGCAAGAGTGATTACGGCTCCCTGGTGCACCGTATTGTGCAAGCGTTTCACAGCGACGTGGAATGGCTGCCCGGACCCTGGTCGGGCGAGCTGGACACATCCCGGCGCGATCAGGCAACACAACTGCTGGAGAAGATCAGCCAGGCTGTATTCAGGGAAGCGGTAAAGGATAACTTCCAGGCACGCAGCTGGCTTAAACAGTGGCTGACGGTATTGCCCAGCTACCTGAACTGGGAAATCAGGCGCCGGACCCAGTGGCAGCTGCTCAGCGTCGAGGCTACGGCTGAGAAAAACGTCAGCCCGCACCTGCAGCTCCGCGGGCGAATCGACCGGGTCGAACAAGCGTCCGGGACGATCGCCATCGTCGACTACAAAACCGGCAAACCCCCCAAAACCGACGATGTCCTGAGCGGTGAGGCCGTACAGTTGCCAAGCTATGCGCTGTTGCTCGACGCGCCCGTGGTCCGGCTTGACTACCTCGAATTCACCAAAGATCAGGCAAAGCAACAGACCTGCGCCGAAGGGGAGGAACTGCAACAATTACTCCATGATGTCAGGCAGCGGCTGACACAACTTGATGCGGCGCTACAGGAAAGCGCTGCACTACCTGCCTGGGGCGACCCGAAGATATGCAGCTACTGCGAATTCACCGGAGTCTGCCGTCGTGATATGTGGGAACACGGAGACCGTGCCGATGACTGATGCGCCGCTCGCCACACAACCTGACCAGAGCTTTAGTGTACTCGCCTCTGCCGGCACCGGAAAAACCTGGCAACTGGTTGCCCGGCTCACACGCCTGTTGTTGAACGGCGCCCGGCTCGACAGCATTCTCGCCATTACCTTCACGCGCAAGGCCGCAGGAGAAATGCAGCAGCGCCTGAACCAGCGTCTGCGCGAGTTGCTGGAGGCTGATGACCAGCAACTGGACCTGGCGTTGACGAGTATCGGTGAAACACCGACCCATGAATTACGCCGGCAGGCACGCAAACTTTTCGAGTCCAGCTTGCGAACTGAGCAAAGCCTGCGATCTTCGACCTTTCACAGCTTCTGCCAGGAGCTGTTGCAGCGCTTCCCGCTGGAAGCCGGATTACCACCCGGTTTCGAGCTCGTCGAACAGACCGGCCTGCTGGTCACCGAGAGTTGGGATGCCCTGTTCGCCGAAGCTACCGCCGCACCCGAGCAAGCACTGGCACTGGCGCTGGATCTTATGTTCGGTTCACTCAACGGGCTCCACAATACACGTGATGCATTGTTTACTTTTATCGAACACCGCAGCGACTGGTGGGCGTTCACACAACAGAGTAAAGACCCGGCTGTTACCGCAACGGCATACCTGCACCAGCGACTGGAACTGGATCAACAGAACTCAGCTGTTGACACTTTCCTGAACAGCGAAACACGCAACCGGCTGGGCGAGTTTTCCAGTCTGTTGGGGCGCCACGCTAACGCCACCAATCTTAAATTCGTTGCATCAATAGAAAGTGTACTGGAAAGCGCTGAGGATACCGATACGTTCATCCGGAATGCGCTCCCGGTATTTTTTACTACCAGCGGCGACCACCGTAAACGCTCTTCGAACAAGACACAGTGCAAATCAATGGGTGAGACTGGTGAGGTACGCTTCCTTGAACTACATGAACGGTTCTGCGAACAACTGGAACAAGTGCTCGAATACCAGAACCGTCAACGCACCTTGCAGGTCAATACCGCCTGGTACCGGGCCGGCCAACGCATGCTGGAACACTACCAGCGCATTAAACGCGAGCGGCGCCTGCTGGATTTTGCCGATCTCGAGTGGAATGCCTACCGCTTACTCAACCATCCCGAGCACGCCCACTGGGTACAGTACAAGCTGGACCAGCGTATCGACCATCTGCTGATCGATGAGTTCCAGGACACCAACCCGACCCAGTGGCGGCTGATATTGCCGTTACTGGAAGAAATGGCCGCCGGTAGCGAACGCATGCGCAGTCTGTTCATTGTCGGCGATGCCAAACAATCCATATACCGCTTCAGGCGCGGCAATCCGCGCCTGCTCAACATTGCATCGGAGTGGATGCAGCAGCATCTTGATGCAGGCAGTATTAACCTGGACCACTCCTGGCGGTCTTCCCCCGCTGTCATCGACACGGTTAACTGGATCTTCCAGCACCCGGAGATGGAACACCTGCTCACCGACTTCAAGGCGCACTCAACTCACCAGCAGGATCTTTGGGGCCGGGTAGAACTCTGGCCGTTGATCGAAGCGGAAGCTGAAACCGTCGCAACCGAGGCACCGGGGTTACGCAACCCGCTGCAGCAGCCACGGACGATAACGCTTGATCATCGCCACTACCGGGAAGGGCGGGCGATCGCCCGGCGCATACAGCAACTGGTTGAGCAGAAAACCGCCGACTACAACGATATTCTGATCCTGATGCGTTCCCGCACCCACCTGGCTGACTATGAGGCTGCACTGCGCGACAGCGATATACCCTACCTGAGCCTGGACCGCGGCAGCCTGTTGCAAAGCCTGGAGATCCGCGACCTGGAAGCTCTGCTGATTGTACTGATGACTCCGCAGGACAACTTGTCTCTGGCGCAGGTATTACGCTCTCCCGTGTTTTCAGCCAGCGACGACGATCTGATGTTGCTGGCACGCACAGCGGATGGCCCCTGGATCGAGCGCCTCGATACGCTTTGCAACACACTGGATGCAAACCACGCGCTGTCACGCGCACGGCGCCTGCTGGGTAGCTGGCGATCGCTGGCCGGCCGTATCCCGATACACGACCTGTTGGAGCGCATCTTCCACGAATCCAATCTGCTGAAGCGTTACCAGGCTGCCTTTCCGGCGACCCAGGTCGCACGCGTGCACGCCAATCTGACACGTTTCATTGAGCTGGCGCTCGAAACAGACGCCGGCCGTTACCCCACCCTGCCGCGTTTTCTCGACCGTGTTCGCCAGTTGCGTACCCTCGAAAAAGAAGGTCCGAATCAGGCCACACCTCAATCCGATCAGAACCAGCGTGTCTGCCTGCTGACCATCCATGCCGCCAAGGGTCTAGAAGCACCGGTGGTGTTTCTGGTCGACAGTGCCCGTCATGGCAACAGCCCTCCCGGCTGCCAGACACTGGTTCGCTGGCCGGCTGAAGCTGACCGACCGGATGACTTCATGTTGTTGAGTAACAGCAAACTGCGCGACAATATCAGTAATGCCCGCTACGCACTGGAACAGGAAGAGGAACAACGAGAATCTGCAAATCTCCTCTACGTAGCGCTGACTCGCGCTAAAAACATGTTGGTAATTTCCGGCTGCGCACCTTCCTCGGCAAACCGTTCCACCGGCTGGTACGGACAGATCGCCACGGCCCTGTGTGACGATCCCACACCCAGCGATACCTGGATACACAGCTTTGGCGAACCCGTTGTCAGAACCACAACCAAAGCCCCGTTAGCGAGCACTGTCAATATCGACCCACGCCTTAGCCAGCCGTTTTCCGTTCAGTCTGTATCTCATCAGATAGTGCCCAGCCGTAGTGTGGAAGAAAGTGAATTCGAGTCTGTAAGTCCAGGAGGGCGTAGACGGGGATTGATCATTCATCGCATGTTGCAGCTGGCTACGGAAGAGCCGGCAGACAGGGACATCGCGAAACAACTTGCCGGCGAGTTCCATCTGGCCGAAAACGATCCTGAATTGCAGCGCTGCCGGAACGAGGTTGCAGAATTGCTGGATAGTGAGGATCTTGACTGGCTGTTCAAACCGGCTTCCGGCGTGAAGGCATATAACGAGGTACCCATTCAATATCAACATGGGCTACAAACTGTTTACGGCATCATTGATCGCATGGTCGTAAGCGATACAGGTATCCAGCTGGTAGATTACAAAACTCACAGAATCGCTGGTGAGCAGGAAATACAGCAGCTCACCTCACACTATAGACCACAGTTGGAACTCTACCGCGAAGGGGTGCAAAAACTATGGCCAAATCGTACAGTAAAGGCACACTTGTTGCTGACTGATGGCGGGATACTGGTCAACATGGAATAAAAAAATCGGATGGTAGGAGCGCCGCCCTCCGGCGCGATGGGTTATTACACAAAATCGCGCCGGAGGGCGGCGCTCCTACAGTTTTCTGTCTCAGCCCTTGAAACCGAATAGACGTTTGTCCCTGATTATTTTCGCCACCTTCTCCGGCACCATGGACTCCCAGCCCGAATCACCATTGCGGATTTTTTCCAGCACAGCATGAGAAAAAATAGAGAGCTGCGCTTTGTCAACGGCAACCAGTTCCTTGATATAACCGTTTTCCAGTAAATGAAGGTATAAATGGCGTAAATGCTCCTGGATGCCCACATTGTGTATCGTATTCAGCTCTCCTGTCTGTTCGTCAAGCGCAGGGCATACGTACAGACTGACATCATTTCTGAACAGCCTGCCAAAGGCTTCGAGGATTCCTCCTTCCAGGCTCTGATAATAATTCTCGTTAAAAATCTGCATCAGCGTTGGAAGGCCCAGGGCAATCCCCACCGGCATACTCGTATAACGAAACAGGTACTGTGCAAGGCGATAAAATTCACCGTAATTCGAAATCATGACGTGCTTGCCCAGCGCACACAGGATTTCCGCACGGTCCAGAAAATCCTGCACGTCGATTTCATCGCCCTGACCCAGGTTATGCAGGGTCATTTCGCTGAGTACGATAACATTGTCCGGATTGACATTTGGATCCTTACAGAACTCCTTATGGGCGCAGTCGAGCATACTCATCGTCAATCGGGTCGGCGGACGGAAGCGACTGCGCTCAACCAGCACGGCTTTTTTGTACAGGACATCCGCTGGCTGGACAACCTTGCCATCCGCCTGAAACATGGCTGAATTGGACAGCCCGTGCTGTACCAGACGCAATGCCATCAGGCGATTGTCCACTTTTTCGAAAGCCGGACCGGCAAAGTCGATCATATCGATCACCAGCAGATCTGTACTCAGCTGATCAAGTAAAGACGCCAGCAAGGTATCCGGGTCCGCGTGGTGATAGAGGGCGCCATAAATCAGGTTAACGCCCAGCAGGCCAAGCGTTTCCTGGTCCTGTATATTTTCCTGCCCCTTCAGCTGCACGTGCAGATCGATCCGCGATGCCGCTTCGCCGGGACTGGTCTGGAAACAGATGCCCAGCCAGCCATGACCATCCTGCTTCTGGGAAAAACTGCGTGCCGCCACAGTATTGGCAAATGCAAAGAACGCACAGCCATTACCGCGGGTTTCACCGAGGCGTTCATTCAGCAGGTGATACTCGTGCTCCAGCATCGACTGCAGACGATCACGGCTCACATAGCGTTTGCAAGTACCATAAATGGAGTCACTGAATTTCATGTCGTAAGCCGACATGGCTTTGGCTATGGTGCCTGCCGCCCCGCCTGCCTGAAAAAACCAGCGTGCAGTCTCCTGACCGGCACCGATTTCGGCAATCGTGCCGTATTTTGTTTCGTCCAGGTTGATCGCCAGGGTCTTCTGGTGAGTATCCAGAGTTACTTGTTCCATAACTGAAGGTTCCTTAGTAATCAGTCTGATCAAGCAGCCTGGCCAGCTGTTTGGGGGACACGTAACCGGGTTGGGTACGACCATCTTCCAGAACGATAAAGGGTGTGCCACGGGCACCGAGCTGGCGAACCAGCTCCATGTGCTTATCGACAGGATTGTCGCAGGTCTTCATATCCAGGGCTTTGCCGTTCTTGGCATCGGTCAAAGCTGCGTTACGATCCTCGGAACAAAATACCGCGACAGCTTTTTTATAGGAGTCCGAACCCACGCCGGCGCGCGGGAACATCATGTAGCGTATCTCGATACCCTCCGCGAGATATTGATCTATTTGGCTATGCAATTTGCGGCAGTAGCCGCAATCAATATCCGTAAATACGGTTACTACATGCTTGACCTTCTCGGGCTTGAAAATGATCATGTCATCTTCACTGACCGTGTCCAGTAACGCCCGTATGGCCTCCCGGCGGCGCGGTTCTGTCAGGCTCTTCCGGCTCTGTACATCAATCAGCTCGCCTTGCAGCATATAATGGCCATCTGCGCTCATATAGACCACGCGTGGCCCGACCACCACTTCGTACAAGCCTGCAATCGGCACCGGGGCAATGGTGTCCGGTTCAACACTCCCCAACGCCTTACGGATAGCGGCCTCATCCACCGCACGGTCTGCCAGCGCAGCTGTTGTGGCCAGTGAGACCAAGCTTATGAAAATTACCGTTTTAATTGAATTCACGTACGTCTTCCTGATTAAAATAAAAAATCTGCCACTCATACGACATTTATCCAGACTTGCAGTTCAGTAGTTTACCGGAGAATTAGCCGCGTGGGTGATGTTCCCGGTGAACCTGCCTGAGGCGCTCCCTGGCTACGTGGGTATAGATCTGGGTAGTCGACAGGTCGCTGTGCCCCAGCAGCATCTGCACCACGCGCAAATCGGCACCATTATTCACCAGGTGTGTTGCAAATGCATGACGTAAGGTATGCGGAGACAAGTGCCCACGGACATCGCTGCGCAACGCGTACTCACGCAACCGGTACCAGAATGCCTGGCGGGTAATACTGCCGGACTTGCGTGAAACAAACAGCCGGTTGCTGCTTTTCCCTCGCAACAGTTCCTGGCGCGCCTGCCGGCAGTAACGCTGCAACCAGATCACAGCCTCGTCACCCACCGGGACCAGGCGTTCCTTGTTGCCCTTGCCGAGCACCCGCACCACACCCTGGGTGAGGTTGATGCGGTCCACATCCAGCGACACCAGTTCCGAGACACGCAAACCACTGGCGTACAACAACTCCAGCATAGCCCGGTCACGCATGCCGACAGCCGACGAGGTATCCGGTGACGCCAGCAACGCTTCAACTTCTGATTCGCTCAAAGTATGCGGCAGCGGCCGATCCATTTTCGGCGAATCTATATTGGCTGTAGGGTCATCCTGGCGCCGGCCTTCGCGCACCTGATAACGGTAGAAACGGCGCAAACTTGACAGCAGACGGGCGCTGCTACGCAATGCACGGCCACTCTGGTACTGAGCGGCCAGAAAACCCAGCAGCTCCACGGCACCGGCTTCTGCCAACGCTACTTCCCTGCCCGCAAGCCAGGCGGCAAACCCGCACAAATCATGACGGTAAGCAGCCAGTGTGTTTGCACTGAGGCCGTTCTCCATCCACAAAGCATCCGCAAACCGGTCGATGATCGCGATATCAGTCTCGCTGCACTGTTCGGCCAGCGGAATCTGTTTTCCGGCAGTACCCACCACGGCCACCCTGTCTATTGTCCAGCGCTAACCCTACCATAAACCACAAGGCATGCGCCGTGTTACACTGCAAGCCTGTTGGAAAGACACAGTCCATGGCCAGCCCGGTTACCATCCCCGATACAGAAAACGGAGCACCTTTATGAGTCCCTCTGCCACTGACTGTTGCCTAAACCCCGCAGAAAAACCCCTGTTAAGCGTCGCACAGGGCAAGGCGCGTATCCTGCAAGCCGTGCACACCGTCACAGCCAGGGAACAGCTTCACCTCAGGGCAGCCCTGGGACGTATACTGGCGGCACCGGTTGTATCCGCTATTAACGTCCCGTGCTTCGATAACTCGGCGATGGATGGCTATGCGGTTCGCAGCCAGGACTGTGCGGGTACGATGAAAGTTGACCTGTCTGTGGTTGGTTCTTCATTTGCCGGAGCGCCGTTTGCCGGAGAAGTGACAGCCGGGCAGTGTGTTCGCATCATGACCGGTGCGGTAGTCCCGAATGGCACCGATACCGTTATCATGCAGGAATACGCCAACCGCGTAGACGACCGGGTTACTTTTGAGACAAAGAACATAGCAGCCGGTCAACATGTGCGTTACACCGGCGAGGATACCCGCAGTGGCGATACAGTACTGGAACCCGGAAAAAAACTCGGTGCCGCAGAAATCGGTTTACTGGCCTCTGTCGGTATCGCTGAGGTCAGTGTCTCAAGGCGGCTGCGCGTGGCCTTCTTTTCCACCGGTGATGAACTCACCGGTGTCGGTACTCCGCTGGGCGCCGGGCAGATCTATGACAGCAACCGCTATGCCCTGCACGGCATGCTCGCCAAAGCGGCGATCGAGTGCTATGACCTTGGCGTTATTCCCGACAAGCGCGATGCGGTGCGATCAGCCCTTCAACAGGCTGCGGAAGTCGCAGATCTGGTTCTGACTTCCGGCGGGGTATCCGTGGGTGAAGCCGACTACATCACTGAGACCCTGGGTGAGCTGGGTGAAATCAACTTCTGGCGCATAGCCATGAAACCGGGCAAACCACTTGCATTCGGACAACTGGATAGCGCGGCATTTTTCGGCCTGCCCGGCAACCCGGTATCAGCGATGGTAACCTTCTATCAGTTCGTACTTCCCGCGATTCGAAAAATGACCGGTGAAACCCTGCATAACCCGCTACTGGTACAGGCACGCTGTGCTGTCGAACTGAAAAAAGCGCCCGGTCGCATGGAGTTTCAGCGCGGCATCCTGCATACAGAAAAGGATGGAGTACTGTCGGTATCAACCACAGGTATGCAAGGGTCTCACCTGCTGGGTTCCATGAGCCAGGCCAATTGTCTTATCCACTTGCCGGCAGAAAGCGCCGGGGTCCAGGCGGGTGAACAGGTCAGTGTTCAGCCGTTTCTGGATTTTGACTAGAGGGATTTGACAAAATTATTGAACCGCCAAGACGCAAAGGCCGCAAAGAAAACAAATTCTTTCTTGGCGATCTTTGCGTCTTGGCGGTTCAAAAGGTTTTAATGTATCACCAGCAGCCTTAAGCAAGCGCCATTCCCCTTGGGGTACAAAGTTCCTGGCAGCCTATACGAGAAAAATATTGACGCTTAATAGACAAACATGGGACCGAATACAAGTGCTCAAGCCTTGTTCTGTTGCGCGGTGATATCCGCCCTCACCTTGTCCATATCCAGATCCTTGACCTGCCCGATCAACTGATCGAGAGCTGACGCAGGAAGTGCGCCTGGCTGGGAAAAAACCAGAACCTGTTCTCTGAATATCGCCAGCATGGGTATGGAACGCACCTGGAATTGTGCAGCGAGCTCTCTTTCTTCCTCAGTGTTTACCTTTGCGAAAACCATGTCAGGATTTTTCTCTGAAGCAGCTTCGAACACCGGCCCGAAGCTCTGGCAGGGGCCACACCAGGACGCCCAGAAATCGATAAATACAATGTCGTTATTGCTGACGGTGTTCTGATGATTTGTGTTGGTGAGTTCGATCGTTGCCATTGAGTGCGCCTGTTCGCGAATTTCGCGTGAGGGTGTAAGTGTAGCAAGTGACCCCCCGGGTAAATACCACAGGTTTTTTGTCGGGGTAATTGCGGGAAGACCGGCCGGATCAGGACTCGCTGTGCTGATGCTCGCCGTTGCCGGTTGTCGCACCAGGCAGTTCCTCATTCGCTTGCGCATCACTGCGATAGGTGGCATCCATTTCGACACGATTACGCCCCAGTCGCTTGGCACGGTACAGCGCCTTGTCGGCCCGTTCTATAAAAGCGGTAGCAGTTTCACCTGGCTTGTACAGGGAAACACCCGCCGAGAACGACGGCACCGGTATCATGTCACCGTTTGCCTGCCAGCGGGTTTCCAGAGCACGACTTCGTACCTTGGTCAGCGCCCGCATCGATCCCTCCTCATCCGTGTTCGGCAGCAAAACTGCAAACTCTTCGCCACCGTAGCGCGCCACCAGGTCATGGTGTCTGAATATGGAAAGGATATTCTTGGAGTACATCTGCAGAACTTCGTCTCCACCGGCATGACCGTATTCATCATTCACCTGCTTGAAATGATCCAGATCCATCAAAGCCAGTGACAGCGGGAAACCGTAACGTTGAACACGCGCCACTTCATCTTCAATACGCCGCAGGAAGGCGCGCCGGTTGGGCAAGCCGGTCAATTCGTCGGTCAAACTCAGCAACCGTACCCGGGTCAGTTCATCGCTCAGCTGGCGACTGTCGGACTCGATGAGTTGCAGATAGTGATGTGTACTGTCCAGTTTTTCCGCCAGCTCGTGATGGGCCTTGGTGAGCTTCTCGATCTCACGCACCAACGTCCAGCGCAAATCTTCAAGTTCCCTGCCATCGCCTGCCTGGCGCAGCTCTCCAAGCACCACTTCCAGTAACACTCCAAACTCATCATTCTGCGCTATGGTTCC
>ENA-ORDP01000925-ORDP01000925.1-marine-sediment-metagenome-genome-assembly--contig:-NODE-925-length-17547-cov-2.920135_pt1 | contig 17547 bp, 13 predicted proteins | sample MGYA00248627_ERZ508539 | MGnify/ENA primary metagenome ERZ508539 (study PRJEB26208, sample SAMN05571518) | marine sediment metagenome | biome: deep sea; feature: Hydrothermal vent; material... | reverse complement strand
GGCGCGCGAACATGCCGGTCAGGGCCTGCATCTGGTCGCGCCCGGTGAAAAAGGCCAGCTTTTTGGGATCGGTCGAACGGATATGACCCAGGCGTTCAGTCAGGGTAGTGAACGCTTGTTGCCAGGAAATCGCTTCGAACTTGCCCTCGCCCCGTTCGCTGCCTTGCTTGCGCTTTAAGGGTTTGAGCAAGCGGGCCGGGGAATATTGTTTCATAATTCCCGCAGCGCCCTTGGCGCAAATGACGCCCTGGTTCAACGGGTGATCCGGGTTGCCCTCGATATAACGAATTTCACCATCGCGGATATGCACGTTAATGCCGCAGCGACAGGCACACATATAGCATGTGGTCGATTTGATCTCGGTCTTGCCAAGATCACTGTCCCGGTGTTGTTCGGGGTCTTTCAAGGGTCAGCTCTCAGCTCTGGTTACGACAGTCTGCCGACTGTTATATTCGAATTAGCTAATATTACAAAGCTCTAATATCTTCTTCTGGCAACCGGCACCTTGTCAACTTGCATGTGGGGAGGCAAGCTTGAGCGCTCAAGGAACATCAAAGATCAAGGCCTGGGCCTTGAATTTTGATGTTGCAAGGGAAGGGATCTATACTCGCTCATGGATCCGCACATCACCTTCATCGGCCTGGGTGTCGAAGACCTGCAACGGTCCATCGACTTCTATCAGAAAGGTCTTGGATTTCCTCGCAAAGAGGGACCCGATGGCATCGCCTTTTTCCAGCTTGCAGGCATCATGCTGTCCCTGTATCCACGCGACAAAATGGCCGAAGACATTACCGTCAACCCGCAAGGTTCAGGATTTCCAGGCTTTACCCTGGCTCATAATGTGAGCTCGGAAGAGGCCGTCGATGCGACCCTGCAAGAGGCCGTGGCGGCGGGGGCGACTTTGGTCAAGCCGGGCCAGAAAGTGTTCTGGGGCGGCTACAGCGGCTACTTCACCGACCCGGATGGCTTCTACTGGGAAGTCGCCTATAATCCGTTTATGTGATCAGCGCCATATCCCGCGCGTATCGATCACCGTTTTGTCGGCCAAGCGATCCCGGTCCAGTTCGCGGAAATCCCGATGATCGACCAGCAAGGCCACCACCTGGGCTTTTTCCAGCGCCGCGGCCAAGGGGTACAGGCTGGCATTTTTGTGGGTTTTGAACGGGTCCGGCAGATCATCGGTATGGGGTTCGACAATCAAAACCTGGCCCCTGAAATCCCTGGCCACGGCAGCCGCGATGGTGACCGCTGGGCTTTCGCGCATGTCGTCGATATCGGCTTTGTAGGCCAGCCCCAGGCAGGCGATGGTATCGGCATCGGCGGACGCTGCGGCGGCCAGGATTTTTTTCACCACATGGCCGGGTTTGCCGTCGTTGACCCCACGGGCGGCCTGAATCAACGGGCTTTCGTTGGGGGTTGAATGGGCCAGGAACCAGGGATCGACGGCGATGCAGTGGCCGCCGACGCCGGGTCCGGGTTGCAGGATATTGACTCGCGGGTGCCGGTTGGCGAGCGCAATGGCATCCCACACATCAATGCCCATCTTGTCGGCAATCAGCGACAGTTCGTTGGCAAAGGCGATGTTGACATCCCGGTAGGCGTTTTCCGACAGCTTGACCAGTTCCGCCGTCGCCGCCGTGGTCAAATGGCATTGCCCTTCCACCGCAATGCGATAAAGCGCCGCCGTGCGTTCGGCGCACTTGGGCGTGATGCCGCCGACCACCCGGTCGTTGCGCACCAGTTCCAGCAGCACCCGGCCCGGCAACACCCGTTCCGGGCTGTGGGCGATGTTGATCTGGGCATCTTCGCCCGTCTGGTGGGGGCCCGCTTGATGGGGCAAGGTCAGGTCCGGTCGGGCCTCGGCCAGCCACCGGGAGACCCGTTCGGTGGTGCCGACCGGGCAGGTGCTTTCGATAATAACCAGGGACCCGGGCGCCAGCACCGGGGCGATGGAACGGGCGGCGGCATGGACGTAGTCCAGGTTGGGTTCGTGGTTGTCGCCAAAGGGTGTCGGTACGGCGATGATGAAGGCATCCGCCGGTTGCGGCGTTGCCGCCGCCTTAAGCTTGCCGGTCGAGACGGCCCCGTTGACCAGAATGTCCAGGTCCGGTTCGACAATATGAACCTTGCCCTGATTAATCAGGTCGACCGTAATCTTGTTGGTATCCACCCCTAGTACGGAGACACCACGGCTGGCGAACACGGCGGCGGTCGGCAGCCCCACATAGCCCAGGCCGATAACGCAAAGCTTTTGAAAATCACTGGGCACGGGCGGTTCCTCGTTTCAGAATATCGGCGACGATTTGGGCGCTTGCGGTGCCGTCGCCGTAAGGATTGTGGGTTCGGCTCATCTCGCCATAGGCCTTTTCATCATCCAGCAGACGGTTGCATTCACCGACGATAGCGTCTTCATCGGTGCCGACCAACCGCACCGTGCCGGCGGCCACCGCTTCCGGCCGTTCGGTGACATCACGCATGACCAGGACCGGCTTGCCGAGCGACGGAGCTTCTTCCTGGATGCCGCCGGAATCGGTGATCACAAGATAAGACCTTTCCATCAAAAAGACGAACGGCAGATAATCTTTCGGTTCGATCAGGTGGACATTTGAGAGATCGCCCAGCAACCGGTGAACCGGATCGGTGACGTTGGGGTTCAGGTGTACCGGATAGATAATTTGTACATCGTTCCGGGCGGCCAGTGTGGTCAGCGCCCGGCAGATGTTCTCAAAACCCTGGCCGAAATTTTCCCGCCGGTGGCCGGTGACCAACAGAAGCTTTCGCGCCGGATCCAGATACGGCAACTGGGCCTCCTGCACCTGGCGTAATTTGTCGTCCTGTTTCAACCGGCTGCTGACATCGAGCAAGGCATCAATGACCGTGTTGCCGGTGACCACAATAGCGCTTTCCGCCACAGATTCCCGGCGCAGGTTATCGGCCGCCTGTTCGGTCGGCGCATAGAACACATCGGCGATGGTATCGGTCAGGCGGCGGTTCATTTCTTCCGGCCAGGGGGCGAATATATCGCCGGTGCGCAGGCCCGCTTCCACATGGCCGACGGGAATGCGCCGATAGAATGCGGCCAGGGATGCGGCAAATGTGGTCGTGGTGTCGCCGTGTACCAGCACCCGGTCGGGCTGGCATTTATCCAGCACATCGGCCAAACCGGTCAGGACGGTACTGGTGATGTGGCTTAGGTCCTGATTGGGCCGCATCACATTCAAGTCGTATTCGGGTTGAATGGCGAACAACTGCAACACCTGATCGAGCATGGAACGATGCTGGGCGGTGACACAGACAACGGACTCTACAGTAGGCTCTGCCTCAAGAGCGCGGATCACCGGGGCCATTTTTATGGCTTCCGGGCGGGTGCCGAATACGGAAAGAACTTTCATGGCTGTGATGGATATCGTGATGGCGAGGTTTTCGCAACAACGGCTTTCCCCTGTGATACATTAATTTGATGGAACAAAGAAGTATAGTCGATCCCCTCGGGGCACTTCGCAGGGCGGCTCTCTGCCTGGCGCTGGTATTTATCGCCCTGGCCACCCTGTCGGTTGCCAGGGCCGCAAAGATGGTCAGCCACCGGGCATTCTATACGCTCAGCTCGGGTGGCTTCAAAAGCGGCGGCAGGTTCACCGGGGTCGATGGCACCATGGAACTGGCGCTGGAAAAAGATTGCACCGGCTGGACCATGTCGCAATCCTTGCGGATGAACCTGCAAATGGCCAACGGCAGTGAATTACGCCAGGTGCACCGTTATACGGGCCGGGAATCCGACGATGGCATTCGCTATGATTTTTATTCCTCCAGCCAGATCGGTAACAGCCGCGAGGACTTCCGGGGGCGGGCGATCATGGAAAGCTCCGGCGGTCCCGGAAATGCCGTGTTTCGAATTCCCCAAGGAAAGAAAATTCCCCTGCCACTGGGAACCAAATTCCTGTTCGCCCATACGATTTACCTGATCGAGCAGGCCGAGGCCGGGGCCAGACTGGCCACCGCCATTGTCTTCGATGGTACCGATGATGAAGGCCCCCAGGAAGTGACCGCCTTCATTGCCCGCAAACGGCACGCTAGAGAATTTATTGGTAAAGACAGGGTTAAAGCCCTGGGGCCGCTGGTCGATCGTTCGGGCTGGAAGATTCGAATGGCATTCTATAAACTGGACAGCCGGGGGGCGGTTCCGGAATACGAAGTCGAAGCTCTACAACTGGACAACGGCGTGACGCCGTGGTTGCTGCTCGACTATCAGGATTTTTCGGTTGTATTGGAATTGGACAAGCTGGAAGAAATTTCATCGCCGCAATGTTAAGCCAGTGGCGTTAGGGAGAGATGCCAAAATAATGTTGAGGTCACTGTTCATTTCGGCACTGATGCTGGCCATGGTTGTGACCCTGGCACCCGGCAAGGCGGTCGCCGAACCGGCATTTATTGGTATGCAGGTGCAGGGTATTTCCAAGGCCGTCGCCAACGCACTCGGCTATGACAAAGACCAGGGTGTCCTGGTCCGGGATGTCTATTTGGGCGGCCCGGCCAACAAGGGCGGGGTCCAGCGCGGCGACCTGATTTTGAAATTTGCCGACACTGAAATCGATACCTACGAGCGCCTGATGGCCCTGGTGCAGACTTTGAGCGCCGGGGCCGAAATTCCCATCACCCTGCTGCGCCTGGGCAAGATCATTGATCTGACCATCCGTACCGATGCCTGGGATCCGGCCTGGCAAATCAAAAGAGGAAGCTTTGCCTCGTTCCCGGAAATTGGCGTCACCGTGGCCGCGCTGACGCCGAAAATTCGCAAGAGTTTCGGCCTGCGCTGGGGCTCTCTCGGCATCGTCGTTACCCTGATCAACCCGGAAAAAGCCAAGGGCCTGGATCTGGCCCGGGGCCAGCTTATTCACCAGATCAATCAACAGCCCGTGTGGGACCCAAAACAACTGACCACGATGTACAAAGAGGCCAAAAAAGCCGGTCGAAAAACCCTGCTGCTACTGATCGAAGACAACAAGGGCTTCCATTTTTCAATCCTGAAAGTGAAATAAAGATCAATTAAAGATCAATTAAAGATCAATTGTTGCGGGTGGCGCGAATCAGTTGTTTCAGGGTTGCCATATCGACCGCACCGGGCACCACATGCCGACCGATAACAAAAGCCGGGGTGCCGTTAATGCCCAATTCTTCGGCCAGCTTCATATTGGCCGCTATTTCCAGCTTGATCGCCGGATCATCCATTCGGGCGCGAACCTCGCTGACATCGTAACCGGCTTTTTTGGCGTACTTGAAAATGCGCTGTTCATCGAGGCTGCCGCGAGAGGTCATCACGGAGGTATGATAGGTCATGTATTTTTTCGGATCAATCGCCCACAAGGCGAGCGACACGCGGGTGGCGATCACGGATACCGGACCCAAAATGGGGAATTCCTTGAGCACGTAGCGGATATTCTTGTCTTCCTTGAGCAGCTTCTGGACCGTCGGGAAGACTTTTTTGCAATAGGGACAGCGATAGTCAAAAAATTCGACAACCGTGATATTGCCTTTTGGGTTTCCACCGACGGGTGATCCGGGATTGAATTTTAAAACATCGGCATATTTTTCCAGTTTCAGCTTGACCTGGTCCTGTTTCGACATTTCCTGGCGTTGGCGATATTCCTCTACCGATTGCAACAGCACTTCCGGGTTGGCCAGAAGATACTCGCGGACAATATTTTCGATGGCTTTTTTCTGGTCGCCGTCAAAGGTCTGTGCACTGGCGCTGCCGACAAGCATAAAAGTGGTCAAGATAGCCAGGAGTATTCCGCGAAATGTCATAAGGGATCGTTCCGTTGGTAGGTTTTCAGGGCCGACAGAATGCGACAGGATGGCCGGCGATACAAGTCACTAACGTGAGAGTACGATTGCCGACACATAGGCCGGGGCCGGGGGGCGGTTGGGGGGGGTGGCGATGCCGATAAACATGATCTGGGCCCGACCGACATCGTCGCCGGGCCAGGCGCGGGCGTAAAGGTCGGCCAGATCGACGTCTTCCCGCCACCAGGTACCGGCGTTTTCGCGCCCGCCGCGGACCGTGTAGCGTGGGGCGGCACGGGCGTCAATCGCCTGGGAAATTTCGAAAACACCCCGCTGCAAGGCGGATTCTCCCCAGGTCAGCGAGATCGCCCGGTCGTGGGGCGGCAGGCGGCTGCCCAGCCATTTCAGAGGCTGAGACCCCCAACTGCCACTGGCCGGATTACCGCCATGGAAACCGACAATCACCCGTACCGGATGAAAACCCGGTGCCGAGGGCGGTTCGATATTCCATGACCAGCTTAGAAACGGCGTCGATAACAACATCGCCTGGGTTCGCCGAACCACGATGAAGGCATTTTTTCCGTTGGCGATGCGCAGGGCCTGAACGCCGTCCTTGCTGACCACCCGAAGCTGCTGCTGGCTGATCTCACCGTTGCTTTCCACCACCCAGTCATCGGGTAGTTGGGCCGCCGTAAAGCCTGGAACGGGGCCAAGAACGGCGAGCAATCCTTCCGGCGTCATGGCGGCGCGCGGGGCGGTGCAACCGCTCAACAGCCCGCCGATGAGAACGCTCCCAAGCAACAGCAAGGCGCATTTTCCGACCATCCGGGCGCTCACTATTTGCTCTTCATGTTGCGGGCGGCAGTCAGGATATCCTGCGCCTGGAGCCAGCCCCGAGAGCCTGTGGGCAGTAATTTTTCAACCCTTTCGGCGTGATAAATGGCGTTGCTCACATTGCCGTATAACAGCGCTTCTTCGCCCAGCGCCAGAGAACTATCGGCGGTTTTGCCCTGACGCCCATAGGCGATGGCCAGTTGCCGCCAACTGGCGCCATCGGAACGGTCCATTCTGATCGAGGTAATCAGATGCCGGATCGCTTCGTCGAGCAGCGCCGGGTCGTTGGCTTCGACCAGCACCTGGGCCAGTTCGCTATGGATCAGGGGTGATTTTGGAGCCAATTCGGCGGCCTTGCGATAGGACGGTCGCGCCTCGGCGTTGCGACCGTTTTCGTACAGCATCTGGCCCTTCAGTTCATGAAAATAAGGGTCGTCCGGTTGCTCGGCGATCAGGCCATCTATCAAGGGTAAGGCGCGCTCTAAGTCGGCTTTCCGGTAATAGGCGATGGCCCGTGCATAGCGGGCTTCGATGGATGTATCGTTGTTTCGGTAACGTCGCAAAGTGGCAGTGGGGGCATTTAGAAAGGCCAGCAGCTTGGCCTTCATGCGGCCATGGCGCATGGCGAAATCTGCCTTGACCGGCGTGTCGGAATAGGCCGAATTGGCAATAAAGTTGTCGACCGCCTGAATCCGCTGGCGGGTCAGGGGGTGGGACCGATAGTAGGGGTCCTGGCGGGATTCGCCGATGAATTCCTGATCTCCCAGAATTTCAAAGAATTCGCGCAATCCCCGGGAGGATTGCCCGGTCGCCTCCATGTATTTCATGGCGGCGGCATCGGCGGCCCCTTCCTGGGTGCGGCTGTATTGCAGGAAACTGCGTTTGCTCAATTCGGATCCCCCCAGAACCAGGGCGCTGCCAACCTCGCCCTGGCCGCCGATTATCGCCGCCCCGCCCAGCACGAGAGCCAGAATGGATTGTGCCGAGGCGGCTTTCATGGCGTCCCGCTGGCGCGACAAATGACCGCCGGCAATATGTCCGGCTTCGTGGGCGATGACGCCAATCACCTGTCCGGCATTTTCGGTTCGGGTCAACAGCCCGGTGTTGAGAAATAATTTCTGCCCACCGGCGACAAAGGCATTTAGGGTGTTGTCGTTGACCAGATAAATGTTAATAGCAGAAGGTTCCAATCCGGCGGCGACGAACACTGGCGTTGCATATGCCCGGATGGTATTTTCAATTTCCGCATCGCGGATAAACGAGAGTTCTCTGGCCCCGGCGACCCGCAGGGGCACCATGATGGCCACAAGCAGACAGCCCAGTAACCCGACGGATACCGGCAAACGAATGTATTTCAAGAATAAATCAAGGCCAGCCATGATGGCAAAAGGTAGTGATCGTTTATCCTCTAGTCAATCGGGGCGCGGACGATATGGCAAGATGATCAGGGTAGTTTTATTGCCCGGCCTGCTTGCCGGTGTCCTGGTATCGTGCAGTGCCCTGCAACAAACGGCCGATGATTTCGAAGAACTGGGGCGTGGGTTACGCGGCCTCGATAGCAATGCCGCGATCGAATTCGTCGGTGCCGTTGTCGCCGATGAACCGAAAGCGGCACTGGCCGGCCGGGAAGCCCTGATCGCCGGTGGCAATGCGTTCGATGCCGCCACCGCAACCTATTTTGCCCTTTCCGTGACCATGCCATCGACCGCCGGGCTGGGTGGTGGAGGCGTCTGTGTGGTCCACGATGCGGCGAGTAACAAATCCCTGGCGCTGGATTTCCTCAGTCGACCTTCGGCCCAGATTGCCAATGCCAGATTGCGTCCCAATGCGGTGCCGGGAAATGTGCGCGGATTTTTCGCCCTGCACAGCCGTTATGGCCGACTGCCGTGGGCCCAACTGGTCGGACCGGCGGAAAGCATGGCTCGCTTCGGTACTCGTGTGTCTCGGGCCTTTGCCGCCGATCTGGACAAGATCGGCAGTGCCTTGCTGGCCGACCGGGAAGCGCGCCGGGTGTTCGGGCGAACCGATGGTGGGCTGAAGCGGGAAGGGGACAAGATTATCCAGCCCGGATTGGCCGAAACACTGGGCGGTGTTCGCAAATTGGGGGTCGAATACCTGTACAAGGGGGCCGGTGCCGAGCGTTTTGCCGCCACGGTCGCCGCCGCCGGAGGGTCTCTGAGCGGCCAGGATTTGATCGATTTTCGACCGGTATGGCGCAATACCCTGAAGCTGCCCCTGGGTGACATTACCGTTCATTTTGCCCCGCCGCCCGCCGCCGCCGGGGCCCTGGCCGCCGAAATATGGGCCATGTTGATGGATGGTCGCCGCTATCAGAGCACCCCGGACAAGGCGAAGCCGCATTTGCTGGCGGAAGCCGCCATGCGGGCCTACGCCAGCCGGGCCGGATGGATGGCCGCCGATGGCAGCATCACCCTCGATGTCGGCGAACTGGCCTCCAGGGCGCGAATCAAGGCCCTTATGAAAAGTTACCGCTTGGCCAGTCACACCGCGGCAGAAACGCTCAATCCGCCGCCAAAAAAGAACCCCGATGACCCCTCGGCGGCGACCTTTGTAACGGTCGATGCCAATGGTTCGGCGGTCGCCTGTGCGCTCAGCATGAACGGCTTGTTCGGCAACGGCATCATCGCCGGCGACAGTGGCGTGCTGCTGGCGTCCGTGCCCGGCGCAGGCGGTCGCGGCCCGGCCTCACTGGGCCCTATTGTGGCGGTTGATAACATCAGTAATGAATTCTTTTTCGCCGCCGCCGCCGCCGGTGGGGCGACCGCCCCAACGTCGTTGATTAATGTGGCATTGCAGAATTTATTTACCGTCGATACCCTGGAAAAGGCGATGGCGGCCAAACGCCTGCACCACGGCGGCTATCCCGACATCGTTTATTACGAGCAGGGATACGACGAAAACGCGGTACAGGATTTGCTTAAACGCGGTCACCGGGTCGCCGCCACGGCGACAATCGGTCGGGTCAACGCCATTGGCTGCACCGAGGGCCTGCCCGCCGCTCCGGAAAGCTGCGAAGCGGTCAGCGACACCCGCGGCTTCGGCATGGGGATCAGGGTGAGCGAGTAAGTGGGTGAGTGATTAAATGGCCTTGAAGACCTCACTACGGGGAGCCGTGCCGCCCTTTATCGTCATGGATGTGATGCGTGCCGCCTACGACCGGGAAGTCGCCGGGCATGACATCTGCCATCTGGAAGTCGGTCAACCGGGCACGGCCGCGCCGCAACCGGTGCTGGATGCCGCCAAGGCGGCGCTGGAGCAGGACCGGATTGGCTATACGGGTGCCTTTGGCCTGCCGCCGTTGCGCCAGCGCCTGTCCGATCACTACCGGGATTTTTATGGCGAAGATGTACCCGCAGACCGGATTATCGTCACCACCGGATCATCGGGCGGGTTCGTTCTGTCTTTTCTCGCCATTTTCGATCCCGGCGACCGGGTCGCGCTGGCCAGTCCCGGATATCCGGCCTATCGCAATATCCTGCGCGCCCTGAATGTGGAGCCGGTGGAAGTCCTGGTCGGGCCGGAAACCAACTACCAGCCGAGCCCGGAAATGCTCGACAAAATCGACGGCAAGCTCGATGGCCTGATTATCGCCAGCCCATCCAACCCGACGGGAACCATGTTACCAGCCAGGCAATTGCAGGCCCTGGCGGACTACTGCCGGGAGCGGGAAATTCGCCTGATTTCCGATGAAATCTATCATGGTGTGACCTATGGGACAGAGGCCAAATCGGCCCTGTCATTCAACGATCAGGCCATCGTTATCAACAGTTTTTCAAAGTATTTTTCGATGACCGGCTGGCGGCTGGGCTGGGTTGTGGTGCCCGAAATTTTGCTCCGCTCCATGGAATGTCTGGCCCAGAACCTGTTCATATCGCCGCCCACCCTGTCGCAACTGGCGGCCATCGCCGCCTTTGACTGCCGCCCCCAACTGGATGCCTATGTGGCCAATTACGGGCGCAACCGATCCTTGTTGCTGGATCAGTTGCCCAGGGCCGGGTTCGATAAGCTGTCCAACCCGGACGGCGCTTTTTATCTCTATGCCGATGTATCGGAAATGACCAATGACAGCGTCGATTTCTGTCGCCGCATTCTGGCTCAGGCCGGTGTGGCGATAACCCCTGGCATCGATTTCGACCCGGCCCGTGGCAACCGCTATGTGCGGTTTTCCTTTGCCGAATCCTATGCCGTGATCGAACAGGCGGCAAGACGCCTGATCAACTGGCAACGCTGAAATCAGTTAGCGCCGCCACCAGCCGCGTTTTGGTTTTTCGGCTTCATCGGCGACGGGTGCATCGCCGATGTTGATCACGGTCGTTTTCGCCGCTTCTGGATTGACCTCTGTCGGTGCTTCTTCCGGGCCGGGTACGGCGACCGCTATTTCCGATACGGGCGCGGGATCGGCCACTACTGCCTCGGTTTTTTTGCGCGGTTTGCGGGTCCGTTTGGGTTTTTCAGTGGTTTCCTCGACCGTTTCCTCGACCGTTTCTGCTGCGGCATCTGCGGCCTGTTCCGGCACCGCCTCGGGTTTCGGCTTGCGGCGGCGCGGGCGACGGGCCGGTTTGGCTTCATCAGTCGTCGTTTCCGCAATCTCGTCGGAAGCCGTCACTTCGGGAGCCTGTTCGCCGGTCTGATCAGCGGCAGCGATAACATCATCATTGGCGGGAGTTGCTTCCGTTTCAACGGGTCTCGGTAATCTGCCACCCCGGCGGCGGCCACCCCGTTTGCCCCGGCGGCGGCGCTTGCTACCAGTTTCTTCGCCCTCATCGTCAGATTTGCCGGCTCGGATATGCTGACTTTCCGATGTGACGTTATCGCCGTTCTGATCATTTTGCGGAGCGTTTTCACCGTCTGCCGATTTGCGGTTGCGCGACCTGCGACGGCGGCGCTTGCCCGGTTTTTCATCCCCTTCAACAATCATCGAACCGGCCTCGCGGGCGACTTCTTCGCGCACATCGCCTCGGATCCGTTCCAAGCGCAAGTCAGGTGGAACCAGGGCATCATCGGCGGCGACGTTGATCGAAATTTCGCAGCGGGTTTCGATCTCGCTTAAGGCAGATCGCTTCTGATTGAGAATATAAAGGGCAATGGCGGTCGGGACGTGAACGACAAATTCACTGGCCTGTTTGCGATTGGCCTCTTCCTCGATGGCCCGCAACGCCACCAGGGCCGACGAATCCGTTGAGCGGCGAATGCCCGTGCCGCCACAATACTGGCACGGTTCCGAGCTGGTTTCGATCAACGACATGCGCAGTCTTTGCCGCGACAATTCCAGCAAACCAAAGGGACTGATGCGACCGATCTGGATACGGGCGCGGTCGTTGCGCATGGCATCTTTCAGGCGGCGTTCGACCAGGCCATTGTTGCGGTTCACTTCCATATCGATGAAATCGATGACGATCAATCCGGCCAGGTCGCGCAGACGCAATTGCCGGGCGATTTCGTCGGCCGCTTCCAGGTTGGTTTTAAGGGCGGTTTCCTCGATGTTGCGCTCGCGCGTCGAACGACCCGAATTGACATCGATAGAGACCAGCGCTTCGGTCGGGTTGATGACAATGTAGGAGCCCGACTTCATGTGCACTTCCGGCGAATGGATGGCGTCCAACTGGCTTTCAACCTGGAAGTGCCGGAACATGGGCATGGTCACTTCCTTGTAGGGTTGCACCCGTTTGGCGTGGCTTGGGATTAACAACTTGATGAAATCCTTGGCCATGCGATAGCCGGCATCGCCGGCAACGACAATGTCTTCCACATCGCGCGAATACAGGTCGCGGATCGACCGCTTGATCAAATTACCTTCTTCATGCACCAGGCTGGGAGCCATGGAGTTCAGGGTCAGTTCCCGGACGCTGTCCCACAGGCGCATAAGGTATTCATAATCCCGCTTGATTTCCGAACGGCTACGCTTGATTCCGGCGGTGCGGACAATCACCGCCATGCCGTCGGGAATTTCCAATTCAGACAGGATCGCTTTTAGCTGCTTGCGGTCGGCCCCGTTGGTGATCTTGCGGGAAATGCCGCCGCCCCGAGCCGTATTGGGCATCAGCACGCAATAGCGACCGGCCAGCGAGATGTAGGTGGTCAGCGCCGCGCCCTTGTTGCCCCGTTCTTCCTTGACCACCTGAACCAGTATAATCTGCCGCCGTTTGACCACTTCCTGAATCTTGTAGCGGCGATAGTTCAGATGCTTGCGTGGCGGTCGGGCTTCATCGGTGTCGTCGCCTCCCAGGGTCTCGACGCCCTTGGCCTTGTTGGCCGTTTCCACATTGCGGTGATCGTCGATCCCCGATTCCTCGCCTTCTCCGGCGTCATCGTCGGTATCGGATTCACCTTGTTCTTCCGCAGCTTCGCTCTCGGGCGCTTCGTCGGACGCGTCGTCTGGCTCAACCTCGGCACTGTCCTCGGAAATTTCCGCAGCCTTGTATTCTTCCAACAGGGCCTGGCGGTCCTCGATGGGAACCTGGTAATAATCGGGGTGAATTTCGCTGAACGCCAAAAAGCCGTGCCGATTGCCGCCGTAATCGACAAACGCCGCCTGTAAAGAAGGCTCTACACGAATGACCTTGGCAAGATAGATGTTGCCCTTGAGTTGCTTCCGGGATGAGGATTCAACATCAAAGTCTTCGAGCCTGTTTCCATTCATCACCACGACCCGGGTTTCCTCCGGATGGGTGGCGTCGATTAACATTTGTTTGATAGACATTAACTTTGTAGCTCCAATACACCGGGCCTTCCGCAGGTGTTACATTGCGGTGATGGTCGGTGCGTGTTTGCGATGGGCTGGCGGCGCTCGGCAACAGGCTCACGTCCGCGCAAGTGTGCGGCTGAGGTGTTGTCACTGATTGAGCTGCTCTATCCAGCATAAAAAACCTTAGTAAATCAGGGCCGTACAGTTGGTCTTGTATCGCCACGCGGGCGAATTGTCCAATTGACGGTAATCGGTGTACGTTCCTAACGGATTGTACACCATCGAGTGGTTAACATAACGGTAGGTTTTTCGTTCGACAATCATCTTGTTTGCTTTTGGCCAAATAATTCGACCTCCGGATCGGCTTAACCGGGTTTTAGGACTGCAATGACGGCGTTTTTGCACGATTTTGTGAACCGGCACCAGTCCAGGTGTTTTATCGCCCTGATGGCCTTTGTGACCGTCATGGTCGCGTTTTCTGTTCGGGTCCCGGCGGCCGAAGCGGTGGTCACCGACGTTCGGGTTGGCGAACACAGCGGCTCGACCCGGCTGGTTTTCGATTTCGATCGCAAAATCAGTTTCAAGATTTTCGTCCTGAAAAACCCCGACCGGGTGGTCATCGATCTGCCTGAAGTGGGTTGGCGGCTGCCGACCAAGCCCTTGCCGGTGAATGTGGGAATATTGCAGAAGTTGCGCTACGGATTGTTCAAACCGGGGGTGTCGCGGGTGGTGCTCGATGTCAACACGGCACCGACCGTCAGGCGCAGTTTCCTGCTTGATCCGGGGGCCACGGAAAGCTACCGGCTGGTGATTGATCTGGGCTCGGGTCAATCGGTAGATACCGCCAAAACGGTGGTCGTGCCGCCGCCGCCAACGCCCGACCCGGCACCGATCATTGCCGGCAAACGGATCATTGTCATCGATCCCGGTCACGGCGGCGTCGATCCAGGCACCATCGGCGTTAACGGGTTTTATGAAAAGCATATTACCCTGGCCATGGCGCGCGAGCTAAAAAAGAAGCTGGAGCGTACCGGCCAGTTCAAGGTCCGGTTGACCCGCAGCCGGGATATTTTCATCAAACTGCGCGACCGGGTCGATTTCGCCCGCACCAGCGGGGCCGAGTTGTTCTTGTCCATTCATGCCGATGCCATCAAGAACAAAAAAACCCGTGGACTGTCCGTCTACACCCTGTCGGAAACCGCGTCCGACAAGGAAGCCGCCGCCCTGGCCGAACAGGAAAACAAGGCCGACCTGATTGCCGGTGTTAATATCGCCGAAAACACGCCGGAAATTACCGGCATCCTGATCGATCTGACCCGGCGGGAAACCATGAACCAGTCGGCCCGGTTCGCCGCCACCGTGGTCAGGCAATTGCGGCGGGAAACCCGCGTGTTGCGCAATACTCACCGGTTTGCCGGATTTGCCGTGCTCAAAGCCCCCGATGTGCCCTCGATCCTGATCGAACTGGGCTTCCTGTCCAACCGGGCCGACGAAAAGGCGCTGCGCAGTAAGTCCTACCGTGGCAAACTGGCCGGTGGTATGGTGCGGGCCATATCGGGATATTTCTCCAATCTGGAAGAAGCCTACAAAAAATAAGCCACACCAACGCCACAATTGTTGGCTAAACAATTGAATGACAATGTTAAGAGCGCTCCTGACCCTGCTTGGAATATTGCTGATCGTCGCCATAGTCGGTGCCGGTGGGGTGTTGTACGTGTTTCAGGAATTCGGCAAGGATTTGCCCGATTACCGCCAGTTGGCCGATTACGAACCGCCGGTGATGACCCGTGTTCATGCCGGTGACGGACGCTTGTTAGCCGAATATGCCATCGAAAACCGGGTGTTCATCCCCGTTCAGGCCATGCCCAAACTGGTCATCAACGCGTTCCTGTCGGCCGAAGACAAGAATTTCTACAGCCACCAGGGGATTGATTTTCTCGGCGTCGCCCGGGCCATTATCGTCAACATCAAGAACATCGGCAAGCAGCGGCGCAAGGTCGGGGCCTCGACCATCACCCAGCAAGTGGCCAAGAACTTCCTGCTGACCAACGAAGTGTCGTGGCGGCGCAAGATCAAGGAAGCCATCCTGGCCTTTCGCATCGAGCGGGCGTTTTCCAAGGACCGGATTCTGGAACTCTATCTGAACGAAATCTATCTCGGTTACGGGGCTTATGGTGTGGCTGCGGCGGCCCTGAATTATTTCGACAAGACCCTCGATAAGCTGACCATCGCCGAAGCCGCCTATCTGGCGGCCCTGCCGAAAGCCCCCAACAACTATCACCCGATCCGAAAAACCGAGGCCGCCATAATCCGCCGCGATTGGGTCATCGGTCGCATGTTGGCCGATGGGGTGATCACCGGCGACGATGCCGACGTGGCCCGCAACACCCCGTTGATCGTGGTCGAACGGACCGAGACCGAATTCGTCAACGCCGGTTTCTTCGCCGAAGAAGTACGCCGGGAACTGGCCGCGCGTTACGGCGAAGATAAACTTTACAAGGGCGGCCTGTCGGTGCGGACCACGCTCAATCCGAAATTCCAGAAATTCGCCGACCGGGCGATCAGGGACGGGCTTGAAAGATATGACCGCCGCCACGGCTGGCGCGGACCGCTGGCGCAGGTCGACCTGACGGCCGAAAGCAACTGGGCCGCCGCCCTGACCGCCCAGGCCCCTGTGCCGGGCCTGGGGGACTGGCAACGGGCGATTGTCCTGAACCTGGACGACACCATGGCGGCCATCGGTTTGGCCAACGCGCGCACCGGTTTAATCCCGCTGGCAGAACTGAAATGGGCGCGGCCCTGGGCCAAGGGCGAACGACTGGGGCCCCGCATCAAGCGCCCGCAGGATGTGCTGTCGGTGGGCGACGTGATTGCGGTCGAACCGGTGACCGCCCCCGACAGTAAACATGCCTACCCGGCGGACAGTTACGGGCTGCGCCAGATCCCCGAAATTGAAGGAGCCCTGGTTGCGCTTGATCCCCACACGGGCCGCATACTGGCCATGTCGGGCGGCTACGATCATGAAAAAAGCAAGTTCAACCGGGTCACCCAGGCCAAACGCCAACCGGGGTCGGCGTTCAAGCCCTTCGTTTATTTAGCGGCGCTCGATTCCGGCTATACCCCATCGACCATTATCCTGGACGCGCCTTTTGTCATCGATCAGGGGCCGGGGCTGCCGAAATGGCGACCGGCCAACTATACGCAGAAATTCTACGGCCCCAGCACCATGCGCCTGGGGGTCGAGAAATCCCGTAATCTGATGACTGTGCGGCTGGCCCAGGCCGTCGGCATGGACAAGATCGCCGATTATGCCGGTCGCTTCGGCATTATCGACAACATGTCCCAATCCCTGGCCATGGCGCTGGGGGCCGGTGAAACCACATTGCTGCGCCTGACCGCCGGCTACGCCATGCTGGTCAATGGTGGCAAGGAGATCACGCCGAGCCTGATCGACCGCATCCAGGATCGCCATGGCCGCACGGTTTTCAGCCACGACAAGCGGACTTGTGAAGCGTGCCGCGAGGCCTTCTGGACCAATCAGCCGGTGCCCCAGTTGCAGGATTTGCGCCGCCAGTTGACCGATCCGGGCAGTGCCTATCAGATCGTCTCGATCCTGCAAGGGGTGATCGAGCGGGGCACGGGCGTCAGTATTCGCAAGGTCGGCAAGCCCCTTGGCGGCAAGACCGGCACCACCAATAAAAGCCGGGACGCCTGGTTTGTCGGCTTTTCGCCGGACCTGGCGGTCGGCGTCTATGCTGGTTTTGATATCCCCCGCAGCCTGGGCAGGCGGGAACAGGGGGCATCAGTAGCGGCGCCTATTTTCCGCGACTTCATGGAAGCCGCCCTGGCCGACAGCCCGGCCACACCATTTCGTATCCCGCCGGGCATTCATCTTGTCCGGGTCAACGCCACCACCGGCCTACCGGCCCGACCCGGCGACCGCAAGGTCATTCTGGAAGCCTTCAAGCCCGGCGAAGTGCCCACCGCCGAGAGCCAGGTGCTCGACGGCCTGACCTTCGGCGCGCAGGGACCAGTGGCCGGTACCGGTGGATTATATTAGTCGGAAAGACCCTGGGGGGTCAGTTCAGGGACACGGCAAAGATCAAGAGCCTGAACATGAGCCTGCGCAAGATCATCAAAAACCGGGGCCACTTTCCCAGCGACGATGCGGCCACCAAGCTTTTGTACCTGGCCTTGCGCAACGTCGCCAAAAAGTGGACCATGCC
>ENA-ORDP01000924-ORDP01000924.1-marine-sediment-metagenome-genome-assembly--contig:-NODE-924-length-17575-cov-3.760331_pt1 | contig 17575 bp, 12 predicted proteins | sample MGYA00248627_ERZ508539 | MGnify/ENA primary metagenome ERZ508539 (study PRJEB26208, sample SAMN05571518) | marine sediment metagenome | biome: deep sea; feature: Hydrothermal vent; material... | reverse complement strand
AGGCTAATGAAATTCATTGACAGCTAGGAGGCAACTGGGGGCAACATTAGGGGCAACAGCACATACGCTACCGGGAGTTGCCCCCATGTCCTTATCTGATACTGCGATTCGTAACGCCAAACCCGCCGAAAAAGCCAAGAAACTATTTGATGGCGGTGGACTATATCTGGAAGTTGCCCCCAGCGGGGGCAAGTGGTGGCGGTTGAAGTATCGCTTCGACGGCAAGGAGAAACGCCTTTCCCTCGGAGTCTATCCCGATATCTCTTTGAAAGATGCCCGTGAACGTCGCGACGAAGCGCGCAAGCTGCTGGCGAATGAAATCGATCCCAGCGAACACCGCAAGGCGAAGAAGGCCACGAGGGCAGAACTGGCCACAAACAGCTTCGAGATCGTGGCACGAGAATGGTTCGCCAAACATTCTCCCAATTGGTCATCCAAGCATGCTGATCGAATCCTCAGCCAATTGAAACGGGATATTTTCCCTTGGTTGGGAAGCAAGCCCATTGCAGAGATAACCGCCCCGCAATTACTAAACACCATACGTCGTATTGAAGAACGCGGCGCACTGGAAACCGCCCATCGTGCCAGTGATCTGGCGCGCATGTCCGAGTTGCAATACGGTCGTATTCCTGAACTGGAAAAACAGCTGGATATGGCGGGTCAGGCAGAAATGCACGAGACCAAACTATTGCGCAACAAGGTGTCTGAAGAAGAGATAGCCGAGGTGGTGTCTAAGTGGACAGGTATCCCGGTCAGTAAAATGCTTGAAGGTGAGCGTGACAAACTGCTACGGATGGAGACGGAACTGGCGCAACGTGTCGTGGGTCAGGATGAAGCCGTGAAGGCCGTCAGCGATGCCATTCGCCGTTCACGCGCGGGTTTGTCTGATCCTAAACGTCCTAACGGATCGTTTATGTTCCTGGGTCCGACGGGTGTGGGCAAGACCGAGTTAACCAAGGCACTGGCAGCCTTTCTGTTTGATTCAGAAGATGCCATTGTACGTATCGACATGTCAGAGTTTATGGAAAAGCATTCCGTGGCACGCCTGATTGGTGCGCCGCCCGGCTATGTCGGTTACGAGGAAGGTGGCTACCTGACCGAAGCGGTACGCCGTAAACCGTATTCGCTGGTGTTACTGGATGAAGTCGAAAAGGCGCATCCAGATGTATTTAACGTGTTGTTGCAGGTACTTGATGACGGCCGTCTCACCGATGGTCAGGGTCGTACTGTCGACTTCCGTAATACCGTTATCGTGATGACGTCAAACCTGGGTTCTCAACAGATTCAGGAAATGGCCGGTGAGGAGAATTACCAGCAGATGAAATCCACGGTGATGGAGGTGGTGAGTGACCATTTCAGACCGGAATTTATCAATCGAATAGACGAAGTAGTTGTGTTCCACCCGCTGGGCCGTGAGCAGATACGTGCCATCACGACCATACAGATCAGCTATCTGGCCAGCCGGCTGGAAGAACGCGATATGCGACTGAGCTTGACGGAGGCTGCACTGGACAAGCTGGGTGAGGCCGGGTTTGATCCGGTATACGGCGCGCGGCCACTGAAACGCGCCATCCAGAGCGAGCTTGAGAATCCATTAGCCCAGGCCATTCTGGCAGACCGGTTCAGGCCGGGCGACATGATTCAGGTGGGTCTGGACGGTGAACAATTTACCTTCAACAAAGGGACAGTAACAGCCAGTGCTGCATAATGCCGTTAGCTAACCTGGTGGCATTGACTGATGATCTAACCGATTCTATTCAACAGCCAATCCATCCACCGATACGGCAACAGATGTCGCAAGGTCGCAAAAAGATAGGTAGGGAAGGTAACGTAATAGCGTATTTTCGGGCGCTTGCTTTCCAGTGCATGTATCAGCTTATCTACCACCGCATCGGCGGATAGCGTAAACGGAACGGCTGCCCCCTGTTTGGTCAGTCTTTTTTCCAGAGCCATGTAATGCTGTTTGTGGACACTGCTATCACGGTCGATGTTACGTTGGTACGAGGCATAGGCATTTTTTCGAAACTGACTTTCAATCGGGCCCGGTTCGATAATCGAAAGCTGAATGCCGCTGTCACGTAATTCAAGACGCAGGGTGTCGGTCAGCCCTTCCAGCGCATATTTGCTGGCGTTGTAAGCACCACGGTAGGCCAGCGCAACAAATCCCAGTACCGAACTGTTTTGAATGATGCGCCCCTCATGTTGGGCGCGCATGACCGGTATCATCATCCGGGTGAGTTCATGCCAGCCAAACAGATTGGTTTCAAATTGTTCTCGTAGCACCTCACGCGTGAGATCTTCAACGGCCCCGGCCTGACCATAGGCACCATTATTGAATAACGCATAGAGCCTGCCATTGCTGCGCTTTAATATTTCAGTAACGGCGGTCTGAATCGAGTGACTATCGCACAGGTCCAGTTGCAGGGCATCCAGATTATCCAGGCCCAGGTCGAGCAGGGGCTGTATATCTTTTTCCTGTCGTACTGTGGCAAATACACGGTAGCCTCTTGCAGCCAGCGTTTTGGCTGCAGCCAGACCGATACCACTTGAACAGCCCGTGATCAGTATGCATTTTTGTTGCTTCATCTGGGCAGTATTGCAGGAAACATAGCTTGATGGTAGTAAACTGTTTGTTACGTATGCACTGTTTGAGTTATACAGGTAACGGGCGTAGAGTTAATTTTTCATAGATGAGGATATTGGCTGTGCAGGATTACAGGACCGCGGTATCGGTCTTTATAAAAGGCGAAATGGAATGCTCGGACTTGTGCGCTGTATTAAAGGGAATACTGGAACAAAAGCCCGAGCGGGCAGGTCAGATACTTGAGTTTGTGCAACAGCAGGTTAAAGCTGGTCACCCCCGGCAACAGATACAGAAATGTATTAGCGAGTACATAACAGATAAAACAGTTATGTTGCCGGGGGTGAGTGATAAAACGATTTTATTACCTTTGGCTGATACGATAGTAGCCACACAGGTGCAAACGGTATCGTCTTTTTCTGCGCAGGCGGGTGACAGTAAGTCCGCATCACAGACGGCAGACAGAAATATCTATACAGGCCATGAAGGTTCTGGTACTCACGTCCTGGAGCCCGGATCCGTTTTGAAGGATCGATTTGTGCTGGAGAATAAAATAGGCTCAGGTGGTATGGGTGTAGTGTTCAAGGCGCGGGATTTACGACGTGAAGAGGCGCTGGATAAGGAGCCTCATGTTGCGATTAAACTGCTGAACAATAAATATCAGGACAAGCCTTACGCATTCATCGCCTTACAACGTGAAGCTAAAAAGGCGCAAAAACTGGCGCATCCCAATATTATCAATGTTTATGATTTTGATCGTGATGGCAGTTTGATGATGATGACCATGGAATATCTGGAGGGACAGTCGCTGCAGCCGCTTATTCGTAACTTCAAAGATGCCCCGATCGAAACAGAGCAGGCATTTTCCTTTATACGAGACATATGCAGCGCCCTGTCCTATGCGCATCGCAATAAAATTGTGCATGCCGATATCAAACCTGCCAATATTTTTTTAACTAACACAAACCAGGTCAAGCTGCTTGATTTCGGTATCGCCCGTGCAGTACAGGAAATAATGGTAGATGGGGATGAAGAGACGGTCTTTTCTCCTGATTTGTTGTCAGCACTGACGCCGGCCTATGCCAGTTGTGAAATGTTACAAGGTGAAAAAGCACAGGTTAGCGATGATGTCTATGCCCTGGCCTGTATCAGTTACGAATTACTCACCGGTCGCCATCCCTATGGCAGGCTTAAGGCAACTTCTGCCGAGACAGGAGGTTTGCGGCCTCTGCGGCCAGCAGGACTGAAAAACCGCCAATGGAAAGGGCTGCAAAAAGGGTTGGCATTTCGTCGTGAACACCGTACCACTGAAGTGGCAGAGTTTATGCGCGAGGTTCTGCCTGAAAGACGTAACCTGAGCCGAACTGCAAAGCTGGCTCTGATCGGATTTACCGTTACATTGCCTGTTTTACTGGGTGCATATCTGTATCAGCTTGATCAGCCAGGTGACCTCGAGTCCTTGGTGGCATTTGAAGACCTGTTACCTGCCGATCAGCAGAAAATAACCGACTTGCTGGAGATTGCCGAGGCACATATGTCGATCCAGCGACTCACCGCACCTCCAGGAAGCAATGCTTATGCAGCCTATAGAGAAGTGCTACAGATTCACCCGGATAACAGCGCTGCAAGAGACGGGTTAAAACGCATCGCGGACAGATACCTGCTTATGGCACGGGAGAGACTTGAGAATGGTGACAGGGCAGGGGCCTGGCAAATGCTGGAAGCGGGGCTGGTAGTGGAACCGGCACATGATGGCTTGCTAGCCATGCAAAAACGTATTGGTAAATAATGTGTATCCTGTATCAGGAGGCGAGTTACGAGGCTTGCAACACCCCGTTACTCGCGCCAGATTATCTACACGACCAGTATCAAAATTCGACTCTCAGTCCAGCCTGGAAAATGTGCAGGCTGGACTCTGATAAACCGTAAATGCCTTCATACTGCAGAAACCAGCTCTGATTGTCAGCCAGCTGCGCAGAGACGCCCACTGCAACGTTAAAATAATCATCATCAGGATCATCGGTTGGCAACAGGATAGGCTGGTTCAGGTTTGGATTAAATGTGCTGGCAACAGCACCCAGGAAGCGGCCACGGATAATACGTGAGTCGTTATCATACTCATGTACCCACTCGGCACGGAACTGAGGTGTCAGTACACCCCAGGACTTACTGATTGGATTGACCAGTTGAACACCCAGGTTGCTGGTAAAGGAGGTGAGATCCTGATCCTCAATCTTCATACCCCAGAAACCTGCCCCGGTTTCACTGAAGCCGTCGATATTGATGTCTGCATAATCCAGACGAAGATACGGGCTAATAGTAGCTTGCTGCATCTGAAATTCCTTGCCTATACCGAGACTGGCACTAAAAATATTACTATCGGTGTTGCTGTTGGCAACCAGGGTGTTTTGATTGCTTTGCAGGATATTGCGATCGGTATCCACTTCATTCCAGTTATAGCTGACAATGCCATCAATGTAATAGGAATCTGCCTCATAGTGTGTGCCAAACAGTGACAGACTGAAGCCGTCAACCGTCATCTCACCAGCATTACTATTAAAATCAGCATCAGTGCTTGCATAGCCGACTGCGGCACCCATTACGAAGCTGTCTGTAAAGCGGTAATCCATGCCCGCCGTAACATTGTATCCGTCAATATCATATCCGGTCTCGGCATCGGTGGTATCGCGATCACCCGTCGATATTCGGGCTGAAATAAACGTTCCGTATTTGCTGTTAACGCTGTCGGCACTGGCGCCGCCACCGCCATACGGGTTATTCCAGTTCATGCTGACAGCCCCGTTCTGGATAGTCGGTGCCTGGGTGCGCATGCCAGTGCTGCCGCTATGCAGATCCCTGATGCGTGCAGACAGGTTGTTGCGATGTATGTTGGATAATTCGGCTTGCAGTCGTCCGGCTGCAGCAAACTGGTCAAATGCCAGTGATTGCAGTGCTTGATGTTGCGCACTGTCATTGCTGGTGTTCAGAGTATTTTCCATGTCTAGCCAGAATGAATCGGTGGGGCCTCCGCTGGATGGGCATGTGTAGGGTCCTCCAGGAACGGTACGGGCTCTTACGATCGGGCTTGACGCATTGCCTTCCCCAAAAAATGGTGGTGCATTTGCAGCGCCCCCATAACCAAAGTTGCATACATTCGGGTCTGTTAGATAAGTGACGACACTCTGTTCCGCACTGTTCAGAGGTCCAGCGACAGCGCTACCGGTAGTGATGGCCAGTGCGCCACCGCAGGCCAGGAGCGCGGTTTTGAGTGATTTTGAAGATTTGCTGGTTGTTTCTTCGGCCGCCAATAGGCCAGGTTTGATACTTTTTGGTGTGTGCGAGTGCATATCGACACCTCCTCCCTGAAATGTGTGAATTATTTTCAAAAGGCGATCATGACATATTTTAACAAGGAACAGAAGCCATAAGGCAGGTCTGGTTTTAGTGCGTAAATGCTGGCCATCACTAAATTGGATGATTATATACACGTATTCATATAGTTATGATGTTTATTGAATCAGGTCGAGTAGTTGTGGCCAGCGCTGTTCCCAGCAACATTGATGCGTAAAACCGGGCACAATCGTTACCTCGGCATCATGCTGATTGTTGGCAAATTTCTGAACTATATTGACAGAAATATTCTGGTCCAGTTCTCCGGTGAAATGGCGTTGCCTGATCGAAGCAGGCAACGGTGCCTGCAAGGCGGGGTTTAGTGAATCGACCAGGGGGCTGTAGCGGTGTTGTTCAGTCCAGGCATCTGTATCGAGATTACCTGCCAGAGTAACCAGCTGGTCAACTTCTGCAAAATCGGCAGCAATCAGAACAGCAAGTGTTCCGCCACCGCTATAGCCAATCAGGGTTATCTTGATATCTGGATAACTGCCCACTAGCCTGTGCAGCGCTGCGCGCATGCTCGCCACTACCGTGATGGAATAACGGGCAGAGGTCCAGTATCGTGGGTCACACTCGGGAGATTGAGCCAGTCCGTGGTAACACGGGCGTCCGAGATAGATAGCGGGCTGTGGCCCCTTGTGCATCAACTTCAGGGTTAACGGGTTGAGTGGGGTGGGGTCTTCGCTGATATGCGACCGGTTAATCCAGGGTGACCCGTCTCCAGGCAGGTAGACATAAATCCGGTCGCCAGGGTCTGGTGTGCCTTTACTATAGACGGCATGCAGGAAGTCTTTGCCTTTGACCAGCTGTTTGGCGTAGCCTAGCCTTGCGGCCTCCTGGTCAAAATTGCGTGTTGGCTGGCTGCAGGCAATCAGCAGTCCCGCGCTTACGTAGAGTAATGTTCGGAAAATCGTAATCATTTGTTTTTGTTAGAGTTGCATGATAATACTCAATGGCCTGATCAGGCTCCGGTCAAGCTCATGAATTGCCAGTATCCTGTGTTGGGGTTAAGATTACAAATAAGTAAGCCTTTTTGTAAGGTCTGTATCAGGTCGGATACAGGTCTATTAATTTTATAGCATGGATAGCGCACAGTGAAAATTATGAGCAGGAAGTCCGGAATATTACTCATCCCCTTGTTTCTGTTGCTGGCATCTTGTGGTGGCAGCAATGCGACGAAGCCCCAGGCATCAGACAGCCCGGCTCCTGCCATTGGCCGGCAGGATGTTGACAAGATCCTGATTGTGGATTGTTTGCTGCCTGGAGTGATCCGCAAACTGGGCAGCCAGATGACTTATCTTACCCCGCGCCGGCCGACCCGCGTCACCGCTTCCGATTGTGAAATACGCGGTGGCGAATACACATCCTATGACCGCGCAGATTATCGAACGGCACTCAAGGTCTGGCTGGAAACAGCGCGCCAGGGTGAGGCCACATCGCAAAATTATGTGGGTGAAATTTATGAACGAGGACTAGGTACTGAGCCGGATTATGTCAAAGCCAGACAATGGTACTTGAAAGCCGCACAGCAGAGCCATACTGGTGCGCAGATACATTTGGGTAATTTGTATGAGCATGGACTAGGCGTGCAGCAGGATATGGCAACGGCATTGAACTGGTACAGGAAGGCATCTGGCCTGGTTGATGATGATATACAATTTAGCTCAACCTTCAGGGTTGAGTCTGCCGGGATGCAGGCCGAATTATCGGACTTGAAGGAGCAGTTGGCAGAACGCAAACAACAGGCAGCGAGCCTGGGCCGGCAACTGGCAGAGTCACGTTCACTGCTCCGGATCAGGCAAGAGCAACAGGACAAGTTGTCCACGCGATTGACCTGGCTACAAAGGCAGCGCACACGGGTAACCTTGAAGTACCCCAATAAAAACAGCAAAGAAGTGGCTCGACTTGAACAGGAACTGGACAAAACCCGAAAAACCTACCAGCAGCAAAAGCTGAATCTGGCGGCGCTACAGGCGAAAACGAATAAGCAACAAACCGAGTTATTACAACTGCAGGAACAGAGTAAGGTCATTCAGACGGCAAGTGTGGTATCGGGCCCGGTGATTGAAATACTCAACCCGCCGCTGGTACTCACGCGTGGTTTACCTTCAATGAATGTACCGGCGGGTCTCGATCGTTATGATCTGAACGGGCGTGTGACAGCTGCGGCTGGCCTGGCTTCATTCGAGGTCAATGGTCAGCAGGTAACAACCGACATCAACGGGCGATTTTCAGCACCAATCAGTGTGCGCAGCAAACAAACACGGGTAAAGGTGATTGCAGTTGACAAGGTTAGCCGTAAGGCGGAACTGTCATTCATACTTGCCCAGGCCGAGCAGATTCCGGCAGCGACTCGCTCCTTCCGAAATAAACCCCGTGCAGGCATAAGCGACAAACTTGATGGTATCGACTTCGGACAATATTATGCCCTGATTATTGGCAACACCCGTTATCGTGGATTTCCAGACCTGGTCTCACCTGAAGAGGACGTCAAACACATTGACAAAATATTGCGTGAGAAATACGGTTTCAAAACTCGCCTGCTATTAAATGCAGACCGCTATACTATTTTGTCATCATTGAACGAACTGGGCAAAACGCTAACCGAGAAGGATAACCTGCTGGTTTATTATGCTGGTCATGGCGAACTCGATGTGATTAACCAGCGCGGACACTGGCTGCCGGTTGATGCCGACCCCGACAATACGGCCAACTGGATATCGACGGTGAATATCACTGATATACTGAATGTCATTCCGGCACGGCACGTCATGGTAGTCGCCGATTCCTGTTATGCAGGAACCCTCTCCGTCGCCGCACAGGCACGACTGGATGTGGCCACTGCAAACGAAAATCTACAACGCAAATGGGTTGAAATCATGAACCGTACCCGCGCCCGGGTGGTGCTGACGTCTGGCGGCGTCAAGCCGGTACTGGATAGTGGTGGTGGCAAGCATTCGGTATTTGCACGGGCCTTTATCGACACCCTGCAGGAAAATAATTCAGTGATTGAAGGTTACAGTGTCTACCGCAGGCTGGCCGACCAGGTGAGTCGCAACGCAGCCAATCTGCAGTTTGACCAGAACCCGCAGTATGCACCTATCAAGCATGGCGGTGGGCTGGGTGAATTTTTCTTTGTACCGGTTAAATAAGCTGTCTGTTTGCCAGATACTATGTAACACAGCGATTCTTGCTAATCGCTGCTGACCAGTTCCAGCGCCTGTTCTTCTTCCTGCTGTAATTCCCACATATGTTTGTACAGGCCACCCTGTTGTATCAGGGTATTGTGGTTGCCTGATTCAATTATACGGCCTTCTTCCATTACCAGAATATTATCTGCATCGGCAATGGTTGACAGGCGGTGCGCGATAACCAGCGTGGTGTGGTCGGTAGCGACTTCACGCATGGCTTCCAGTATGGCCTGCTCCGATCTAGAATCCAGCGACGAGGTGGCTTCATCAAATATCATGATGCGCGGGTTTTTCAGTATTGCGCGCGCAATCGCGACACGTTGTTTTTCACCGCCGGAGAGTTTCAGTCCTCGTTCACCGACCACGGTATCGTAACCATCAGGTAGCGACAGGATGAAATCATGAATATGGGCCAGTCGCGCGGCACGGGTAATCTCCGCCGCACTGGAATCCGGTCGCGCATAACCAATGTTGTGTGCGATGCTGTCATTGAACAGTACGGTGTCTTGCGGAACGATGCCAATATGCGCACGCAGGGACTGCTGGCTGACCTCACGTATGTCCTGCGAATCAATCAGAACCCGGCCACCGCTTACATCGTAGAAACGAAATATCAGCCGTGCCAGCGTGGACTTGCCGGCACCACTGGGGCCGACAATCGCGACTTTCTTGCCAGCCGGTATTTCGAAGTCGATACCGTGCAGGATGGTACGATCCGGGTGGTAATGAAAGTCGACATGTTCAAAACGCAATGTGCCCTTGCTGACCTGAAGTGTAGGCGCGTTTTTAATATCCCTGATTTCAGGTTGCTCTTCGATCAGGGTGAACATTCGGTCCATGTCAGACAGGGCATGTTTAAGCTGGCTGTAGACGATACCGAGGAAGTTCAGCGGGATAAACATCTGTATCATGAACGCATTGACCAGCACCAGGTCACCCATGCTCATTTCGCCGTCCACTACTCCCTGTGATGCCATGAACATGATCAGTGTTACACCGGTCGCGATGATGGCGCCCTGGCCCACATTCAGGGCGGAGAGTGAGGTCTGGCTTTTAACTGCGGCATCTTCCCATACTTGTAGCGTGTCGTCATAGCGCTGCATTTCGTAGGCTTCATTGCCGAAATATTTTACCGTTTCGTAGTTAATCAGGCTGTCAACCGCCTGCGAACTGGCCTTTGAATCGGCCTGATTCATGGTAATGCGGTACTTCATACGCCATTCGGTGATGACCATGGTGGTGGCAATATAGATGGCAACGGTTACAAATGTGACTACTGCATACCAGGGGTTGTACTGGCTCAACAGGATGACAGCAATCAGACCGACCTCAACCAGTATGGGCAGTATGCTGAAAACCATGTAGTTGAGTAGTGAGCTAACACTGCGTGTGCCACGTTCGAGATCACGGGTTATCGCACCGGTTTTGCGTTCAAGGTGATAGCGCAGGGAAAGCTCATGCAGATGTGAGACAACACGATGTGACATGCTGCGCATCGCGCCATGACGCACGCGGGCAAAGACCGCATCCCTTATCTCACCAAACAAAGATCCGGACAATCTGAGTACACCGTAGAGGACTAAAAAAACGACCGGTAATATCAGCTGCTCATGTTGAGAGCTGTCTAGCCCGTCAACGATCTGTTTCAGTACCAGCGGGACCGCTACCATCGCCATTTTGGCCAGCACCAGGGCCGATAGAGCGAGGATGACACGGCCGCGATAGCTCCACAGGTAGGGTACAAGGCTGCGCAGGGTTTTCAGGTCGCTGCGATTACCGCTGGGCGATTCGGTGGCATAGCGTGCATGGTCAGACAATGGCTGGTTAATCCTTAGGTGAGTTGGTGTTTGATTAATAGGTGAGAGTGACGACACCGTCATCTATAGCGGCACTGATAAAGGCTGCACCGCCGCGCACTTCATCCAGTTCCGGGATGGCGGTCTCCGGGGTAATGCCATTTTCTTCCATCGCCGCACCGCAGACATAGAAGCGCGCGCCGGCCTTATGTGCATCTTGCATGAAGGAGTAGATAGATTTTTCCCGTTTGCTGCCAGGGTACAGCTTTTCAGCGACACCTTTGCGCAGCAGCGCCGCCGAACGTGAAGCAAAATAGATCTCGACCTCCAGGTCCATAGAGGCGGCCGAGGTTGCCTGAAAAAAAGGTGAGCCAAGACTGGCGGGTACATCCGGGCTGGCATTGAGCAGCATGATGACAATTTTACGGGCCATGACTATCCATGATTTGTATGAAGATCAGTAATATAGCACGCCGTTTCATCCCTTGTCTGGGCCGGGTTCCGGGCTGCTTGTGGTGCTGCAAAGGCACTTTTTTAATGGAAATAGAGGCAAATTGCAAACCTTGTATTTTACCTTAACCGTCCATATCTTACACATAATGGTGATAAGCATGTGATATGCATGGTAAAATGATTATTACACTGATTAATGATTGAAAACAGGGGCTGTGCGCAATGCCGATATATGAATACAAGTGTGCTGAATGTGAGCACCAATTTGAGAAGCTGCAAAAAATCAGTGATGATCCGTTGAAAGATTGCCCTGAATGCAACAATCCATCGTTAAAGAAGCTGGTGTCTGCTGCCGGTTTTCGATTAAAGGGTAAAGGCTGGTACGAGACTGATTTTAAATCAGGTACTAAACGCAATGTGGCTGAATCAGATTCCAAATCACCCTCATCAGCTTCCAAAGACACCAGTGCGTGTTCGTCCTGTAAGTAAATTATTAACCCTGCATACACGGAATAACAGGCATGAGTGGACTTAAGCGTTACCTGATTGCCGGTATCCTGATCTGGCTACCCCTCGGGGTAACCGTGATGGTGGTACGCCTGTTCATTGACATGATGGACCGTACCTTGTTGTTGCTACCGGTGGATTACCGCCCCGAGGCCCTGCTGGGTTTATCGATACCCGGCTTTGGCATACTGCTGGCATTGGTGATCATTCTGGTTACCGGTATGATCGCCGCCAATCTGTTTGGCCGGCGGTTGGTGATGTTGTGGGAGGCATTTCTATCACGTATTCCGCTGGTACGCTCTGTTTATTCCAGCGTCAAACAACTGGCCGAAACGGTATTTTCATCCAACGGCCAGTCCTTTCGCAAGGTATTGCTACTGGAATACCCGCGCCGTGGCCTGTGGACCCTGGCCTTCCAGACCGGTACAGATATCGGTGAGGCGCAGTCGCGCACTGGCCAGGATGTGATTAACGTCTATGTCCCAACCACACCGAACCCGACCTCCGGTTTTTTCCTGATGGTACCGCGGAAGGATGTACAGGTACTCGATATGAGTGTTGACGAAGGCCTGAAAATGATCATTTCCATGGGTGTCGTGGTGCCCGAACAGGCTAAGCCAGCTAAAGACGCCGAGGTGGTTGCGTCGGGTGACACAAGCACGTAAGATTTCCCCCTTTTTACAGCCGAATCAGCCTGTTTTCTGTAGCTGCAAGGCACTTAATGACGAGTAAGCAACATGCGCAGCGATTATTGCGGAAACGTATCCGAAACCAATCTGGACCAGACTGTTGAACTGTGTGGCTGGTGCCACCGACGCCGTGACCATGGCGGCGTGATTTTTATTGATTTACGTGACCGTGAAGGCATCGTGCAAGTGGTGTTCGACCCGGATACCGCCGATACCTTTATAATCGCGGAAAGTGTTCGCAGTGAATATGTACTGCGTATCAAAGGCAAGGTGCGTCCACGCCCTGAGGGAACCACCAACTCTGATATGGCCACCGGTAAGATCGAGGTGCTGGGGCTGGAACTTGAAATTCTGAACAAGGCCGAAACACCACCGTTCATGATCGATGACAACGATGTATCAGAAGAGAACCGGCTGCGCTACCGTTACATCGATTTACGTCGTTCCGATATGCAGATGCGTATGCGCATGCGCGCCAAAATCACCCACCGTCTGCGTGAATTTCTTGATGATCAGGGTTTCCTGGATATCGAAACACCGATGCTGACCCGCGCTACCCCGGAAGGGGCACGTGACTATCTGGTACCCAGCCGTACACATGAAGGCGCCTTTTTCGCATTACCACAGTCACCGCAGTTGTTCAAACAGCTGCTGATGATGTCCGGTTTTGATCGTTACTACCAGATCGTGCGCTGCTTTCGTGATGAGGATTTACGTGCAGATCGCCAGCCTGAATTTACCCAGCTGGATGTGGAATTGTCCTTCGTGAATGAAGAAGATGTGATGAATCTGATGGAATCACTGATTCGTGACGTGTTTACACACATACTGGAGATACCGCTACCCGACCCCTTCCCGCGTATCTCGCATGCCGAGGCGATGAGCCGCTATGGCTCGGACAAGCCTGATTTACGTGTGCCGATGGAACTGATTGATGTCGGTGACCTGATGCAGGATGTAGAATTCAAGGTGTTTTCCGGGCCGGCTAAAGACCCGGAGGGTCGCGTAGCGGCACTATGCCTGCCTGAGGGCTGTAAGCTGTCACGCAAGGAAATCGACGGCTACACTTCTTATGTTGCGATCTACGGTGCCAGAGGCCTGGCCTATATAAAGGTAAACGAGGTCGCAAAGGGTCGAGAAGGCCTGCAGTCTCCGATATTAAAATTTCTGCCGGATGAGGCGATCCAGACCATACTGGAACGCACGGCTGCAAAGGATGGTGATCTGATCTTCTTTGGTGCCGACAAGGCCAGGGTAGTGAACGAAGCGCTGGGTGCACTGCGGGTCAAGCTGGGGCAAGACCGGGGCTTGATGGAACACGGCTGGCGACCTTTATGGGTAGTCGATTTCCCGATGTTCGAAAAAGATGAAAGTGGCAATCGCTGGCAGGCGCTGCATCATCCGTTCACGGCGGCCATATCTGATCATGTCGACAAGCTGGAAACCGATCCGGGTGCCTGTCTGTCGCGTGCTTACGATATGGTGCTCAATGGTTCTGAAATCGGTGGTGGGTCAATCCGTATCCATCAGCCGGAAGTACAGCAAACCGTATTCAAACAGCTTGGAATTAGTGAGCAGGAAGCAGAGGACAAGTTCGGATTCCTGGTTACCGCACTGAAATATGGGTGTCCGCCTCATGGCGGTATGGCCTTTGGTCTGGATCGTCTGGTAATGTTGATGACCGGTGCGGCCTCTATTCGCGAAGTCATGGCCTTCCCGAAGACCCAGACCGCCAGCTGCCTGCTGACTCAGGCCCCGGCGCCAGTCAGTGACAAACAGTTACGTGAAATTGGTATACGCTTACGCAAACCCAGGGCTGAGGCCAGCGACTGATTTTAGATCAGCGCCATAAACGACCGGAGTCGGTACTGGTTGTGATTTACACATTGGCCGGTGAAGTACTGTTGCTGGAACGGGTACAGCCCGCGGGGTACTGGCAGTCGGTTACGGGTAGCCTGGAATGGGGTGAAAATGCCGATGATGCAGCGCAACGCGAACTGTATGAAGAAACCGGGCTGCAGGCCAGTGACCGGCTGCATGCAACCGGCCAGGTAAACCATTTTCAGATTGTACCGGCATGGAAGCCACGTTACGCGCCGGATGTAAACGAAAATACAGAATATGTGTATCAGCTGGCGCTGGCACAACGCCAGGATATTGCGCTTCATCAGCAGGAACACATCAACTATCGCTGGTTGCCTGCTGCAGTAGCCGCTGAGCAGGTCGCGTCAACGACCAATCGTGACGCTATTTTGCATCTCCCAATCAGGATATAGTTGAGCACGTTGGTAATGTATTAAGATTTCACGGCTGTCCCGCTAACTTTGAAATGTGTACAAAAGCAGGATGTGGGATGGGTCTAGCCTGTTAAAGACCGTCTGACGCATGGACGCGTCAGTCGAGCGGCCACGGATGGCGAATAGCGCGTCTTTAACAGGCTAGACCCATCCCATGTCCGGAGCCATACGCGTCATCGCACGGTTTTATGCAGGTAGATCATAGCCAGGATGAAGCCTGGTGGAATTCATGGAAACACAAGAGAGTAAACGATGTCAGCATCAGCACTGGCCATACAGGCCTTCTCAGAAATAGACGACCAGACCTGCGAGCAGCGTATCCAGGCGGCGCGTGAACAACTGGGTGAGCGGCTGGTTATTCTGGGTCATCACTACCAGCGCGATGAGGTATTTCAGCATACCGATTTCGCTGGCGACTCACTGAAGCTGTCACGTCAGGCGGCCGACTCGGCTGCTGATTACATCGTCTTCTGTGGCGTACATTTCATGGCTGAGGTAGCCGATATCCTGAGTCGACCCGAGCAGGTCGCGATATTGCCCGATCTGTCCGCCGGTTGCTCAATGGCCGATATGGCCGACCTGAACCATGTTGAAAAGGCCTGGCAGGAACTGGCCTCGGTGCTTGATCCAGATCAGCACATCACCCCGGTCACCTACATCAACTCAGCGGCCAATCTGAAGGCCTTCTGTGGTAGCCACGGGGGTATCGTCTGCACCTCGACCAACGCGCGCTCGGTACTGGAGTGGTCATTCAGTCAGCGTGACAAGGTGCTGTTTTTCCCGGACCAGCATCTCGGTCGCAATACCGGCTTTGCAATGGATATCCCGCTGGATCAGATGGTAATCTGGGATTACGACCAGCCGATGGGTGGGCTCAGCAAGGAACAGATCGACCAGGCCAAAATTATTCTGTGGAAGGGTTTCTGTTCAGTCCATCAGATGTTTCAGCCAGAACAGATCGACAACTTCAAGCAGCGTTACCCGGAAACAAAGATTATCGCCCATCCCGAATCACCGTTCGAGGTGTGCCAGAAATCAGATTATGTCGGTTCGACCGAATACATCATCAACACCATACGTGATGCCGAACCCGGCACACGCTGGCTGGTCGCGACCGAGCTGAACCTGGTTAATCGTCTGCATGAACAATACAAACATGAGGGCAAGAACGTGCACTTCATGTCACCCACGGTGTGTATGTGCTCGACCATGTTCCGTATCGATCCACAACATCTGCTATGGGTGCTGGAAAACCTGTTAGCAGGCAATGTCGTGAACCAGATCAAGGTGCCAGAGGAGGTGGCTGAACAGGCGCGGCTGGCACTGGACCGGATGCTGGAGGTTTCATCCTGAGCGTGTCGGCTGGAAAATGACACGCTTTCATTTATACGACTGGCTGGCGATAGGGGCCTATGTTGTCGTGGCACTGGCCATCGGCCTGTTCATGGCACGTCGTGCCTCATCATCCACCCATGAATTTTATCTGGCCGGGCGCTCATTACCCTGGTGGGTGGCCGGTACCTCACTGGTCGCAACCAGTTTTGCTGCCGACACACCGCTACTGATAACCGGCTGGGTACGGCTAGACGGTATTGCCCGCAACTGGTTGTGGTGGGGCATGGCGGTAGGCGGCGTACTGAGCTTTGTCGCAATAGCCGGCTGGTGGCGCCGCGCCAACATCACTACCGATGCCGAATTTATCGAATGTCGCTATTCAGGTCGACCGGCGCGTTTCCTGCGCGGTTTTTACGGTGGCTATCATGCCCTGATCACCAACACCCTGATACTGGTCTGGGTGCTTACCGCCATGCTCAAGCTGGTACGGGTAGTGCTTAACGTGGATGATGACAGCCTTGATGCCTGGATCGTCGGGTCTGCACTGGCACTGGCGCTGACCTATTCCTATACCTCCGGCTTGTGGGGTGTGGTAGTGACCGATGTGTTCCAGTTTCTACTGGCACTGGCCGGTGGCCTGATGCTGGCCATAGCAGCGATTGATGAGCTGGGCGGCATGGAGCTGGCTCGACAGGCCTTCGCGGCGTTACCGGACGCTACCACCCGCCTGGTGCCGGCATACGGCGATGCGGGCCCGATGGTGGCCGGTGGCTGGACTGCCGCGGCATACTGGGTGTCGGGCTTTGGTGCGTTTCTGATTTTTGTGGGTGTACAGGGCTGGCTTAACAAGAATTCAGATGGCAGTGGTGCGGCGGTACAGCGTTATGCGGCCTGCCACAACGAGTCTCATGCGCGCGGCGCGGCGCTGTGGTTTCATCTGGCACATTACTGGTTACGGCCCTGGCCCTGGATTATTGTCGCACTGGCATCGATCATACTGATCCCGGATGCCGCGCTGCCGCAGCTCGCCGATGGCAGCCCGGACCACGAGGCTGCGTATGTAGTGATGATGGCCACCTATCTTGGCCCAGGCTTGTTTGGACTGATGTGCGCCAGTTTTCTGGCCGCGTTCATGAGCACACTGGACACCCATCTCAACCTGGCATCAGCCTATTTTGTTAATGATGTGTATCGACGCTTCGTCCACCAGGGCGCTGGTGATCGGCATTATCTACGGGTAGGTCGGTTGGTTGAGTTGCTGGTTGGTGTGTGTGCGGCCGTGCTCGCCACCCTGGCAGACAGTATCAGCGACCTGTTTACCCTGTCGCTGTCG
>ENA-ORDP01000923-ORDP01000923.1-marine-sediment-metagenome-genome-assembly--contig:-NODE-923-length-17585-cov-3.365317_pt1 | contig 17585 bp, 28 predicted proteins | sample MGYA00248627_ERZ508539 | MGnify/ENA primary metagenome ERZ508539 (study PRJEB26208, sample SAMN05571518) | marine sediment metagenome | biome: deep sea; feature: Hydrothermal vent; material... | reverse complement strand
GGTTTTTCTTATTTTGAATATTGGGATTTATTTGTTTTTTGGTGCTTGAGTTTTGTGGTTTACAACCTATACAAATTGACATAGAACCATAAAACTTTTTCTTTTTTGTTGTTTTTTTTCTCATGTTAATAATGTTTTGGCTCTATACCTTTGCTTTCAAGTAATGTTTGTAATAAATCCTTTATATCCTTTAGGTAGAAAATCATTGTTACCTCCCTATTTTTTGGTGTCATATCTTCTAGTATTTTCTTTGTCTTTTTGTAATCCATATAGTTAGTTGGTTACCTCTTTAATACTTACTCTCGGTGACAATTCCTTTTCTGAAAATGCTGCTTGCTTTACTTCAATTGGTATAACTCCTTTTTCCACAAGGTCCTCAAACTTTGCCTTGTCTAATGTTCGAGTTATTGCCTTTGCTTCGTCAAGTGCTTTTTTCATTTTCGGTGTTGTCATTTGGTCGACCACCACCAAGTCGTATGCTTTGCTAAAAGCCGGTGAGTATGTAGCGCGTACAAAATTGTTGGCCACATTCTTTTTTATATTTTCTTTTATGTCTGTTTTTAATGCTTGCTCTGCTTCTTGTAAGTTCACTCGCAAACTGTCTATACCGTCAAATATTTTATTGTGCTTTTTCTGATATGCTGCGACCTCGAGTAATGCTGCTGTGTAATTCTCTAATGTTTTAATTTTGCTCATGTTTTTATTTTTTATATTATTACCAATTTTTTATAATCTTTCCTTCACTGTCTTTGAATGACCCTGCGATTATCATTATAAAGTCAATGAATGTCCAAATGCTTGATACTATTGCTCCAATGATTGTTATTGTTAATATCAACATTGCGATTGCACTTCCCGTCTTTCCTGCATAAAATCTGTGAGCGCCAAATGCTCCGAGAAATAATGAGAAAAGTAATGCTGCTGTTCTTGATTTCTTTGATGTCTTTGTTTTTTTCATTTTATTGTTTTATTTAATTTGATATGTGCCGTCCTCGACATTTACCAAATAGTTAATAATGTTCCCGCCTCTAATGCGATACTTCGTTTGTCGACCTTTGCCTTCCCCGATAATTATTGTTTTAAGAAAGTTGTGTGCTTTTCTATCTGCTAATACAAACCGTCTGTATGTTGCAATATTTTTACACCAAGGAAATAAATGCTCCTCTACAATCTCGCTTAATGTATACCACCTTTCCGGCTCAATAAACTTTTTCTTGAATTGTTTTCTTTTTGCTTTTGTCATGTTTTTAATTATACATTATATGTTAAATGTTGTTAAATGTTGCCACTGTGGATAACTACTTTTTTTTATAAAATCCTTTTCCTAACTTTTTACCTTTATTCCAAGGTATACGACCTTTACATGTCTTACTAATTTTCTTTTTTGTTTTTTCTGACATGAAATGTCCTTTCAAAGTTTTACTGGTTTTATGTCCCCAAGTATTTTTTCTACCTTTATTGTGTATGTGTGCGTGTTCTGCTCTTGTGACAATCTCTAGGTTCTTTATTCGATTATCTGCTTTATTACCATTCTTGTGGTGTACTATTTCTTTGTTTGATAATTTTCTACCTATATATTGCTCCATTACAAATCTATGTACATATTGTACTGTGCCTTTATCTTTTTTTACTTTGTATATTTTCTTTACTTTCATAGTATGTTGTTATGATATGTATACATCATACCTTGTTGCTATTTTATGTCAACACTTTACAGTAAGCCATATCACAATTGCTGTTACTATCGGTATATAAATCAATACTATATATGCAACAATCTTTGCTCGTTTTTGTCTTTTCAACATTGCTTCTACTTTGCTTGGTGTGATGTCGTTCATGTTTCATTTTTTAGCTAGTAAATGTTTTTTTGTACAATACCTCGACTTTTTTCTTTGTTTATTTTTACATTCCTTGTACATACATATCCCGTCGTCTGCGTGTTTTAATTTTATTTTCACAATCTCTTTTGTTTAACTGTTAAAATAGTTCACCTTCATTATATCCTGCAATCTCGACCCACTCATTTGGATTATAAGTACCCATTGTGTCCCGGTAATCGTCCTCTGGTACTTTCCTGTTTTTGCGTTCGTAATGTTGTATCTTTTTTGTATATCCTATACGTACTGTTTCAAATGTTGTTAGCGCCTCGGACCTGTCAATTATTTGTCCGCGCCAAACGATTGTACCTGTTGGTATTTCCTTTCCCCCTAATGCGTCAAACCCTCTCTTTGTAATAACCCACATTCCTTTTTCTTGTCTGCCTTCAATTTTTAACTTTGCTATAAGTCCAAGTTTCGAGCATTTTGTTGTGCGGTGTCTTACTGCGTCTGATACTTCCAAAGTTGATACATGTATCTTGTTTGCTTCGGTAAAGTCCTTTGTTTCGTTAAGTCCCCGGCGTATCTGTTTACCCATTCCGATTACAAGCGCCACATCAAGTACATCAATATTGTATTCGTATTGAGCCATTGAGGCCCCACAATTTGCACATCGTGTTTTATCTCTCAATGCCTCTATATTTACATATATAGTTGCCAGTAACCTGTCGTGGTCCTCGTACAAGGTTGGGTCGTTTTCAAGTATCCGAGCAACTATTTTTACGATTGGTTTAATTTTTCCCGGATTGTATGTTTTGCCCATGTTGTTTTTAATAAGATTAGTTGGTGGGGACGGTTTACGCTTTAGTATTGCTTTACCTTGAGCAATTTTCACATTGCATGCCGTATGATTGGCGGGGTATTGTTGACTACTTCCGGTTACTTTGTTGCAACTTTCGCCGGTTTTGTCCTAGACTATCCACTTATAATGTTTATCGTATTAGTCACCCCCTTTGCATATTTCCACCCCCACCAACTAACCTTATTTAATTTTAATTATCTGTCGCCTTCTGTTGCTCCCGACATATCGTCACCCTCGAAGTCTATACAGTCTGGGCAGTCAACTTCTCTTATATCGTCAAATTGTCCTTCATCGACCTTTCCTGTTCCGGCACAAGTTTCGCAACCTGTGTTACTTTCGATACATTCCTCCTCATGTCCTGCGTCAAAATCTGTATCAATATGTTGCTCGCAATGTTTACAAATTATTATGCTCATATTTTTTATTTCTTAATTTCTTTTTCTTTATCCCAACCACTAATTTGCTTGTTGTACTCAAAAAACTTTTTAATTGCTGTCCATTCGGTCTCACTAAACCCAACAAATGCGTCCGCCTTGCATATATTGTCAAAGTCCTGTAAAACAGAAACCCGACCCTCTATTGCAACACTCTTAAGTACCTTGTCAATCTCTTGACCAATTTCTATTTTTGAAAGCGTATTATCTCGCTCTCTAAAAAATATACTGAATATATTACTTTTTGCTTGCTCTAATTTTTCCCTCATTTTTTCTTTCATGTTTTTATTGTTTTAATTTTCTAAAAATGTACTACTTCCTTTTTCACCTTCAAAGAAAATATGATATTTATCTTTTATGTCAATAAATCCTCTGACATTAAATAGCCCTTCTCCGTTTCCTTCATAACTTGCATGTATGCTAATACCAAAATGTATTATGTTTTTTTTCTTTTCGTCTTGCCATACACCCCCGCCAAAATCTGTAATCTCAATTTCCGAGTGTAATATTGGTACAGTATTAAACTTTGTTGAGCTTAATACTAAATCTATTGTTTTATTCTTTTTTTCTACTAATTCCAATTTTGTTTCAACGTTAATACAACGTATCCGCAATTTTTTGTCAATTTTTGCTTTTATTGCTTCGAGTTGTTTTGTGTTGAGTGTTACTTTTTTGCTCATGTTTTTTGCTCTACTTAATAATAAATTGTAATACTGACCGGTAATGCTCTGTTAGCATGTCGCCTCCTTGGTATCCGCTTGCGACCATTGCGAGTACAAAGAGAAGTCCGAAAAGATAAATTGTTACTGATATACCGATTGTGTCTAAAATTATTTGCTTCATGTTTTTATTTTTTAATTGCTAATATTTTAATTCCTCGACCAAACAAATACATGTTTTGAATTATGTTTACCTTTGCAACATTTACCGCAAGCTAGTAAGTTTCGTCGTATATATCTTTGTACCGTATTCTTGCATGTTGGACATGTTCCTGTGAAAGTTGCTTGTGGCATTATTACTTCCTCACCATAACAACGTTCTGCATTACACCCAATTGATATTGCTGCGATTTCCCATTTTCTATTGTGACCATTTCCGGGTCCAATAATTGCGTGTGCTATCTCATGTAAGATTGTATCTGTAACTACTGGCTCGTCATTTAATTTTACAAGTATTGCCGATAAGTTAATTTGCTTCAATCTGTAATTACATCGTCCGAAACGTTTGTGTGCATTATCGAAATGTAATCTCCACCCGGTCAATTTATTTTCTTTCATAAGTTTTATTGCTAACTCCTTTGTTCTGTTTATTTTCATATATATATATTGCTCTTAACTTTTAACTGTCTTTAGTATATACCCGATGTTGTTCGTTGTCAAAGGTTATTAGTCGTGTTACCTGTGGACAACTCAATGTCTTGTCGTATGGCTATATATAACACTTTCCGTACTGCCCTATCCTATCGTGTTGTACTCTTAATATCTTTGGATAGAATAGTTGTAAAAAATAAAAACGCTGGGCATTACGGCGTCTTTACAAAAGCTTAACAAGTGTATTGTTGGATACTCAACCGGTACCGCCTCACTTCCGAGCAATAAATAGAAGTATAAGATACATGAGCGTAAACTTGTTGGGGCGAGCGCCCCGAGGTCTTAAAATTGAAGTACCCAATAATACACTCGTTAATCTGGTACAATAAGCGGACAATCTGATGTACAAATGATGTTATTACCCTTCTGTATATTTCTCTTTATCTCTATATATTTTCGTATATGTTTTTTTTCTATAATCTTGATTTCTATGTCTTTTGGTTCTGGTATTTTACTAATTTGCAATGATATAAACATGCTTATAATTGCAAGTATTATTATCGCCATTGCTTTTTTTGTTTTTGTACAAATATGCTTTTTTTAATTTGTAATTATTTGCCGGCAAATGGTTTTGATACTTCTCCTTTGTTTGAGAAATAAAAAGCAAATGTCATTCCTGCCAATACCATAAATTGCTCACCTGTAATATTGCCTGTGAAAAGTGCTGCGATAACTGCAAGTGCCATTGCTATAAATACAATCTTACTTGCGCTACTAAAAAGTTTTGTTATCTCGTCCAACTTTGTTTTCTTGATATTCACTTTGTGGTCCTCGGGACCTTTTGCGTTTTCGTTTTGTGGGTTTAAGTCCATATTTCTAATTGTTAAAAGGTTGACAAATAAACTTTCGTGTCTTTCCGCCTTCCTCTATGCTCATAATTATATTGTTTACCGGCTCGACTGGTTCCGGTGTTATTACAACTGGTGACTCGATTGCTTTACGCTGTCTGTCGAGTTCTGCTATTACCATTGCTCGTTGTATTTCAAGGTTTGGTTTTTGATTATTTATATCAAAATGTGTCAATATATTATGCTCGCCAAACTTCTTTCCTGTCTTTGGTTCAATCCTATTAAGAATATACCATACACATGCTTTAATTTCTTTTGGTGTATATAATTTTTCCCACCCTTCAAGTACACCGTCCTTGTTAATGTCGTACCCAGAGGCCATTTCAAGCCCTAGCGTTCGTTTGTTTGGGTTTTTTAATGTTCCCCAAGGATACTTCGGCAATATCGCTTTAGCACGCTGTGAGGGCTTGTATACCACTCCTGCGTGCCATGTTGCCCTTGTTGGTGGTGCAAGTTCTGTAATCTGTCCTATACGGCCAAAAACTGCATTTGCCGAGCTATATGTTTTTGTACCGGTTCGCTTTAATCTTTCCTCTGGTGACATCATAAGCCATTCAACTGCCCCAGTATAAGCTCCAAGTGTCGTGTGTAACACAATCGCCAATACATCACCGTCAAGTGCATATTGGTTTGGTGTATTCTTTTTTACTATTTCGTATGTTTTGCTCATATTTTTTTATTATTGTTAAGTGGTTTTTGTATGTCGCATTACTGCGTGCGGTCTTTGTGATTGTCTTACAATGTTATTAAACTTTTTTATTGTTGTATCTAAATGTGCTAGTTGTTTTAATTCACCGTTACAAGGTTGTCTACCTGCTTTGTGTATTGTAAAAATACTCCACCCCGCAAGTGTCACTGCTGTTGGTACTATTATTATAAACAATATTTCAATTACTATGTTCATGTTATTTTTTTCCTATTCTCTCTTTTATAATGGTTGATGTTTCAATAAGTTTATCGACCTTTGCAACAAACTCGTCCCATATCCATTTTGGCACTGTGTTTGTCATTGTATACCTCCATTGATATACAATTATACCCGAAAGTATCATAACGATTGTTGCTAAAATTGATATGGTTGGGTTTGGATTATTTGATAATATTTCAAAGATTGTCATAATTTTTTAATTCCAGTTTGTTAAATCAATAGTTGTTATAACCCCATTTGCTCCTGTACTTCCATTACTTCCATTTATTCCTGCTCCGTGTGTTCCCCCGTCGCCTGCTCCGCCAGTCCCACCAGTCCCACCAGTCCCACCAACAACACTTGTTGACCCCGTTCCTGTAACTGTTCCATTTATTATAATATAAATCATTCCACCTGTTCCGCCTGCTCCGCCTGCTCCACCACCTCCTGCTCCTCCATTTGTTGCTGACGCTATTCCACCGTTGCCACCATTACCACCGTTGCCACCCACTGATTGTATAGTTCCATTGTTTATAATCACTCTTGCACATATAAACATATTTCCACCATTTGCACCCGAGCCACCACCCGAGCCACCACCTGCTCCATATTTTCCTACTGCGTCTGATACACCTCCACCGCCACCTCCACCTGCACCTGCACCTCCAGTTCCACCATATCTGCTTACTGCTGTATATAGTATGTCGTCTGGTTCCATAAATCGTACATAATCCCAAACCTGTAAAAACCCAAATGTTGGTGCTGACGCTGTCCCCCCTACACCTGCACTACCTGCCGCTCCTCCACTTGGAGTTCCTCCTGCTCCTCCTACTCCTCCTGCTGTTCCATTTTGTAATGCTTGACTTTTTAATACTGATATTCCGATTGTACCTATCTCACCTACAAGACCCACACTACCTCCGCCTGCTGAGGCTGCTCCGCTCCCACCTTGTACTCCACTTACTGATGTCTGCATACTTCCTGTATTGTGCGCTGCTGTTCCTCCAATTCCTCCTAATGGTCCTGCTCCACCCGATGTTGCATTTGCACCATTACCGCTTACACCGCTTACACCATTACCACCATTTGAAAAAATCTTATATGTTGAGTTTATTGTTAGTGTTCCATTACAATATATTTTCCACCCCTTTGGGTCCAAGTTTCCGCCCGATAGTGTTAAGTTTGTAAAATATGCGTCGCGTGTCAAAGCGTTGTTTGTTATTGGACCACTTGAAAATGCACCCGAGTTAATATCAACTGTGCCGTCTTTGCCAGTTCCAAACCATTCTTTTTTATCTATAAATGAGCCGTCAAACTGACCGCTTGCGTTTAATTTTGCTGCACGCCCACTATCGCTTGCACCGCCCGAGGCACTTACGAAGTCTGCTGCTAATATGTCATTTCCTGCTGTTATTGCCATAGTATTAAAATTATGTTCTTATTATTTTTTTACCTTCACCAATTCGTCTTGCAACATTCTCATTTGTTGCCGGTTCAATATCTGTTTTTTCTTTTAACCATTTCGGTGGTCTTGGTAAATCTGTATCTTTTACACTGTCGACCTTTCGCAATGCAATTTTTGGCATTTCGTTTTCTGGGTCTTCAAATGTCTGTAACTTTGACTTGTATTTTACTGCCTTAATCGGTGTTTCTCTGTTCAATCTATTTAATAATTGAAACAAGAAAATGTGTGCCGGCTTTCCGTCATTCAATTTTGGGTCGTAATCAAAAGTTATTTCAATTTTTATATCTTGCTTTGCCATATTAAGTGATTGTATAAGTACAACTTACGGTCATACTTTCGCTTGAGCTTTTAATCCAACCCCCTGTTAATGCGTGTGTAAACATTTGCCCGGTGTTTGCTGTTGCTGTTCCGTCAATGAAAGTTCCAAACTCTTGATATGTTCCGCTTGTATCTGCTTTGCTATAAAAAAAATCAATAAATGCTTGGTTTGTTGTATCACTTACTGACGCAACTACCTTGCGAAATACCTCTGTACCAAGTTGTGTGTTTCCGTCAACTGGTGTTGTCGCGCTTGAGCCAAGTGCGCCATAATTTATTATGCCTGTATATGTTGTGTCATTCGCCAAGCGTTGTGCAACTACCGAACGACCGGCTATTACAATAATATTTGTAACCGCATATTCTCTCACCAAAAATAAGTCCCTCATTTGTTTTACAAGTGACAAATATTTTTCTCTATAATTTGAAAGACGAATACCATTGATGTGTACAATTATTTCTTGCTCGAGTGCATTTGCCTGTTTGCTTGTTGTGTCATAAATTGATACAAGCATTTCGCCTTTTATTTTTCCCTCTTCTTCTATTTCTGTTTGCATAATATTTATATTTTAACCCCATTCTGCACCGCCCCATTTTCCTTGTGGTGTTCCACCGGGTCCGTATTGAAATGGTGGTGTATTATTTACCTTGCTTATATTCTCTGAAATAACTGCACCTTCTGAAACTGTTTTTAATAGACTATCTCTGCTTATTACTTCTGTAATTGTCATTTCCTCTGTTATGCCTTTGATTGTGTCTATTTCCTCCGTTGCAAGTATTGGGTTCTCCTTGCCTGCTAAACTCTCAAGAAAGCTAGTTGCATTGAGCAAGCGTCCTCCAAATCTTACAGTATAATTATACTCTATTGTTGAGCCGTCCTCAATAAGCGATGTTATAACTTCCTGTATCAAGTATGCTGTGTCCACTGATACGCCCCAACTAGGTGAGTTGATTATAAGCTCTTGCCCTGCTGTAAAAATTGTGCCTGTGTTTAATAATCCTGTCCTTGTCTTAAATTGTCCGGTTATAATTGGGTTCGCATATTCCACCAGTTCTTTTAATGCGCGCTGTCTTGCTTCTGCCTTTGACTTAATTGAGCTTTCAACAATCGTATATTCATGTAAACCGTCGCCACCTTCAAGCGCCTTCATTGCAAGTATACTTGGTGCGTTTTGTAATAGTACAATAACTGGCACATTATATTTGTATGATACTTCAATATCTATTCCTGACGCTGGTGTTGGGTCTGTTGTAATTACTCGTACATACTTTTCTGCCTTGTTGTACATGTAGCTGTTTCCTGTTTCGTCGTCTGTTGGGTCCTCGCCAAAGCTCTGACTAACGGTCGCCTCTTTTATAAATTGTACTGCCGTTGGTTTATCTCTCAATAACCATTCTCTTGCCACTCCATCTGTTTTAATATTTTGTGAAAAATATGTGCTTGTTTCCTCTTTTCCTCCACGCACAATTATTGAGTTTCGTACTTGTGATACATCGGTTTTAATACTCAAACTTTCGTGGTTCCCCGATGTATCTGTAATTTGTTCTGTTGCTGACAATGAGCTTGTCTGCTTAAAGTTTATGTCTTTTTGATAGTCAAGCCACCATTCATAACCTGTTAGTTTTGCCAACTTTTCAAATGCTTTTCGTAATGTTATATGATTAAAACTTATACTCTCAATTACTGGTCCTGTTTCAACTCCTGTTGTTGTAACGCCATATCCACTATTTATATATGTACTTACTAGGTCGTCAACAATATATTTTAATGTTTGGTTTGCGTATGATTTCTGTGCATTTTTATTTATAACAATATATGTATAGTCGGTTGCTTCAACATAGTATGTCATAAGTTGACCAATACCTGTTTCTACTGGTTCAACTCTTGAGATAAAACCACCAAATAAAAATCGTGAGCCGTCCTTAAATATTATTTCCTTTCCTTCCTCTGGCGCGCTCTCTGCACTTTTCTTTGTTATTTCTAGCGTCATTGTATTACCTCTACTTTGTAGCGTTTCTGTAATAACCGCCGAGTTTGTTTTATACTGCGGTTTGAAATCTGTGCCACCTATTGTAAGAGTAATCATTTTATGTACTTATTTTATGGTTAATCAATAGCGGTCTAAAATATGTATCGAGCATACGTCGCATGCGTATCTCGTCGTCCTCATTTCTAAATTGCGGATTATTTATAACGACATTAAAGCTCGACTCACCTTTTGACTTGTTTGCCGGTATTACTTGCTCTTGACCGTGAGCCATTATTGGTACTGGTGTTCCTTTCGCTCCGGGTACTCGTCCTCCATGTTCAAAGCCAAGTATCGAGTTTCCTCTTGACATTGCATTTGAGAAAAAGTTACCAACTGCACCACCAATACTTGATACTGCTTGTATCGGTTTATTTAACATTGCTTTCAATTTATTGTACATATCAATCGCTTTTTGTATCTTGTCTAATATAAAACCGATTACACCTGCAAATATTTCTTTGACTGGTTTCCAAATACCTGCAAAATATTTTGTTATTGCTGACCAAATAGTTGTCCATACTTTTTTTACTGCTGAAAGTCCAACCCCAACAATATTTTTGACTACATCAAATGCTATTCCGACTGCCTCTTTTATTGTTTGCATTACTTCTGATACCTTCTCGCTAAATGCTCCCCATGCGTCACTCCAAGCTACTGCCATTTTTTGTAAGTTGTCCTCCCAATTTGGAAATATCCAGTCAAGTAATGTTGCAATAATTCCAACAATAAGTGCTGCGCCCATTTTGATAATACTCACAAAGCCGTCCCAAAATCCTTTTAGCACTCCCATAAATACACCAAACCCTGCTTTGATACTATCAAGTACATCTGTGACTTTTTTTAATACAAAATCCCAAGCAACACCTGCCGCCCATTTTATTGTGTCCCAATTCTTTACTAATTTGTATCCAATAAATATAAGCCCACCAATGATTGCAATAATAGCTCCTATTGGGCCAAACATTATTGTAAATGCTCCTGCGATTGCCGGTGCTGCTAAAACTATTTGTCCAAGTATAAATAACATTGGACCAAGTGCTGCGACCAACGCCATACCGATTACTACTGCTTTTTTCATTCCCGGTGATAGTTTAGAAAACCAATTTGCAAGTTTCTCTGCTGCACTTGCAACTTTTGCCATTACTATTTTAAGTGTTGGCATTATCGCTGTTCCGAGTTCAATCATTGCAACATTCAACTTGTTTTTCATAAGTTGCCATTGCTGTTTGAATTGTTTATTTTGTGCTTTCACTGCCGCGTCCATTGCATTTGCACCTGTTGTAATATCTTTCATTGTTGACGCAAATGCGTCTGCTTGATTTCCTGTAAGAGATAATACTGCGCCCAAACCTTCGACTGACCCGACTGCCATTGCCAACATACTTTCATTACCTGCCGCAGCTTCTCGTAATTTCTTAAATGCTCCAACCATTCCACCACTTTGTTTAATCAATTCTTTCATTGATTTTACACCTAGCTTGTCAAATAATTCTGACGCCTGCTTTGTCGGTTTCAATAATGACGAGATAGCGGCTTTAATGTTCATTTGCGCCACTGATGTTTTCTGGCCTGTTGTTGTAAGTGCTGCTGTTGCCGCCTGCAACTCGTTAAAGCTCACCCCCATTTCGGCGGCTATCGGTGCGACTTGTCCAAAGCTCTGTGCCAATTCTGCAACTGTTGTTTTACCATTTTTTACTGTCTTAAATATTGTGTCGGCAACTTCGTTTGACTTGCTCGCTGATATTCCGAAAGCGTTTATTGCTGATGTCATTAAGTCTGCTGCGTCTGTCGTATTACCCAAACCTGCTGTTGCAAGTTTTCCTGCTTGCTCAAGTACATTTAATGCGTCACTCGCTTTGGTTATTCCTGCTGATACTATTTGATAAGCGGCCGCTCCCAATTCGTCACCCGATTTTGGCACTGTTTTCATAACCTCCTTAATTCCTTTTTCAAAAGTGGTCATGCTTTCTGTCCCTTCACCAACTAATGTTGAAAGGTCACCAAGTGATTTTTCAAAGTTTCCTGCCGCAACTACTGACGCAGTACCAAGCGCAACAAGGGGTGCAGTCAAACCAACCGACATTGCTTTGCCGGCTGATTTCATTTTTTCCCCGGACTTCCTAACCTTCCTTTCAAGGTCGGTAAAAACTTTGCTTGCTTCGTCCTTCGCTTTAATGATTATTTGTAGTGATTGGTCGCTAAAAATTGCCATAATATTTTTATTTAATTTTTGCCTTCTTTGCTTCTGCTTCTGCCTTCTGTGCGTCTATTTTCATTTTTTCAATAATGAGGTCGACAAACCAAGTTGGCTGTGCAAGGTAAGTATAAATATCCCACTTATACTCTCGGCAAACTTCAACAATCACCATGTCGCCGGACAACCCACCGTCTATATAGTCGGTTATGGCTTTTAGTTGTCGGCCTCGTCTTTTTTTGGTTCTGTAAGTTCTTTTACATAATCGAGTATTTGCTCACTTTCCGTTGTTGGTAAATCAAGCACTGCGTCAATTATGTTTTCACTTCGTCCGTCAACTGAAACGACAACCGCTTTAATTTGCATGTCTTGTCTTTCTGATAGCATACTACCCTTAAAGCCGGTGATTTCCTGCTCTTTTCCTTTTTGGCTCATTTCCAATTTGTCCATCATTGAGCTTTCAATGTTTCGCATTTCTCTACCTGTTACGTAAGTATTTACAACAACTTTATGCTCGCCGATGTTTAACTCTTTTGTTTCTCGTGTATTATTTTCGCTCATGTTTTTTTATTTTTTAATTTTTAATAATTCGTTCCTGCAACTTCATTGACAACTACAACTTTAATATCTGTGTCTGTTGCGCCGTACTCAACTTCAAACTCTTGATTGAGTATCAAAAGTCCGTCAACATTATATTCTACTGGCGGACTTGTTAATACCAATTTTGCAAGTTCAATTCTTATTTGTTCTTGGTTACTTGTACCAAATGCAGCGCCCAAGAATTGTATTACTGCTGCGTTCTTTGTATTTGCTTTATACTTTGCAAGTTCTGTTGTGTTCTCAAAGTGTAGTGAGTATGCACCTGTTATTTGCATTGCTCCGGCTACTAAACCACCGCTTGTTATCTCATTTGAGCCACTTAAAAATGCCTCGTCGAGTTGTACATTGTTTGCAATGTTCAAACTGAAACTTTTTATTGGTGTTGCACTTCCACTTGTTGCATTTGCAACCGATGTTCCAAACTTTATTGTCATTTGGTGATATGCAAACTCTGTTTCCTCTGTGTATGCTTTTGACATTGTATCGGTAGTTGCAAATTGTCCGATTACGTCCATTGTCATTGACGCATATCCGTCTGATACTTCGAGGTTCAAACTGTCACAAACGATATTCGTATATTGTGCTGTTTGTATAGTTCCTTCCTCAATTGTAAGCGTTGCCGTTTTCATTGAGGCATTATTATTTTGTGCTGTGATTGTATGTGTATATCCACTATCTACAATTGAGCTACTTGCAACCGTACCTAATGCCAAACCAAAGAAATATGGTGCGTTTACAACATTTGGTATCACACTCATTGACCCTTGCGAATACTTACGCTTAATCATTGAGTTTGAGGCCATATTGCGTATTCCTCGAGCCGAGTTAAACAACTCTTTTTCTGCAACTGTTTGTACACTAAAAGCTGTGTACGGTAAAAAGATTGTTTCTGCAACTGCTGTTCCGGCAGTGCTTTCAATTCCAAGCCCTATGCTAACTTGTCGTCCTCCTGTTTTTGCCATAATAATTTTTTATTTAATCTGTTAATAATTATTTCTCGTCATTTTCTTTTTTTGTTTCGACCGTTGCCTTGTTATCTTTTTGTATTACCTCTCGTCGTTCTTGGCTTTTTGACTTTCCGTCTGTTTCCGAAATAGCCCAATGAGCCAAGATTGCCTCTTGTGCTTCTTTTCCTTCTGGTAGTTCTTTTTCCTCGCCTTTTTCTATATTCCAATCAAGGTCGGGAAACTCCACTGTTCTTAAACTTGTTACTTTTGTCATGATTTTATTTGGCTTACGCTGTTAATTATAGCATATTTCCCAAAATACGACCTGGTCTCATTGTTATATGCTTGTGTTAATGGTATTGTTTTCATGTTTTTATTATACCACTTATCTTAACTGTACAAAATGTGCAATAAACTCCAGTTGTGCTTCTATCGCCCATGCTTCTTGCTCTCGTTTGCCAACGGTCATTCCGTAGTCGACCCTTGTTATACTTCCAAGGTCGGTTCGCAAACCTAGGGCGGTATCGAGGTCAACATTATTTCTCAATATATTCAAAAGTGACTTTGTTTTGAGTTTTAATGTCGCACTCTCTCGCCCTTCCATGATGTCATAAAGTGTCGCAATTCCGGGTGCAATGGCTTTATCGTCTTGTATATCATTTCGTATGTCTGTAATCACTGTCAATGTGAGTGCAATTAAATGTACATCGTCAACGTTCGACCCACCGTCAAGTGCGTTACTTGCCCTTGTTTCGTCTTTTGAAATAATTATTGCTGGCAAGTTACTGTTCGGTACTCGTATTGGGTCACCATAGTAATATGCCTTAAAAAATCCGTCACCGACAATTCCTTTTATCAAGTCAACATATTTGATTATTATTGGGTCGCGATAAATGGTCATGTTGATTTTTTAATCTTATTTATAAAGTGTGTATGAAATATTTTTACCACCATTGCTTTTTGGTCGTTACCTAATTTTAACATTACGCGCCTTGGTAAATTACTCGAGCGCGACTTATTGGACTGGTGATACTTTGAGTATTGTACTGCGTTCCATATCACTGCGCTGTTTGGGTCAAATTGTGACTTAAACGCTTTTTGCATTTTCCCTGTTCTTATAAGTGTGCCTCCTGTAAATCCTGCCTTGCGTTTCTGTGCCAAATATTGTGGTTTGAGTGGTGGCCAGTTTTCGTCGATTGCTTTTCCTTTTGTTGCAAATACATCATTGGCAAAAATCTTTTTAAGTTCCTTTGCTGTCTTTCTAAATGCCGGCGTCCAATCTCCCATGCTTTCACTTACGCCACGCAAGTTTCGTAGTAATTGCTGTTCGCCTTCAATGTTCCATGAAAGTTGAAAAGTCATGTTTAATATTGTTTGTTAATACTAAACATTCGCTCTGGTACATCGGTATCGCCTACGCCGTCGCTTTGAGGAAAGCTGTGTAATTTTCCTACGTTCGTATTTGTAGTAAGTTCTGTTCCGTCTGTTCCGATAAGTCGTTGGTCACCACTCATTATTTTTTTGAGTATTCCGCGCGCTTCGCCTAGCCATTTTTTACCTTCACCGTCTGGTCCAAACTCCTCAAAATCAAGATAGCCACCGGCGAGTAAATCACATACTGTATTTAATATTGGTGGTACTTCCGACAAGGGCAGTGGGTAGCGTGAAAATATTGCCGAATTGATTTCATTCTCTGCTTGTTTTCTTTTTCTTTCAATACGGCTGTCATTTATAAATGGGTTATTGGTCAAACCTGCTTGGACCCGTATTTGATATATTGAAGTATATCTTTTGCTTTCGTCTGCCTCTACTCCTTCACTATCTGCAATTTGACTCTCTGTTAAATCTGTTGCGTTGTAATAAGTGGACTTGAAATATAAATATCCTTCTGCGCCTGTGTACTCGAGTATAGTTCCTTGTGGGTCGTCAACTTGTATATCTTTCGGTGAGCCGTCTGCTGTAAGTTCGCTGTATGTTCCGGTTAATGTTAGTGAGCCATAAAACTTGCGTTGATTGTATCTGTAATGAGTTATTGGCTCACCCTTCTTATGCGGAAACTTGAGTGTTGCTACCTGTATTGCTGTTCCGGGTGTAACTGCTCCGTTTATAAGTTGTATCTCTGCTTTTTCTGACCCTTCAACGCCAATAACAATGTAGTCGTTTTGACTTAATCCGCTATTGTTCAAAAGTGTTAATGCAACATTTGACCCTGCCACTGCGTCTGCGTCAAGTTCGCTGCGTTCTGACTTTATAAAGTCGTCTGTTGGTGCATATAATATTTTAGCCATAATTTTTTGTTATTAAAACTTTATCTTGTGGTACCCAATAAAAGATTGATTGAATATGTTTTTTACTATTACAACTTCGACATAATGGTTGTATATTCCAAATATAATCTGTTCCACCTTTGCTTAAAGGTATAATGTGGTCTTGTGTTAATAGCTTTACTATACCACAACCACCACATTTGAAATCGTTTTGTGCTTTCAATAATTCCCAATCTAAAAAAGTATGTGACCCTTCTGCATTTTTCTTTAGAGCATGTCGTTGCATATTTTTATAGTATATATATTCTCTGTATTTTTCTCTGTATCTTTTCATATAGCTTTGTCTATCAAAGCCACCTTTCCAATTTGGGTGTTTTTCTCCTGACATTTCTGGTCGTTTTGTCCCTTTTGTCTTGCTAGTATATACACCTTTTAATCCCTTATTCCAAGGTATACGCCCAACGCAGTTTTTATTTCCTAGCTTTGCTTTGCTCAAGTTTTTTCTATGTTCTTTTGAGAAAATCATAATATTGTTTTATCTTTACTTTTTAATTTTAACACATTCTTGTTTTCTCTACTACTTAATAATATGGTTTTATTCGCAATGGTCCGTAATATTGCATTTCCTCTTTTCAATAGTCCTTTGTATACATTTACTATTGTGTCGGTGATTGTCAATGTTTCTGAAAGTATCTTTGTTATTTGAGTTGTTATGTTATCTGCAAGTGAGATTGTTTCGTTGAAAATATAACCAACTTGTTTTGTAAAGCTGTCTGCCAGTGAAATTGTATCGTTGAATGTTCTTGCAAACATGCTCTTGACTGTATCCGCAAGTGAGATTGTATCTGTAAGCGTTTTTGTTTTGCTTAATTGGCGCGATGTTGTATCTGTGAGTGATATTGCTTCTGTAAAACTTCTAAACAGTGAGATTGTCTTTGCAAGTATATCTGAAAGTGTAATTGTTTCTGATAGTATTTTTGATTTTTGCTTAATTACTGTTGCGACCAATGCAAGTGTTTCATTAAATGCTTGGATTGATTGTTTTGTGATTGTATCTGTCAATGTTATTGCCTCTGCAAATGTTCTTGAAGTTTGGTTTTTTATTGTGTCTGTGATTGAGATTGTTTCTGTAAATATTTTTTGTGTTTGTGTCGTAATCGTTTCTGTGATTGATAATACCTCTGTAAATATTCTTACTATCTGTTTTGCTAGTGTATCAACTACTGTAATTGCTTCTGAAAAAACTTTATAAAAGCTCCCGACCGGGACGAAAGTTGCCACTAATGAGATTGCCTCAATAAATGTTTTTTGTGCTTGTGTCGCAATATTGTCAACTAATGTTAGTACCTCTGATAATGTTCTTGAAGTTTGTTTTATAAGTTTTGCTACTGGTATTGTAGATGTAACCCAAGACACACCATTTACAAGTGTACCTGTATTTCCATTGCCCGAGCTGTCTGCTGTTGTTGTTCCTGTGCCTTCGTCAAAGTGCCATAGCCCTGCAAGTCCTGATGTGCTTATAACAC
>ENA-ORDP01000922-ORDP01000922.1-marine-sediment-metagenome-genome-assembly--contig:-NODE-922-length-17589-cov-11.230638_pt1 | contig 17589 bp, 14 predicted proteins | sample MGYA00248627_ERZ508539 | MGnify/ENA primary metagenome ERZ508539 (study PRJEB26208, sample SAMN05571518) | marine sediment metagenome | biome: deep sea; feature: Hydrothermal vent; material... | reverse complement strand
ATTTTCCCTGAGCGAGAGAGAGTGGTCAAATAAATTTTCTGGATAATTCTATAATAACCGTGTGTAATTTGTGGGCCGAGACTTCTTGGAATCGGGTTCCCTCAAGCGTTTGATGAAGTGAACTTTCTTGCCAGCGATAAAAAATGCAGAAACTAAATGAAAATATAGATGAATTTCTCATCAAAGAAGAACCTCACTACTGCGCTGTTGGTGAAGAAATCATATTGTTTGAAGCTGCCTGGAAGAATAAGTTGCCTGCCATGTTGACCTGACCGCATCTGACCTGGTTGGGCGTTACCTGATCATTGGGGGCGAGACCCGCTGGGCAGATGAACCGCTGGCCGTGGCAGCACGCCATGGTGCGATCTGTTATCTGGATGACAAACCACTGGTACTGCCGGTGTATGTGAAAGATAAAACCACGGTAAGCAGGGTTTCGGACGAGTTGCTCGCAGGCGGTGTCTTAATCAGTGATCCAGAAATGAAAAATCCACCGGGGATATTACCCGAAACAGTTGAAGCTCTGGCAATAACGGAGACTTGTTTATTGGGTTTGGTATCGATTTAGGCACGGACAGGATGTAGTATACCCCTTTAGCATGAGGTCTCGATTGTCTAGATTGTACTTTTCCATTTTCATTCTAACAGTCGCGCTGTTTTATGGTTAAGGCGTATTTTCTGATGTTACAGGTGAGATGCAGGACAATATAAAACGGTGTGTGATTCTGCTGCATGGCCTGGCGCGCACCAGTTATTCAATGCATAAGATGGAGCAGGCTCTGCTCGATTCAGGCTATCTCACCGCCAACATTAATTATCCCTCGCGCACGATGAAGATCCAGGATCTGGCATCAATGGCTGTCGATAAAGGGCTTGCCACATGCCGGTCACAGGCGGCCAGTCAGATTAACTTCGTTACACACTCATTGGGTGGAATACTGGTACGTTATTTCCTGAAAAAAAATCCACTTCCCCAGCTTGGCCGGGTGGTCATGTTGGCCCCCCCAAATAAAGGTTCTTTGCTAACTGACAAACTCCGAAATGAGCGATGGTACAAGTGGTTGACCGGGCCTGCTGGTCAGCAGTTGGGTACTGGTCAGGACAGTATCCCGGGGCTACTCGGCACAGTGGATTATCCCACTGGGATCATCGCTGGTGATAAACATAACCCGCTCGATAACTGGCTGGCAGAGATGATCCCCGGAAAGGGTGACGGTAAGGTGTCGGTAGCACATGCGAAAGTGGAGGGCATGAGCGATTTTATCGTTTTACCCTGCAGCCATATCAGCATCATGAAGCAGAAAGAGGTTATTCAGCAAACGCTGTACTTTCTGGACAATGGAAGATTTGAGCATCAGAGTTAAGAGAACTGTATCAGAGAAATTGGGAGTCAGTCGATAAAAGATAGGGAAATGTCAGATTAAGCTATGGTTAATCAGAACCAGCAGTATTACAGAGGAACAAAGATTTTGATCTTCCCACGCCTTCTGCGATAAAAAATTTCTCGTTTTGTGTTGACGAAAGCTAATTCCAGCGTTATTCTCGAGAACACAATATATAGTGGTAAAGACAACAAAAGATAACAATATATGGTCATATATGCGGAAGTTATACCGTCATTATGAATCTGAATAAGAGGAGAAGTATGAGCGTCGTGAACCTGAAAAACCAGTCTGATAATAATAAGTTGCCTGTCTTGCAGCCTGCTTCAGAGGATATCTGGGATAAAAAATATCGTCTCAAAACAATGAATGGTGATGCTGTCGACACAAATATACATGATACTTTCATCCGTGTAGCGCGGGCATTGGCAGATGTCGAAGTCGATGACGTCAAACGCGAGAAATATTATGAACGGTTCCTGTGGGCACTGGAAAGTGGTGCGATACCTGCGGGTCGTATTATTTCCAATGCTGGCGCGCAAGCACATAAACCAGCAACCAGTACGATTAATTGTACGGTTGCCGGCGTGGTGCCTGATTCGATGGATGGGATATTAACTTCGGTACATAAGGCTGGACTGACACTGAAGGCAGGCTGTGGAATCGGTTATGAGTTTTCAACCCTGCGACCAAAAGGTGCATTTGTTAGTGGTGCCGGTGCCCATACCTCCGGGCCACTTTCCTTCATGGATATTTTCGATGCCATGTGTTTCACGATTTCTTCTGCCGGCGGGCGCCGTGGTGCACAGATGGCTACTTTCGATATTTCACATCCTGACATACGGGAATTTATCCGTGCCAAGCGCGAAGACGGCCGGCTGCGCCAGTTCAATCTGTCCTGCCTGATCACGGATGATTTTGTTCAGGCGGTCAGAGATGATGCCGGCTGGGATCTGGTCTTTCCGGCATCCGAACAAGAAATTGAAGACAAGGATACACAGATAGTATGGCGCCACTGGCCAACCACCAAAGGCTATACTACTAATGACCTGAATCAGGTAGCCTGCCGTGTCTATGAAACCATTCGTGCACAGCACTTATGGGATACGATCATGTCTTCCACCTATGACTTTGCCGAGCCGGGTTTTATCCTCATCGATCGTATAAATGAGATGAACAATAACTGGTTTTGTGAGGATATCAGGGCGACCAATCCATGCGGCGAGCAACCCTTGCCGCCATATGGCAGCTGTTTACTGGGGTCCATCAACCTGACGCGATTTGTGGATAACCCATTTACGGTCGATGCGTCATTTAACTGGCAGCGGTTTCGTGAAGTGGTTGCTGTGTTCACCCGTATGCTTGATAACGTAGTAGAAATCAATGGCTTGCCGCTGGAAGAGCAACGCAATGAAATCCTCAGTAAACGTCGTCATGGTATGGGGTTTCTGGGCCTGGGCTCCAGCAGTACCATGATGCGTATGCGCTACGGCAGCGAAGAATGCCTGGAGTTCACTGAGCGTGTCGCCAGGGAGATAGCAGAGATCGGCTGGGAAACCGGTATAGAGCTGGCGAAAGAAAAGGGAATGGCACCGATACTTGGTGAGGAGTACAAAATAAGTGCTGAGATGCTTAACCTGAGACCGGAAATGAAGCGGGATGGTTACAGCGTCGGCGACAGGATAACAGGTCGCGTTCTGCTGGCAAAATACAGTCGATATATGCAACAGTTTGATGAATCACTGACAGATCGTATTGCCGAGACGGGTGTGCGTTTTACACATCACAGCTCCATTGCACCGACTGGAACAATAAGTCTGTCCTTAGGGAATAATGCCAGTAATGGTATCGAACCCTCGTTTGCTCATCAGTACAGCCGCAATGTTATCCGCGAAGGGAAAAAGACCAAAGAAAAAGTTGATGTCTTTTCTTACGAACTGCTGGCTTATCGTGAACAGATAAACCCTGATGCCTCAGCGATGGCATCAGATGATGAAAACCGCCTGCCGGATTATTTTGTTTCAGCTGATGATATTAGCCCACGCGAGCATGTAGACGTACAGGCCGCTGCCCAGAAATGGGTCGATTCATCAATTTCGAAAACGGCCAATGTACCTACTGATTTCCCGTTTGAAGAGTTCAAGGATATCTACCTTTATGCCCACAAGAAGAAGCTTAAAGGCTGTACTACCTTTCGTTTCAATCCTGAGGCCTTCCAGGGCGTGCTGGTGAAGGAAGAAGACCTGGAAAAAACCTTATATCGCTTCGAACTTGAGGACGGTGAAGTAGTAGAATTAAAGGGCAATGAAGAAGTTGAATATGATGGTGAAACCCACACCGCAGCAAATCTGTATGATGCGATGAAAGAAGGTTATTACGGTAAGTTCTAAGTACTGGTTACACTCCATTTATTACTTGAAACTTGAAACTTGAAACTTGAAACTGAGTTATTAACATGCCAGTAAAGATTGAAAAAAAGATTGTAGGTTATACCGTCGCTGGTAAATCAGCGGACAAAAACGAGCTTGAAAATACAGGGCTTCCCGTTAGTGGAGAGAGCACTGGCATTGCAGGGGGAGAACAGGATACCTCTGCCAATGTCGTTCACATGCATGAAAAGCTGCAGCGGCCAGAAATGCTGGTTGGTTCGACCTACAAGATCAAGACACCCCTCTCCGAACATGCTCTCTACGTGACGATCAACGATATTATCCTTAACCAGGGTACGGAACATGAGCGTCGCCGACCCTTCGAGATTTTTATTAATTCGAAAAACATGGACCACTTTCAGTGGATCGTTGCCTTAACAAGAATTATTTCGGCGGTGTTCAGGAAGGGTGGTGATGCGACCTTTCTGGTTGAAGAGCTACACAGCGTATTTGACCCACGTGGTGGGTATTTCAAAAAAGGCGGTAAATACATGCCTTCGCTGGTGGCCGAAATCGGTGATGCAATCGAATGCCATATGAAAGTAATCGGTATGATTCCGGCAGATGAGCTGGATGATTGTGTGCGCGAACACCTGCAGGCCAAGCGTGCTGAATACGATTCCATGACAGGGGTAAAAGAAAGCAAAGCAGATGCTGCACCAGCATCGGAAGAGCAGGTGATTAGCGACTTTCCTCCGGATGCTCAGCTATGCCAAAAATGCCATAGCAAGGCGGTCATTAAAATGGACGGCTGCATGACCTGCCTGAATTGCGGCGAGTCTAAGTGTGGGTGAAGGCAGGGAACAGGGAAAGGTAAAAAGGGAAAGAGGAACGGGGGAAAGATTTGGGACTTACTAAAGAATGGAACTATGCCTTTCCTTCAGACTCATTCAATATTGGACAAGGTTACCCCTGGACTTTGGGAAAAGGGGCGTTTATCCTACTTACATTCGAAAAAAGTCGATTTTCGAACCACAATATCAACGGCTGAAGCAGTTAGAGCTGGGATTAAGGGAAAAGAATTTGAGCCTCGGTGTGCCAGCAGAGAGGAACAGACGTACTATCACAAAGCCTTGTCTGAAACCGGGTAATTTATTCGTTTTATGAGGAATGGCATTAATATAAAAAATTTGCTTGTTCTTGTCTTCTTTGATTGCTTTGATTGAAAATTACAAACTATGGAGAGTGAAAAATGAAGCGTTTAAATCTGAATAAAATGGTATATGTGTTTTTTGCAGCAGTCCTGACGCTCACTACGGGTGTAATGAGCTCGATAGCTTATGCCGACAACCCGAGTGTCGCAACAAAGAATCCCTGTAGCCCGACTACAGGACACATGGGTAATGAAAAACAGATAAAAAATTCCGGTAATCCCTGTGCAGTTAAGAAAGGCACAGAGGAAATGAAAACTACGAAGGGTGTGAAGAATCCCTGTGCAGTTAAGGAAGACACGAAGGGTATAAAGAATCCCTGTGCAACTCAGAAAGACACGAAGAGTATTATTAGGAATCCCTGTGGAGGCATGTAGTAAGCCATTGTTCTGAATCCTGTATATCAGGGGAACGGTGTCTACACAAAAGAAAGAGAGATGGGCCTGGTGCCTTCTCTCTTTTCTTTTTTTATTAAGCTATACCTTCCAGGTCGATGCTCGTGCCGAGACGCCTCTCGAAGGGCCTGATGACATACAGGCTACCGAATTCGGAATAGAAAATTTTTTACGCAAATACTGGTCTCGACCGCTGAAGACCCAGGGACAACCACCGGCTGACTTGAGTCCGGTTGAGACATCATTATTCCCCGCATCTTGTGGTACATGTCATCAGTCGCAGTTCAACGACTGGCGTGAAAGCCTGCATGCCCGGTCCATGGGGCCCGGCATCATGGGACAGTTGGTGGAAATGGCCGCAGATGCGAAAGACAATCGTCAGAATTGTATCCGCTGTCACGCGCCATTGGCAGAACAGGCAAACAGTCTGTCACGGGCTCTGGGACCGCCGAATTCTTCACCAAACGATCATGAGAAGCCATTGTACGAACAGGGCCTTGTGTGTGCTGCCTGCCACTTACGCGAGTATCGGTGGTATGGGCCACCGCAGCAGGCTGGCCGTAGGATCCCTGACCGTACTCGATTACCACATAATGGCTGGTCCAGGCAGACTGCCTTTGAAGATTCCAGATTCTGTTCGGCCTGCCATCAGTTTGATGCCAATGGTTTTGAACTGAATGGGAAGCTGCTGGAAAATACATTCAACGAGTGGCAGGCGAGTAAGTTTGCGGATGGTGGTGTTACCTGTCAAAGCTGCCATATGCCGGGGCGGCGGCATTTATGGCGGGGTATTCACGATCCGGATATGGTGCGAAGTGGTGTTACCATTAAAACGATGCCGTTAACCGTTGAGAAAGGATTTCTGTCTACCGCGCTGCAGATGAAGAATACTGCTACCGGTCATTTCTTTCCAACCTATGTCACACCGAAAATCATCATGCAAATCTATCAACAGGATGCCCAGGGCAATCTGTTACCCGGCTCACTCAAAAAACACATAGTAGCCCGCAAGGTACCGCTCGATCTGAGCAAAGAAGAATTTGATACGCGTATTGCACCGGGAAAAACAGCCATACTCGTTTATCGGACACGGCTACATAAAAAGGCCCATTCGCTGATATTTCAAATCAAGGTGGAACCCGACGAGTTTTATACCCGTTTTTACCAGGCGCTTTTGGAAATGGATTTGAGTGAGGATGGAAGACAGCGAATTGAACAAGCGCATAAAAACTCAATGGATTCAGAGTTTATTCTGTTTGAGCGCCGCTACCTTATAAAGTAGTTTTAAGGGCACCCTTAATAAAAGCGGCCATTCCTCTTTCCTCTGGGGTTAAAAATCACCCCATTCGGATCGGTTCTTTTTGACTCGCATGTGCGGCAGTAGCAGACCGAGAAAAATACCGGCAATAACAACGCCGGCACCAATCATGAACCAGTTCTGTTCAGTTTTATCTGTTAACCGTTGATTCTTTAGCCTGAGCATATCAAGCTCATCAGACAGTTGTTGGCTGCGCACGATGGCATCATCACGTTCTCCGGCTACGCGTAAAGGATCGCGGGCCACCTGGTTCAGCTTGCTGAGTTTCTGTTTGAGTGTTTTATTCTCATTTTCCATCTCTGTAAACTTACGCTGCAATACCCCATGTGCCTCTTGCAGGTCAGCAAGCTGGCTGCTTAATTTCCCGGGTTCCTGACGCAGTACAACCAGTTTCTGCTCAGCTTCGGCCAGTCGTTCACGCGCGGGTCGCTCGTTCAGTATCATCCTGTTAAGCACGTATCCGGTTGTGCCATCGGCCAGGCGAACATTCGCATAGTTGGTTTGCTTGTTGCGACTTAATATTTCGACTGCTGTTCCGCTAGGCAGCATGCGGATGACTTTAAAGGTGGTGTTTTCACCACTGCGCAGGGTAATTTTTAATTGATCGGTGATATATCCCGTCTCAGCGAAAGCAGAGGTACTGCCCAGCAGGAATACGAATAACAAAATATTTTTCACAGATGTCCTTTTTTCGGTTAATTCTATTAGATCAGCAAATTATACCATCTTAAAAGCGATGGTAATTAATGCTAATAGTTAAAAATATGAAGTTTCAAGTTTCAAGTTTCAAGTTTCAAGAATGATAAATCTAAAACAGAAAGACTAAAAAGCATTTACCACAAGGACACAGAGGTTCACAGAGAACCAATAATTCTGCAGCTTTATTCTTACCTTCGGGAGTTCATTGTAATAGTTCAGCTTCAGTTCCGAGCCTTTTTACATATATCTAGTAACACAAAAAACTCTGTGTACCTCCGTGTCCTCTGTCGTTAACTGATTTTGGCTTCGACTTGACACTTGAAACTTGAAACCTGAAACGAATACAAATATTGCCTTTTAGTGCCCCTGCATTCTAGAATAGTCAGCAATAAAGTGACCCGTCTACGCAACAATTAATAGAGAAATCAATGACTGCAAGATTACTTAGTGGCATAGAAGTCGCAGAGGCCGTAATTGCGGATGTACGTAAACGTGTAGAGGGACTGGCCAGGCAAGGTGTTCAGCCGGGGCTTGGGACCATACTCGTTGGTGATGATGGCCCCAGTGCAAGCTATGTCAGAAAGAAACACGAAGCCTGTGAGAATGCGGGTATCCGCTCATTCCATCTTGAACTTCCGGCTTCTTCCTCTCAGCAGGAATTACTCGATGCGGTCGATGAATTCAACAATAACGACCAGGTAGATGGCTATATTATTCAGTATCCTGTGCCAAAGCACCTGGATTTCAATGAAGCCCTGATGCGCATGAGTCCAGCCAAGGATGCGGATGGTCTGCACCCAGTTAATCTCGGCAAACTTGTGCTGCAGGAGGCCGGCCCTGTACCTTGCACCCCGGCGGGGATACAGGCGATTCTGGTTCACTATGGCATCGAAGTGGCAGGCAAAGAGGTGGTTATTATTGGCCGTGGACCTACACTGGGTCGTCCCCTTTCATTGCTGTTGACAACGAAACAGGAAGGCGCAAATGCAGCGGTGACAGTCGTGCATTCAGGCATTAAAGACCTGGGCTATTTCACCCGGCGTGCAGACATAGTCATTTCCGCCACCGGTGTCGCCAGTATCGTCATGCCAGAAATGATCAAGCCAGGTGCTGTGGTGATCAGCGGCGGTATCAGCTGGGAGGGCAAAAGACTGATGCCAGATGTCGATGAGTCAGTCGCAGAAGTCGCTGGCTGGATTACACCAAGACTGGGCGGCGTAGGGCCGACGACCGTGGCGATGCTGTTACGCAACACTGTGCTTGCTGCTGAAACAAGGTCGTAAATAAGTACTAAAGTATTCAGTGTTCAGTTTTCTGTAAGTTCAATGGTATTATCATTTTACTGAACACTGAACACTGAATTCAATTCATCCCTTTTTGTTCACTATATGAATAGCTTCTCCGTTCACTGCCAGTGCAGCTTCATGCACGGCTTCTGACAAAGTAGGGTGGCCGTGGATGGTCAGGGCCAGGTCTTCTGCGGTGGCGCGGTACTCCATTGCCAGTACGGCTTCGGCGATTAGCTCCGAGGCATGGGCGCCGATTATGTGTACACCAAGGATTTCGTCATTCTTTTCTTCGGTGATGATCTTGACCATGCCGGAGGTCTTGCGCATGGCTCTTGCCCTGCCTGATGCAGTGAACGGGAAGCTGCCGCTGCGGGTGTTGATGCCGGCTTTTTTCAAGCTGTCTTCAGTTTGACCCGTCCAGGCAATTTCAGGTTCTGTGTAGATGATGGATGGGATGGTGCTGTAATTGACATGGCCAATGTTGCCGGCAATGTGTTCCGCGACGGCAACTCCTTCCGCTGAGCCCTTATGTGCCAGCATGGGGCCGGGGACTATATCACCCACAGCATAGACATTTGGAAGGTTGGTCATCAGATGTTCATTTACGTGAATAAAGCCGCCCTCATCGATAAGTAGACCGGTCTCAGCAGGTGCCAGACCCTCTGTGTAAGGTCGGCGTCCAACGGCAACGATCAGTTTGTCTACTTCCAGGGCATGCGATTTACCCGCTTCGGTGAAAGAGACGGTAACGCTTTTATCATGGACTTCGCTTGCTGTGACACAGGCCCCGAATTTTATATCCAGTCCCTGGGCTTTGTATGCTGCCTGAGCCAGAGCAGCTATATCCCTGTCTGTGGCTGGCAAGAAATTATCCTGAGCTTCAAGTATGGTCACTTTCGAGCCAAACCGCCGCCATATGCTGCCCATTTCCAGCCCGATGACACCCGCACCGATGATGCCAAGGCGTTCAGGTGCCTGGTCAAAGTTCAGAGCACTCTGCGAGTCTACAATCAATACCCCGTCCATTTTTGCTGCAGGAATGTCAATTGGACGCGAACCGGTTGCAATGATGATGTTACTGGCAGAGAGCTTTTTGCTGGTTTTACTGTTCTTCAGAGTGATAATAACCTGCCTGTCGGCCAGCAGTTGGGCTCGGCCTGCAAGGGAGGTGATCTTATTTGCTTTAAACAGAGAATTGATGCCGCCCGTAAGTTCGCTAACGACACGGTTTTTTTCAGACTGCACCTGATTAAGATCCAGTGCTATACCCTTGATGCTGATGCCAGGGTGTACCGATGAATCCAGCAAATCTATGTAGTATTCAGAGCTTTCCAGTAAGGCCTTGGAGGGTATACAACCTGCGTTCAGACAAGTACCTCCCAGTGTCGGCTTACCCTGCTGATCGAGCCAGTCATCGACACAGGCCGTTCTCATACCCAGCTGGGCGCAGCGTATGGCTGCAACATAACCGGCAGGGCCTGCACCTATCACAATTACGTCGAAATATTTTTCCATTTTGTTTGCCTATTTATCACAAGCCATCACAGGCTATCACAAGCCTATCAGGAGCCGGGAAGGGTCTTCCAGGTCCTGCTTGATACTCACCAGAAATTGCACCGCATCGCGGCCATCTATCAGCCGGTGGTCATAGGAAAGCGCCAGATACATCATTGGGCGGATAACAATTTCACCGTTTTCAACCATCGCACGCTGGCTGATGTTATGCATGCCAAGTATCGCGCTTTGCGGTGGGTTCAGCAGGGGGGTTGATAACATTGAACCAAAGACGCCGCCATTGGTGATGGAAAAGGTGCCACCTGTTAGGTCGTCGAGGGTCAGTTTACCGTCACGTGCTTTCTGAGCCATTTCGAGAATCTGTGTTTCGATATCACCAAAGCTGGAATTCTGAACATTCCTCAGGACAGGCACAACCAGTCCCCGCGGTGAGCTGATGGCGATGCCAATATCTATGTAGTCATGATAGATTATGTCATTGCCATCTATGGAAGCATTGGCGATTGGGTAGTTCAGCAGTGCCTGCGTACAGGCCTTAACAAAAAATGACATGAAGCCAAGGCGAGCACCATAGTGCTTTTCAAATTCATCTTTGTAATGGATCCGGGCATCCATTACAGCCTGCATATTGATCTCATTAAATGTTGTGAGTATGGCCGCTTCCTGTTGTGCCTGTAGTAGACGTTGCGCAATACGCTGTCGCAGGCGAGACATGGGCTCTCGCCGTTGAGGTCTTTCAGTTTTCTGCAATGTGTCTGTAGAGGGCTTCGCTGATAACACTGTATCAGGTGTAACAGTTTTGCCTTTTGCTTTTGGCGTGTCCGGCTGGTCAACATTCTGCTGGCCGATAAAATTAAGTACATCCTGTTTCGTAATACGCTGACCCTTGCCAGTACCCATGAGTATTGAGAGGTCGATGTGGTTTTCCAGGGCAATCTTTTCTGCCGCAGGACTTGCTACAGGCATGGCCGACTTTTCGTTTTTCTGTGTGACTCTGGGTTTCTCCTCGGTTGCCTTTGCTGTCTGGCTATCATCCAGTACTGCAAGAATCTCATTTGCTTTTACAACGGCTCCAACTTCAGTATTTATTTCACTGATAACACCCTTTTCGGGTGCCGGAACTTCAAGCACAATCTTATCTGTCTCAAGATCCATAACAGGAGCATCACGTTCCACTACATCTCCCTGCTGTACATATAGCTTCACTACCGTGGCATCCATCACGGATTCAGGTAACACCGGCACCTTAATTTCAATCCCCACTCAACACTCCTTAATGTCTTTAGTTCTTCATCCTTAGTCCTTAGTCTTTCCCCTCTCCCCTGCCTTTATATTCAACGCCTGATCCACAAACGCATGTAGCTGCGACATATGCAGTGAATAGGAACCCGTGGCTGGTGCTGCTGCGGCAGCCCGGCCACAATAACTCAGATTGTGATTTGTTCCTGTACAGGCCTCCAGGTGATGCCGGATCTGGTACCATGCACCCTGGTTCATTGGTTCTTCCTGGCACCATACAATAGAGTCAGCGGCAGGATATTCTGCCATCACATTGATCAACAGGTTACGAGGGAAGGGGTACAGCTGCTCGATGCGAATAATGGCTATATCATCGATTTCTTTTACTTCTCGTGCAGCAAAAAGATCATAGTAAACTTTGCCCGTACAGAGGATGACACGGCACACCTGTTGAGTATTTAATTCTTTGTTTTCCGGGATGATTATTCGAAAGCTACTATTGGCCAGCTCATCAATGGATGATGTTGCCATTGGGTTGCGCAACATGCTCTTCGGACTCATGACGATAAGAGGTCGCCTGAAGCTCTGTAGCATCTGGGCTCTTAGCAGATGAAAAATCTGTGCTGCCGTAGTGGGTACACAGACGCGCATATTATACTCAGCACATAGTTGCAGAAACCGTTCAAGTCTGGCTGATGAATGTTCCGGTCCCTGACCTTCGAAGCCATGTGGAAGAAACAGGGTCAGTCCAGTAACCCTGTCCCATTTACTTTCTGCGGAACTGATGAACTGGTCAATAAAAACTTGTGCACCATTGGCAAAATCGCCAAATTGTGCCTCCCAGATGACCAGAGTAGTAGGTTCTGCTGTGGCGTAACCGAGCTCAAAACCTAATACGGCTTCTTCGGATAACAACGAGTTAATGATCTGGAATCGAGAAGTTTCATTGCCGATGTGCTGCAGTGGAATATACTCATCGCCTGTATTCTGATCGTAGTATATGGCATGACGATGAAAAAAAGTGCCGCGCCCACTGTCCTGTCCGCTAAGACGGACACCAAAATCCTCTTCGAGCAGACTGGCATAGGCCATGCTTTCGGCAAAGCCCCAGTTGATTGGCAGGCCACCACTCGCCATTTTTTGGCGATCACCAACGATCTGCGCGACGCGCGGGTGTAATGCAAAACCCGCCGGGAGTTTTTGCATATCATCGGACAGGTGACGGATGCGCTCAAGTTCAACGGATGTATCAAGCTGGGTTTCATCCAGCCAGTTATTATCCTTATGGCGATATTTTGACCAGTCAACTATGTATGGGTGTTTAGCGTGCTGTAAAATATTTGACGCGACAACCTCTCCGCGGTGGATTTTGTCATGGTATGAATCCTGCAGCGATTTCACTGTCTCAGCATCAACGATATTTTCTGCCTGCAGCTTTCGGGCGTATATCTCACGAGTGGTCGGAATAGACGCAATCAGCGAGTACATTACAGGTTGTGTTACCGATGGTTCATCGGCCTCACTATGGCCATGACGCCGATAACAGATCATGTCGACCACGACATCGCATTTGAATTGTTTGCGATAATCGAATGCCAGCCGGGTAACAAAAATGACTGCTTCGGGGTCATCACCATTGACATGGAAGATAGGTGCCTCGACCATTTTTGCGACTTCAGTACAGTATAGGGTCGAACGTGCATCCATCGGGTGGCTAGTGGTAAAACCTATTTGATTATTATGAATCAAATGAATGGTGCCGCCGGTGTGGAAGCCCCTGGTCAGTGACATATTAAGGGTTTCCATTACCACCCCCTGACCGGAGAATGAGGCATCACCGTGTATCAATACTGGCAGTACCGTTTCATGTGCATCGTCATTACATCGATATTGTCTTGCCTTGACTGCTCCGATTACTACAGGGTCTATCACTTCAAGATGTGATGGGTTAAATGCCAGGGCAAGGTGCAGAGGCCCACCATCTGTCTTGATGTCAGAGGAAAATCCCATATGATATTTCACATCCCCTGAACCATAATTAATTTCTTTTTTCCCCTCGAATTCTCTGAATAGTTCATCGGGTGCTTTACCCATAGTATTGACCAGGACGTTTAATCTGCCGCGATGAGCCATGCCAAGAACGATTTCTTTTACACCCTGGCGGCCACTATGCTGAAGCAGCTCATCGAGCAGGGGAATCATGCTTTCACCACCTTCCAGAGAAAATCGTTTTTGTCCGACATAGCGCGAATTGAGGTAGTGTTCCAGACCTTCAGCTGCGGTTAAGAGTTCGAGCAGTTGAATCTTTTTCTGCCTGTTTTGAACCGTAGGGCAAATATTCGTTTCGAGTCGTTGCTGGATCCAGCGTTTCTTGCGGGTACTGACAATATGCATATATTCAGCACCAATACTGCCGGTATAAATCTTGCGAATCCGGTCAATGATATCGCGCAGGGGTAGCATGTCAGGCGCAAATAATGAGCCGGTATGGTAGGAAGTATCCATATCGGCATCAGTTAAATGATGGAAAGCCGGATCAAGATCAGGAACATCAGGGCGGGAAAGTGTCCCGATCGGATCAATGTCTGCCTGCTGATGCCCGCGCACGCGGTAGGTATTGATTAACCTGAGTACCGCTGATTGTTTAAATGCCGCCTGGTTATCAAGAGAACCTACCTGTAGAGACTCACCGGTTGGTGCGCTAGCTGATATCTGTGTGTCGTCGGCGTCAAGCAGGGCAAACAGGGCTTGCCAGTCGTCAGAGACTAAAGCCGGGTCAGACTGATACTGGTGGTAAAGTTCTTCTACATAGTCTCTGCTACCATCAAATGGCAATGTACTGTAATGAAAGCGGATAGGAAGGTCTTTCATTTTGTCGAAGTCCATCTCCTGTATTTGGACAGAACAGCCATATCATTTACTCCCTTTTCCGCATCATAGTCCGGCAATACTTACCAGGCAAGTATAGAGGTGCCCTATCGTCTTTTTCAGTCTGAATCACTCTCCAACTGCCTGTTCTCCCATGTACAGAATGGGTGCCGGGCAAGTTCAGTATTGTAATAACGTGCTTCATTAGAAACTTCATCGCCAATCCACGGTGGCAGTTCGAAATCTTCATCAGGGTGATCGAGTTCTATCTCGGCTACAATCAGTCCGTCGTTATCTCCAGTAAATACATCAATTTCCCAGGTTTTGCCGGCATAGTCGACCTTATAGCGTCTCTTGGTGACAGTAGGGGAGCAGAAAAGAGACAGCAATTCTTCAGCTTCATCAAGTGGAATGGAATATTCGAATTCCTGTCGAAGAATGCCCAGTGTAGCGGATTTGATATTCAGGTTTGCTTTGTTGCCTTCTTTCCGTACGCGCACTGAGCAGGGTCCGCCGCTTGTAAGATAAGCTTGTTTGAAATCAGTACCGTTATTTGCACTGGCCTTCCAGAGATTATTTTTTACCAGAAACTTACGTTCGATCTCTATTCCCATGCTAGTACTCCGTCAAGGTTGTATTGATGAGTACTGGTTATTATTGTCGGGGGAAGATCCGGATTACCCGTAGTTTGCCATCTTTGAAATCAAAGCGAATACCCTGACTCTTATAAAGTAATTTGTTACTTTTTAACGCGCCACCACCATAGTAATTAATAATCTCATGTACCGGCATGTCAAAACGAGCGCCCTTTATTGTTGTGTACTGTGACGATATTGAACCTGCCAGCGCAATAGCCCGAACCTTACTGTTCTTTATGCCCACCTGCAGCGCAGTTTCATTATCAAGGGTATAAGAGTAGATCACCAGGCCTGTAAATATACCTTGTTTCTTTTTTTTAGCTGGTTTGCCAAGTTGTTTGATGAGCTGTTCAACACTTTGTCCGATGTAGACCTTTTTCAGGCCAACGCCTTCGGAAATGAAGTAGTCACTAGCGAGGTATTGCATGATCTTCCTTCTGTATTCAGAATTATCTATGGTCACAGATTGAGCATGCAGCGTGCTTACAGGCAGCAGTAGTGTGATACTGAGGAATATAAAAAATATTCTTGAAATCATAATTTTTCTGTGGGCAGTGAGCGCATGACGCAGTGTAGCAAATGTTTACTGATTCTTCACAGTTCCGGGATAATCGGCTTTTTTTCCATCATGACCGGTGAGGTTTTATCTACTGGTTAGAAAAGCCTGCTTGAGCTAACATTCCCTAATGGATGATAACCAGTTATTGCGTTACAAACGACATCTTCTGTTGCCGCAGATTGATGTTGCCGGTCAGCAGCGTTTGCTTGATGCAAGTGTGCTGGTAGTTGGGGCTGGGGGACTGGGGTCTCCGGTTTTGCTGTATCTGGCAGCTACGGGAATTGGCAAACTTCATTTCTATGATGACGATACCGTTGAAATATCCAATATACAGCGACAGATACTATTCGATAGTTCTGTGCTGGGACAATCCAAGGCGGAGGCTGCGGCTGAGCGTCTACGGGCAATCAATCCCGATTGTCAGGTGGTGGCTGTGGCATCAAGACTTGAGGGCGAAATACTGAACGCTGCAGTGGCTGATACCGATCTGGTGATCGACTGTAGCGATAATTTCAGCACACGTTTTGCAGTCAACCGGGCCTGCGTAGAGAATCAGAAAACACTGCTGTCCGGGGCAGTCATTCGTATGGAAGGACAATTGTCTGTATTCAACGGACATAAGCAGGACATGCCCTGTTATCAGTGCCTGTACCAGCCGGATGCCTATGATGATGAGACATGTACCAGCAGCGGTGTACTGGGCCCGGCGGTAGGGGTCATCGGCAGCTTGCTGGCGACAGAAGCAGTCAAATTTATAATCGGCATAGGAGACACTCTGGAGGGGCGTTTGTTATTATTTGATGCTATGGCTATGCGTTTCAATGAACTGAAACTGAAGAAAGACCCTGCCTGTCCGGTTTGTGGGTTAAAGTCGTAAGTTTCAAGTTTCAAGTTTCAAGTTTCAAGTTTCAAGTCGAAGTCAAAATCAGTTAACCACAGGGGACACAGAGTTCATAGAGAACCAAAAATTCTACGGCTTACTCTTATCTGCCTGAAGTTTATTGCAACTCTTACACGCTACTGAATGAATGAAATATCAGGCAACCAAAACGAGACCTTCAATTTGTCATTCTCAGAATAAAGCCAGAGCTATAAATATTGATCTACTGCCAGGTTAGTATCGGATTAGATCAAGATAACAATCACAACCACAGTCACTCAGGAATTTGAACATATTTGGGGAATGGCAAAAGACAAGACCCCGTGTTCGAAGTGACAATCTGACGAAATTGCCAGTCGTGTAAAGATGAAATGCGGCCTTTTGCTGTTAGGTATTTCGCAGCATCATTTGGCGAATGTGAAGCGAGCCTCCTGTTATGAGCTTTTATATAGGCCTCGGCATGACGTACATACCAGCGTGCAACTTCTGGCTTAATGTTATAGGATGTTGTTTTATATATGTATTTATCCCAAAAACGGGAAGCGGAAAGATCTGACATAATGCTACTCCATTAGCTTGTTAAAAAATTACAGGTTCATCCATGAACAGGGCAGATTATGATTGATTATGAAAATAATTACAAAACGCTATATAGAATCTGGATATGTTGTCTTATCCAGACTCTGTCGATATAACTGTTGAACTAAACCGCTACGCGGTAGCTTTGGTATCAGAGCTTAACGTGAGTTATGTCGTATATGTTCATCTATGTTTATATCAAGTACAAACCGATCAGTCTGAGAGTTTAGCGAACATTTACGCATGATGCGATATGTTGAGTTACAGGTTAGGTTTCTCGACGAATTCATAAAGATGATCTACTCTTACAATATATAGTGCGATCATAGAGGGATGGGAAAGCCCATCGGTGACAGGCGCAGAGTCTGGGTATATGTTTGTGCTAACACAGAGAAACGCTTAAAAATCAAACAAGACAATGGTTGAAAGACTGGAAAATGAGTAACAATACGGATGATTGTCTAAGACAAGTGTCTCAAATTTTCGAGATCTACTTAGATTCCCCCTCACCCATTGAATACAATCCCCAATTGCATACACCGTGCCAAGCGGCATAGTCCAACAGACATTTATACCTCATGCTGAACTGCGCACGAGGTATAAATGCTTATACGTTATTTATACCTCATGCTGAACTGCGCACGAGGT
>ENA-ORDP01000921-ORDP01000921.1-marine-sediment-metagenome-genome-assembly--contig:-NODE-921-length-17602-cov-8.088619_pt1 | contig 17602 bp, 14 predicted proteins | sample MGYA00248627_ERZ508539 | MGnify/ENA primary metagenome ERZ508539 (study PRJEB26208, sample SAMN05571518) | marine sediment metagenome | biome: deep sea; feature: Hydrothermal vent; material... | reverse complement strand
AAAGAAAATATCAGCTACGGAAGACTCCACGTGGAAAAGTCATAGCGCAAGAACCTCAAGTTATTTTGTGACAGCTCCTTATCTACGAATCATCAGATATAGCCTCGTCCTATTATTAGTGATTTCTGGAGTTCGCATCAACAATGGGATTCATAAGAAACTTCATTGCTAACGTGACCATGATCATACTGTCCGTCGCATTTGCGCTCATTGCAGGTGAAATCGGATTGCGGACGTATGTGGGAATCATAAATGGTGCTGAAAATCAGAAAGAACATTGGGCCTACATAACTTATGCAGAATCAAGGCGTATCTACGGCTATCATCCAAACAATGAACGGCTTGGAACAAATTCATGGGGCTTTCGTGATAGAGAGTTTGATATCACCAAAGATGAAGGTGAGAAACGAATCATTATGCTCGGGGATTCCATCTTGGCCGCCATGGAAATTCACCGCAATGAAACCGTATCCAGTTTTCTGGAAGCAGATCTGCGGCAAACCACCGGAAGTAACTATAAGGCCTATAACTTAGGTGTAACTGGCTACAACGTATCCCAGTCGTTGGCAACGCTCAAAGAGGTTGGCCTGAAGCTGTCGCCCGACATTGTGGTCTATAATCTGTGCCTGAATGATTCAGATCCTGTCTATAACGTGACTCAGCAGGGGTTGTTCGTTACAGCAGAAATTTCTGCATTTACTGATATCAACCTTCGAACGATTGTCGGTTCATCCTACTTACTGACGTTTCTCAAGGTAAAGATGATTCATCTTCTACGCAATGTGAATCCTGATTTAATTATGACCTTGAACAACCCGCAACTAATTATCAACAAACGGATTAGTGAACGCGCGTGGTCATCAATGAAGGCGAAAATCCAGAAGATGCATGATGTCGCTGTGAAAAATGGTGCCTATTTCCTGGTTGCCATATACCCATATGCGTCGCAGGTTGGTCGCACTGCTTCTGAGTTATTGCCGCAAAGTGATTTGAAACTTTTCTTCGAGTCATCGGATATCACATTCATTGATTTGATCGATGTATACGCGTCTGCAGAAAGAAACATGTTCGTTGATAGCGAGGTTCACCTGAATGCCTACGGCACGGAACGAATTGCCCAAGTCCTCGCTATGAAGGTCATTAGCCTAGATAGCGAAGAATGATGTGGAAGCAATGTCCGAGTTCGTAATGAATAATACAGACTGATTCCATATAAGTATTGTAGTATATAAGGGGGTGCAAAACAATAAATTACCGAAAGGGGGCACGGCGGATCTACGCTAGCATCTAAATCATTGAAACATCCCAGAAAATAACACAAAAATTTCGGTAAATAGTTGATTTTACAGCATTATTTTAACTGGACGTAACAATAATGCAAATTTCGGCTTAACTTGATGAATTTACTATATAATTTGTATAGCGTGGTTTTGCCGTGCGAAAGGGGGTGGTCAACTGGCGCCTCCACCCACTATATGTTGTGGTGCTGCCAATGGAAACCATGAGCTATTTCAGGCTCGATTATGGGACCCGTAATGACAGCCTGTTCAAGTAATCTCCGAAAAACCAGTCCACGGCTATGTGATGTGCGCCTGTTGAATCGAAAAGTAAATTCCTCCAGATACGATTGCAAATGTTCAACACTAACCGACCCCTGGTGTGTGCCGAGAATCCACCGCTTGAGCAGACTCGCAATACGGTGAACGCCTGGCATTGAAACGTGTGCAGGGTCATCGCTGGATGAAAGTACCTTCCTTTGGTGCACATAACCATTCTGTTGCAGATTATTGTAGCCGCTCCAGCCATCTGTTTGTACAGTAGCCCCGGGAGTCACCACATCACAGACAAATGGCACCAACTTGTCTCCTGATGCATCAGGAATATGGCGCATCCGGACTCGACCAAATCCCATTGGCTCCTTGATCTCCACAGCGATCACAACGATGGCTTTATCGGCACCACGTCCTCGCTTTCCGCCATGATCGACTCCCCCCACAAGGCTCTCATCGATCTCAACAATTCCAGATAGCTGTTCTCGCTCACTTCGCACCATGGCAATCCGATACCGGTGAAGCATCTTCCATGCAGTACGGTAGCTTGTGCCTAATGTTCGCTGCAGTGTTTTTGCAGATAAACCATTCTTAGCCGTTGTCATGTGCCAAGCAGTTTCAAACCAGGTCGTAAAGGGGGTGCGTGTTTTATCGAAGATCGTACCTCTAGTGGCGGATGTTTGGTGGCGACATCGAGGGCAAACAAGTCTCCCCCGAGTTTGATGCCACGGTTCTGAAACAGAGTTACATGCTGGGCAGATAAAATCATCAGGCCAGCGTAGCTTCTCCAGATAGGCAATGCAGGATTCCTCGTCTGGAAACCACTCCACAAACTCCCGATATATTCGTGGGTAGTCACGCCCTGCCTCCAGGATTAGCCGCGATTTCGTTTGATCTCGTAAATCTTCCACCCCTATATCTTGTACTAGGAGGCGCTAGTTGACCACCCCCCATCCGCTATTTACAGTAGAATAAGCGCTGTTAACTTTAACAGAGCGCGAAAATAATGGATGAACCCAAATTTAATCAGAAGGTCGATGAGCTACTCGCGGCTATTGAGGACACCCTCGATGAAATCATTGAAGAGCAGGATCTCAATATCGATTTTGAAGCCGCCGGCGGTATTCTCACGCTCCATTTTGAGGACAACAGCAAGATCATCATCAACCGCCAGACACCTCTACGGCAGATTTGGGTCGCGACCCGCACGGGCGGGTTTCATTTTGATTTTAACCCTGAAAAGGATCAGTGGCGGGAAGAAAAAACCGGCGCCGAGCTGTTTGCGGAGCTCAGTCGCCATTGCAGCGCGAGCACGGGCAACAATGTGACGCTGATAGCATGAGTAACACGTTAGACTGCATTCATGGCGGCGATCCTGACGGTAACAGGAGCGTCATCTGGCTGCACGGCCTGGGCGCCAGCGGCCATGACTTCGAGTCCATTGTGCCGGAACTGGGGCTGCCCCGACACCACGGTATTCATTTTATTTTTCCGCATGCCCCGCGCCTCCCGGTGACGATCAATGCCGGCGAAGTCATGCCTGCCTGGTATGATATCTACGCCCTGCAGGCCGATGCGCGACAGGATGAGGCGGGGATCAAACGCGCAGAACGGTTGATTCAGGCGCTAATAGAAGCAGAACTACAGCGCGGCGTGGCGGCAAAAAATATCATTCTGGCCGGTTTTTCACAGGGTGGCGCCATGGCGCTTTACAGTGGCCTGCGTTTTGCGCCCGCACTGGGCGGCATTCTGGCGCTGTCCTGCTACCTGCCGCTGGCCGCCTCACTCATGACCGAGGCTGAGCAGGGGCGGCTCGCTCCCCGCAATCTGTCGATTTTTCAGGCTCACGGCCAGGATGATCCCGTCGTGGCCTATGTCCTGGGTGAGACTTCCAGACTTTATCTGCAACAGATGGGATACAAACCCGAATGGCACAGCTACCCTATGCAGCACAGCGTGGGTGAAAAGGAAATTCGGGATATTGGTGTCTGGCTGAAACAGCGATGGTATTAAATCCGCTCCCTGCGCTATTCACAAGTCACTTGCTCAAATAACCGCCTTTCTTTTTCTGGCAAAACAACGGTCGAACTAAAATTCCACCACCCGGCTTTTCTGCCAAATTAAAATACGATTGTTGGCGGGCATTTCATAGTCATGTACCAGACGCAGATCATGTTGGCGTCCCAGTTCGACCAGATTTTCATAATCACGAATCCCGCTTTGCGGATCCCGCATCTTGAGCCAGGCATCAAATTCCTCATTACTTTTGCTGGTATAATCGCCAGCATAGTTAAACGGCCCGTACAGACACAGCAACCCCTGCGTCTGTAATATACGCGCGACGCCGGCAAACATTTTTTTCACACAGGACCAGGCCATAATATGCACACTATTGGCGCTGAACACGGCTTCCACTTCCAGCTTTGGCCATTGTGCCTGACTGACATCCAGCTCAAGCGGTGAGGCGAGGTTGCCAAGATCCGCGTCATCAATCCACTGCTGGATACCCACATGCCGATCACGTACATCGCTGGTCTGCCAGTGCAGATGCGGAAGGTGGCGGGCAAAGTACACCGCATGCTGGCCGCTGCCGCTGCCAATCTCCAGTACACATTTTACATGCGCAAACTGCTCATTGAGCACAACAAGAATCGGATCCTTGTTCTGCTCACACGATTCAGCAAAAGGCTTCATGTTATTAATGCCGTGATTGTGATTATTTGTATTTTAGTTATATTATTGTAGATATTGAATTAATTACAATCCAGGGTGATTTCCGAACATTACTCTGATAATTACCATATTAACTGGGATTAATCTATGCGTCTGAGCCACCAAATCCTGTCCATTACGCTGATTCTGGCCTTTTTCATCAGCCCGCCCGCACCCGCTGACGAAAACGGCGCCGCCCTGTATGCAGAAAACTGCGCCGTCTGTCATGGTAACCAGGGCAAGGGTGGCGTGGGTGTGCCGCTGGCCTTGCCCGATTTCCAGTATGCGGTCAGTGATCAATTTCTTGAACGCACCATTCGAAGAGGTCGGCCGGGGCGCGTCATGCCCGCCTTCAAAAATCTCAGCGAGACACAGGTCAGAGCCATTGTCCGGCATATCCGCAGTTGGGCGCCGGGCAAGCCCATTCGTTACCCCACCATCAAGGTCAGCGGTGATCCGCTAAAAGGCCGTATTCTTTACAAGAAAAATTGTGCCGCCTGCCATGGCAAAAATGCTAAGGGCGGGAAGGGAACCGGGGTCACTTTTTCCCGTCCGCGGGATCTCCCTATTATCGCGCCTGCTCTGAACAATCAGGGCTTCCTGTACGCCGCCTCGGATCAAATGATCAAGGCGACCCTGATGAATGGACGCGAGGGCACCCCCATGGTCTCCTTCCTCAAACAGGGACTCCGCGAGCAGGATATTAACGACATTGTCAGTTTTATCCGCAGCTTTGAAAAACGGGCGCCAATCCATGCCTATCGTGAACCCGGTCATGACAAACTGACGGTGGCATATGAATCTCCCTACGGTATGAAAGAAACCATCGCCGCACTGAAACGCGCCATTATCGGCGAGAATTTCCGAATCATCCGGATTCAGACTCTTGACAGCGGGCTAGTCAAAAAAGCACAGGAAGATCACAACAAGATCATTATTTATTTCTGTAACTTCCAGTTACTCAACACTGCGCTCGCCGTCGACCCTCGCGTGGGCCTGTTCCTACCCTGCCGGATTACCGTAGTCAAGCGTCACGGCAAAGTCATGGTCTATGCCCTGAATCCCAAGCACCTGAGTTATCTGTTCAACAATGATGAACTCAACAAACTCTGCGACAACATGAGCAAAGTCTATATTTCTATTATCGAGGAAGCCACCTTATGAAAAAATTCCTGCCCTTCCTCGTCCTCATCTTCAGCCTGTCTGTCAGCAACCCAAGTCAGGCTGACAACCTGCTAATGGCGCGCACCAACCTGAACTTCCCCGAGGCCATGCTTAAATTGCAGGACAGCATTCGCAATCATGGTTATACCGTCAGTCGGGTGCAACGTGTGGATATCGGCCTGACCCATAGTGGCTACGTCACCGACAAGTATCGGGTAGTCTTTTTCGGCAAGGCAGATCTGGTTACCCGCCTTAGTAATGACTACCCGAAGCTTATTCCCTATCTACCCTTCAAAATAGCTATTTTTGCTGAAGGCGATGACACCCTGATCGTTGCCGCTAATCCACGCCAGCTTACCGACAAAACCTATCCTGAACTGAAACCGGTGATGAAAAAAGTTGAAAAGGATATGCTGGAAATTTTTCAGACAATGCGTAACAACGAAGAATAAAACAGGAACTACAGCAAAGTTATTTATTGCTGATTTTTATCAATGCGTTTTATTTCATCTATTAATCGTTCTTCGATGATTTTCTTGTAATGCAGATAATGTACCGTCTGAATTGACTCGACACTGGCATCCAGCAGGGTGCTGGATAGATCCAGATCGGTGATATAGATAGGATAGGCTTCACCACTTTTACGCAAAGAAAGAATATAGCGTGCGACTTCCTGATAGACATCATCTCCGTGCTCAAGATTGGAGAATTCCCTGTCTTCGCAAAATAATGTAAATATTATATTGTCTTCCTGGTGATCCACCATCACCTGAAACTTTATATAAGAGGCCGTGTGAATATAATTGTTTTCACCATAACGATAAATTTCCCGCTGCCCGTTTAACCCACGGTCGATGCGATGAAACAGCACATCCCGGAAACCGGAGCCAGCCTGTATCGAATAGGCCATTCGTTCCCGTACGGATTCAAAGTATTCCTTAAAATGTCTGACCAGGCCCAGCACATCATAAAAAGAGCGGGTCTGACGGTGCAATGATCCCCGTTCATCCAGCACATAGACATCCACCTCATCATTTCGCACTTCAAAGAAACACTGCACATCGCCCTGACGATTGTTTTTGTAAATCAAGGGCAGAACATTGTCGCTCAGCGTCTGTGAATCAAAAATGACCGGACGGAATCGATCCACCGGCTTTGAAAAATAACGATATAATTCTTCAGTATTCCCGGCTTTCTCATACTGAAGTATGCCTTCTTCCATACTCAATACATAGTATTCCCACTCTACTCCCAGAATATAACGCGTCCCCTCGGCATAGGCACCGTTGTAAAAAGTGTCAATAATTTCCGCAAACAGGGTTTCAATTCGTCGCGCTATCGAAGTGCCCCGGTAGGAAGAAAAACTAAAGGCATTGATCGGCGGCAGATTTTTTCTGTTCTCTAATGAAGACCATTTCATGTAGCCCTGAATACATTTTAACAACCCATCCACATCATAAAACTTGAAGGTCAGCACCTCATTCCAGCTGGTGACAATAATCTGATCGACGCTTAGCGTCAGATTTTCTCTCTTGCCCCCGTACTTCAATGCATCCGTCTGGCTACTGCTGATATGCCTGCCCTTTCGCGTCTGTGCGGAAAAAGGATCCAGTCCAACATTGATAAAGGTGGCAATAGCACAGATTCTGGCTGGCTGACGCATATCGTAAACCGAGCTGGCTGCCAGCACCTCATCCGGAAACAGACGCGACATATTTTCCACCAGCAGATAGAGTTCTTTTTCTGTCAGGTCGCTATCTCTGGCATAAAGGGCAAGGATGGTCTGCCGATTAATAATTTTGTTAAAATAGCACCAGGCCATGATTTCCACGAGGCTGTAGCCGCGCTTCATGGGTGTGCGGGTATAGATCTCATCATCACTCACCATACCGCTGTATACCATCCAGTATTCCTGGCCATCGTCACTAAAAAACTGATGAAAGGATAAATGGCTTTCATGCAGATCGCCGGTAATACCTTTATAAACAATTTCAATCTTGCCCGCCTTGCGCTCAAAGGCGGCATAGAGCTTGCGCCCCAGGACATTGAGATCGGCCTGACTGATGAGATTGCTGCTTTGTGTACGTGAACGGGTAAATAATGAAAGAAAACGATAACTACCGGTAAATTCGCGTATCAACGCCTTGCGTTCTTTCAGCACACTACTGATTTTCCACTCCTCCCTGGAGTCCAGCCGCTGTAGTTGTCCAGTTGCCCAGCCCCATCGATTGACCAATTCGGACATCAGCTCACGCCGCCAGCTGTTTTTACTGAGTCCTCGGTCTTCACTCAGCCGTTCACCAACCTTGAAATAAAAACTACGGCGCACAAGATCCAGGCGCTGACCTTGATTGTACTCAAGCAGGTATTCCTCCACCTTGTCCATCATCATCAGGTAGGGATCCAGCGCATTAATATCCTCTTCACCCTCATATACGGCGCGTTTAAAGCGTACACCGAGCAAATCGATCTGCGGATACTCACTGGCATAGGCTTCCATGAGCAGGATTTTGAGTATGGACTTGTAGGGGGAATGGATGCCTTTATAAAGAAGCCACAGCGTCGCGCCATAAAATTCTTCGGCACGAATCTTGGCCAGCCCGCCGAAATCAATATGTTCACGGCTGTGAATATAACGCTTGCGCTTGATGTCCTCGACAAAGGCATCATAATGAGCTTCCTCATCCGGCGGCACCAGCCACCACAGCGGATAGCGCCCCGCCAGCAGGACACTGGTGCGATAAAATTCTTCCAGTAACAGGTAGTGCAGGGCGCTGCCGCTACTCTCACTGCTCAGATGACCATGCTCACCCTGTTTGAACCGGTGTGCATCCACAAGAAACACATTAGCCTCCACCTCCATACTGGCCGCCCATTCCTCGATGGCCGTGGCCCTCACTTGCAGTTCCTCAATCTGCCGGACATCCAGATCGCTGCCATGCACGACCCAGATATCAAAGTCACTTTTGTTGCTATAAGCAATCGTGCCGGTGCTGCCCATGAGGTAGAGCCCGTGAATCTCAAATCTTCGGTAGGCGCGTTTTTTCCAGGAAAAGCTTTTTGACAACCGACGCGCCGCCGCCAGCGCTTCTCTGGAAGGCCGATACTCAGGCAGGCCGACCGGCGTATCTTTGGACACATAACCCGGCAGGATGGGATGATTGACGTGAAACAGGAGCGGTAATAACTGAATGAAATCACGCTGGCTGGGGCGCAGATCTGAATTGACACGCTGCAATCTTGCCAGATTCAATTTGACAAAACGCTGCTTGATGAGCTTGAAATCCAGTTCGCTTCCCTGCCTGTTTTCACCTGCGACGAATGACTTCATACAGTCCGTTTATCGGCGGCTCCGGGGTTTTCTATACTTTTTTGTCCCGATATCGCAAGAAACCGCAACAAACTATTGACTTACATTAAATAAAATTTACCCTTGTGCCGATATACTTTTACAAACCGGATCACTGATGCGAGGGTATCTTTCCCACCATGCTCACAGAACTTTCACAGCAGCAGCTTCAATCCATGATGCAAACCTGCCCACTGGCCATGCTGCTGGTCGATGAAGCAGGCCATGCCCGCTGGATGAATAATCTGCTGGCCGAAATACTTGACGGACAGACGGCACTGATACTCGATCGGAGCATCGATGAGGTTCCCGAGGCGCTGCAAAGCCTGTTCATCGAAAACTCAACCATCCATCTGGCGGGAGAAAAAAGCGACGAAGATCGGTGGCTGCTCGCGGCGACGCAATCATTAGGTGAAAACGCCGGTTTCGTACAGTTTTTTACCGACATCAGCCCCATCCAGCAGCTTATGCAGGAGCGTGACCGGCTCGCCGGAGAGCTGGAGGAATATATCCTGGTGGACAGGCAAAGTGGCATGCCCAACCGCCGGGCGCTGTATCAGAGTCTGGAGTCCCAAGTCTCACGCAGCCGCCGTTATCACAACCCGCTGTCGCTCATCCTCGTGCGCCTGACTAACCTCGATGACTATATCAGCGCCACGGAGAATAAAAATCCGGCCTCCCTGTTCATCTCCCTGCGTTATATGCTCAATGACCAGTTGCGTTGGGCCGACATCATCGGCCGTCTGGGGGAGAGCGAATTACTCATCGTGCTGCCGGAAACGCACGCCAATGATGCGCTCACACTGGCGCAAAAAGTGAGTCGGCGCATCGAAGCCCTGGACCTGCCCGAACTCGAAACCCGCCCCAACCTGGAAAACTTCCAGCTCGATACCCACTTTGGTGTCGCACAATGGCGCAAGGGCGATGATGTCGGGCTGCTCATGACCCGCATTCGGACACAACTTCTCAGCCAGGTCTGACTGCCCTGTTCAACAAGGCACTCATGGGCGAAGCCGAAGGGCTTCCTTCGACAAGCTTCCTTCGACAAGCTCAGGACGAACGGTAAATCCTAACCTGGATAAACCACAAGATAAGTACCTTCACGAAATAATTTTCTGCAAAATGCACAGAAAATCATTTCTAAGGTACTAAAGTGGACTGGTATTTGGAACAGCTATTTAGATAGCTCCGGACTCGGCAGAAACCCCGTGCAAAATATCGCTTTAAAGGTTGACGTCGATACCTGGCGCGGCACACTGGAAGGCGTGCCCGCCCTTCTGCGTCTGTTTGAAAAATATCAGGTGCAGGCTACGTTCCTCTTCAGCCTCGGCCCGGATCACACCGGCCGCGCTTTGCGCCGGATATTTCGCCCCGGCTTTCTGGCCAAGGTCCGGCGCACATCGGTCACCAGTCACTACGGTCTGAAAACCCTGCTTTACGGCACCCTCCTGCCCGGCCCCCATATTGGCCGCAAAGCTAGCCATATAATGCGTGAAGTGGCCGCAGCCGGACATGAAACCGGGGTTCACTGTTATGATCATATTCGCTGGCAGGATTTTGTCGCCAACAAGGATCGGCGCTGGACCGAGCGGGAGATGCAACGCGCCATCAATGTCTATGTCGATGTTTTTTCCCAGCCGCCGAAAACTCTCGGCGCAGCCGGCTGGCAAATCAATGCCCACGCCCTGATGCTGGAAGAACAAATGGGCTTTGACTATGCCAGCGACGTGCGCGGTGAATCCGCCTTTTATCCGATGATGAACGGCCAGACATCCCATTGCCCGCAGATCTCCACAACCCTGCCCACCCTGGATGAACTGATCGGCTGTCATGGCATTAGCGATGACAATGTTCATGACGCCATTTTTAAAGCCAGCCACAAACCCGTTGCCCACGGACACGTCTATACCCTGCATGCCGAACTCGAAGGTATGCAACTGCTGCCTGTCATGGAGCGATTGTTACAGATGTGGCAAGCGGCAGGATTTAAAATCGGTACGCTCAGAAACATTTATGAAAGCCTGCCCCTGAATGCGCTTGAAACCCGCGAGGTTATCTGGGGAGAAGTCCCTGGCCGTTCCGGGCTACTCGCACTCGAAGGCAGCGTAATAAATCAACAACCACCTGCAGAGCAGGTGGTATGATGAAAGCCCCTGGAAGGGGCTATTATAAAATTCCAGTCTGCCCCATTTGCTACCAACTTTTCTCTTCTCGTTCAGGAGCTTAATGTAACCTTGTAGGGTGGGCACGGTGTTTGTGCACCACAGGCACTTCCTTCGGTCGCCCACGCGGGAAACGTCAATCCTTGCATTTTTAATATCCAGCAACAAAATAACGCGTGGGCACAAAAATCGTGCCCACCCTACGCTACTGTTTTTCGCTGCAAGCAGCGGGGAATTAAACCCAAAGAGATTAAATTAACGGTAGGTTGGGCTGAGTAAAACGAAGCCCAACATTATCCAGTTTCCTGACCGTAAATAATGAAAAACCCCTGTTAGGCGACCAGTCAAGTGCTTGTTGGGCTTCATAAACCCATTCGCCCAACGTGCAGTTTGCCCTACAGCAATACCCGCTCAATCCCACCCGACTGAACCGAGCTAATAAATTTCTCCTGCCAGTCCGCTCCCAGTAATTTATTCGCCATCTCCAGCACGATATAAGTCGTCTCAAGCCCGGTATCGTCTTCATAACGTGATAACCCCTGCATGCAGGCAGGGCAAACTGTCAGCATTTTCACTTCTTTATTATTCGTCCGTTTTTTTCCGGTAAGCTGTTCGATGCCCTTTTCCAGCTCTTCCAGTTTACGAAAACGTACCTGAGCGGCGATATCCGGGCGGGCCACCGCAAACGTGCCGGCTTCCGCACAGCAGCGCTCTGAGAGTATGACCTCCCCGTCCATCAGTTCATTGGCCACTTTCAGCGGATTGTAGTGCTTAATGGGTGTATGACAGGGATCGTGGTAGAGGTATTTCATGCCCGATTCGGCTTGCAGCGTCACGCCCTTTTCCATCAAGTACTCGTGTATATCCAGTAACCGGCAGCCGGGAAAAATACGCTCGAACTGGTATAGCAACAACTGATCCATACAGGTGCCACAGGACACTACGACGGTCTTGATATCCATGTAATTCAGCGTGTTGGCCAAACGATGAAACAGAACCTGGTTATCGACGGAAATCTGTTTCCCCTTTTCCGCATCGCCACTGGCTGTCTGCGGATAACCACAGCACAGATAGCCGGGGGGTAATACGGTCTGCGCACCTGTCTCATACAGCATGGCCAGGGTCGCCAGTCCGACCTGGCTGTACAGGCGTTCCGAACCACAGCCGGGAAAATAGAATACCGCCTCGGAATGGTCGCCCGATTTTTCCGGATCACGCAAAATAGGCACGATCTTGTTATCTTCTATACCCAGCAAAGCGCGCAGGGTGCGCGCAGGAATGTTTACCGGCATGGGCGTGCTGATAAACTGTACTACCTGTTCCCGCACCTTCGGTTTGCCCGTCGTAGCCGCAGGTATCTTCTTTCGAAGTAGTTTCAGCTTCCGCCCGAGACCATAAACCATACGTTGTCCACGATAGCCCCATTCAATCATCAATTTGCGCATAAGCCGAATCGTGGCCGGATCGGACACATTCAGAAATAACATGGATATCCAGGTACCGGGGTTAAAACGCTTGCGTCCGTGCAAACGCAAAATGCTGCGCATGGTGATAGACACCTCCCCAAAGTCAATGTCAACCGGGCAGGGACTGAGACACTTGTGGCAAATCGTGCAGTGGTCGGCCAGGTCATTCATTTCTTTGAAATGGCGCAAAGAAATGCCACGCCGGGTTTGTTCCTCATACAAAAAGGCTTCGATGATAAGACCCGTTGCCAGAATTTTGTTTCGCGGTGAATAGAGCAGGTTGGCGCGGGGAACATGGGTGCTGCATACAGGTTTGCACTTGCCGCAACGCAGGCAGTCTTTCACCATCCGGTTCAGGCTACCCAGCGCACTGGCTTCCAGGATCAGCGCTTCCTGTTCCACCAGTCGCAGTGATGGCGTATAGGCATCGTCCAGGCCGGAACCCGGCAGCAACTTACCGGGATTGAAAAACTGCTTCGGATCCACCTTGTTCTTGTAGCGGGCAAAGGCGTCTATCGTTTCCCGATCCAGAAAACGCATCTTGGTGAGACCAATACCATGTTCGCCCGAAATCACGCCGCCCAATTCTTCGGCCAGCTTCATGATGCGTTCGACAATCTTGTCGGCCTCCTGCATCATTATATAGTCATGGGAGTTCACCGGAATGTTGGTATGCACATTGCCATCCCCTGCATGCATATGCGTGGCCACAAACAAGCGGCTGGAACGCACCTCGGCGTGAATAACATCCAGACGCTGACGCAGAGCCTTCATTTCCTGACCGGCAAAAATATTCTTCAACGGACGTTCAATGCTTTTGCGAAAGGATATTCGCAAAGCACGACGTTGTAGTAAGTTAAAAAACGTATCCGCTGGATCCGGCGCCGTTTGCAGTTCATCCTGCCACAATGGTGGCTGCTCCAGAGCGGCGGTATCCAGCGACGCCATGATCAATTGCCAACGCGAACGGACACTCTCTAACAAGGATCTTGCTGCTTCCAATTTAGCGCTGAAAATGGCGCGACGTTCATCACTGTCTTCTTCAACAAGTGACTCACCTGCCATCAGGGCATATTGCTCGGGCATGTCGGATGAAAAATAGCGTAGCAGATGGTCGATGATTTCCAGCTTGTTGCGGGTGGAGAACTCAATGTTGATACGCTCAATGCCATTATTATAATCTGTCAAGCGCGGCAGCGGGATCACCACATCTTCGTTGATCTTAAAAGCATTGGTATGCGCGGCAATGGCAGCCGTGCGCGCTCGATCCAGCCAGAAATGTTTGCGCGCCTCGGCGCTAACGGCAATAAATCCTTCTGCACCCCGCACGGCCGACAGGCGCACGACTTCTGATGCCGCCCGCGCCACCTGGTCCTCATCCTCACCGGCCACATCGATCAACAGAACCATTTTGGGCAAATCACGACGCGGCGCCTTAGGCGTGTAATTTACCGCACGGACATAACGCTCATCCAGATGCTCCATACCCGCCAGTTGCACATCTTCCAGGCCATCAAGATAATTCTTGCTCTCGACAATAGCCGGCACCGCACGTCCCAGGTCGCTGGAATAAAATTCAAGACAGACCGTACGAATATGGCGTGGCATCCGATGCAGTATGAATACCGCGGAAGTAATAATGCCGTCACAGCCCTCTTTCTGGATACCCGGCAGCCCCCCCAGAAACTTGTTGGTGACATCCTTGCCCAAACCCTGTTTGCGTAAGTCACGACCAGGAATTTTCAGAATGTCGGCTTCGCCATCGAGCGTAAGCCCATCGGCCTGATAATGCTGAATCTGAAACAAAACCTGCTCCTGCAGGTGGATCTTGCCCAGATTGTGTTCCAGTCGTTCGACTTCCAGCCAGCGTCCATCAGGCATCACCATGCGCCAGGAGAGCAGGTTATCCAGGGTCGTCCCCCAGAGCACCGCTTTCTTGCCGCCGGCATTCATGGCGATGTTGCCACCGATGCAACAGGCATCCTGCGAAGTCGGATCCACCGCAAACATATGCCCGGCCGTTTCCGCTCGATCCGATACGCGCCGAGTCACCACGCCGGCTTCGGCGCGAATCACCGCCACCGAACAAGTTTCGCCATTGGCCAGGGACAGTTGGCGCTGCTCTACTGCGGACAGGGCTTCCAGTTTCTCGGTGTTGATCACGGCAGCGTTGGGGGTTAGCGGTACCGCGCCGCCGGTATAACCGGTCCCCCCGCCTCGCGGGATCATCTGAATGCCCAGCTTCAAACAGGCATTGACAATTTTCTGCACCTCGGCTTCCGTGTCCGGATTAAGCACCACCAGGGGGTATTCCACACGCCAGTCTGAGGCATCGGTAACATGGCTGACTCGGGCCAGGCCGTCAAAACAAATATTATCAACGTGCGTGATTTTTCTCAGACCTTTGAGCACCTTGTTACGCAGGCGCTGTTGTTGCAAAAACCAGGCTTCAAATTTATTGATTGCCCCGCGAGTGCGACCGCTGAGTCTTAAAGCCAGCTCATTGTTATTGGCGCGCGCCTCTACCTGCGCCAGCCGGTGACGAAGCGCGTCAATCAGTGCAGCGCGGCGTTTACGGTTACTGAGCAAATCATCCTGAATAAACGGGTTGCGCGTCACCACCCACATATCCCCCAGGATCTCAAACAACATGCGGGCAGAACGCCCGGTCACCCTCTCGTCACGCAGGGTATTGAGAATTTCCCACATTTCCTCACCCAGAAAACGAATGACGATTTCCCGATCAGAAAAGGACGTGTAGTTGTAGGGGATTTCGCGGATTCGGCTAGTCATGGAAACAAAGGGACGCGTTATAAAGAACGAGGAACAAGATACAAGATCAGAGATAAAAGGTACAAGGGAACTTTTAATTAAATATACCGTTCACTGTTCGTCTTCACCCTTTGACAAGGCTCTCCTGAGCGAAGCCGAAGGGCTTCCTTCGACAAGGCCCTCCTGAGTGGAACCGAAGGGCTTCCTTCGACAAGCTCAGGGCGAACGGCATTAATCTAAATCAGCCCAGTAGGGTGGGCACGTTTTTTGTGCCCACGCGTCAAATCATTCCCCATATTCGCCATCTTTAAAAATTGAATGATGAGCAGCCCAATCCCTGGAGTATTTTCCCTCCTTTATATATCGATGCAGGGTTGAATACGGCCATAAAACAGGCTGCTCACACAACCCATGCTTTACCGGGTTGTAATGAATATAATCCAGATGACGATTGAAATCCTGTTGATCTCGAATCTGATGCTCCCAAAAACGCCGTTGCCACAAGGTAGACTCTCGATGTTTTTTCTTCGAGGCCGTTATCCATTTGTTTTGTTTGTATTGATCGGCACAAGCAAGACTTACCCGCCGTTTAATCAGATTCCAGCGCCTGGAGAACGCTGCATCACCTTCTGGCATCATCCAGATACAATGCAAATGATCAGGCAACAGCACCCAGGCTTCAATAGTAAAGGGATATTTTAGCTGAGTATCCCTTATCGCTTTTCGTAAAGCCTTTCGTACAGAATCGTCACACAAAATTTGTTGGCGACGGTAGCTAACTACCGTGAAGAAATAAGTACTGCCAGCTGTTTTTGCACGTCGATAATATGACATTACATATTTTACTATCCCGCGTGGGCACAAAAAAACGTGCCCACCCTACAAAAAACGGGACCCGAAGGTCCCGTTTTATCAGTGCCAGATGATAATTAAACCATCTTCAAATCACTTTGCTTAGAAAGAAACCTGATACTGAACCAGAATAGCATTGTCGGTGTAACCCTTTGCAGTACCCTTATAGCTGTTTATAGTAGCACCCTTGTCGCCACCCGCCAGAACATAGTCCAGTTGCAGGCGACCGTTGGTCTTGTTGCTGCCCAGGAAGAGATTGGCGCCGATATAGGTGTTAGTCAGCTTCTTGCCAGTAGCATTATTCTTGGCATTATAGTAACGCACCACGCCTTCGAACTTCCGGCTGAACCGGTAACCGTAGTGCAAGTACCAGACTGTTTCTTTGGCAGAAGCTTTGCCCTTGGCGCCTTTACCCACAATGTACTCAAACTTGCCGGTCGTCGGACCACGATGGTAGGCCATGGCGAAGTCAGTGACTTTATAGTCAGCCCCAGTAATATTAGACGACTTACCGGTGGCCAGTTCAACATGCATCAATCGACCCATGTCATAGGTGATACGCGCGACCGTGGTGTGATCCTTTCCTTTAGTACCGGAAGTCACAGCAGCAGAACGCGCGGCGACATTGCCGTAGAACAAGTCATACCCGAGACCACCCGCAATATTGCGGCCACTCAGCATGACGCCCTGGGTACGTTCCAGCACCAGCTTCTTCTCCATGCCACGCTTGGTGATGTCCAGTTTCTTGCCGGACGTATTGAAGTCCATGCCCAGCGGGGTTTTGAACTGACCCATGGAAACCTTGGAGGCGTTGCTGAACTTGTAACCCACCATCGCATCTTTGATGATTTCCGGCAGCGCACCTGTTGTTGAATTTGATTTATCGGTCTTATTAAAATCAACCTGCAATTTACCGAAAACATTACCGTCTTTCAGCTTGTACCCGATACGAACACGGTCAGCGCCAAACACAAAACCATCATTGGGCTTGTCCTGACTTTTGCTTTCAGCGGTGATCTGGGTAAAACCAAACCATTTGTTTTCAACAGCAGCGCTGGCCGCCAGCGGGGCGGCCAGACCAGCGGTAACACTTGCCGCAATGGCAAGCGCAATCAGTTTGTTGTTCATTTTATAAACTCCTTTGACTCTAAGGATTAGAATTAGTGAATACAGCTAATTTGGATTTAGGTAACGCACTTTGAGGATGCTTTATAACTCAGCACTGGTATGGATGCAACATCTATTTTACAAAAATACAACCGAGTTTTAAAGTGTTGCGTTTATGCTACAGTCTGGGGTGAGGCGAAGTTAGAATTGCTAAGTTTCTCCCCAGACTTTCGCGGTTCGCGCTCAGGGGATAGAAAAATGAGTCGAGTAAAATCCAGAGGAAAGCCCCATCATTAACTGTCAACCATTCACATTTCTAAAAATCCGCCGTTCGTGGTGAGCTTGTCGAAGCATGAACGTGAAAGGTAAAAATTCTACACTATTCCTATCCGTCTTTTCACCCTTCGACAAGGCTCTCCTGAGCAAAGCCGAAGGGCTTCCTTCGACAGGCTTCCTTCGACAGGCTCA
>ENA-ORDP01000919-ORDP01000919.1-marine-sediment-metagenome-genome-assembly--contig:-NODE-919-length-17618-cov-5.019985_pt1 | contig 17618 bp, 18 predicted proteins | sample MGYA00248627_ERZ508539 | MGnify/ENA primary metagenome ERZ508539 (study PRJEB26208, sample SAMN05571518) | marine sediment metagenome | biome: deep sea; feature: Hydrothermal vent; material... | reverse complement strand
TGTAGAGACTGTTTTGGCTGCCCGCCATGCCCTTTGATGATGTTTCTCACACCGGTAAAAGTACCCCCGCCGTTGATTGTCTATTAAACCACCTGCATAGTTAATGGTTATATTAAGCCGGTTTAATCTGTTTTTTTTAGAGGAAGAATATCGAACACTGATTAACGATTGAAGATTTTGGAAGTTTTAATGACCTTGAAGTTGCCCGGCTCAAAAAGTCAATTTGTTGTCACAAACAAATCTTACATCGACGTTCGTTAATCAGTGTTCGATATTCAAAATATTTTTGATGGATAGAAATCTCAGAAGTCCCATTTGGGGACAATCCAAAGCCGCCTTCTTAGAGAGTGGTTTATCTGGCCAATTTTCTCTCTTTCCATTCATACGAAAAAAGTCCCCGAAAGGCAATGTATGTAATGTAAACGGGATAAATCATTTCAAAAGGAAAGATAAAAGGCAATAATTTTCGTTTGCCGGCAAACCGGCCGAAAGCGTAAAGCAGAGGCAAATCGGTGAGTGTTTTCAGGATAATAAACAGCACGTAAATAATGAGAAACCAGGGAATAGACAAGCTGGAGACCAAGATACCCGTCAACATAAAGTTGAAAAGAAAAATGGTATAGGAAACCAGCAGCGCCCAAGGCTGTGTATAGGCTCTGGCTTTGGAACTCCAACGGATACGCTGTACCAGAAAAGCCTTTAGATTCTCTGGTGGCGGAGTGCGCACAATGGTTCCTTCATTTTTGATAAAAGCAATGGCTTTTCTGCCATATTCGCGCCTGACATAATGAATGAAAAACACATCATCGCCGGAGGCAAAGCCCGTATTCAGGGCGTTGGCTCCCGCATCCAGATATATTTGTTTTTCAAAAGCCATGTTGGCAGCATTTCCCATAAACGGAAGTCCCAGCCCTGCCGAACCGGCACCCGAAGCCACCAGACTGATAAAATCCAGAGAGAAGAGTTTTTGCAAAAAAGAAACTTCCCGGTCATAAATCACTGAACCCAAAATAAGCCGGGGCCGATTCTCTTCGTACAATACTGCTATCTCCGTCAGCCAGCTTTTCTTAGGAAGGCAATCCGCATCGGTAGTTACGATAAGTGTGCCGGCTGCACTCGTAATTCCTTTGTGCAATGCAGCTTTTTTCCCTTTCCCATCGGTATCCAACAACCGGATGTTCAGCTGTTTGTTTGTCCTGATAAATTTTTCAGCGACAGCTTTGCTTTTGTCAGTTGAATGGTCATCTACAAGTATAATTTCCAGCAATTCGATGGGGTATGTTTGATGCAGAAAAGCTTCCAGTAACTCATGTAAAATTCCGGCTTCATTACGGAAAGCCACCACTACGCTAAGCGATGTTTTCAGCGTTCTGTGTGAAAATGAGTAATTTCTTAAACTGTTCCAGCCTGCCGTGAAAGCAAAGATAATCAGCATGTAAAGCACGGCTGACAAGGAAAGTATGAAGAGAATGATTTTAGTGCTCATGGCTTTTGTTGTTGCGGAAAAACCGGAGCCTAAAGATAAAAAATAATCCGGACAACGCCGGAAGGGCCAGGTTGAGCAACCACAACGCCGAAGAGGCGGCAACAATCTGGCCGTCCAGTGCCTCCGGAATGGTGGTACCAAAAAACAGGCCGAAAGCATAAAGACTTACCGAGCCGCGAACGCCAATTTCGGAAAGCGCTATGGTGGGGATGATACTCATAAGCAGATAAATAAACCCAATGACCATCATGGCGTGCAGGTACCCGATAGGTATCTGGAAGATTTCGAGTAGCAGGAAGAACTGCATGGAGAAAACAAGATAACGAAGAACACTAATCGCCAGGATATAGAAAAGCTCATGGGCACTGTACCAGGAGAAAACCTCTGCATAATGCTCAATTTTATTGTAAGCGCGGCCGCTGATTTTCTTCAGCAGAACAGAAAAAACGCTGAAATTCAGAAAAGCAAAAACCAGAATGGCAGACACCATGATGATGCTGAAAAGAAGTCCGGCAAATGCCCAGCGGTTTAACGAACCGCTCTGATTGATCCAGTGGTCCAGAAAAAAAGCTACCGAAGTAAGCCCGAATAAAATGGTGGTAAGTAATTGTGCCATGCTGCCCAGAATGGTGGCCAGAGTAGCCTGGAGGCGGTCGGCTTTTTTCAGAATAAAAACCCTGCCAAGGTAGTCGCCCACACGGTTGGGAAGGAAAACACTGACCGAAATGCCGGCCAGAATGGCCTTAAAAGCCCCCATCATAGAAACTCTCTCCAGTTTCTGCATGAGAAATTGCCACTTGCGGCTTTCCAGCAACAGATTTACGGGCAACAGCAAAACAATAATTACCGATAAAACCCAGAAATTCTTTGCCCTCGTTACCGCTTCAATACTTTTTAAGAAGGAGGACAAGTCATGCTTGTAGAAAAGCTGTTCGTACAAAAAGTAAAAGGTGAACACCAAAATGGCGAACCGGATGAGAATGTTGTATGTTTTGTTTAATTTTGCCATAAACGTTTCACTTGGCCAAAGAAAGAATAATATTAGGTATTGACCCGGGTACCAACATCATGGGTTATGGACTGATTCAGCAATCTGGTAATAAAATCCAGATGATTACCATGGGAATACTCAAACTGTCGCAGTACAATAACCATGCGCTAAAATTAAAAAAGATTTTTGAACGAACACTGGCAATGGTAGAAGAATACCATCCGGACGAACTGGCTATTGAAGCGCCTTTTTATGGAAAAAACGTTCAGTCGATGCTGAAACTGGGCAGGGCACAGGGCGTTGCCATGGCAGCAGCTTTGTACAAAGACCTTCCTATTTTTGAATATTCGCCTAAAAAAATCAAGCAATCCATCACCGGAAACGGCAATGCTTCCAAAGAACAGGTTGCCGGTATGCTCAAAACTATCTTAAAGTTTCAGGAAATGCCGGCAAAGCTGGACGCCACCGATGGGTTGGCTGCTGCCGTTTGCCACTTTTTCCAGGGTGATATGGCTTCCACATCCGGACATTACAACAACTGGTCGGGCTTTTTGAAAGATCATCCTGAAAGGTTGAAAAAGTAGAAACAGATGCCTAATCACATCAACTTCTGTTGCAGCTTCCACCAACGGTCGGGAAGCTCCTGGTTGAGTGCCTGCTGGTAATCGGCATAAGAACAGGGTGTAAAAGGATATTTTAGTTTTCCTTTTCCGGTTTTGCTTTTTATCGGGATGTCGATCCACCAGCGGTCGGTTTTTTTACTTTTCATAAAGAGAAGTTCCTCTTTATAATCCTCGAGCCAGACTCGGTATTGAATGAAGTCGCTGCTGTTTTTATTGGGAATATCGTTTTGCCGGTTGGCATAACCATCTAAAAAATACCAAATCATTTGTGCCACCAGCTGAGCCGTTTGATTCCTGATATCGTAAGCCGGATTAAATTCGTAAAAGCCAATACTTGTAAGCTTGTCGTTCATGCCGGCATAGCGACAAATATGGCAGGCTTCTTCGCCATTCAGACCGTTAGGACCGGCATAGTAGCTTCCGGGAGCATCGGCAGCACGGATGGCGGAGATGTCAAAAGAAACCAACTCGGCATTGCGAACCATAGGTTCTGTTTCGGCAATATTGGCCCGAACGTTTCCGAGACGGTTAATCTCAAAAAAGAGTTTTTTCATCAGCTGTAATCCATCGCGGTTTACAAAATAACTCTGATAGCCAATGTTAGTATAATTGAAAAGGAAGTTGGGTTGATACAAAATGATACGGCTGAGGTAAGAGTGAGAATTCATATCTTCTTCTTCCTGTCCGAGATCGAAAACGGGATCGATAGCTGCAATGTTGATGAGGCGGCCAATGTTTTTGTAAGCAAGGTAGTTGGCGTAAGTCAGGTCCTGGCTTCCGCCAATGATAATGGGTAAAATATCCTGTCGGATAAGTGTGGCAACAACTTCTTTCACAGCAAAATAAGTGTCTTCAACACTATTTCCCTGTTTGATATTTCCCAAATCGGCTATTTTTACGTTGTTCCAGTGTGACAGCAGCGGGTAGAGCTGTTCACGAACTTTGTCGGGAGCCTCTGCGCAACCCGTATTTTTCAGCGATTTCCTGTCTTCATTTACCCCGAAAAGGGCAATCTTTGTCTCAGACAGATCAGGAAACTGCCCAACTTTCGTAAAGGGGTCAATCAGGTTCCCGACATAAAAATTTACGGTTTCTTCTGCGTACGCGGAAAGGTCAGGGCTTATCGGTTCAAAATAAATCTCTATATCCATAATTATCGCTTGCTTACGGGGGACTAAAATAGTAATTTATCCGGTGCAGACAAGCTGTGTAAAGAACATTTTGGCAACAGGACAGCCATTGCCAAAAGTGTTATGAGAAACTTACTTTTTCTTTTTTACATACCGTTTTTTCGGCATGTTTTTCGGGTCTTTTGCAATGGCGTAGCAATCTTCCAGTGTCAAAGAGGAGGCCTCCAAATCTTTGGGAATCTTATAGTTTTGTTTCTTGATGACGAGATAAGGTCCCCAGCGACCGTTCAGCACATGCACATCAGGGTCTTTGTCGTAACTTCTGATAAGTTTCTCTCTTTCCGCTTTCCGCTTGTCTTCAATAATCTGAATAGCTTCTTGTAGCGTAACAGAAGCGGGATTATACTCCTTTTTAATAGAGAAAAAGAGCTTGTTGTGTTTTACATAAGGGCCGAAGCGGCCAATGGCAACGGTTACTTCCTGACCTTCGTATTCTCCAAGGCTGCGGGGAAATTCAAAAAGTTTCAGCGCTTCTTCTAACGTGATTGTCTCCAGACTTTGTCCTTTTTGCAGGCCGGCAAAACGGGGTTTTTCTTCCGAATCGGTATCACCAATCTGAGCAATGGCACCGTAACGGCCAATTTTGACATAGATATTTTTCCCATTTTTAGGATCTTTTCCAAGCAGCTTCTCACCACTGAATTTTCCGGAATTTTTCAACGTGTCCTGTACTTTTTCATGGAAAGGACCATAAAACTCTTTGATAATGCTGTTCCACTCCTTTTTACCTTCTGCTATTTCATCAAATTCTTTCTCCACGTTGGAGGTGAAATCGAAGTTGATGATATCATCAAAATGCTGTAACAGAAAGCGGTTCACAAGGGTGCCGATATCCGTCGGGAAAAGTTTGGTTTTTTCGTTACCCGTATTTTCGTGGGTGATTTTTTCTTCGATCTTTCCGTTTTTCAGAATGATGTTCCGTATCTCTCTTTTTTCACCCGGACGGCTCTCTTTCACCACGTACTCACGTCTTTGGATGGTGGAAATGGTCGGTGCATATGTAGAAGGCCTGCCTATCCCCAGCTCTTCCATTTTCCGTACCAGGCTTGCCTCCGTATAACGGGGAAGGTGTTTGGTAAATGTCTCCACCGACTTCATCTCCAGCAGAGTAAGAGGATTTCCAGCTGCCAGGGATGGCAGTAAAGAGGTTTCCTGTTTTTCTTCGTTGGTATCTTCGAGGCTTTCGCGATAGACTTTCAGAAAGCCATCGAACCTGATAATTTCTCCGTTGGCCACAAACATTTTGCCGGCTCCGGAAGTGTTGATTTTCACATTGGTTTTTTCCAGAATGGCATCGCTCATCTGCGAGGCAATGGTTCGTTTCCAGATAAGTTCATAGAGCCGTTCTTCTTCGCGTGTTCCACTGACAGAAGTCTGGTTCAGATAAGTAGGACGGATGGCCTCATGTGCCTCCTGGGCGCCCTTACTTTTCGTGGTGAATTTCCGGATTTTAACATACTCTTTGCCATAGAGAGATTCAATTTCTGCTTTGGCAGCTCCGATAGCCTGACCAGACAGGTTCACAGAGTCGGTTCTCATATAAGTGATTCGCCCCGATTCGTAAAGCCGTTGTGCTACCCGCATGGTATTGGCTACCGAAAAGCCCAGCTTGCGCGAAGCCTCCTGTTGCAGGGTAGAGGTAGTAAACGGTGGTGCAGGTGATTTTTTTCCGGGCTTTTTCTCTACGGAGGCAACTTCAAAAGCTGCACCGACCTGATTTTCTATGAAGCTTTTGGCTTCTTCAAAAGTTTTGAAGCGTTCGGCATATTCTGCCGTAAATTGCGTGGCATCTTTTCCATCACTTAAACTAAATTGGGCAAGTGTACGAAAAGCCGAAGATGTTTTGAAATGCTTAATCTTTTCTTCTCTCTCCACAATTAACCTTACGGCCACCGATTGCACCCGGCCTGCCGAAAGTGAAGGTTTTACTTTTCGCCACAACAAGGGAGAAAGCTCGTAACCCACGAGGCGATCGAGTACCCTGCGTGCCTGCTGTGCCGAAACAAGGTTTTTGTCAATACTTCTTGGATTTTCAATGGCATTCAGAATGGCTGACTTGGTAATTTCGTGAAAGACAATGCGTTTACTCTTCTGTTCGTTGAGTTTGAGTGCGTTGAAAAGGTGCCACGAAATGGCTTCTCCTTCACGGTCTTCATCAGAGGCAAGCCATACTGTATCCGCTGCTTTGGCCATTTTTTTCAACTCGCTTATAAGCTTTTTCTTGTCAGGGCTAATTTCATACTGTGGTTCAAAGTCGTTTTCCACATCTACACTGAGCTTTTTGGAGTCTAAATCCATCACATGCCCCAGGCTGGATTTAACGGTATAATCTTTTCCCAGGAAACCTGCGATGGTTTTGGCTTTGGCGGGTGATTCCACAATCACTAAGTTTTTGGCCATAATCTATATTTTATGTGTCCGTATTTTTTGAAAATGCGCTGCAAAAGTAATATAATTAAACAATATGAATAATCCCGGTTCCTTTTTTCAGGGGAAACCATTCGAATAACGATATAGTTGGTTTAGTAACAGCATCTTCCATAACGGTCACGCAGAAGTATTTTCATTAATGAATACTTTTGGAAAGAGCTTATTGTTCTTTTAAATATTTTTCAGGAACGGGTGATAATCGCCCGTCAGACCCAGTGGCTTTTGGGAACGAATGCTATGAACAATTTCGATGCTGTTGCGGGCTTCTTTGATGCCGAAGCCGTTTCCGGCCTGGATCTGTCGGTAGCTTTCCGTATGCAAATCAGTAAATCCGCCGCTAAATTCTATCTCTTCACCGTTAACCGTAATAGAACGATAGGTTGGCAGACTGTTTTCCGCGGCATTTTGCGGCAGATCGTTACGGTCGAGACTCAAAAACCAACGAACACGTGCCTGTTTCAGCTGCAAAAATCCGGCAGCTTTATTTTCTTGATACACATGAACACTGTTTTCCTGTACCTCTCCGAAAATCCAGCTCAGCATGTCGAAAAAATGAATTCCGATGTTAGTTACCAGGCCTCCCGATTTGGTGATGTTGCCTTTCCAGGAATAAAAATACCATTTCCCCCGTGAGGTGATGTAGGTAAGATCAATATCATAAATCTTATCGGCAGGTTGGGAAACAATTTTCTTTTTCAAAGCTATAATGGAGGGATGAAGCCGCAGCTGGAGGATGTTGAATATTCTTTTTCCACTCTCTTTCTCAATTTCTTCCAGCCCGTTAAGGTTCCACGGGTTCAGCACCAGCGGTTTTTCACAAATGGCATGGGCTCTGTTTCGTAAAGCCAGCCGGATGTGCGCGTCGTGCAGGTAGTTGGGAGAACAGATGCTGACGTAATCCACTTTGCCCGACGCTTTACGTCGCAGTTTGTCAAGGTGGCGGTCGAAACGTTCCGGCTCGGTGAAAAAATCGGCATGTGGGAAAAACGAATCGATAATACCCACACTGTCGAACGGGTCAAGGGCAGCTACCAATTTATTGCCGGTTTCTTTTATGGCTTTCATGTGCCTTGGGGCGACATATCCAGCGGCACCTATCAACGCAAAATTTTTTGACATGGGAATGGCGTTCTAATATTTCTGCAAAGATGCAAAATTTCCACTTGCTAAAAAAGGAGCTTCCGGAAGAGAGAAGAAAAAATCCCTGCTTTGCAGGCCGGGGTGAAATTACAAAGAATCAGATGCTTTTAAAAGATGTCAAATATATCCAGTTAAAAAAAGGTTTTGATAATGTCCTTTATTTACCGGAAATAATATCCTCAATCACCTGCGGGAAATATTTGTATTCAAGCTGATGAATTTTTTCAGCCAGGCTTTCCGGGGTGTCCCTCCGGGTTACTTCCGTCTTTGCCTGGAAAATGATTTTTCCCTCGTCATAATTCTCATTTACAAGATGAATGGTAATACCGCTTTTCTTTTTTCCGGCGGCGATGACAGCTTCATGCACACGCAGGCCATACATGCCCTTTCCGCCAAATTCGGGCAAAAGCGCCGGATGCAGATTAATTATTTTTTCAGGAAACTGCCTGATGAGTGCTGTCGGGATTTTCCATAAAAATCCTGCCAATACAATAAGGTCTGTCTGCTGTTCTCCCAGATGGTGAATGAGCACTTGTGGTGAAGCAAGATCTGCTCTGGTAAAAATCCGAACCGGGATGTCCAGTTTTTTGGCTCTTTCAATAACGCCTGCCTTGGGGTTGTTGGTCAGTACTTCGGCAATATGAATGACAGCATGCTGTTGGAAATAGCGGATAATGTTTTCAGCATTGGTACCATTTCCCGAAGCAAAAAGGACAATATTTTTCTTTCTCTTTTTCATTTGACATGACTTTACGGGGCAAAAATAACCACTTTACACTTGCTGTTTTCAATGGCTCCGAAAGCTTTCGGAGAAATGAGACTATACGTTGGTTTCAAAATGAAAATAAATCCAACTTCAAAATTATGTAAACAGCTGATTTGTAAATGTATTAATATGTGCTAAGCCGGAATCATTATCTTTTTTTTGGTTTTTATTTCATTAATGCATTACTTTGCACCCTGTTTAACTAAAAAAAATTAATCATATGTCAGACGTACGTTCAAAAGTTGTCAGCATTATTGTTGACAAATTAGGAGTAGAAGAAAGTGAAGTTACCAACGAAGCAAGTTTTACAAACGACTTGGGAGCTGACTCTCTTGATACGGTTGAATTAATCATGGAATTTGAAAAAGAATTCAACCTTTCTATTCCTGACGAAGAAGCAGAAAAGATAGAAACAGTGGGTGATGCTGTTACATATATTGAAAGTCACCAGTAAAAAAGGAGAAGAATTTTTATGCAGTTAAAGCGAGTTGTTGTTACAGGTATTGGCGCAATTACTCCTGTTGGAAATACTGCAAGTGCGTATTGGGAATCGTTGCTGCAGGGAAAAAGCAGTGCGGTTCCTATTACTCATTTTGATGTATCAAAGTTCAAAACCCGGTTTGCCTGTGAGGTACAAGGTTTTGACCCTATGCAGTATTTCAGCAGGAAAGATGCGCGTAAATATGATCGTTATGCGCAATTTGGCTTGGTAGCAGCTACCGAAGCCGTTGAAGATGCCGGTCTTTTAGATGAAGGCATTGATAGAAATCGTGTTGGGGTCATTTGGGCTTCCGGAATTGGTGGTATTCAAAGTTTCCATAGTGAAGTGGAAAACTTCGTAAAAGGAGATGGAACACCGCGTTACAACCCGTTTTTTATTCCTAAGATGATTGCCGACATTGCCGCCGGGCATATTTCCATAAAATTTGAATTCAGAGGGCCGAACTTTGCCACAGTCTCTGCCTGTGCCTCTTCGGCTAATGCCTTGGCTGATGCTTATAATTACATCCGTCTCGGGAAAGCCGATGCTTTTATTGCCGGAGGTTCCGAAGCTGCTATTACGCAGGATGGCGTTGGTGGATTTAATGGCTTACATGCTCTTTCGACCCGTAACGATGACCCTAAAACAGCCTCCAGGCCGTTCGACAAAGACCGCGATGGTTTCGTGATTGGTGAAGGTGGTGGCGGACTGGTGTTTGAGGAGTTGGAACACGCCCTGAAACGCGGCGCTAAAATATATGCCGAAGTTGCCGGCTCCGGACTCTCCGGAGATGCTTATCACATGACGGCTCCCCATCCGGAAGGATTAGGTGCTTTCCTCTGCATGCAGGATGCACTGAAGGATGCTGACTTTCAACTAAAAGATATTCAACACATTAACACACATGGGACATCAACCCCTATGGGTGATATTGTGGAGCCTAAAGCCATTGTGAGACTCTTTGGCGAGGAAGCTTATAACATTAACATTAACTCTACGAAATCTATGACCGGTCATTTGTTGGGAGGAGCGGGAGCCATTGAAGCCATTGCGGCTCTGCTGGCTGTAAAAAACGATATCGTACCGCCTACCATCAATCATTTTAACGATGATCCGCAAATCGATAGCCGGTTGAATTTCACTTTTGGCCATGCCGTAGAAAGAAAAGTGGATGCTGCTCTAAGTAATACATTCGGTTTTGGCGGTCACAATGCTTCCATTATTTTTAAAAAATTCAAAAAGTAAGACACGTTTTGTCTCTCCCCAATTTTCTGAGAATTTATTTTTCTTCCAACAGGAAGATGCGACAAGCCATAAAAAATATTTTCGGGTTCTATCCCGGGAATATTTTTTTGTATAAACAGGCTTTTCGTCATAAATCAGCCAGTCTGCATCACAAAAGCGGCTCGCGTATCAACAACGAGCGTCTGGAATATCTCGGCGATGCTGTTCTCGGTGTCGTGGTTGCCGACTATCTCTTCAGGCGATTTCCATTTGAAAACGAAGGCTTTCTCACCGAAATGCGGTCTAAAATTGTGAGCCGTTCCTCCCTGAATAAACTTTCCAATAAGTTGGGACTGAAAGAGTTTATGCACTTCTCCAATGCTGACGTACGACAAATGAAATCCGTGGGTGGTGATGCTTTCGAAGCTTTTATCGGAGCGCTTTATCTTGATAAAGGTTATCATTTTGCCCGTAAAATCATTATAAAAAGAATTGTCGAAGTACATTTCGACCTGGACCAGCTGGTGCAATCGGAGATAAGTTACAAAAGTAAGATCATAGAATGGGCACAGAAAACCAAGAAAAATTGCCGGTTTCAGGTCCTCAGCGAAAAAACAATCAATAACAGAAAACAATTCAAAGTGGCTGTCTTTATTGAAGATAATATGGTGGCCGAAGCTTACGATTATACCATAAAAGGAGCAGAGAACCTTTCTGCCGAAAAAGCATGGCCTCTTCTGTCTGGTAACTAACCCGTCATCGGCAGAAATAATTGACAACCAAAATATTCATCTTGTTTCTCCGGATCTATCTACTGCTTTTGTCCGGGATCATTTTGCCCGTGAAATTTATTCTTAACTTTGAAAAAAAAAATCTACGCATGGCTAAAAAACGCTTTTTCAAAAGTGGCTTTTTTGAAGGTTATTCTCTATTCGGCATTGTTTGCGGGCTTCCCGATTTCCGTACCACACATTTTATTAACCAATATGGTGGCTTTGATTTTAAAAAATACCAGGATTTCTCCTTGTCACAAGAGAAAGACACGGCCTTTTCGTGGTATTATTTCAGCAACGGGGAAATGCGGCGCGACTATTTCCTGATACAAAATAAAAATGGGGCTGATGTTCTGCTGCCGCCTTTGCGCAACTTCGATTATTTGTTGCTGATGTATGGGAATATTACTGCAAAATATCTTGGTGAACTGCTGCCCGCATTACGTAATGCTCCTCATGTAACGGCCGTGTTTGAACAAGATTTGAACAAGGTTAAAAACGGTGAACTGCTCATCGAAAAAAACGAATTTCATACTCTTAAACAAAGAAGACCGTATAATTAAACTTTCTGTCCACCGTTTAATCGTGTAGAATATTTTCCAACACCTGTGTAAAGCCATCAATATCTGCTTCGGTAGTGTCCCACGAACACATCAGCCGTACTTCCGAAGTACTTTCATCCCAGATATGGAAAAAATAATACTGCTGTAACCGGGAAATAATTTCCGGTGGAAGGATGACAAACACACCATTGGCATCCACATTGCGGGTAACTTTTAACCGGGGAAACTGCTGCAGACTCTTTTCCAACAATCCGGCCATTCGGTTCGCTGTCCCGGCATTTTTCTTCCACAAATCATCTGTGAGGTAGCGGTCAAATTGTGCCGAGATAAAACGCATCTTCGAGTGCAGTTGCATCCCCTGTTTGCGTGTATATTCAAAATCTTTTGCCAGCGTTTTATCAAAAAACAGGACAGTTTCTCCAAACATCAGACCGTTTTTGGTTCCCCCGAAGGAAAGCACATCTACACCGGCATCGGTAGTCAGGGCACGAAAAGTAACACCGAGGGCGGTCGCCGCATTACTGAGGCGAGCGCCATCCATGTGCAACAACATACTGTGGCTGTGGGCAAAATCTGCCAGCGTCTTTACCTCTCCGGGCGTGTAAACAGTTCCTTTTTCCGTGACCTGCGAAATGGAAATAATCCGCGGCTGACTGTGATGCTGAAAACCAATACTACTCAGAAAAGGCTTTACTTCGCCGGGCCTGATTTTGCCATCCTTCGTCTCTATTTCTAAAATTTTTGATCCGCCAAATTTTTCCGGTGCTCCACATTCATCTTCGTTCAAATGGGCGCTTTTTGCCGAAACAATCGCCTGGTATGAACGCAACAAGTGGCTTGTCCCCAGTACGTTGGCTGCCGTGCCGTTGTAAACGAAAAAAACAGAAGCATCTTGTCCGAAATGAATTTTGAATTTTTCAATGGCATGGCGGGTATAAAAATCGTTTTCTTCGCCGTAGGCTTCTACATGTCCGGTATTGGCCGTTTGCAGACTTTTCATGATTTCGGGACAAACTCCCGACCAGTTATCGCTGGCAAATGATTTGTTAAGCTTTTCCATTCTGTTCATTATTTTTCAATTCCTGAATTTCAATTTCCGTTTTCATCTCCCGCGTACTCAGCAGACCACAGGCAGCATCAATATCCTGTCCGCGCGATGCCCTGATGGTGGTAATAATCCCTTTTGCGTTCAATGCCTCTTTAAAAGTCAAAAGCCGTTCCTCATTTGTGCCTTCTAACGAGGTATCCGGTATGGGGTGGAAACGGATGAGGTTGATACGACAGTTCAAACCGTTCAATATCCGTGCCAGCTCTTTCACATGCCGTGGCGTATCGTTGAAGCCGTTAAACACAATGTATTCAAACGAAACCCGCCGTTGCCGGCTGAAATCGTGTTTTTTCAGCTCTGTAAAAATATCTTTAATTGAATATTTCCGGCTAACGGGCATAAGCGTTTGCCGCTCTTTTTCAAAAGGGGTGTGCAGGCTTACTGCCAAATGACAGTTGCTGTTTTTTAGAAAATGGCGCATGGCAGGAACAACGCCGATAGTGCTGACGGTAATTTTACGCGCGCTCCATGCAAAACCCCAGTCGGCAGTTAAAATCTCAAGACTTTGCATCACTGCTTCCAGGTTATCCATCGGTTCACCCATGCCCATGTAAACCAGATTTGTAACGACTTCTTTTTCGGGAAGGCTGCGGATTTGATTTAAAATTTCCCCGGCAGTCAGGTTGGCCTGAAAACCCTGTTTGCCGGTCATGCAAAACAAGCAGCCCATTTTACAGCCCACCTGCGACGAAAGACAAAGAGTGGCGCGTTTGTTTTCGGGAATAAAAGCCGATTCGATAAAGCCGCTGGCGCCGGCTTTAAAAAGATATTTCTTTGTTCCGTCTGATGAAACCTGAACATTAACCGGTTCCTGGAGACCAAAAGAGTATTTTTCGGAAAGTATGGTTCTAATTCTTTTTGAGAGATTGCTCATCTCTTCAATTTCACAGATGCCTTTTTTGTAAAGCCAGTCGGCAATTTGTATGGCCGTAAACCGTGGCAGCCCCAAATTATTGATGATTTCCTGTAGTTGAGGAAGCGTTTTCCCGAAAAGGGGTTCTTTTGTCATCTGATTTTCCTTAGCCGGCAAAATTACAAAACTTGTGGCAAAAACGGATTGACATTGTTTGCCCGGATTTGTTCACCAAATGATATTTTGGGCTGTCCTTTGTCATGTACTTCATGTCTGATTAAAAAGCTGGTGGAGAGATGAATTCTTCAAAATTACCCGGAGTGATGAGAAGAGTTTCGCTTTCAGGATAAGTGCGGGTAAAAATCTTAGGGAATTTCGCTTTGCTGTTTTGGTTCCATTTGAATTCAAAAGCAAATAGCTTTCCATCTTTTTCTTCAACATAATCAATTTCCTGCCGGTCGTGGGTCCGCCAGAAATAACGGTTGGCATAAATCTGTTGATAATGAAGGTATTTCATCCGCTCACAGACAAGAAAATTCTCCCACAATGCGCCGGTATCATTTCTTAGCCCCACCGGTTGAAAATTTCTGATTAAAGCATTTCGTAAACCGTTGTCATAAAAATAAATTTTACGGCTTTTTTTTAATTCTGTTCGAAGGTTTCTGTTAAAAGAGCGCAACCTGAAAATAATAAATGCTCTTTCCAGTAAAATGATGTACCGTTCAACGGTTTCTTTGTCCAGCCCTGTAGTTTTTGACAGCTCAAAAAAGGAGACTTCATTTCCTAACTGAAAAGCCAGCGCCTGTACGAGCGCTTCCAACCGGCCAGGTTTTTGAATTTTTTCCCAGGTTAAAATATCCTTGTAAAGGTAACTGTCCGACAATTGTTGCAAAATAGCTTTTTCATCCCCAGGATTATTCAACACTTCGGGATAATATCCATATATCAACCTATGTTCCAAAAGTCGTCTTTCATCTGTTTTTCCATGATAATCCACCATCTCTCCGTATGAAATGGGAAATAAATAATATTCCCATTTTCGTCCTGTCAACGGTTCATTAATCTTATTGGCAAGCTCAAAGGCGGACGAACCGGTGGCAATTACCTTGACCTCTTCAATATTGTCGTGTATCAGTTTTATGCATAATCCAATGTTTTCGATGCGTTGGGCTTCATCGATAATTAACAGCTTGTGTTTGCCAATGAACGATTTTAATAGTGTTGAAGTGGGATTTTTTAACGATATTCTGGTATCCGTTTCATCACCATTCCACCATAAAGCGTTCAAATCGTTTCCGGTAGTAATCTGCTGAAGCAAAGTTGTTTTTCCGGCTTGTCTCGGCCCCAGAATAATAATGACTTTTTTATCCTTAAGTCGCCTTTGAATAAGCTTTTGAAGCTGCCTTGTAATCATGGTAATCCTGTGTTAGTGTTAGCACAAAAGTACTAAATTTTCGTATAGAACCGAAAATTCATGGTAAAATTTTCGGTTTGAATCGCATAATTTTGAATTTTACCTCTTTCAACGCAGCCTCGGCTGGTAAAACACAGACTCTTGCAAGGGTAACATTTTTAATCTTCATTTATATTTTTCTCTTCCGGCATCCGGATTTTTCAATAACTTTGCACCCGAACTTTGCACCCGCAAAAGCAGAAAAGAGCATGGACAGAAAAAAGGCCAGAATATTTCGTGAAAAAAAGACCGTTGAAGAGATGATACGGCTCTATTGCCATGAACATCACGGAACGAGAGGAGATGCGTTATGCTCCGATTGTCAGGCTTTGCGCGATTACGCCTTTTTACGGGTTAGAAAATGTATCTTTAAAGAGGATAAACCCACTTGTAAAAACTGTACCATTCACTGTTATTCGCAACAGAAAAAAGAACAAATCAAAGTAGTGATGCGCTACTCCGGACCTCGCATGATGTTTCATTTACCTGGCCTTGCTTTGATCCATTTAATCGATGGTTGGAAGGACAAAGCATTGATAGAAAAGTTTTTAGAGGCAAGAGAAAAAAAGAACCCCGAAAATTAAGAAAGTTTTATTTCTGCTTCTCGTTTGTTTACCGTATAAAAAATACCTGTTTTGCTCAAAATACTTTGAAAGATGATAAGGAATATCTTCCCGAAGGTATTAAAAGACAATCTCTCCGGCTCGGGACAAATTCTATTCCGGGTACAGCAGTCTCTTTTGCAGTTCGGCCAGACAGAAGAAAATCCTGAACCAACGGCTCTTTTAAAGCAATTGGAGAAATTAGAACAACATTTCCCTCACTTTGCGCTGTTATTTCATTTTTTGAATGAGCTGAAGGCGTTTGTTGCGAAAAATTCTTCTGTAAAAGGCAGGCTGTTGGAAGAATTTGTCCGGCAATATCGGAGCCGATGGGAAAACACACAGCAAAAAGCCTCCGAAAATCTTTTGAGAAACATCTCCTTGTCCGGAAAAAACATCTTATTGCACAGCAACAGCTCCGCTATTCACAACCTGTTTCGGATAATGGCTGACAGGAAAATGTTTTCCACAGTCTGGCAAACAGTGTCTTCGCCAGCCAACGAGGGATTAAAACAGGCTGAATTCCTGAAAAGCCTGGGGTTTGACGTTCATGTTTTCCATGAGGATGCCATTTCAAAGTTCATTAAAGACATTGATATGGCTGTTTTTGGGGCAGATTTGCTGTGGCATGATTCCTTTCTGAATAAAGTGGGAACCCTTCCATTGGCTCTGACTTTCAGATATTTTAAGAAACCTGTTTATGTGTTGGCAGAAACGAGAAAACAAATCAGTACAACTATTGTAAGCAAAGAAAGAGGACAGCAATTCTTTGAAGAGAAACCCAAATCTGCCAAAGAACTCATGCCGGTTACCTTTCCAGGACTAAGAATTCACAATTACTACTTCGATTCAGTGCCTTTATCTCTTGTGGAACAAGTGTTTACGGAAGTCGAAACTATTCCCAATCTATTTTAAAATATATCCTAAGTTTGCCGCATGGATTTTATACTTACCATAATATTAGCTTTTTTTATTTTTCTAATTGGTTTAATTCCTTTCAGGGTATTGTATGTTATTTCGGATTTCCTGCACTTTGTGTTGTACCGGATTGTCGGTTATCGCAGAAAAGTGGTGGAGGAAAATATCCGGCAAAGTTTTCCGGAGCTGTCTGTCACAGAACAAAAAAAGCTGGTCGGATTGAGCTATAAAAACCTGGCAGATATTATCACTGAAGGTATTAAAGCTTTCACCATGTCAGATAAACAAACCGTGGCGAGGTATAAATTTATTAATCCGGAATTTCTAAAGCCATATATAGAGGCCGGGAAGAGTGTGATTTTACTTCCGGCTCATTATGGAAACTGGGAATGGGGTGGTTTATCAATACCGTTACAGCTTGATAATAAGCATGTAATCGTCTTGTACAAGCCATTAAGCAATAAGTTTGCAGACCGTTTAATTAAAAAGAACCGTTCCCGTACCGGTCTTTTTATGGGGTCCATATATGAAACTGCCAGGCTGTTTAAAAATTATGTGGCACAAACGGCTGCATTTTTTCTGCTTGCCGACCAAAGTCCTGCCAACGTATCACGATCGTATTGGATAAATTTTCTGGGACTTGAAACGGCCTTTTTACATGGTCCGGAACGATATGCCCGGCTTTACAGGTTGCCGGTAATTTTTGTTGATATACAGCGTGTTAAACGGGGCTATTATGAGATCGAATTTTCTTTGCTAACCGACAATACTGCATCGCTGCCCGAAGGGGAAATTACTGTCCGCTATGCCCGAAAACTAGAAGATATTATCCGGAAGAAACCTGAAAACTGGTTGTGGTCTCACCGAAGGTGGAAACTTAAAAAGCCATAGAGCATACCCGTTCCCGGATGGCACAAGCTGTCTTACCTCACGGGTTTCGGCTCACTTGTCGGCTCAGACGAGAGACGAGATTAATCAACGTTCGATATTCAATTACAACCCGTGAACCAAAAATGA
>ENA-ORDP01000918-ORDP01000918.1-marine-sediment-metagenome-genome-assembly--contig:-NODE-918-length-17620-cov-2.932536_pt1 | contig 17620 bp, 12 predicted proteins | sample MGYA00248627_ERZ508539 | MGnify/ENA primary metagenome ERZ508539 (study PRJEB26208, sample SAMN05571518) | marine sediment metagenome | biome: deep sea; feature: Hydrothermal vent; material... | reverse complement strand
GGCGGGAGTCCAGAATTTCCGCGTGGTTCCTGGATTCCCGCCTGCGCGGGAATGACGGAAAGGGGGGTGCAATTAAGGTGATACAGACCGCTATTTGGGACGGCTTGTCCCGTGAACTTGACGCTTGGCGCGGGGCCGGGATTTCCGCCGCCTTGTGGTGGCGTGACGACGACGCCTCGGACGTCACCAGCCAATTGGAGCGCTTGCTGGATCTGAGCGGGGAGACCTCGACGCCGGCGGCTCTCGCGGTTATTCCCCTCAAGGCCCAGCCGCGCTTGGCTGATTTTTTGGCGAGCCGTTCGCATGTTTCGGTCCTGCAGCACGGATTCCGTCACATTAACCACGCCCCCAACGGCGCCAAGAAGTCCGAGTTCGGCCCCCGCCGTCTCCATGATAAGATGCTCTCGGAACTCGCCGAGGGACATCGGCTGATGGACAGGTTCGCCAATGCGTTGCCGGTTTTGGCGCCGCCGTGGAACCGTATTGACCCCAATCTGTTGGCGGCCCTGCCCGGCGCCGGTATTGCCGGGCTCAGCTGTTACGGCCCCCGCGTTTGCGCCGCGCCGGCCCCCGGGCTTAGGCAGGTCAACGCCCACGTCGATCCCATCAACTGGCGCGGCGGCCGCCGTTTCATCGGCGCCGGCGCCGTCGTGGAGCAGGTCGCCGGACATTTGTCGGCGCGTAGAACCGGTCTTGTGGACGCCTGCGAGCCCACCGGGTTTTTGACGCATCATCTTGCCCACGATGAGAACTTTTGGGAGTTCTTCGGCGATTTCTTAGCGCTAACCCATGATCATCCGGCTGTCCGCTGGATCGCGGCCGATGAGGCGTTCGGGCAATGAAGGATTTGCTGCAAGTCAAGGATTTGGCCGTTGAATTCCAGACTCTGGCGGGCGTCGAGCGCGTCGTCGATGGCGTCTCCCTCCAGGTGCGCCCGGGGTCGACGGTGGCGCTGGTGGGCGAGTCCGGCTCAGGCAAGTCGGTGACGGCGCAGGCGATCATGGGAATTCTTCCGCGCACGGCGCGCATCGCCGGCGGCGAAATATTGATTCGCGACCCCGAAAGGGAAGGCGGAATCATAGATTTGGCCAAACTAAACCCGGACAGCCAGGGATTCCGCTCCATTCGCGGCGACCATGTCTCCATCATTTTTCAGGAGCCCATGACGTCGCTGTCGCCCCTTCACACTATCGGCGATCAGATTAGCGAGGCGCTTCTGCTGCACCGGGATAAAAGCGCGCCGGAAGGGCGCGAAACCACCATCGAGATGTTGCGCATGGTCGGATTTCCAAACTTCCAAGAGGCCTTTGACGCCTATCCCTTCGAGTTGTCGGGCGGACTGAGCCAGCGCGCCATGATCGCCATGGCTTTGGTCTGCCGTCCGGCGCTTCTGATCGCCGACGAGCCGAGCACGGCGCTTGACGTCACCATCCAGGCGCAAATCCTTAAATTGATCCAAGATTTGCAGGCCGAACTGGGGATGGCGGTGCTGATCATTACCCATGATCTCGGCGTCGTCGCCAACATCGCCGAGGAAGTGGTCGTCATCTACAGCGGCAAGGTCATGGAAAGCGGGACCTTGGAGGATATTTTCTCCAGTCCGTCCCATCCGTACCTCAAGGCGCTGCTGGGCGCCGCGCCTCATTTCGGCATGAAGCCCGGCGAGCGGCTGCGTCCCCTGCGCGAGGTGGATTACAAGGCCGGACATCTGCTGGCGCTTAGCGACGACGAAAAGAAAGAAAAAGACGATCCCGGCGCGCCGCCTCTGCTGGAAGTGAAAAACGTCTCCAAGTCTTTCGGCGCCCGCAAGAAAGGCGGTTTTCTGGGCGCCTCGGCCACTGAAACCCGCAAGATCGTCAACGATGTGAGTTTCCAGGTCAGGCGCGGAGAATGCTTAGGATTGGTGGGGGAAAGCGGCTGCGGCAAGACCACCTTGTCCAAAATCATCATGAGGGCGCTCAACGCCGATAGCGGCCAGGTTCTGTTCAACGACGGAAAAACGAAAGCCAACCTGCTGGACCTGAACGATGCGGAAATGGCGCCGCTCAGGCGCAAGTTCCAATATGTTTTCCAGGACCCTTTCGGCTCATTGAACCCGCGGATGACGGTTTTCGACATTCTCAGCGAGCCGTTGATCATCCATAACATCGGCGATCAGGCTCACAGGAAAAAGTTGGTGTGCGAGCTGATGGCGCTGGTGGGGCTGGACCCGCGCTTCCTCAACCGCTACCCCCATAGCTTTTCCGGCGGCCAACGCCAGCGCATCGGCATCGCCCGCGCCCTTGCTCTTCGGCCGAAGTTGTTGATCTGCGACGAGCCGGTCTCGGCTCTCGACGTCTCCATCCAGGCGCAGATTCTCAACCTTTTGAAGGACCTTCAGAGCGACTTGGGCCTCACCTATTTGTTCATTTCCCATAATCTGGCGGTGGTCGACTACATTGCCGATCGCATCGCCGTGATGTGCGCCGGACAAATCGTCGAGATCGCGCCGCGCGAACTTTTGTTCCGCAACCCGGCCCATCCCTATACCCGGGCGCTGGTGTCGGCGGCGCCTTGTCCGGACCCGGATCATCGCCTTGATTTCTCGGCGCTGATGGAGGGCAAGGCGTCCGATCCCGCCGCTTGGCCGCCGCCCTTCAACGCCAACGGCGCCGCCGGGCCGGGCTTCGTCGATCTTGGCGGCGGACACATGGTGCGCGCTTATTCCGTTCCAAAAACACGGGCCGTTCCAAAAAATATGGGCGCTAAAAGATGAGCGGACGCGCAATTATATTTGGCGTTCTTGGGCTGTTTTTTTTGTTGGCTCCGGCGCAAGCGGGCGGCTACATCGAGCCGCCCTATCTGGAGCAAGCCGTCGCGGCTGGCCAATTGCCGCCGCTGGAAGAGCGCTTGCCCGAAACGCCGATGGTCGTCGACATGACCCGGCCCGGGCTGGAGCCCGGCCGCTATGGCGGCGTGCTGAGGATGCTCATGAGCCGCGCCAAGGACATCAAAATGATGGTGGTCTACGGCTACGCCCGGCTGGTCGGCTATGACAAAAGCTACAAGCTGCTTCCCGACATCCTGGAAAAGGTCGACGTCAAGGAGCAAAGGATATTCACCCTGCATTTGCGCAAGCGGCACAAGTGGTCCGACGGCGCCCCCTTCACCAGCGAGGACTTCCGTTACTATTGGGAGGACATCGCCTTGAACGGGGAAATGTCGCCGACGGGTCCTCCGGGGGTAATGCGGATAGACGGCGAGGCGCCGCTTTTTGAGGTTATCGACGAAACAACGGTGCGGTTCACTTGGAAAAAATCGAATCCCTTCTTCCTGCCGTCGCTGGCCGCCGCGCGCCCCAACTACATCTACATGCCCAGCCATTATTTGAAGCAATTCCACAAACGCTACGCCGACGCGGACAAGCTGGAGAAAATGATCAAGGATCTGGGGCAACGCAACTGGGTGTCCCTGCATTTCCAAAAGGGCCGCCAGTACAAGAACAACAACCCGGACCTGCCGTCCCTTCAGCCTTGGGTTCTCGCCACCAAGCCGCCCGCCGACCGCTTCGTCTTCAAGCGCAATCCCTATTACCATCGCCTCGACAACAATGGGCGGCAGCTTCCCTATATCGATGAGGCGGCCATAATCATCGCCAATAAAAAGCTGATTGCGGCCAAGGCGGGCTCGGGCGAAGTTGATTTGCAGGCGCGCAGCCTTCAATTCAGCAACTACGCCTTCCTCAAGCAGGGCGAAAAACGCAACGGCTTCAAGGTGCGCCTATGGGAAACGGCGAAGGGGGCGCACATGGCGCTCTATCCCAACCTCAACGCCACCGACCCTGTGTGGCGCAAGTTGCTGCGCAACGTTGATTTCCGCCGCGCCCTGTCCCTGGCCATTAACCGCCATGAAATCAACCAGGTGATTTATTTCGGTCTGGCCCGGGAAGGCGCCAACACCATGCTGCCCAAGAGCCCGCTCTATAAGTCCGCCCATCAAACCAAATGGGCGCACTTTGATCTGGCCGAGGCTAATCGGCTGCTGGATGGATTGGGGCTCGTCAAGCGCGACGGCAGGGGGCTGCGCCTGCTTCCCGACGGCCGCTCCATGGAGATCATCGTCGAAACCGCCGGCGAGGACACGGAACAGTCCGACGTGCTGGAGTTGATCCACGACGGCTGGCTGAAAGCCGGCGTCAAGCTCTATACAAAGCCGCTGCAACGCGAGGTGTTCCGTAACCGCATTTTCGCCGGCTCCACATTGATTTCGGTTTGGGTCGGCCTTGAGAACGGCGTCGCCTCTTTCGACTCCAGTCCCCATGAGCTGGCGCCCACCAGCCAACAGCAACTACAGTGGCCGAAGTGGGGCCTTTATTTCGAAAGCAACGGCAAGAGGGGGGAGGCGCCGGATATGGAGGCGGCGAAGGAATTGGCCGGTCTCAACAAGACATGGCGCAACGCAACCGGGCGCAAGGAAAAAGAGGAGGTTTGGCGGAAAATGCTGGCCATCCACGCCGACCAGGTTTTCTCCATCGGCCTGATCTCGGGCGTGTTGCAGCCGGTGGTGGTTTCCAACCGCCTGCATAACGTTCCCGAGAATGGAATTTACAACTGGGAGCCGGGCGCCCATTTTGGCGTTCACCGGCCCGACGCCTTTTGGTTCAGCGAGAAGTAAAGAGAAGTAAAAAGTCATGCTTGGTTATCTCGGCCGACGTTTTTCGATGATGCTTCTGACGCTGTTGGCGGTGAGCGTGCTGGTGTTCGTCATTATCCAGCTTCCTCCCGGCGATTACCTGACCAGCTATATCGCCGAGTTGGAAAGCCAGGGCGAGATGGTGAACAAGGAAAAAATCGAATTCCTGCGCAGTCAGTACGGCCTGGACAAGTCCATGCCCGAGCAATACCTCATCTGGGTCACCGGCTTAATGCAGGGGGACCTTGGTTATTCCTTCGAATACAGCCTGCCGGTTTCCGAGGTCGTCGGCGACCGTTTGTGGCTGTCCATGGTGCTGAATTTCACCACCATCGTGTTCATCTATTTGGTGGCCTTCCCGATCGGCGTCTACTCGGCCACCCACCAGTACAGTTGGGGCGATCATACGCTGACCTTGATCGGCTTCCTAGGACTGGCGACGCCCAACTTCCTGTTGGCGTTGATCCTGCTTTACCTGGCCAACGTTTATTTCGACACCTCCATCGGCGGACTGATGGCCGAGCAATACATGAACCAGCCATGGAGCGTCGACAAGGTTCTGTCGGTGCTGGAGCACTTGTGGATTCCGGTGGTGGTGATCGGCACCTCGGGCACCGCCGGCATGATCCGCCGCTTGCGCGCCAACCTGTTGGACGAATTGCAAAAACAGTATGTGGTCACCGGCCGCTCCAAGGGCCTGCCCGAGGGCAAGCTGTTGATGAAATACCCGTTGCGCATGGCGCTCAACCCCTTTATCGCCGATATCGGCAACATGCTGCCTCAAGTGGTGTCGGGCTCGGTGATCGTGTCGACGGTGATGTCGCTGCCGACGACCGGCCCCATGCTGTTGAACTCCTTGCAAAGCCAGGACATGTACCTGGCCGGCTCGTTCCTCATGTTCCTCGCTTTGTTGACGGTGGTCGGCATGTTCCTGTCCGACGTCCTGCTGACCGTGCTTGACCCCCGCATTCGCCTTGAGGGAGAGATCGCCAGATGAACGAGCCGCAGGCGTCCATGGCCCATTACGTCTCTAACGCGCCTTTCGACCCCTTCAAGGCGGAGAAGCTGACGCCCGAGCAGGAACGCTACTACATGGCGTCCCAGATTCGCATGATGTGGTGGCGCTTCAGGCGTCATAAGCTGGCGGTGGCGGCGGCGGCGGTTATTCTGTTGAGCTATTTCTCTATTCTCTTCACCGAGATTCTGGCGCCCTACGAGCTGCACAGCCGCAATACGGATTACATCTACGCGCCGCCCCAGAAAATTCACATGTTCCATGAGGGGAGTTTCGCCGGGCCGTTCGTTTATGGGCTCGACTACAAGCTCAACATGGACACCCTCAAGCGCGAGTACTCGGAGAACCTTGACAAGGTCCAGCCCATCCGCTTCCTGTGTTCGGGCGATAAATACAGGTTCTGGGGCCTGTTCGAAGCTGATTTTCACTTGGTCTGTCCGGCCGAGGGCGGCCAAATGTTTCTGCTCGGAACCGACCGTCTGGGCCGCGACATGGCGTCGCGCCTGCTCTACGGCGGCCGCATTTCGCTGACCGTGGGATTGCTGGGGATCATCATCAGTTTCGTTTTGGGCATCGTTATCGGCGGCTTGGCGGGCTATTTCGGCGGCTGGGTGGATAATGTGATCCAGCGCCTCATCGAAATCCTGCGCTCCTTGCCCGAGTTGCCCTTGTGGATGGCGTTGTCGGCGTCCTTGCCGGTCAGTTGGTCGCCGATCCTGGTCTATCTGGGCATCACCATCATCCTCGGGCTTCTCGACTGGCCGGGGCTGGCCCGCGCCGTGCGCTCCAAGCTGTTGGCCTTGCGCGAGGAGGACTACTGCGCGGCGGCCAAGTTGATGGGGGCCAAGCCGGGGCGCATTATCGGCCGCCACCTGCTGCCCAATTTCATGAGTCACCTGATCGCCTCGGCCACATTGTCCATTCCGTCGATGATCCTGGGCGAAACGGCGCTGAGTTTTCTCGGGCTTGGCTTAAGGCCGCCGATAACCAGTTGGGGGGTTCTGTTGGCCGAGGCGCAGAATATCGAGGCGGTGGCGCTCTATCCGTGGCTGATGCTGCCCATGCTTCCGGTGGTGATCACGGTGTTGGGCTTCAACTTCCTCGGAGACGGATTGCGCGACGCCGCCGATCCTTACGATTAAGGAACTGTTATGTATCGTATCGTTGGACCCATTCTCAGGAGCTTGGACCCGGAGCTTGCCCATGGGCTGACTCTTTCGGCGTTGAAAACAGGTCTGGCCCCTTGCCCCGCCGCCTTCGAGGACCCGGCCCTTCACACACGCGCGTTGGGGCTGGAGTTCGCCAATCCCATCGGCCTCGCCGCCGGGTTCGACAAGAACGCCGAAGTTACGGACGCCGTCCGGAAGCTTGGCTTTGGCTTCACCGAGATCGGCAGCGTCACGCCGCGCCCCCAGAAAGGGAACCCGCGGCCCCGCCTTTTCCGCCTTACTAGCGACGGCGCCGTGATCAACCGCATGGGCTTCAACAACGACGGCCTTGAAGTGGTGGCGGCGCGGCTGGCGAGGCGCCGGGGAGATGGCGTTGCCGGGGGCGTCATAGGCGTCAATCTCGGCAAGAACAAGCACAGCGGCGACGCGGCGGCCGATTATGTGGCCGGCGCGCGCGTCATGGCCGATCTTGCGGACTATCTGGTCGTCAACGTTTCCTCTCCCAACACGCCGGGCTTGCGCGCCCTTCAGAGCCGGGATCAACTCAAGTCCCTGCTCGAGGCGGTGATGGCGGCCCTGTCCAAGACGGAGTCAAAGCCGCCGCTTTTGCTCAAGATCGCGCCTGATTTGACCGATGAGGACAAAAGCGGCATTGCCGAGGCCGTCTTGGAAACCGGCGTTGCCGGCTTGATCGCCACCAACACCACCATCGCGCGGCCTTCGACGCTCTCGGACCGGCGGAGCCAGGAAGCCGGCGGTCTTAGCGGCCGCCCCTTGTTCGATTCGTCGACGCGCGTTCTCGCCGACATGCATCGTCTGACCGGCGGCAAGATTCCGCTGATCGGCGCCGGCGGCGTTGACGGGGCCGAGGCGGCGTACGCTAAGATTCGCGCCGGCGCCTCCCTGGTGCAGCTCTATACGGCTTTGATTTACCACGGTCCCGGCCTGGTCAACGACATCAAGCGCGGCTTGGTTAAGCTGCTTCAGGACGACGGCTTTTCCTGCATCGCCGAGGCGGTGGGCGCCGACCATAATTAGGCCGCAAAACAAAGGGGCCTGACCCCTTTGTTTTGCGGCGCCCATAATTAGGGCACGAACTGCTCGGCGAGAATTCGCTCCTCCAGGTTATGTTCGGGATCGAACAGCAGGGTCAGCTCATGGGCGTCGTCCTTGAGGACGGTAACCTTGGAGACGTCGCGAATTTCCGTAGAGTCGGCGACGGCGCTGATTGAACGGACGCTGGGATCGAGCGCCTCGAATTCGACGGTGGCGCTGGACGGCAGCAAGGCGCCGCGCCAATGCCTGGGCCTGAAGGCGGCGATGGGCGTTAGCGCCAGCACGTCGGCGCCGATGGGGATGATGGGGCCGTAGACGGCGTTGTTGTAGGCGGTGGAGCCGGCCGGGGTCGACACCAGAACGCCGTCGCAGATCAATTCGTCCATCCTGACAACGCCGTCGATGCTGATTTTAATTTTCGCCGCCTTCCTGGTTTCGCGCAGCAGCGACACCTCGTTAATGGCCAGGGCTTGGCTCTGATTGCCTTGCTGGTCCTGGGCGATCATTTTCAGGGGGTTGAGAACGATGGGTTCGGCGGCGGCGAGGCGCTCGGGCAAGCCGATCTCATTATAGGCGTTCATTAGGAATCCCACGGAGCCCCGGTTCATGCCGTAGATGGGAGTCTTGATATCCATATAAAAGTGCAGGGTTTGCAGCATGAATCCATCGCCGCCCAGCGCGACGATAATGTCGGCTTCTTCCGGCGCGACGTGATCGTAACGCGCCTTGAGGTTTTTGCAGGCCTTCATGGCCTGATCCAAATCGCCGCTGACGAAGGCGATGGTCTTGTCGCTCATGGTTCCCTTAGGCTCCTTTGGGCTTCAATTGGCTCCCGGGCGTAAATTTATCTTACCATATCCTTACTTCAGTGCTTGCGAAAGCGCCTAGACTTTTACATACTGTACGGTATGCCACGTTCACGCAATCCGAAACAGACTCGCCAGATCGTTCTCGAAGCGGCGTACGCGAAGATTCTCCGCCATGGCTTCCAGGCCGCCGGTCTTAACGACATCCTGAAGGAGACCGGAGTCACCAAGGGCGCATTGTATCATCACTTCTCCAGCAAACTGGAGCTGGGCTATGCGGTGGTGGATGAACGCCTCAAGGCGCATATCGAGGCGTGGTGGATTAAACCCATGGAGGAAGACAGCGATCCCATCGAGACCCTGGCCCGCGTCATTCAGCATCATATGAGCTCCAACGAGAAGACGATGATCTCCCTTGGCTGTCCGCTCAACAATCTCGCTCTTGAGATGTCGGATATCGACAACGGTTTTCGTCAGCGCCTGGAAGCCATTTACCGCTTGTGGCGCAAGGCTTTGGCCAAGGCGCTGGGGCGCGGGCAGGTGCAGGGCTTCGTCAATGGCGACGTTGAGGTGGAGGAGGCGGCGGCTTTCATCGTCGCCGCCCTGCAGGGCGCTCTTTCACAAGCCAAGGCGGCCCAAAGCCTGGACGCCTTCAACGAGTGCATGGGCGGCTTGTCCAACTATTTGACGTCGCTACGCTCCTAGCTCCAGCATGGCGCGGCGGGCTTCCGCGTGATTGGGCGCAAGGCCGGCGGCCCGTTTGTAGCAGATGGCGGCGGTGGCTTGATCGCCGCGTTTCATCAAGACGTTTCCGAGAATGTAGTAGGCCTGGGCCATATCCGAATTCGGTCCCTGAGGGATATTCGCAGGCGTCTGCGCCGCGCCGAACGCCATGATGCAATTATAGACCAAGCGGAGCACCCCAAGACCGTTCCACTTGATGACGCCCAGGCTGCGCATTTCAGGAAATATTTTTCTGTAAAGCCCCAACGCCTTGACGGTCTGCTCCTTGCGCCGCCGGGAGGCGTCCTGTTTGGTCAGGGGAACCGTTTCCTTGATGCGCGTTAAGCGCGCCAGCAACTTCCCGGCGTTCCGGGGGCGCCTGCCTTTCTCGGGCGCCATGGCCGCCATCACCAGTTGGCTGAGGGGGAGGGGGATTTCCGGCTTAATTTCATGGGGCGTCTGGAAGGCGCCCATGGGAATTTTGCCTGTCAGCATGCGGTAGGCCAGCACCCCGACGGAAAAAACGTCGGCCCGGCTGTCCACGGTTTTGGCGCTTTTCAGTTGTTCGGGGCTGAGGTAGTCGTAGGTTCCGATCCACACCCCGGACCGCGAGTGCTTCCATTTGGGCGTTTTGACCATGCCGAAATCGCACAGCTTCATGTGTTCGCCTCCCGGGCGCTCCAGTAGAATGTTGCCGGGCTTGACGTCCCGGTGGACAACGCGGCGCTGGTGGAGCGCATCGAGGGCCTCAAGGAGTTGACAGAGGATGGAAACGGCGCGGCCGGGCTCAACGGACCTGGGGTGGAGGCGTTTGGGAAGTTTTTTTATGGCCTCGGGATCAATTGTGTCTTCTCCTATTTCATGAACCAGGTTGGCGCTCATGTAGGGCATGACGAAGTAAGGGGTTCCGTCTTCAAGGGACGAAATTTCGTTTACGGCGATGATATGGGGGTGGTCGAAAGCCGCCTGAACCTTGGCCCCCCTCAGGAACCGGCCGCGCCATTCCTCGGCGCCGTACCTTTTCTCCGGATCGCATTCCTCTGGCGATATGTCGAAGACCTTAACCGCCACATCCTCGCCGAGGTCCGGATCATGGCATTTATAGATCTTGGAAAAGGGCGTGACGGCCTTGACCTTGAGGACGTTGTATTTGCCGATGCGCTTCATCATCTATTCAGCAAACTATTGAGCTTTCTTCTGGCGAAGGGATTCAAGGTTTCTTTTCGCCTCCCTGTGCTCCTGATTTGCGGCCCTGCGATACCAATTAACCGCTAGTTCGGCGTTTTTCTCGACGCCGCGTCCGAATTCGTACATGACGCCGAGGTTGTTCTGGGCGTCGGCGTCTCCTTTTTCCGCCGCGGCGCGGTAGCGCATCATGATCTCGACGTTGGCCTCCAGTTCATTTTCGTCCGTGGGCTGAAGCTTCGCCATGATTTTAAGGGATTTTTTCGCCTCCTCATCGCCCTGTTCGATGGCCAGACGATACCACCTCACCGCCTTGGCGAAGTCCTTAGGCAAGCCCTTGCCGGCGTTGTACAAGTCGCCGAGATTCCTCTGGGCCTTGGCGATCCCTTGCAAAGCGGCCATACGGAACCAAATGGCTGCTTCTTCGTCGTCCTGCCCGACCCCGAGGCCGAGTAGATACATGGTGGCCAGATTGGCCTGAGCCTTGGCGTATCCCTGCTCGGCCGCCTTCAGGTACCATTTCACCGCTTCGTCGTAGTCTCGCTCAAGGCCCTTGCCGAAATGGTGCATAATGCCGAGACCTTTTTGAGCGCGGGCCGAACCTTGCGCGGCGCCCTTGCGGTACCATTTCACCGCTTCCTTGTCGTTTTGGGGAATGCCCAGTCCCATTTCGTACATGTATCCCAGGTTGCCCTGGGCCTTGGCGTCCCCTTGCCGGGCGGCCTTCAGGTACCACCTTACCGCCTCGGCGTCGTCTTGCGGGACGCCTTGGCCGAATTGGTACAAGATGCCCAACTCTTTTTGGGAGTTGGCGAAACCCTGCATGGCGCTTCGGCGGTACCATTTCGCCGCGTTCTTGTAGCTCTTGGGCAGACCTTTTCCGACTCTGTACAAGTAGGCCAGTTGGCCCTGGCCAACGGCGTTGCCCATTTCCGCCGCTTTGCGGTACCACTTCGCCGCTTCGGCGTCGTCCTGGGGAACGCCTCGGCCAAAGTGATATTTGAAACCCCGGTTTAGATAACCCCTGGCTTTCCTTTTTTCTTTTTTGCTGAGGTCGCTTTCCTTGGGGATTTCAATGCCGCTGGCTGAGTCGCCCGAGCTTAGTCTGGCGAGGATTCGCCATTCGGCCAGGGCGATTTGTTTCGGGGTCATTCTTTTCTTGAGGGCTTCGCGCTGGGCGTTGGCCGGATCGTAGCCCTGATTGACGGCCAAGCTGAACCATTTGTAGGCCTGCGTGTAATCCTTGGGCACGCCCCAGCCGTATTTGTAAGCCCTGGCGAGGTTGCTTTGGGCGATGGCGTTTCCCTTCCTGGCGGCGGCTTGAAACCGTTTAATGGCTTCCTTGTAATCTTTTTTAACGCCGCGGCCTTTCAGGTACATGAGGCCAATGGTGTTTAAGGCGTCGGCGTTTCCTTGATCGGCGGAGACGCTGAGCCATTTCAGCGCCTGTGAATAGTCCTTCGGCGTTCCCGACCCCTCAAGGTGCATGTTTCCGAGATAAGCCTGGGCGGTGGCGTCGCCGAGTTCGGCGGCCTTGCGGAAATATTCCAAGGCCTTGACGAAGTCCCGCGGCACGCCGGCGCCGGCTTGGTTCATGATGGCGAGGCCGAACAATCCTCCGGCGTCGTTTTTATCGGCCAGCTTTTTAAAGGTCCGCAAGGCGGTTTTGTACTGACCTTGCAGAAAAGCCATGATGCCCGCCTGGGCTTCCTTGCTGAATGACGGGGCCAGGCCGCCGTTCATCCTTCTGGTGGCGTAGGACAATCCGTCAAGGGCGCGCAAAGCGATTTTACTGCCCTTGGCGGCGGACTTCTCAAGCAGCTTCACCGCTCTCGGGTTTCCCTGGGCGGCGGCTTTTTTCAACAAGTCCAGCATTTCGGCGTTAAAGGGGCCGTACTTGGAGCGGAGAATCAGGGCCAGCTCCACTTGCGCCGCCTGAAGGCCTTGCTCGGCCGCGTGGGTAAACCATTTTTTGGCGGTTTCGGTGCTTTGGATAACCCCGAAGCCTTGTTGGTGCATATATCCGACCTTGTATTGCGCATCGGCTTTTTCTTGGACGGCGGCGCGCTTGTACCATTGCCACGCCATCGAGTAGTTGGCGTTGACGCCCCGGCCCGTCAGGTAAAGATCGCCAAGAAGAATTTGGGCTTCGCCGTGGCCTTTTTCGGCGAGTTCGCGCAGCGAATCCACGGCGTCCGCGTACTTTTCGGTCTGTAGGGTTTTGTGAATTTCTTCGAGAGTCTTGAAATCGCTTAAGGTCAGCGTTGTTTTCTTGGGCTTGCCGGCTTCTGGCGCTGGCGCAACGCCTTCCTGGGCGATGGCGGCGAAGGGCTGTCCCGCAAGTATGGCCAGAACGGCCAAGGGAAAGATTCGTTTCTTGATTCGATTTTTACAGATTAGCATTACCCTATAATGCCATTAAATGTCCTGAATTATAAGAAAATATGCTAAAATACATTTGGTTGACGGTAAATAATTAAACAGCGAATCGGGGGGCTCAAAGGCGATAAAGTGCAATTCTTTTGACGAGAACGAGAGGGACGGCGCAAAAAAATAGTTTTACGCGCTAATATTTTGGAAGGTTTTTCTTGCTAGTTTTGGTCCAGGCTAAGGGCATTCTCTGAATATTGAGGATGCAAAACGTTTTATTGAGTGTGAAATTTACATGGCGCCACTGTCTCGCAAGGTTGTATTTTCTCCGCTGGCCTTTCATCATTGGCTCGGTACGCGTGCGCCTAAGAAAAATTCGGACGAATGAATTATAGCAAGCCGTCAATTTTTGCGAACGCCGCGAAAGCGTTCCTTGTGGGGCTGGTCTTGACCGGGTGCGTCGAGACCGAAATGGTCGCCGAATACACTGGCCTCAAAGCGATCAATGAAGAACTTCCGGAAGATTTGAGGTACGGCCCGGTAACCAGGAATCTTGGCAAAATCATCGACGGCTCCCGGTGGAATAACTACCTCATGGGCAAAAGAGATAAACTTTATCTCCATGACGAAATTAATAAGCCGTCCAATCCTGATATTGTCTGTTACGACAAAGACCGTTCTTCCCTAACCCGGCTTCACAATGATCCCCTGGTGGTGAAACTGACGCATAAAGCCGAGCGCGGAGACGTCAACGCTCAACTCATTCTCGGCGCCATGTACAATAAAAAGAAGGGCGTGAAAAGCCGTTACATTGCTTGGTCCTGGTACCAGTGCGCCGCCGATTCCGGAGAGGCCAAGGCTCAACACATGGTCGGCTCCATGTACGCCGAGTTCAACGGCCAGGAGGCCAAGATTAATGAAGCCGTCAAGTGGCACACCCTTGCCGCCGAACAGGATTACGTGGAGTCCCAGTTGGCCTTGGGCCTCTTGTACGCGGATATTCGCCCCGACAGGGCGGCGTCTTTGGAATGGCTGAACAAGGCCGCCGAAAACGGAAGCGAAAAGGCGAAAAGCCTCCTGGAAATGAATGGAGGCCCAAGAGTGAGCGAAAGCGAAATCGGGAAGGCCCAAACGGCGGCGCCGGAGCCGGAGCCCCAAGAGACGCCACAGAAGGAGCTATGGGAGGAGCCATGGGACAAGAAAGAGCCGGCTAAGGAAAAAGCCGGCGGCGAGCGGACCCAGGAGCTTGAGCAAAAGGAGCTGGAGCAAATAAAACAGGAAAGAAAGGCGGCGGTGGAGGAAATGGCCCGGAAGGTCGCCGAGGGCGAACGGGCCATAAAGAAGGCGGCCCAGGCGCGGGCCCAGGAGCGGGCCAAGGCCCAGGCGACGGCGATCAAGGCGCGCAACAAGGCGCTGGCCGAGGAGAAGGCGGAGAAGGAGAGGGCGAGCGCGGTCCAGGAAAACCAGGCGAGTGAAAGCGCCAGCCCGGAAGACGGCCAAGGAGCCAGCCCCGTAAAGGACCAGGAAACGAATAAAAGCAAAGACGCCCAGGCTTTGTTCCAAACAGCCTATGCCTATGACGCCGGCAAGGGGGTCGTGAAAAACATTGAAAAGGCGATCGAGCATTACAAGCTGTCGGCGGATAAGGGGAATGCGGCGGCGCAATATAATCTTGGCCTGATTTACCGCATGGGCCGGAGCAATGGGGGCAAGGGGGGCGGGAAAGACCCCACTAAAGCCGCGCAGCTCTTCAATTTGGCGGCGGAGCAAGGCCATCTGGGCGCGCAAAGCGCTCTTGGCGAGATGTTCTACGCCGGTGAGGGCGTCGCCAAGGATTTCGCCCAAAGCGCTTATTGGCGTAAGGCCGCCGCCGAACGGGGAGAACCCATGTCCCAAGAGGCGCTTTCCGCCATGTACAGGGACGGCCAAGGCGTCGAACAAAATAACGTCCAGGCGAACAAGTGGTTGGAGATCGCCGTCTCCAATGAGGGGTCCGGCTCTTTGCGGAAATCGTGGTTGAAAAGACAGGAGCTCCTGACCAAGCGCATGACTCCTGAAGAAATCGCCGAGTCAAAGCGTCTTGCCGGGGAATGGGTGATGAAGGAAGCGCCCAAGGAGCCGGCGCCGGCGCCGAAACCCCCAGAGACTCCCGGGGAGACGCACCCAGAGACTCCCGGGGAGACGCCCCCAGAGACTCCCGGGGAGAAGTCCGGGCAAAAATCCGGGGAGCAAAAGCCCGCGGAGAAGGACAGCCAACAAGCGGCCGCCGTGGCGGGGGGATATCCCGGCGAGGTTCTCGACGCCATGATCGAGACCTACGTAAAGGCCGTCAATGCAAGGGACTTCGGCAAATTAAGGATGTTCTCGGCGGGGCCGGAGCAATTGAACTGCGGGAACGCAGACAACAAAGAGGACTACAATGCCTACCTGTCGACGAAATTATCCAGGGAAATCACGCCCGGCTATAAGACCGCCGTCAAATCCCTGGCTCCGGATGCGCCGATCCCTGAGTCAAGCTTGACGGAATACCCCATTCGGCCCACCCACTACATGACCATCGAGTTGAAAAAGGCTGCGCCCGAGCCCGGCTCCAAGGTGATCAAGCTGGGCGCGACAATCGTTCAGTACCTCCTGGAAAGCGGCGGCAGTTGGGCGTTCGTGTTCGGCTGCCCGACCGAGGAAGGGCTCAACAAGTTGGGCGCGGCGAAAACCGGCGGCCACCCCAATAATTAGAGGCGGCAAGCATGTCTGAGGAAGAAGACGTTTCCGGAGAACCGCCGGCAGGGGGGCGAGGGAGAGAACATCTACGGTCCGGATCCCTTGGCGGCTTCTTCATGAACGAAAACGATAAAGCCCCATGAATTGATCATGGTCAGATTTTAAGATTTTTTAAAATGACCAAGGGTCCCTTAAATTAAGGCTCAACGGACGATCATTACGGAATTAAAGGCTTCCTCCATGACCTTAAAGGCGACGCTGCCCATGAAGAACCGCTTGAGTCCCGTTTTGCCGGTGTCCGAAAGGACAATCAGCGAGTAGTTGGCGCCGACTTCGACGATCTCCTTGATCGGGTCGCCCACCTTTACCATCGACTCCTCGACCGTAATGCCCATTGATTCCAAGGCCACCTTCGCATGTTCGACGTATTCGAGGGCGTCCGCCTCGCCCTCGGCGTCCAGGGCGACGGAAAGCAAGGAGACCGGACATTCACAACGGCTGGCGAGAATGGCGTCCCAGCGCGCCATCTTGAACGACCTTTCCGATCCGTCAACGCAAACCAGATGACCGTGTCCGATATCCAGCTCACGGGCCACCAGCACCGAGCAGGGAGCGTGCACGGCCACTTTCTCGGCGACCGCTGGATCCCAGAATGATTTTACGACCCCTCGCCACCGGGCCATGGCGCCAAGGATGATCAAGTCGTATTGACCCAGTTCCCACTGTTCAAGAATGCCGCTGGCGATGTCGGAGGAAACCTTGAGCTTGAGGACGATTTTTTTACCGTCCTTGTTGGTGTATTCGATTTTGTTGTCGCCCATCGGGTCGCCCTTGACATCGGTATGGGTGCTTTTTTCCTCCCAGTCATCGGCCATGTCGCCGAGTTCCATCAGCAAATCCCTGCCTTTCTGAAGAAAGTTGATGCCGGGAAGCTCAAGGCCCCATTCCATCATGTTCTGCCGGGCCACCCTGAGCTCGAGGCCGCCCGTGCTCATTCCCTTGTCGGCGGCGCGGACATAGACGAGCACGATATCGGCGTCGATGCCGCGTCCGAGCTTGGCGGCGTAGCGCAGGCACTGGTAGGATTCATCGGAACCGTCGAGGCAGACGAGAATGCGAAACCGTTTTTTCTTTAGCGGATCATCCATCGTCGCTCCCTTTTATTGCCCAGCGTCCCGCCCGCGCTCACGTTAACCCCCCAACAGCGGCCAGTAAAAGGCGGCGGCCGCCAACATCACTATGATCGATATGATGACCATTTTCCAGCCCACGGCGAGAAAGTCCTTGGTTTTTAGGTAACCCGAGGCGAAAACGATGGTGCTGGCCGGGGTCCCGATAACCGTAAGATAGGCGAAAGCGGAGGAAATAGAGGTAATGAAACCGAGGATGATGGGGCTTTCCTCGGCGACCACGGCGAGCTTGAGGACGATGGGGCCGAGCACCGCCACGGCGGCGCCGTTGGACATGGTGTTGGTGACCATCGTCGTCAGCGCCGACACCGCCGCCCACAGCCCGACGCCGTGCTCGACGCCAAGGGGCTCCAGCAGCAGCAGGAAGTTTTCCGCCACCCACCTGGCGGCGCCGGTCTCCTTCATTTGCAGCCCCATGGAGATGGCCGCGGCGTAGAGCAGCACCACGCCCCAGTTGACGCCTGAATTCATGTCGTCCCAGTCGACCAGGCCGATAACCAGGAAGGCGGCGGCGCCAAGGACCGCTATGGTCCCCATGCCGAAAGTCCCCGAAGCCAGAATCCATCCCAGAAGGATCATGAAAAACAGCAGGATCGTCAACCAGTCCGAGGCCTTCATCGGCCCCGCCTCCACCACCTGCATGCGCAACTTGACGACGGCGCGGGACAAGTCCCGGTATTCCGGCTTGAAAGTCATCAGCAGGACGAACGTCACCAG
>ENA-ORDP01000917-ORDP01000917.1-marine-sediment-metagenome-genome-assembly--contig:-NODE-917-length-17620-cov-14.942044_pt1 | contig 17620 bp, 14 predicted proteins | sample MGYA00248627_ERZ508539 | MGnify/ENA primary metagenome ERZ508539 (study PRJEB26208, sample SAMN05571518) | marine sediment metagenome | biome: deep sea; feature: Hydrothermal vent; material... | reverse complement strand
CGCCCACGTCATGGCCGCATGATGTTCTGGCGCCGTTTGATCAGTGGTGTTATCCGCACGTTGGGTTTTTCTGCCCTTGCCCCGTTTGGCTGGCGTGACCTGTACCCGGTTCATCCGTGGACGGCAGGGTTTGCAAGCTGAATACCATGCCGTCGACGGTGACGGTTCATTATTCTTTCCACCCACTCCATAACCGCTGTCTCAACGTCATTGCGTGGCCGCGCCAGGCCTCCCAGGCGGTGACAGTGCAGCATCCCGATGGCAAGACGCTGAAGATCCCGCGCTGGATGCTACAACCCGAAGCGGCACGCTTTCGTCTCAGTGAACAGATTGAACTCGCTGCCAGTGCACTCCTGGCACTGATGGCGCAAGCCATCGTTGCAGTACTGCAAAGCCATTGGAGAGAAGATCATGAATCGACATGACAGCACGTAAAAGATCACCCCCGAATATCTGGCCCGCAAGGCCGTGGTCTATCTCCGCCAGTCGTCATTGGCACAGGTCAAAAAAAACAAAGAGAGCCAGCGTCTCCAGTATGCCTTGGCGGATACGGCCCGGGCCTATGGCTTCAAGCGCATCGAGATCATTGACTGTGATCTGGGGATGAGTGCGGCAACCGGCGCACAGGCGCGCGAAGGCTTCAAACGCGTATTGGCCACCGCGCGTCGGTCGAGGTCCGGCAGACTGACCTCGATACCCACCAGCGGTTGGCGCAGGGAATCGGCCACAAACCCCTGCACCAGGGTCGGCAACGGCCGCACCTGGGAGCTGAACCGGTCCAGCATCTGCCTGTCGAGGCTCACGTCCACGAATACCGTGGCACCGTAGACAAAATCCTGCGCCGGGTAGAAGGCCAGGCTGCGCCCGCCCGGCAGGGTTGACCGGCCACCCGCGACCGGTTGCTGGTCGATATCAACCTGCACCAGCTTGAAGGTGTTGCTGTCCATAATCGGGCTCGCGCCCTGCTCGCCGGTCAGGTCCCAGGTCAGGCCGTGGGCGGTCTGTTTGACGCTGAGCTGGAGGCGCGCGGGATCGACGGACTTGTTGAAGTAGAGGACGACAGGGACGTTGGATTCCAGGCCGGTGGCGGCGTTGACCGGTTCGCGACGCGTCACCGCCAGTGCCACGGCGGCGTCATCGATGAGGGTGACGGTTACACGCCGTTGCGCGGTAGACAGGGATACCGGCCTGCACCGGCATGACGGATGAATCAGTCGGTCTGACGAATGACGCAAAGGGTCTTTGGATATGGTTATCGTTTTCATCTTCCTATTACATCAATTCGCCAGGGCATCGAGTTCGGCGCCCAGCTGCTCGAGGCTGAGCATCCCAGTGGTGTGGCGAACGCGTTATTATCATCTGAAAATGAGCACTTAAACAGTCTTGTTGCTGAAGATAATTTTCTCTACTCTGCTCGGCCATGAAGGAACTGTTCATACTTCTCGTCCACCTGTTAACCACACTCGCCCGACTCCTGGGCCCTGGCGGGGCAAGGGCTGTGATCGCCGACAGCCTGCTCATGAAACAGCAGCTTCTGGTCATCACGCGCGGCCGTGGTCATCAAACCTTCCACACTGCTGAAATTTCACCATCTACTCAAACAGCGAAAGTATCGCCTGCTGTATGCAGCCGGCCGCAAAGGAACGCCCGGCCCGAAAGGCCCCTCATCAGAACTCATCCAGGTGATCGTTGCACTTAAACAACGCAACCCGCGCTTTGGCTGCCGCCGGATCGCTCAGCAAATCGCCAAAACATTCGGCACCGATATCAGCAAGGATGTCGTTCGACGTGTCCTTGCCGCACACTACCGGCCCGATTCCGATGGGGGGTGGACCCTCATGGCTGACCTTCATCGGGCAGGCGAAGGACAGCCTCTGGAGCATGGATCTGTTTCGTTGTGAGTCCATTGTGCTGAAAACCCACTGGGTACTCGTCGTCATGGATCAGTGGTCCCGGCGCATCATCGGCTTTGCGGTACAGGCCGGCGATGTCGACGGTGTCGCGCTGTGTCGGATGTTCAACACGGCGATTGCCGGCCAGGGTATTCCACATCACCTCAGTGCTGACAATGACCCGCTGTTCCGTTATCACCGATGGCGGGCCAACTTGCGGATTCTGGAAATCGAGGAAATCAAAAGTATCCCGTATACACCGCAATCACACCCCTTCATTGAACGACTGATCGGAACGATTCGTCGTGAATACCTCGATCACACGCTGTTCTGGAACGCGCAGGATCTTGAGCGAAAACTCGTGCAGTTCAAACATTATTACAACCAGAACAGGCCCCATCAATCGCTGGGCGGTGAAATACTGGCTGGCGTGAGTGGTGACCAGCAATTTCCACGTGCAAAACTTGGTAACTATTCGTGGCAATCACACTGTGGCGGGCTGTTTCAGACGCCTGTTCCTGCTTGAATTAGCCATTCGCCACACACAGGTTCATCCGCACCCCGATAGCCGGCACTTTGAATGTGATAACTTCGACTTTGCCGCTCCACGGCGCAATCCGCAACGCCAGTGGAATAAAATCCTCCAAGTCGCGGAGACTCTCGATCCGGTTGAGATTGACCCCATCGATGTTCGGCCCACCTTTAAGGTAGTCGTCCTGCTCGCACACCTGGTGCGGGGGCCGATCAGTGGGTTCTCGGTCTTCAGATCCCCACAGGTCTTGCGATCAAGTTTGGAAGGCTGATCTTTGTACAATACCGCATCATAATTTCAGTACCTTGTATGAAGCTTGCCACCGTAGAGATTGCGGGAACCGTTTGGGTTGACGGTGTAATACAGGTAAATACTCGAATCGCGAACAGCCCCTTTTTTCTTCTGTGACTTACTCATATACCTAAATGGATAAACATCCATGACGACTCGCCCGTAAACGCCCTTATTATGCGCCACGAAATACAGTTTCTGTTTAGCAAGACCAGTTTTATAACCGTCTTCATCCATCGTATACACCTTTTCCCAGCGCCGCGCATAACCTGTCTCAGGCGCCTCATACATCAATACGTCTTTTGTTGGCAAAATGCCGCCATCAACCGCCTCAATAGTGATCGACCAGCTACCCTGTAGGTAACGCTTCTCGTCTGGTTCTGCTGTCATGGAGATCCATAAGTGCGCCTTGTCAGATTGCCCTTCCTCTATCGTAGCCCGGTGATCGGCAAAGGTGACCGAATACAGACGGCCATCCGGAATGAGTTTTACCTTCGAATGCTGAGCTGACCACACCACCCCCGGCTCCGGCAACTTCCATGCAGAGATGATGTACGGATTGTCCGGGGTATAGGTGGTGACAAGTTCAGCACGGTTATTACTACGTATTCGGAAATCGCCGATTGCATTGATTGCATACCCGGGCTTCGTTGCATCCCATATCGTCATAGTGATGCCCCTGACCTCGGACACCGAAAACCGGCCATCGCTGTCTGTTATAGCAGTATAACGCCCTGGCCCGCCAAAACCCGGTGAGCTATTCACCGAGTACACCACTTTCACCCCTTCCACCGACTTTCCGTGCTGATCCACCACTCGGCCATAAAACTCGATCGGTCCCGTGATCGAGTCGATGGCTTTGAACAACTTACGCACCGCCGCTTCCGGTACGTCAAGTTCCGCCATCAACTGCTGATCTGATTCTGTGAAGGCGACCTTTGAATAGCCTTCCGACGGCTTGTATTTGGGGGGTACCTTTTCGACTGATGCCTGTTTTGTATGCGGTTGCTGTGTAACCGACTCGCTATCTTTCCTAGGTACGTCGGGAACGATCGATGTCTGGTACAGGGTATCGATGCGATACCAGGCCAGCCCAACAGCCAGCGCAACGGCCACTACAATAGTCCCCATACGATAACGTTTCATAATGCTCCTTTCTTCTTTTCCTACTGGAATAAATTATCCAGTAACGTCTTCCAGTAACTTCCCCGGGACGGATAATCACTCAAAAACTCGGCACTGTGGTCATAAGCACTGTCCCTAAATTTAATGTCGCCAGTGCGCAGATCCACTGATCTATCCTTCACCACCTCACCACCCGCTGTCGCTACAGCCCCCAGCGCCCGCGTACGCGGCGGGATAATATGCGCCATCGCTTCGTACTGCCCCGGATTCGGGGCAGTAGCATCCCAACCAAACTCCGTATTGTCTGGGTGGATCGAAGGATCAAACAGGTAATGGTCCGCCACCTGCCAGCGGTTCGCCGGGGTTACAGCATCCAGCAACACATCACCCTCGTAGATCCATTCCGTGGCCGCATTAAACCCCCAGAATGCCAGTCCCGAGTCCGGCTTCGTCATCGCGTTGAACTCCCAGCCCTCCAGCGCGAAATCCTTCGTGTTGTAAAAGTTCAGTATCCGCCCGGCGCGTGCGCCGATTCCTGCATAGTAGTGTGCTGGTGGTGCCGGGGTCGTCGCACCTTCATCGCGCAGATGCTGTGTCCCCGCAAAATACCGGTACTTGTCCGGCACTTCACAGCGGACATAGGCCGCATCGCCGGCCGGGGCCGGTTCATCACCGGGGTTCACGCTATAGGTCGTGATCGCGTTCGCAAGCAGGTTCTTGCTTTGATCCGGGTCAAGCGCAGTAAACGCATAATATCGGTAGCGACACGAACCCGGGTTTGCGAAGAACCAGTCGGTCACGTTGAACAGGCTGTTTTCCTCATACGGCCAACTGCTGTTGCTCTCATTGCGTTCCTCAACCGTCGGATCATAGGCTGATGCCGTCTCTGCCGCCTGGGTGGCAATGTAGGTCAGCACCAGTGGAGACTTGCCCGTCGGTTGGCGTAGTGCTTCACTGACCACCACGTTGCCCATGCTGTGCGCGAACACAAACACATCGTACCCGCCCAGTGCGCCGCCCGTGTCCAGCAGTTGCGCCAGACCAGCCGCAGAACGCCGTGCAATGGCTTCGCTGTTGTTGTAGTTCTGGGGGGCACCCGCTGCTCGGATAGCCTGTTTGGCCGTGCCTTGCCACGTCGGTTTTGGAAACCATCCGGTCGGCCAGCTGAACAACCCGAACCGGCCGCGATACCCCGACCAGTACAGCCGTTTCAGCGCCGTCTCCGCAAAACTGACCCGCTCCGCCGCCTGCATCCGCCAACCGTGTACGAACAGGATATACTCGCCGGCGGTCGCCGCGCTGCGCTGGTCCGGCAACAGACTGCGACTGGCGGTCTGCAAGGCGGGCTCGGCCGACGCAGACGGTGGGACACTCGTATCCGTCCCTTGCCCTACCGTGTAATGATCGTAAAATTTCTTGATATCGTACAACTGTAAATACGTTTTCGAGCTCACGGTCTCCGTGCCGCTGGCGTCTTCCATCATCACTTCCAGGTAGCAGTCCTCGGGGCGGTCGTTGCAGGCAGCAGTGCCGCTCAACCCTTCCAGCAGCAGGCGCACCAGACCGGTAGGGCCGGTTTTGTCGTCTGTAGGTTGCACCTCAATCAACGCGCGCGGCACTTCCCACCAGTTCGCGTCCAGCGTAACCAGATGATCGGCCTTCACCTGCTTTTTCGCTACATCGGAGTCAGTCAGGTATTCACTCCCCCGCGTCCACTCGCCCTTGAACAGGTTCACCCGTATCCCCACCGCCCGCAGTTTGATCTTGCTTGAATCAGGGATTCGCCACACACACCTTCAGGCTATCGCCTGCCATGAAGCTTACCGCTGTACAGATTACGAGAACCTTGGGGATTGATGGTATAGGTTATAGCAATACCTGATTCCCCTCCGTACAAGAAAGGGCTTATACCCACCAACAAGCGTCCATATAATTTCTTATTTTGTGCAACAAAATAGAACTTCTGACGTCTTAAGCTATCTTCATAGTCCGGCTGCCCCATTGTATAGCTCCGGTTCCAGCGCTGTTCATATCCTGCGTCTGGTGCGCGATACATAAACTTGTCCATAGCTTGTTGAATGCCACCGTCTACTGCTTCTATCGAGATTGACCAGTTGCCTTGTGCGTAATGGGCCAGGTCGGGATCTGCCACCATAGAAACCCACAAATGGGCGTTATTTGATTTCCCTTCTATTATATTTATCTGTTGATTTTCAAATTGCAAAGAGTAGGTTCTACCATCTGCTATCATATAAATTCTCTTATTCTTACCTTCCCACACCGGTTCCGATTCCGGCAACTTCCACGCTTTGACGACATACGGGTTGTCTGCGGTATAGGTGCTGACGAGTTCAGCCGGGGTTTTGCTGCGTATTCGGAACCGCCCAAACGCGTTGATCGCATAGCCAGGCTTCTTCGCCTCCAGTATCAGTATCTTGATTCCTCTGACCCCAGATACCGAAAACCGGCCATCGCCGTTCGTTATTGCTGTGTACTCCCCCGGCCCCCCGAAACCTGGTGAACTAACCACTTGGTACGCCACTTTAGCCCCTTCTACCGGCTCGCCGTGCTGATCCACCACCCGACCGTGAAATTCGATCGGCCCTGTAATCGAGTCAATCGCCTTGAACAGTTTCCGCACCACCGCTTCCGGCACATCAAGTTCTACCATCAACTGGTGATCCGATTCCGTGAACGCCACCTTTGAATAGCCTTCCGACGGCTTGTGTCGGGGTGACGTCTTTTTATCTGAAGGTTGGCTAACCGAAGAAGGTTGACGAAAGATTGGCACAGAGGCAAGTTCGTGTCCGACCGCATCATCATCTTTCTGAGCGATGTAAATGTACCCTATGACACTTGCAAGAAATACAAACGCCAGAATCATTAGCCATCGTGCATTATATTTCATCTATTCACCTGCAAAGGTTTATATACCCGGCCTCAATCTAAAACCGTCTAAGAGTGCATTCCAGTAAGAATTTCGCGCTATATAATCACTCAAAAACTCAGCACTGTGGTCATAAGCTCTAGCCGTAAATCCAATTTTTCCAGCACCCAGATCCACTGATCTATCCTTCACCACCTCACCACCCGCTGTCGCTACGGCCCCCAGCGCCCGCGTACGCGGCGGGATAATATGCGCCATCGCTTCGTACTGCCCCGGATTCGGGGCAGTAGCATCCCAACCAAACTCCGTATTGTCTGGGTGGATCGAAGGATCAAACAGGTAATGGTCCGCCACCTGCCAGCGGTTCGCCGGGGTTACAGCATCCAGCAACACATCACCCTCGTAGATCCATTCCGTGGCCGCATTAAACCCCCAGAATGCCAGTCCCGAGTCCGGCTTCGTCATCGCGTTGAACTCCCAGCCCTCCAGCGCGAAATCCTTCGTGTTGTAAAAGTTCAGTATCCGCCCGGCGCGTGCGCCGATTCCTGCATAGTAGTGTGCTGGTGGTGCCGGGGTCGTCGCACCTTCATCGCGCAGATGCTGTGTCCCCGCAAAATACCGGTACTTGTCCGGCACTTCACAGCGGACATAGGCCGCATCGCCGGCCGGGGCCGGTTCATCACCGGGGTTCACGCTATAGGTCGTGATCGCGTTCGCAAGCAGGTTCTTGCTTTGATCCGGGTCAAGCGCAGTAAACGCATAATATCGGTAGCGACACGAACCCGGGTTTGCGAAGAACCAGTCGGTCACGTTGAACAGGCTGTTTTCCTCATACGGCCAACTGCTGTTGCTCTCATTGCGTTCCTCAACCGTCGGATCATAGGCTGATGCCGTCTCTGCCGCCTGGGTGGCAATGTAGGTCAGCACCAGTGGAGACTTGCCCGTCGGTTGGCGTAGTGCTTCACTGACCACCACGTTGCCCATGCTGTGCGCGAACACAAACACATCGTACCCGCCCAGTGCGCCGCCCGTGTCCAGCAGTTGCGCCAGACCAGCCGCAGAACGCCGTGCAATGGCTTCGCTGTTGTTGTAGTTCTGGGGGGCACCCGCTGCTCGGATAGCCTGTTTGGCCGTGCCTTGCCACGTCGGTTTTGGAAACCATCCGGTCGGCCAGCTGAACAACCCGAACCGGCCGCGATACCCCGACCAGTACAGCCGTTTCAGCGCCGTCTCCGCAAAACTGACCCGCTCCGCCGCCTGCATCCGCCAACCGTGTACGAACAGGATATACTCGCCGGCGGTCGCCGCGCTGCGCTGGTCCGGCAACAGACTGCGACTGGCGGTCTGCAAGGCGGGCTCGGCCGACGCAGACGGTGGGACACTCGTATCCGTCCCTTGCCCTACCGTGTAATGATCGTAAAATTTCTTGATATCGTACAACTGTAAATACGTTTTCGAGCTCACGGTCTCCGTGCCGCTGGCGTCTTCCATCATCACTTCCAGGTAGCAGTCCTCGGGGCGGTCGTTGCAGGCAGCAGTGCCGCTCAACCCTTCCAGCAGCAGGCGCACCAGACCGGTAGGGCCGGTTTTGTCGTCTGTAGGTTGCACCTCAATCAACGCGCGCGGCACTTCCCACCAGTTCGCGTCCAGCGTAACCAGATGATCGGCCTTCACCTGCTTTTTCGCTACATCGGAGTCAGTCAGGTATTCACTCCCCCGCGTCCACTCGCCCTTGAACAGGTTCACCCGTATCCCCACCGCCCGCACCTTGAACTTGATGCCCTCGACCTTGCCGCTCCACGGCGCAATCCGCAACGCCAGCGGAATAAAATCCTCCAGATCGCGGAGACTCTCGATCCCGGTGAGATTGGCCGGGTCGATGTTCGAGCCGCCTTTCAGGTAGTCATCCTGCTCACACACTTGATGTGGGGGACCCAATATCGGGTCTTCGGTCTTCAGATCCCCGCAGGTCTTGCGATCAAGTTTGGGCGACTGGTCCTTATACAGCACTGCATCATAATCGTTGTTGATCCAGAACCGGAACGGGCGCTCCAGTGACGTGCGGTCATCGCTCGGGACAAAATTGCCATCCTGATCGAGTTTGTCAAATTTGATGACATTATCCCGATCAAGGTCTACCCACAAATCCACCACCTGATCCTTGCCTTTCACTGTATCGCTGGATAGCGTAACACCGCCTTGTGCAAGCGGACACAGCAGTACCAGCGGCAGCAATCCGGCTAACCGTACCCACATACGCTGTCTATACCTTCTCATCATAATGTTGCTCATCAGGGGGTCTGGGATTCCACTTCAAAGGTAATACGCTGATCCGCCAGTGCACCGCTACGACGAACGCGCTCAATAAACAGCGTGACGGTACGTTGCGTCTCACTAAACCCCAGCTCCATCGGCGTATAGGGCCGGTCCGCCTGTGCCGTGCTGGGTATCACATAATCAGCCACCGGGTCGCGTTGCTTGGACGGCCCCTTCAACCACACCCGCTGGCTGCCTTGTGCCGGGGTGTAACGTACGCTGCCATCCGCCTGCGTGGTAGTTTTGACCGCATTCGGATCCGACCCCGCGTAACGGAACCGCAGCTTTGCGGTGGCCAGGTCGATGTACTCCGGCAGTTCCGCAATCAGCGGGGTGAACCGGACGTTGGCCGCCTGGCCGGTCTGCGGGTTGCGGTAGACCATGTCCGCAAAGTCCGGCAGGCCGTCTTCGTCCACATCCCCGTCGTTGACTGCTATCAGCTTGCCCGGAAAACGCGGATCGCCGGGCAGGTCTTCGATGGCGTCTTCCTGATCCGACCGCTCGGGGGTGTCGAAACCGTTGTTGTTGTCCGAGTCGATGTCCAGGTCCGGTACCTTGAAGCGGTACTCGTACAGGATGTTCTCGACATCGCTGTTCTGGTACAGGCGGATCGCCACAAAATCCCGACTGCTCAGTTGCAGCAGGTGGCTCGGGTCGTTGAAGATGACCTGCCCGGTGGGCGACAGGGTGGCGGCGGTTTCTTCCCCGCCCAGCGCGAAGATCAGTTCGCGCTCACCACCCAGCGGCGGCAGCGGTACCAGCGGTTCGTTCGGCGTGCCCGGCCCGCTTAAGCTGTAGAACAGCTCCAGCCGGGTCGCGCCCGGGTCCAGAAAACCCAGGTCCGTGGCGCCGGCATCGGCAAAGATCGTGGTGGTGGTACCCAGGGCATCGGTCTGGGTGGCACGGTCGAGGTTCAGCGCATACAGCGTGAACTGCATCTCCGGCCGGTACACCCACGCATATACCGCATCCACACTCTGATTGAGCGGCACGCCATCCTGGATGGCATAGCCCTGCGCATTCCGCCTGCGCCGTGTCTCCACCTCGTCCAGCAGCGGGACTTTGATCGGCACATAATGCGCCGGCCGGCTCTCCAGCACGCCGGTTCCGGCCCCGATGCCACTAAAATCCGGGCTCTCTTCCGGCGGCTCCCCCGCCACGTGCAGGTAAAAATGATCATTCCCGAACACTGCATCGCCCGGTAATCTGAGGAACTGCACATGCGTCCCCGGCCGGATCGCAAACTCCGCCAAACTGTCGCTCAGGGTCCGGTCCGAGACGATCTTCGCCAGCCGTGCCGTATAACCCGGCAGGCTCTCCGGTAACGGCGTGCCGTCCGCATCCAGCCACTCGGTGGTCAGGGTGACGGTCTTGTCGGTATCCAGCCCCGAGCCTTCGAACCCGACCAGGTAGTCTCTTTCCTCGCCTTTGGTTAAACCGGCCTGCACGTCGTATTCACGCTTGACGCTCACCTTCAGGTTCGGCGGCCTGAGTAGGATATCCGGGATCGCAAAATCAATCCGCCCTTCCCCGGCGGCGCCCGAGGCCGCGTTGCCGACCGGCGTGGTGGCGCTGCCGATGTAGCCGGTCTGGCGGTTGATGGCGATGATTTTTATGGTCTCGCCCACCCGCAGGTGGTCCGCCTGGCGTTCGAACAGCGCCGGGTTCATCCCGGTCTTGCCCTGCCAGACCCGAAAATCGTCATTGAAGAACGTGCGGTTGCCGGACGGGCCGCGGATCAGGCTGTGGTAGAAGAACCCGGCGGTGCCGTCGCCCAGCGCACCACCGCCCTGGCCGCGCACATAGCCGTCGCGGTTCGGGTCCAGGCCCTGGCGCGATAATATCAGCTGGTCGTTGGACATCCGGTACACGTACAGGTCGGTGTCGGCCAGGTCCGCTTCGCTCAAGCTGCTCAGCAGGCCCTGGTGGCGCAGGTCCGGCTGGGTGTCCTGGCGCCGGGTCAGGTCCCAGGTGGCGAGCAGTGCGTTGGTGTTCAGGTCGCGTTGCGGGGTGTTGTCGCCGAAATACACCGCCACGGTACCCGCCGGTATCGTCCTGGGCTGGCGGGTATCGGGGTCGATGGGGGTCTCGCCGCTCAGATCAATGACGGTGTCCGGCGTATGATCGCCGTCCAGGTCCAGCGCCTGCGGGTTGCCGGGGGTGAACAGTGGCAGGTCGGTGCTGTAGACAGTGCTGTCGCCCAGTGGGACGGGTTCGCCTGCGCTGTTGATCAGCCGGCCCTTGCCGGTCAGCGCCAGTACGTCGATGCGGATGTCCAGGCGTTTGTCCGGCGTCGCCTGCGCGGCCAGGATGCCCTGGATGTTCAGGTAGGTCGACAGTCCGGTCAGGGTACCGCTGTTCCGCAAGTTCTCAAATGACCCGAAACACCAGTCGTACACCCGGTGCAGCTGGTAGTAGGTGCCGATGCCGCGCGGGGACCTTGGGTTGAACACGCTGTAGTACAGCTTGGGGATGAAGTAATGGCTGTACTCGATGTCGAACCCCGGGCACGGCAGGTTCAGGTAGCTCAGCAGGTAGTTACCCTTCGCGTCGGTGAAGGTGCCGCCTTCGCGCCCCGGGAACACGTCGGTGGTCACCAGCGCACCGCGGATCGGGCCGCAGGCGTCGTCATTGGCCGGTAACCGGAACTGCCGCTGATCCTGCTCCGGACCGTAGGCCGGGGCACAGCTGCCCGGGTCGCCGCTGCCGTCGCTTTTGGGTTTTACCCAGGCGGCGCGGAAGCCGATGTTGGTCGCTGACTGTTCCAGCACCCGGCCGTCGACGTTGAGCAGCACGGCGCGAATACCGGGATCGAGGCTGACGCGGTTTTGCAGGTCGATGGTCGCTTGCAGCAGGATGGGGCTGGTGGCCGGCGTGAGGAGGGCGTTGGCGTGGCGCACGATGACGGATTTGGTGGCATCGCGCAGCGTCGGTTGGTTGGTCACCGGCTGACCGTCAAGGGTGATGAAGGCGGTGGCGGTGTAGGCGTCGGGACTTAAGGGGAACGCGCCTTTGGCGTCGCCGCCACCGCGCTCGGCGATGAGCCGGTCATAGGCGGCGACCTGGGCGCGGTAGGCATCACCGGACATGACGAAGGCACCGGCCAGCGGGCCGACGGCTTCACCCAACTCACGCAGCACTTCACCGTCGGCGCCGAACTCGGCAAAGATGCGTTCGCCGTTGGGACCGCGCACCACGTTGCGCGAGGACATGACACCGTACCAGTATGAGGGCCAGGGGCCCTGGGTCTGGAGGCTGGCGTGGGCGGGACTGACAAAAGACAGGACGGCGGTCAGGACAGTCAGCCCGATGGAAGCGGTAAAGACCCGACGGGCAGCGCTGCCGACATCGGGGGTGTTGTTTGTCTTGTTCATGCTCTGTTTCATATCACGCTAGTTCGCCAGCCGGTCCAGTTCGGCGCTCATCTGCTCGAAGCTGAGCGCACCGGATTCATAATCACGCAGCACGGCCTGTGCGGCTTCGTCTTTAAGGGCATAGCCGAGGTAGTCGAGGCTGTCGGCGCGTAACGTGCCCACGGTTTCCACGCGCTGCTGTGCGACGCGCCCGACCCCGATGGGGATCAGTTGCTTGCTGTCGCTGTCGAAGCCCACCATCAGTACCCGCGTACCGTCGGCTGGCAGGTAGTCAAAGCTGCCGTACAGTGACGGCATCACCAACGTCGCGGTGAAATCACCGCTGACCTGAACCCCGGCCGGCTGCACGGCAAACAGCCATGGCGGCGCCACCGACGGGCGCGCACCGAACGGCACCAGGCTGCGTTGCAGCAGTTGCACGTGGATGTCGCCCGTGCGAGCACCATCCGGGAACAGCAGGTCGGCGTTGCCCAGGTTCAGTTGCAGGTCGCCACCGGCCAGCAGCACCTGCGCCTGGCCGCCGGCGATGCGCCGGAACGGCTCGTCCGGGTTGAGGATCGGGATCGCGTTCAGCGCCAGCCGCGTCAGCCGCCCGGCTTCGAGGTTGGCCCAGGTCTCCAGGGTGCCGTAGCGCGGGTCTTTCAGACCCGGGTTGATGACCAGCCGCTGGCGTCCGCCCGGCAGTGCCCGGTCCGCCGGCTCGCCAAAGCCGAAGCTGAAACTGCCCTGGCGGTCGGTCACGGCGCGCCGGTTCAGGTCCGGCAGGCTCACTTCGATGCCCGCCAGCGGTTGTAACATTGAATCGGCGACAAAACCCTGCACCAGGGTCGGCAAGGGCCGTACCTGGAAGCTGAAACGGTCCAGTTCCTGGCCGTCGACGCTCACGTCGATAAACACGCCGGCACCGTAGACGAAGTCACGTGCCGGGTAGAAGGCCACGCTGCGCCCGCCCGGCAGTGTCGACAGGCCGCCCGCCACGGGCTGCTGGTCGTAGTCGATCTGCACCAGCTGGAAGGTGTCGCTGTCGGTGATCGGGCTGGCGCCCTGCTGACCGGTCAGGTCCCAGGTCAGGCCGTGGGCGGTCTCTTTCACGCTGACCTGCAGGCGCGCCGGGTCGACGGGTTTGTTGAAGTACAGGGCGATAAAGGCGTTGGGTTCGATGCCGGTGGCGGCATTGGCCGGTTCGCGGCGGGTCACGGCCAGCGCCACAGCGGCGTCATCGATGAGGGTGACACTCACACGTCGCTGCGCGGTCACATCACCGGCGTTGTTTTGCACCTGCACGCGGATTTCAAGCGCGCCGGCATTGACTACCGGCAGACTGACGCTGGCGGTGCCCGCATCGAGCGTCATCGGCACCAGTGCCGCAGCGCCGGCGCCGGCCCAGACCGTGTCACCGGCACCCAGGCCGCTCAGGCGTGCTACCACGGCGACGGTCGAAGCCGCATCCAGCGCCAGTTCAGCACCGGCGCGCGGGCTGACAATCTCGATGTCCGTGGTCGGTGTGGCGTTAAGGATGATGTCCAGGCTGCTGCGGTTACCGGCCCGGTCCCAGGCTTCAATCGTGACCGGCTGGTCAACGCCGGTGGGCAGTTGGATGCTGGCGTCAAACTCGAAGCTGTCGGGCGCCGCACCCGGCACCACACCGACCGGCTGGCCGTTGATGCTGACGCCCGTGAGTCCGGCGTCGACCACGCTGCCGGTCAGCGGGAACGGGATCTCGAATACTGACGTGACCGCCGGCGCGGTTTGCACGCCGGGCGAGGTGATGCTGATCACCGGTGCGCCGCTGTCGCGTGTCAGGGTCAGGCTGCGAGTGGTGCTGTTACCGGCGGCATCGGTGGCCACCAGGGTCAGCGTCGCCGGGTTACCGAGCGCAGCAACATTCACCACTTGCTGGAAATTGCCCTGGGTGTCATCCGGGCCGACCAGCGCCACGGGCGCGCCGTCCAGGGTGAGTGATACGGCGCCGGCAAAGCTGACCACCGAACCGGCCAGGGTGATGTTCCGCCGTACCGATCTCAACAATTTCCAGTGGCGACCACATTGCCGCGAACTATTTCAGCTGCCTGCTGCCGCATGAATAACAATTCGCCATACACAGGCGTTACCCGTACCGGAAACTACCCACAAATTTTTCTGAGGAGGCTGAATTTTAAGGCGCTACGAGTTGGATTTTGAGGCATTTATAGCAGCAACAAGATGATTTTCAGTATCGTCACTACTATTATGGCTGTTAGTTTTTTTCGGCTTATATCTAATTCAATTTTCATTTTCATACGAGTATTTAGTGATTTTCGAAAATCACGCATACAATTACATAACTCTTTGTATATTCATGAGAATAATGCGCTCTCTTTTCTGAGCAATGTGCCGTTACCTGTATTGACGATTGTTGGTAAATATGCCAACATACCTTTACAAACAAGGAGGTTTGATTGACTAGAAATACGCGCAACATTTCATGGCTTAAGGTCGTGCAAAAGGATTTTTTAAAGTTTCCTGCCGCCGTTCGTGAAGCTATGGAAACAGCGCTAACGTTCGCAGCTGAAGGACAAAAGGCCGATAGCGCAAAACCCATGAAAGGGTTAGGTTCCGGCGTTTTTGAAATCACAAAGCGTCACAACACTGATACTTATCGCTCTGTTTATGGTTTGAAAATCGGTGAGGACATCTGGGTTGTTCATGCTTTCAAGAAAAAATCGAAAACGGGCATCAAAACACCCAAGGAAGATATTGAACTGATCAAGAACCGTATTAAGCAACTAAAGGAAATGTTGAAATGAGCGAAAAACTGGAAATTGTGAAAGGCAGCGGCAATGTTTTTCGTGACCTGGGCGAAAAAGATGCTGATGTAAAGCAAACCAAAGCGTTATTGGCTGCTGAAATTATTCTCATCCTGGATAAAGAAAAACTCTCCGTTCGGGCTGCTGAAAAGGTTACGGGTTACAATTACAGCGATTTTTCCCGGATTCGTAATGCCGAGCTTTCCCGCTTTACAATTGATAAGCTCATGATGATTACCAATGCTCTGAGTAGACGAGTTAATGTAAAAATCAGTGTGACAAAACAACGCGGCGCCAGTCTCCATCCTGCCAAACAGGCACAGCGCACGGCTACCTAACAGCCTGCAGCTCTATACCCAAAACTGTTACACATCCAACCTACGTTGACCAGGAGGCGATAGAGGGTCGCTTCCTGGACGGGACCATCGCAGCCCTCTCAGGAACGCTCGCCTCCTCGGGCACCTCGGCACCACCCTCAGCGGAAGATGTCTTCAACGGGTTGATGATGCAACGAGCGACGTTTAATGTGCCAGGCGAATTGCTAATTATTACCTGAAAACGGTAATTTAGACTGTAGATTCGGAAAACTTGCAGATCGACCTGTTTTAGGACTATATTTAGCACTAGTCAAAAAGGGTCTTGCCATGAAACCGTCAACCCAGATCAAACCTATCAGCTATCTCAAGGCGCACACGGCAGAAGTGATTCGCAAGCTCGATGAACAGCGTGAGGCACTGATTATCACGCAGAACGGCGAGGCAAAGGCCGTCATGCAGGATGTGCACAGCTATGAGCAGACCCAGGAGACCCTGGCGCTGCTGAAAATCCTCGCACTGGGCACACACCAGATTGAGTCGGGCCATGTCCAGTCGGCCGCTGCAACGATAAAGCAAATACGCGCCAAACGGGGCAAGCGCTGAATGCCGTACAAGGTACTGCTCACCCGGGATGCAGTGAGTGACCTGGAGAAACTGGATACCTGGATTGCGACACATGACTCCCCGGAACGGGCCGATTATGTGCTTGACGGGATCGGTGAAGCCTTCCAGAAGTTGACCGAATTGCCCGAGCGCGGCACGCATCCAAAAGAACTGTTTGCATTGGGGATCCGCGAATTCCGGGAGATCTTTTTCAAACCCTACCGCATCATCTACCGGGTGGAACGCCGCACCGTCTACATCTATCTCATTGCCGACGGCCGGCGTGATATGCAGACACTGCTCAGCCTGCGGCTGTTAAATAATTGAGGATAACCATCATTCGAATGGTAGTCTGGATGGTAGAAAACCTGACAGGCAAGCCCATAAACACAGATTAATGATGCATCTGAACAGCGATTGAATCGCCAGAGACTCGACCACCTGCATTAGCTCCCGCAAAAGTCCCGCAAGGGCAAAAAAACGAAGCTATGCAGTCGTCGAAAAAGTACGGCCAACTTACTGTAGGGGAAAGAAAATAATTGGTCGGGGCGAGAGGATTTGAACCTCCGACCACCTGCACCCCATACTGATTCGCAAACGATACTTATCTATTTGTTATATATAGTCTTCATACCCATCTTCCGCGTCTAAAATTACCGCGATTTTGGGCCAATAAGTCGTTGTTTCTGCTGATTACAGGCAATCATTTTAGACACTCGCAGGAACACCTCAAGGTTCACTTTTGAAGGATCGTCAAGAATCGGCGAGCTCACTGAAATATCTCCATTGCCACATGCATTGGAATTCGCCACCCACAGGTGATTTTTTATTTCAATAATAGCTATAATAGCCGTTATAGACATAAAAGCTATTTTTGAGATGAGGTTTCGATTATGAAGGCAATTACAGCAAAAGACGCTAAAAACCGGTTCGGTGAATTGATGGACACCGTACAGCGGGAACCCGTCAGCATTGAAAAACACGGGAGGCCTGTCGCTGTGGTCCTTTCCGAAGTAGCGTATGAAAAAATGAAGCTGGAGCATCTTCGGGCCATGCTTGCAGTCGGAGAAGCGCAGCTTGACCGTGGTGAAGGAATAGACGGAAAAGAATTTTTCGAAGAGCTGAGACAGGGAAAATATGATTAATGCCGTCTTATAGCCTTTCACCGGAAGCCAAAAAGGACCTTCTTGATATCCGTGCTTATACACAAAATAAATGGGGCCACCAGCAAGCACAGAAATACATCGACGCACTGGAAAAAAGGTGTGGCGAGTTAGCCCAGAGTCCGCACATGGGTCGAGAACGACCAGAGATAAAACCCGGCTACAGAAGCATAGCTGAAGGGAAGCACGTTATTTTCTACCGTGTGGGTGATAGTGGTATAGAAATTCTGAGAATACCGCACGGACGCATGGATATTGAACACCGCCTAAGGCAAACGAAGACAACGGTTAGCAAAAGAGACAGTGGCCGCTGATTGCCTGTGTGTGCCAAGGG
>ENA-ORDP01000916-ORDP01000916.1-marine-sediment-metagenome-genome-assembly--contig:-NODE-916-length-17630-cov-4.075733_pt1 | contig 17630 bp, 13 predicted proteins | sample MGYA00248627_ERZ508539 | MGnify/ENA primary metagenome ERZ508539 (study PRJEB26208, sample SAMN05571518) | marine sediment metagenome | biome: deep sea; feature: Hydrothermal vent; material... | reverse complement strand
CCATCGGTGGTTTTGAGGGTGTCGGCTACGCTCAACGCATCGGCCAGGTTCATGAACCCGGTCAGCGGATTGAAATAACCAGCGCCCAGCATGACGGCATTGCCGGCTGCGGCCGAGTTGATGACCAGCGAGGGCAGGCTTTCTGCTTCGTGCAAAAGTGCTGCATGTTCGCTAGAGTCATATACGAACAGTGGGTTCAGTGTATCGGAACCGTGTGGTTTGATCATGGCTCATCTCCTAACTAAGGTATGGATTTACAGAAATTCAGGTTGCCATTACATTGGTGATGGCTCACGGTTGCAGGGACAGTTTTCTGGCATAAGCCTGCAGGCCGGAAGCGAAATGTAGCGCGGTTGCCTGAAACAGGCCAATTCCGAATCAGGATATGCCCATAAACTATGGTTATCCCGATAACAGGATCAGCAAGTAATATTATTACAACTATTTGATAAATAATGACATTGATCAAAATATCACCTGTGTGGCGCTGGTTCGGTCTGTTGTGGCTGGCATTACAAATTAGTGCCTGTAGTACGCTGTCTTACTATCATCAGTCGCTTCAGGGGCAAATGGAGTTACTGGCGGCACGTCAGCCGATCGACGAGGCGCTGGCCGACCCGGGTATTCCTGAGCAGGTACGCACCCAGCTCCAGTTGCTAAAAAAGGCACGTCAGTATGCTGTGACGGAATTGAGTCTGCCGGATAACGGCAGCTATAAAAGCTATGCGGATTTGCATCGCCCCTATGTCGTCTGGACAGTGGTTGCCACGCAGGCCTTGTCGCTGGAGCCGCATACCTGGTGTTACCCGATCTTTGGTTGTCTGGCCTATCGCGCCTACTTCAGTCAGGCCGATGCAGAACGTGAGGCACAGCAACTACAGCAAGCCGGCTATGATGTGTATGTGGCGGGGATAGTGGCCTACTCAACACTGGGCTGGTTTGATGACCCGTTTCTGAACACCATGCTGGGCTGGGATGAGGCGCGTTTAGTGGGCACCCTGTTTCACGAGCTGGCCCACCAGCAGATGTACGTGCCGGATGATACGGAATTCAATGAATCCTTTGCGATGACGGTGCAACGTGAAGGCGTGCGTCGCTGGATGCGCCAGTTTAGGGATGAGAAGGCGCTGCAGGCATGGCGTGATGCGGCGCGTCGTGATGAAGACTTTATCGGCATGGTATTGAAAATACAGCATACCTTGCAGACACTTTATGAAACCAGCCAGAGCGATGAAATAAAGCGACTAAAAAAACGAGAGCTGCTACGTCAGCTGCGGCGGGACTACCGATTATTTCGTCAGCGCTGGTCGGGCTATGAAGGTTATGATCACTGGATGTTCCAGGACCTGAATAACGCGATGATCGCATCGGTGTCTACCTATCATAAGCTGATTCCCGCCTTCGAGGCATTGCTGCAAAAGAGCAACTATGACATGGATGCGTTTTATGCGGCGGTGAAATCCTTGTCATTATTAGATAAAGAGCAGCGTCATGCGCGGCTGGCAGCTGTGCTTGAGAGGCAGTAAACAATTTCTTCCGTTACGGATATCACAGCTGGTTTCCACACAGATTGATACGGACTTTTTTGATCTGTGTCATCGGCGCAAGCAAATAAAGTCGATAGACTGACCGTGTTTGTATTTTGACAGGGAATTTCTATGTCTATCGAACTGTACCGTGATGATCATCATGTGTGCATAGCCTTTGAAAATCTGGTGTATGGTAGCGACATTCAGGCCAACCAGTTTCTGGTTGTCCATGATGGCCATGCAGCGCTGATAGATCCCGGCGGTGATCTGACTTACTCAGCACTCAGTCTTGAGCTTGGCAAACTGATTCGTATCAAGGATCTGGATTTGATACTGGCGTCGCATCAGGACCCGGATGTAATCGCATCACTGGAAAAATGGCTGATGTATACCGACTGCCAGATCGCCATATCAGAATTATGGAGCCGCTTTCTACCCCATCTGATACCTGGATATAATGAGAGACTGGTGCGCAACCGGATTATAGCGATACCGGACCGAGGTATGGATATCGCATTGGGCGATAGCGTGATCAGAGCCTTGCCCGCACATTTTTTACATTCCGAGGGTAATTTCAGTTTTTACGATCCGGTCAGCAAAATCCTTTTTTCCGGTGACATCGGTGCATCTATGGTGCCGGGAGGGTGTAGGGAGCCGGTCCAGGATTTTAGTGCACATGTCCGTAACATGCAGGGTTTTCATGAGCGCTATATGAACGCCAACCGGGTGTGTCGTTTATGGGTTGGCATGGTACGAGAGCTGGATCTGGAAATGATTATTCCGCAACATGGTTGTCCGTTTGCAGGTGAGGAAGTAATAGGCCAGTTTCTGGACTGGTTTGAAAATCTGCAGTGCGGGGTCGATCTGATGACGCAGAAAAACTACAGTCTGGGATAAATGGTAAACAAGCTGTCGGGCATGTAACTTGTGACCTGGCGATACGATTCATTTGTATGCCGTATTCTTATGTCCTTTATGTACAACAGAACCAGTCTGGCAGTCTATACTTACCCTGACTTATATTGTTAGGGAAGAAAGAATGTCGCTGCGCTCAATAAACCCATATGACGGTACCTTACTGGCAACGATAGAAGGCTGGGACGCCGTAAAACTCAATCATGCATTACAGGATACGGCCGATGCCCGCCAGGCATGGGCCGACACGGCAATAGAAAAGCGCTGTGGCCTGATGCAGGAAGTGGCCAGGGTTATCCATGCCCGACGTGATGAGCTGGCGCGACTGGTCTCACTGGAAATGGGCAAGCTGATTGGTGAAGCCACGGCCGAAGTAGAAAAATGTGCATTGGTGTGTGAGTATTACGCTGAAAATGGTATTGCCTTTCTGGCAGACGAATCACTGGCGTCTGATGCCGGTCATAGCTATGTAGCCTATCAACCCATTGGTACGGTGCTGGCGGTGATGCCGTGGAATTTCCCGCTCTGGCAGGTGTTTCGCTTTGCAGCACCAGCACTGGTGGCCGGTAATACTGCCTTGTTGAAGCATGCATCCAATGTACCGCAATGTGCACTGGCTATTGAAGAAATCTTTCATCAGGCCGGTGTTCCCGACAATGTATTTAGCAGTCTGATGATCAGCGCATCGATGGTGGATCTGGTGATAGCGGATGAGCGGGTGCATGCCGTCACGCTGACCGGCAGCGAGCCAGCCGGTAGTGCGGTGGCTGCGCAGGCGGGTAAGTACCTGAAAAAATCAGTATTGGAGCTGGGTGGTTCGGACGCATTTATTATTCTTGAAGACGCTGATCTGGATGCAGCGGTGCAGGCAGCGGTGATATCGCGCTATCTGAATTGTGGCCAAAGCTGTATCGCCGCCAAACGTTTTATACCGGTTGCTGCGATTGCAGATGAATTTGCAGAGCGTTTCAAACAGGCGGTTGAGGCACTGGTGCCAGGTAATCCACTGGATGTTTCGGTCTCGCTGGCACCGATGGCACGCTACGATTTACGTGATGAGTTGCATAAACAGGTGCTGGCGTCCATACACAATGGTGCGACAGCGCTAACTGGCTGTATGCCGGAAGGGGGCGAAGGCAGCTTTTACCAGGCCTCGATACTGGACTACGTCAAACCCGACATGCGCGCCTATGACGAGGAGCTGTTCGGGCCGGTTGCGATTATTATCCGTGCCAGTGATGAACAGGATGCGTTACGCATTGCGAATGGTAGTCGTTTTGGGCTGGGTGGCAGTGTCTGGACAGAAGACCTGGATCGGGGTGAAAAGGTGGCACGTGCGATGCAATGTGGTTGCGTATTTGTAAACGGTCTGGTGAAAAGTGATCCACGATTACCCTTCGGTGGTATCAAGGCATCCGGTTATGGTCGAGAACTATCTCATCATGGAATACGTGAATTTGTGAATGCGAAGACAGTCTGGATTCGGTAGTGGCTGTAATGATTGCCCTGCTTTTGTACATGATTCAAAGTTTACGTAATAGTAATGTTCTCACATAATAAAGCATACAAAATTACTTACAAATACTCATGCTCACATCACTATTATTATTTCTTCTGCTGGGTGTTATTGCCGGCTTGCTGGCTGGTCTGCTAGGTGTAGGTGGCGGCCTGATTATCGTGCCGGTACTTGCGGTACTGCTGCCTGATGTGGGTATTCACAATAGTTTAGTCATGCACGTTGCGCTGGGCACTTCACTGGCCACAATTGTAGCAACCTCTATGGCATCGGCCTGGGAGCATCAAAAACATCATGCCGTGTTGTGGCCGGTGTTCTGGCGACTGACCCCCGGTATAGTGATCGGTGCCTGGCTGGGAGCTGCCGTTGCCGAGCAGATGGCCAGTCAGTTGTTGCAAAGGGTGTTTGGTATTTTTGAGTTACTGGTGGCCATGCAAATATTCTTCGGTTTCGGGGCCTCGGCACACCGGCAGCTGCCTGGGGCGGCTATGACGGGAATAGCCGGTACAGTGATCGGTAGCGTCTCGGCTATTGTTGGTATAGGCGGTGGCACGATGACCGTACCGTTTCTGGTCTGGTGTAACGTAACCATTCGCAAGGCGGTCGCGACATCGGCAGCGGTGGGTTTACCCATAGCGCTGGCTGGTAGCAGTGGTTATATCCTTGCCGGAATGAGCGATAGCGGATTGCCAGAATGGAGCAGTGGTTATGTTTACTGGCCGGCCTTTGCCGCGATCATTAGTACCAGTTTGTTATTGGCACCCGTTGGGGCGCGGCTGGCGCACCGTATGCCAATGTCAGCACTAAAGAAAGGCTTTGCTTTGTTGTTAGTGGTGCTTGGGGTGCGGATGCTAATTAGCACGGGGTAGTTAGATGTTTACCAAAGAGCTTGATCAAAGACCGTCGGCCGCATGGACGCGGCCGCCGAGCATACAGGGACGTATTTACTGCGTGTCTTTGATCAAGCTCTTTGGTAAACATCGGGTTATGGCAAGCGGTTCAGCCGTTTGGCAAACCCTGGTGCCGGCATCTTGTTAATACAGATGAACTACCCCCCGGTCATCGACATAAACCGAACCAGTTGCCCCGGCTTTTCATTGAACTCATGCTTTTCCGGTTTGAGTGCAATCGCTTCACGAATCACGTCTTTCAGCTCGTCATCCCCTATGCCCTGACGTAACAGGGGGCGTAATGCAAAGCTGTGATCCTGGCCCAGACACATGTAAAGCGTGCCTTCTGCAGACAGCCGTACGCGATTGCAGGTCTCGCAAAAATGCTGTGAGATGGGCGTGATAAAACCAATGCGCAGATCAGTGCCTTCTACCTGTACGTAACGTGCTGGCCCACCACCTGGCATCACGCCGGGCAATAATTTGTAGTGTTGCGCCAGTCGTGCCTTGACGGTTTGCAGATCCACATAATGTTCGCTGGCTTCACGGCCGGTATCACCCATGGGCATGGTTTCGATAAAGCGCAGGGTCAGTCCATGCTCCAGGCAGAATGCAACCATGTCCTCGACTTCATCATCGTTGACGCCTTTCATCACCACCATGTTGATCTTGATCGGAGCCAGGCCGGCATCCCGGGCGGCCTTAATGCCGCTTAGTACCTTTTCCAGTTTGCCGCCAGTGATGCTGCGAAAACGCTCTGGCTGCAGGCTGTCGAGGCTGACATTGATGCGACTCACACCGGCGTGTCTGAGAGCTTGCGCATGTTTGCCGAGTTGCGTGGCATTGGTAGACAGGGACAAGTCATCGAGCCCGGGCAGGCTGGCCAGCCGTTGTGCCAGCTCAGGCAGGTTCTTGCGTACCAGAGGCTCGCCACCGGTCAGGCGTATGCGTCGGGTGCCCAGCTCTGTAAACGCGGCGATGACTCTTTCCATCTCGTCGAAATTGAGCCAGGTATCGGGCTCGGTGAAGTCCTTGTAGCCTTTAGGCAGGCAGTAAAAACAGCGTAAATCACAGCGATCGGTGACCGACAGACGCAGGTATTCGATTCGGCGACCAAAAGGGTCGATCAGGGCTTGCTGGTTGCCAGCTTGATTCGAGGTGTTCATTGGTATGTCTCAGTAGCTGAGTCAGGATTATAGCGCATATCATAGCGACCTACTGAGCGTAATGATTTGAGCCAGATCATTTGTTTGAGTTATGCTGTTCGACCTTAATGGGGTCAAATAATTCAATATTACAATATAATCATATGGTTATATGAATTACGGCAGATTAGCCAGAATAAAAGAAGTTAAAAATAATCATGATGGATCAGAATGAACTAAAAAACCGGCGTCAGTTAGGTCTCTGGCTGGCACTATGCAGTGTGCTGATATTTGCGATGGTCATTCTGGGCGGGGTGACGAGACTAACCGGTTCAGGTCTGTCGATGGTGGACTGGCGGCCGATTATGGGCGTTTTGCCGCCCATAAGTGATACGCAGTGGCAGTCAACCTTTGAGATGTATCAGCAATCTCCCGAATATCTGAAAAAGAATATGCATTTTGATTTGCCTGAATTCAAGTCGATCTTCTGGTTTGAATACGGCCACCGTTTGCTGGGTCGCACGATTGGCATCGTTTTTTTACTGCCATTTCTGTTTTTTCTGGTGCGACGACAAATCAAACCTGAGCTGATTCCCCGTTTTGTACTGATGTTTGTGCTGGGTGGTCTGCAGGGAGTGCTGGGCTGGTATATGGTGAAAAGCGGGCTGGTCAATGATCCGCATGTCAGCCAGTATCGGCTGACTGCCCATCTCGCAGCGGCATTACTGATCTACGTTTATATATTGTGGCACACTTTTGTATTCTTGTTTCCGCCGTCGAATGAAGCGGGCAGGCATTCGCCGGCTTTGTTTAACCGGGGGCTTGCGGTGCTGGGTCTGGTCATTGTTACCATCCTGTCAGGTGGTTTTGTTGCGGGCCTGAAAGCCGGCTTTGCCTACAATACCTTCCCGCTAATGGATGGTCATTTGATTCCGCAGGCCTATCTGATGTTGCAGCCGGCCTGGCTGAATATCTTCGAGAATATTGCCGCAGTACAGTTTAATCATCGTGTACTGGCGATTTCGACCCTGATTATCGTGTTGGCATACTGGTGGTGGATAAGACAGGCGGTGTTACCGGCGCGAACCCGGCACCTGGCGAATCTGCTGGCGATTTTTGTGCTGATACAGGTGGGGCTGGGTATTTCGACACTGTTACTACATGTGCCGGTGGCACTGGCATCCATGCATCAGGCCGGGGCGTTGATCGTATTAAGTCTACTGGTTCTTCTATTACAACAGTTGCACACCCACAGGCGCGTACAGAGTTAGCCTATTGAGGCCAGCATGGCCATACGCACCAGACTGGCTACGGAGTCGGCACCCATTTTGTCCATGATTTTGGCACGATGCACCTCAACCGTCTTGGAGCTGATGCCCAGCTGGTCACCAATGACGCGGCTGGACAGGCCGTCAACGACCATACCGAGCACTTCCTGCTCACGTGCTGTCAGGCGTTCCATTTTATTCAGTACAAAGGAGCGTGTAGCAGTGTGGGCATTCTGTTCCTGCTGTTGCTGCAGGCAACGCTGGACACGTTCCAGTAGTTCCTGATCGTTAAACGGTTTTTCGATAAAATCATAGGCACCGGATTTCATTGCGCGCACCGCCATCGGTACATCGCCATGCCCGGTTATGATGATCACAGGTAGCCCGATCTGGCGCTCCGTTAATTCGGTTTGTAACTCCAGACCGCTCATGCCCGGCATGCGAACATCTGTTACAACGCAGCCATTTGTCTGGCTGGTAGTGATATGCGCCAGAAAGCTTCTAGCGTCTGCATAGGTCTCAACCTTTAGTCCAACTGATTCGAGTAACCAGCTCAGCGATTCTCTTACCGCATCATCGTCATCGATGACATAGACTGTTGTCGCGTTATTATTCATATTTCGACCCTTCATGATATTGAGGGATAGTAAAACAGAAAAGTGCTCCTGTCTCCTGTTTTGTGTCGGCCCATAACTGTCCACCATGGGCTTCAATGATGGTGCGGCAGATAGAAAGCCCAAGCCCCATGCCTTGTGATTTAGTGGTGTTAAATGATTCAAACAGGCGTTCGCTAATCTCAGGTGCAAGGCCGGGGCCGTTGTCCTGTACCTGTACCCTGACCGTATTATCATCTGTTGTTTCGGTCGTTATATGCAGTCTGCGTTCCTGATTATCAGGTAATTCTATCAGTGCTTCAATGGCATTTTTTATCAGATTCATTAAAACCTGCTCGATCTGGATTGCATCGGCGACAATCATCGGTGGATGGGGTGTCAGGTTTTGTGTGACAATAATTGAGTTATATTTTATTTCGCTCTGTACCAATTGCAGGCTTTGCCGAACCAGGGTATTAACCCCTATTTCACCTCGGCGTGGTTTGCGCTTGCGAATAAAATCACGCATTCCGCTGACTATCGAAGCGGCCCGCTGCGCCTGGTCTGCAATTTTCTGCATCACCGATTTTAGTTCGTCCTGCCCCAGATTGTCAGCTTCAAGCCGTCTCAGTCCACCGTTGATATAATTGACAATAGCGCTCAGTGGCTGATTAATCTCATGGGCAAGCCCTGAGGCCAGTTTCCCCATGCTGGCGTAGCGAGCCGCATGGGCCAGTTCATCCTGACGTTTGCGTACCTCTTTTTCTGCCAGTTTGCGCTCAGTGATATCACGCACGATTGACAGCACCGTTTGCTGACCCATTAACTCAAATGTGTGGGAGCTGATTTCAACGGGAATTTGATGTCCGTCTTTGTGCAACAGTACGGTCTCGAATAACTGCTGTACGTCACTTTCCAGGTAAGGTGCTTTTCGGCTTAAATGATGCCGGGCTTCTGGTTGGGAATAATCCTTCATTGAGTGTTTGCATAAGGTGTCCTGGTCGTAACCCAGCAGGTTGCACGCCACTTCATTGACTTCTATAAAAGAGGAATAACGACCATCTTCCAGAATATGCTGTACAAACACGGCATCATTGGCATTGTTAAACAGTAAACGGTAACGCCTTTCGCTGTATTCAAGTCTCTTCTCGGACTGGATACGTTCGGAAATTACATCCAGCAAATGTCGGTTGGCGGCTTCCAGTGCGGTATTTTTCTCGCTGACATCGTGTCGTAATCGGTCAGTAAAGGTACCGGACTGGTGTACGGTAATCAGCAATATGGTCAGAAAAACCAGGCCGGTACCCCAGTTCAGAATATACAGATTGGTCGCCAGAATGGATGGGTTGGATAGCCAGGCTGTCTGGATTTTCCATACACCGCCATCTACCGGGATGCTCGATATCTGTTTGACATACAGACTGGTTTCGCGGAGCGGATGATTCCAGACAGTTTCGCCTGATGGCGCCAGTATACTGAATGCGAGATTGGCATCCATATTTACGGTCAGTTTCTCTACGACCGGTGATAAACTGAAAAATACCACTAATACACCTTGTTCGCTATTGACCGGGTTTAGCGGGGTGTAGGTTTGATAATAGAGATTTTCATCTCTTACATTGATTGTGCTGAGCGTCTGCTGTTGCGCAAGAGACTGCCTGAGTATGCCGGTATCGTAGGTCATCTCACGACGGGTATTCGCAGAGGGGTTATGACTGTTCTCAGGATAGGCCCAGCGTGTATGGCTGTTCTTGTCTGTTACAGCGATATGATAGATATAAGGGTATTTTTCCATCGCTGACTGGCTGATGCGACTGTACAACTGAACATTATTAGCAGTGACCGCCTGACTTATATTATTACGAATAGCCGATAAAGTAACCAGGGAGCTATTCATATATAGCTTGATTGTCTGGTTCAGGTAGGTGCTGGCCTGCACGATTTGTTTATTGATGCGGGATGTTTGCTGCTCACGCAAGTGTTCATGCATGCTGAGCATGGCTACAAGTCCGATCACTAGTATCAGCAATTGCAGCATGACACGACGGCGAGGTGTGCTGGTCACTGTAAAGAGCCTTGCATGTAAAAAGGTATAGCGGCCATCTTTGACCAGAGCCATGAGTGTGGATGATTGCGATGTGGTAAGTTCTGCATAGCGTGTTCAAAACTACCTTAAACGTGCTGCTTTGGCAAAGAGTCGGGGTACAGTAACGGGTATATGTGTGTATAGGTGGTTAGCTGTCGCAGGGTAATTACGTATGTATCCATCTTGAAAAAATTGTGAATAAGGGATGAAGATGATATCCAGGTTTGATGTGAACACCGAATTCGTAACACAGGAACGTTGCCATATAGTGGAAATCCATAACAACGATAAGGATCCAAAATGTTCAGTTGCGCGTGCCCGGGTCGAGCCGGGGGTAACCACCAGTTTGCATAAGCTGACAGGTATCATTGAGCGTTATGTCATTCTGTCCGGACAAGGTGAGGTGATGATAGCCGGCGAGGGGCCGGTTGCGGTCTGTGAAATGGACGTGGTGGTGATAGGAGATGGACAGACGCAGAAAATCACTAATACAGGCGATCAGGATCTGGTATTTATCTGTATTTGCACACCACGTTTCAGACAGGAGCGATATGTTCAGCTGGAGTAAAGTCTTGATGGAGCCCCCTGTTTCGTGACATATCTTTTATTGGCCAGATGACTATACTGGTTTATATTGCTGTTTTTGATGCTGACTGGTTAACGCAGCATTATTAATAATAAAGATCTCGTTGTGCTGGATGTAAGGGAGAGGGAGGCGTATCTGTCTGGTCATATAAGTGGTGCGGTGAATATACCGGTAGACAGTACCTTTAGCCCCAATCCACCCCGGCTTATTAAAAATTATCCTGTTACCTCGGGTCGAGGCGAAGCCAGAAGCCAGGCAATATGTAGCGGCTATACAGCCGCGACGACTTGCTACCCGCTTACACACCCTGCTAGCTACAGAAGACGACAGCAAGATAATACTCGATGCGCGCACAACGGATGAGTATAGCGGGAAGGTCAGCAAGTCAGCGCGGGCAGGTCATATTCCATCAGCAATCAATATCCCCTGGGATCGAAATATTAAGGATGTAAACAGGATGTCAACGATCAAGCCATTTGATGAATTAAAGCAGGTCTACAGGGGTGTAGACAAGTCAAAAAAACAATTACATATTGTAACAAGGGCAGGCAATCCTCATTCACTTATTTTATTCTGCGCGAGCCTGGCTACGATGTGTCACACTATGATGGTTCATGGTCTGAATGGGGAAATGATGCAGATTTACCAATAGAAAAATAAATAATGTTTTCGCATTAATTACAGAACAGATTGCTGATTAATACAAAAAACACAGACGACAAGATAGTAATTAATCTTAGGTTCCCTCGAGGGTAACAGATGTTTTCGATGTTCAGAAAAATGCCTATACGGACCAAGCTGGTCATGGCGAATTTTGTAGTGGCGACACTGGTTTCGGTAGGAGGCTTTCTGATCATAATTTATACAGATATTGGCAAATTGCGTGCGGATGCAATCAAAATGGCGCAGTCGGATGTTGCTGTCATCAGCCAGGATCTTGTGAAGGTCATCGTTTTTGGCCGGGCAGAAGATGCTGCTGATGTGGTTACCAAACTGGAGTCGCTACCCAGAGTACAGGCGTCTTATGTTTATAACCCCGAGGGTGAGCTGGTGTTTGGCTACCAGCAAGATGGAACACAACAACTCACCCCACCGAAGTTACAAGCTGATGGCGCACGATTAAACCCTCTGTCTATAGATTTGTACCATCCAGTTGCCTATCAAGGTACGCGCTATGGCACCATTTACATGAGCCTGTCGACAGAAGAGCTGGTTGCGAGGGAGCAGGATTACTATCGTCTGGTTGCCGCTGTAGTTATGATTTTTATACTGTTGTTTTTAATCGCGGGTTACTGGATACCACGTTTTTTTTCCAGACCAATACTGGAATTGAGCAAAAGTGTTGACCAGATAGCAACCGAGCAGGATTACTCAAAGAGACTGTTCACCGCGCATCAGGATGAAGTGGGTGTGCTCTACCGTAGCTTTAACCAGCTGCTGGAAGTGATCGAGTCCTCGCAGGACTCACTTGAGCAGAACATGGCCAGGACAGACGGCATACTGAATGTGGTCGGCAATGTCATTATTTCTATTGACAGTGATTATTCCATAATCTTGTTTAATCATCAGGCCGAAAAATCTTTTGGCTATCGTTCAGATGAGGTGATGGGACGTAGTCTTGATATGCTGATACCCGAACGCTTTCGCCATTCACATAGCAGCATGGTGCGTGATTTTGGTGAAGAGTCCGCTGCCATGCGGCCTGCCATGCAGCGTGATTATATCAGTGCACTGCGCAAAGATGGTACCGAGTTCCCTATTGAGGCATCGATATCCAGGATGGATTTTGATGACAGCGTCATATACACCGTTGCGTTAAACGATATTACTATGCGCCTGCATACAGAGGATGAGCTTAAGCGCTACCGACTTCATCTTGAAGATCTGGTTAATGAGCGCACTCATGAACTGAAGCGGGCCAATAAGGAAATGGAGGCATTCAGCTATTCTGTGTCACATGATTTACGTGCACCACTGAGAAGAATTGATGGTTTCAGCAAGGTGTTGCTGGAAGATCATATGTCACAGCTTGATGCGGATGGTCAAAATTATCTAAACCGTATTCGGGCTTCAACGCAGCGCATGTCGGTGTTAATAGATGACATGCTGAATCTTTCAAGAATATCCCGTAAGGAAATGAAAATACTGGAGACAGATTTGAGCGACATGGCCAGAACGGTAGCTACCCACCTGCGGGAAAGTGATACGCAGCGAAGTGTCGATTTTATTATTCAGGACACGCCGCCTGTGGAATGTGATCCGGGCCTGATGCAGATTGTACTGGAAAATCTGTTACAAAATGCCTGGAATTACTCTGTCAGGGAGGATCAGGCTGTCATTGAATTCAGCCACCAGATGAACGCAGAGGGTCTTACTGTTTATACATTACGTGACAATGGCGCGGGTTTTGATATGAAGTATGCGAGCAAACTATTCGGGGTGTTTGAACGTTTGCATGAGGATAAGGATTTTGTCGGTACCGGGATTGGTCTGGCAACGGTGTTCCGTATTATTGAGCGACATGGTGGCCGGATCTGGGCTGAAGGAGAAGTGAACCAGGGTGCTGTGTTTAATTTTAGCCTGGGGCAGCAAGTGGAATAAACGGTGGTGCGTAGCGAGATGTTTTAAACCCCGCTACGCATCGCCGGATAGTTAGATAGCCTGGTAATAAATGTTCTGCGGGTGATTGGCTTGCGCAAAAAAGAACCAGCGTTCGGCGATCAGGCCAAGATACTGGCTGATAAATGCCAGCAGCAGAAATACCTGAATGCCTGTTTCCAGACCCGCCCACAGGAATGCCAGTGGCACAGGGAAGGTCATGATCAGGAATGTCCAGCGTATCGAACGAAACCAGAACGGGCTTGCACCGTGAAAGAACTCACGTGTGTTGAATGAGCCACCCATCATGCCCATCGCTTTCTGGTCGATATTGTTATGACGTACGCCAATAGCGCTTTGCATCGAGGATTTATATTTTATGCGTGCGTTGCGATAGAGGCTGGCCAGGCGTGTCAGCAGTGCCACCAGGGTAATAATGGTTGCCCATACGCCATACAGGCTGGTCAGGCCGGGTTCGTAAATGGCCGCATGCAAGGTGGCCAGCATGAAACCGGATGCACTACCCAGCAAGGTGTAATTGATCACGGTTAGCGGTGTATACCATTCCTGAAGAAATTTCATGCAGGCGTATATCATGCCGGTGGACAGGAACAATGCAAAACAAACAACGGCACCGATAATGCCGATGAATAATGACAGCTGTCCCTGTAGTGGCTGTTCTGCTCCGAGTATATTTGGATCCCAGTTAAAGTAATGCAGCAGACCGTATGCGAATACCATCGACATAAATATGGGCAGGACGATAACTTCGCGTGATAACCAGGATGTGCGCCAGCGGGCAGCCGAACGCCATGCACGTTCCGGTCGCCCCAGGTGAAAGAACGATGCGCCCAGACCGGCAATCAGAAACAGTATGGCGACGATACTGCCGTATGTATAGAACTCATTAGGATTGGTGACATTCACCAGGCCGACAGCCGCGTAGCTCTGCCCGGTCACTAATGCCAGAAATAACCCCTGACCTGCGCCAATCAGGGTGGTTAGAAAAATAACAGAAAAGGCCGGGTGCATATTGACTCCAGGTACAAAATATTTAGGTCAGTTTAATCAGTGATAGCAAGCGGGTGTTTACCAGCTTGTAATATCATCCAGTGTCGGTTCATCAATAATCGTGCGTGGTTTAACACCTTCTTTCTTGAGCGGGTTATCTGCACGGATCAATTCATCTTCATGGATCTTGATGTGCTGTTTGCGCCGAGGCAGATAGTGGTTGGCCGGCTTGGTGCCCCATTCCGGCATTAGTGCATAACCCCCTTCTTCACGTATCGCGGTTGATACCTGCGAGTCCGGGTCGTGCACGTCACCAAACAGGCGCGCGCTGGTTGGACAGGCCAGTACGCAGGCTGGTTTACGTTCTGCTTCCGGCAGCGTCTCGTCATAAATCCGGTCGACGCACAGTGTGCATTTTTTCATGACTTTCTGGTGTTCATCCAGTTCACGTGCACCATAAGGGCAGGCCCATGAGCAGTATTTGCAGCCGATACATTTGTCATAGTCCACCAGTACGATGCCGTCTTCCTCGCGTTTGTAGCTGGCGCCGGTCGGGCACACCGGTACGCATGGCGGATCTTCGCAGTGCAGGCAGCTCTTCGGGAAATGAACCATTTCGGTCTTAGGAAACTCACCGATCTCGAACGACTGGACGCGATTAAAGAAGGTGCCGTTCGGGTCCTTGTCATAGGGGTTGTCATCCGACATAAAGCCGGCTGGCCCCGAGGTGTTCCACTGTTTGCAGGACGTGACGCAGGCATGGCAGCCTACGCAGACGTTCAGATCGATAACCAGTGCTAGTTGTGTCATGTTGTTAACCGTTTGTATGTCGTGTTCGTTTCAGGTAATGAGATACGTAATGTGTACCTTTCCTGGCCGGACTATCGGTTACAGACGCGCTGTGAACACATCCGTGTGCGCTCGACGGCAGCGTCCATGCTGCCGACGGTCTGTAACCGATAGTCCGGCCAGAAAAGGTACGGCTTGATGTATTTATTCATTGCCGTCCTGGTAGCCCCCTCTCCCGCCTTGGTGACGACGGCATGGACGCCGTCGGTAGTGCAACGCAGGAGCAGTTGCCGAGGGGATCAATAGCCCTTACATCACCCGCTTATTAATTGTTACTATTTCTTCCCCGCAAACCACCCCAGCCAACGCGCACGTTTACTTTGCCCTGGCACAGGTTTTACCGTCTTGAACTGAGGGGAAGTTTCATGTGCTTCATCATCACCTGCCTTATACACCCGCACCCGCACGTCATACCAGCCAGCCTGGCCGGTAATCGGGTCGGAGTTGGACAGGTGTTCACCGTCCGCATGTTCCGGCAGTTCTTCCGAAATCAGATGATTCAACAGGAAGCCTTTTTTCGATTCATTGGCTTCCGGGGTCAGGTTCCAGGCACCGGAGGCCTTGCCGATCGCATTCCAGGTCCACACCGTACCGGGCTCAACTGCCTCAGACAGGCGGCACATGCAGCGCACCTTGCCCCACTGTGATTCTACCCACAACCAGTCGCCGTCTTCGAAGCCCTGAGAGCGGGCAACTTGCGGGTTAACATGCAGATAGTTGTGCGTATGGATCTGACGTAACCACGCATTCTGTGAATCCCAGGAGTGGTACATCGCCATCGGCCGTTGCGTGATCGCATTCAGCGGATAGGTATGCTTGTCGGTCAGCTGCGACTCCAGCGGCTCGAAATAAAACGGCAGTGGGTCGAAATAGGTTTCGATACGTTTACGTAAACGATCGGGAGGCTGTTTGCCATCGTGTTTACCCTGTGCGGCCATACGGAATTTTTGCAGCACTTCTGAATAGATATGGATGTTGATCGGTTCCGCGTAGCGTGTCAGGCGATGTTCCTGTGCCCATTCCAGATAACCCTGGTTCCAGTTGCGCATGTACTGGAATGAACGCGGCAGGTGATACTGGTAGACGCAGTTATTCTTTTCGTACATTTTCCACTGGTTTGGATTGGGTTCACCTTTCATGAACTTTTCGCCGCCCTTGCCGCGCCAGCCGGCCAGGAAGCCGATACCGGAACCGGGTTCGGTTTCGAAGTTGGTGATGAAGTCCGGGTAATCGCGGTATTTACGTTTGCCCTGTTCATTCATGAATACCGGCAGTTTTAGACGTGTACCCAGTTCAATCAACACTTCCTGGAATGGTTTGCATTCACCGGTGGGGGGTAATACCGGTATGCGTACCGAATCGACCGGACCATCGAATTCCGAGATCGGGCGGTCAAGCATGGACATCACGTCGTGACGTTCAAGGTAGGTGGTGTCGGGTAATACCAGGTCCGCAAAGGCCACCATTTCAGACTGGAATGCATCACAGACTATCAGGAACGGAATCTTGTACTCGCCGTTTTCATCCTTGTCATTAAGCATGTTGCGTACTTCGGAGGTGTTCATGCTGGAGTTCCACGCCATGTTGGCCATGAAGACCATCATCGTGTCGATGTGGTAGGGGTCGCCGCGCCAGGCATTGGTAATCGCATTGTGCATCAGGCCGTGTACTGACAGTGGAAATTCCCATGAGAAGGCTTTGTCGAGGCGTACAGGCTCGCCTTTATCATCAACAAACAGGTCATCCGGGTCGGCCGGCCAGCCCAGCGGCATGCCATTGAGTGGTGTGTTCGGCTGCACGTCTTCGGGCCCTTTCGGTGATTTGGCGCAGGGCGGAATCGGGCGCGGAAACGGGGCCTTGTGGCGGAAACCACCGGGGCGATCAATGGTGCCGAGCAGGGTCATCAAAATAGACAGTGCGCGGATTGAGTGAAAGCCGTTTGAGTGAGCGGCGAGGCCACGCATGGCATGGAATGAAACCGGGTTGCCGGTAACCGTTTCATGTTCACGGCCCCACACGTCGGTCCACGCAATCGGTAGCTCGATGCGTTCGTCACGTGCGGTGATACCCATTTCATGTGCCAGACGGCGTATGGTCTCGACCGGGATACCGGTGATATCGGCCGCCCATTCCGGGGTGTATTGTTCTACCCGGTCGCTGAGTAACTGGAATGAAGGCTTGACCGGAGTGCCATCGGGCAGGTCGTACTGGCCGAGCATGTACGGGTCGATATCCTGTTTGCGATCGGCAACCACTGCCTTGTCCTGATTGCGATCCCACCACAGTTTATTCTGCGGGTCGAAGCAGCCTTCTTCTTCCGGCACCTCGGCGCGTACGAACATACCGTATTCGGTGCTGTCCTCATCCATGTTGACCAGTTCTGATGCATTGGTGTAGTCAATCATAAATTCACGGTCATACAGGCCGGTTTTAATCAGCTCATGGATCAGGGCGAGGATCAGTGCACCATCGGTGCCGGGTTTGATTGGTACCCATTCATCGGCAATGGCCGAGTAACCAGTGCGTACCGGATTAATGGAAATAAACTTGCCACCCTGGCGCTTGAATTTCGACAATGCCATTTTTAGCGGGTTGGAGTGGTGGTCTTCTGCCGTACCAATCATTACGAACAGTTTTGAGCGCT
>ENA-ORDP01000915-ORDP01000915.1-marine-sediment-metagenome-genome-assembly--contig:-NODE-915-length-17637-cov-4.008020_pt1 | contig 17637 bp, 15 predicted proteins | sample MGYA00248627_ERZ508539 | MGnify/ENA primary metagenome ERZ508539 (study PRJEB26208, sample SAMN05571518) | marine sediment metagenome | biome: deep sea; feature: Hydrothermal vent; material... | reverse complement strand
CCGCCACTGTCCGGGGCGGCGGCCCCTCTATGGGACAGGCCAAAGCCGAGGCTTACAACGGGCCGAAAGCGCGCATGGCCGTCGTGAAGTTCATCGATAAAAGCGCAAAGGGCGCCCCAAAAATAGGAAGCGGCATGGCCGATATGCTGGTCACCGCCCTGTTCCAATCGAACCGTTTCATCATGCTCGACCGTCAGGATATAGATGGTGTCATTAACGAGCAGGACTTCACGGCGTCCGGCAGGGTGTCGGCCAGGACAGTATCGGCCATGGGCGAGCTTGAGGGGGCCGACCTTCTGGTGATGGGAGCCGTGACAGAGTTCGAGCCGGAGCATTATGGCGCGGGAGGGCTGATAATCGGCGCGATCACTTTCGGCGCGTCTTTAGCCATAGCCAACAAGAACGATGACGCGCCCATAGGCATCGTGACATACAAGGAGTCTACCGTCACCATCGATATCAAAATCGTAGACGCTAAAACCGGACGGGTAGTATACGCAGGCACAGCCAAAGGACATTATCACAACTGGGGCGGCGGTATCATCGGCGGTGTGGGCGGCGGCTGGTCGCGCGTTCCGGTCGGTCTTGGCGGGTTCACGGGAACCGGCGCCGAGGAGGCCATACGAAAATGTATAGAGGCGGCTGTTACAGATATCGTTAAAAACACACCGGCTGAATATTACCGGGTGAAAGAATCAGATGCGGTGATTCTGGCCAGCCAGCTTGCGGCCATATATCCTGTGAAGCTGGTCAATCCTGTCGCAAGCGAAGAGATAAAAAAGAGCGCCAGGATCATATATGATGACAAAAGTTATTCCAGGCTTCTGTCCGATCTGAATGTTGACGAGGAGACGGCGCCCCGGTTCGACTGGAGCAAAGACAGGCTATTAGCCGTTTTCGCCGGTGAAGAGCCGGTTAAGGGGCACAGGATAGGAATTGAAAAAGCGATACATATAAACGGCGTTCTGGAAGTTTATATCGCCGAAATCGCTCCTTCAAAATCGACAGCGTCCGATCCTTCTTCCGAAGAGTCTGGCCCGGTCTGGCCGTTCGACGTGGCCCGGATCGGTGATCCGAAAAAACCGGTGCGCTTCGTCTGGCAATAGCTTTTATATCCAGGCGCCTAACCGTCCACTTGCCGTAGTCTGGCTCGTCGATTCGTGAGTTGATATCTCCTCCCTACTGGGCCGATAATAACCAGAGAGAATGGTAAGGATAAAAAACGCTGTGTCTGAAAAACCTGTCCTTGTCACCGGCGCCACAGGTTATGTCGGCGGAAGGGTCGCTTTACGTCTTCTTACAGCCGGATATAAAGTGCGCGCCACGGCAAGATCCTTGACAAAACTTCAGGCTCGCGCCTGGGCCGGACACCCCAACCTGGAACTGGTCTACTCGGACGCTTTAGACCTCGACTCCTTAACGAAAGCGGCTGACGGGTGCGGCGCCGCTTATTATTTTATTCACTCTATGGACGCGGCGTCGAAAGATTACGCCCTGAGCGACCGTATCGCCGCGCAAAACATGGTCAAAGCGGCCCAAAGCGCCCAGCTTGAGCGGATAATATATCTGGGCGGATTGTCGTCTGATAGCCCTGAACTGAGCAAACATCTTAAGTCACGCGAAGAGGTGGCCGCGATTTTGGAGGCGGGGCCGGTTCCGGTGACTCATTTTCGCGCCGCGATGATTCTGGGCTCCGGCAGCGCCTCTTTTGAAATGCTCAGATACCTGGTCGAGCGGCTTCCTTTGATGATAACCTCGCGCAGAGCGCTCACCCCGTCCCAGCCTATCGCTATCCGCAATGTCCTCGTATACCTGATAAACAGCCTGGAATTGGAGGAGACGATAGGGCAGACATACGATATTGGCGGGCCGCAAATCCTGACATACCTGGAGATCATAGATATATACGCCAAAGAGGCTGGCCTTAGAAAGCGGATAGTCATACCTGTTTCGTTCATTACTCCAAGAATGGCCTCCTGGATAGTACATCTTGTCACGCCGATCCCAGGTAATATAGCAATGCCTCTTGCCGAAGGGATTGGGAGCAATATGATTGTCCAGGATGGTCATAGAGTTGTTTTGGTCATCCCGCAAAAACTGCTCACGTGCCAGGAGGCTATTCATATGGCGCTGGAGAGAATAGAGCAGAAAGTTATCAAATCAAGCTGGATGGACGCCGGTGTCAGCAAACCGCCGGAGTGGGGCCATTACAATGACGCTCCCTACGCCGGAGGAGATATAAGGGAAAGCTGGCATACGATAACGGTAAAAACCTCTCCTGAAAAATTATGGGCGCCCATCAGTGAAATCGGCGGCGACAGGGGATGGTATTTCGCCAACTGGCTCTGGGAGATAAGAGGTTTTATCGACAGGCTGGCTGGCGGGTTCGGCGTCCGCAGGGGGAGGCGAAGCCCCAGCGATCTGGGAGCAGGCGACGCGCTGGACTGGTGGAGGGTACTCGACGCAGAACCTGGCAAACGTCTGTTTCTGGTCGCCGAGATGAAGGCGCCGGGGGAGGCTACGCTGGAGTTCAGGCTAAAACAAAATGAAGACGGAACCTCCGAGCTTGTGCAGATCGCAAGCTTCATGCCACGCGGCGTGGCTGGATTGGCCTACTGGTATCTTGTCTATCCGTTCCACTTTTTCATTTTCAAGGGAATGCTCAAAGGGATAGCCAGGGCCGCCGGAGCCGAAATCGTACACGGGCCTGTGGAGATAAAACCACCGAAACATAAGAAAAACCGTTAAAATAGATCGGTGGCCTTCTCGTCGTCGAGCCTGTTCCAGAACTGGACGAAGTAGTCTGAGGCGGAGAGAACCGAAAGTACCATCGCCACCAAAATGCTTATCTGCCCCAGATAATGAAAAAGAATATTAAAATCAAGTATCAGAAAAAGAATGGCGGTAATCTCCGCGCCCATTTTATATTTCCCCAGAGAACCGGCGGAGATATGAATACCCTGGGCTGAAGCTATCATCCGAAGGCCCGATACGGCGAATTCGCGGCCTACTATAATAACAACAATCCAGGCCGCCACCCTGTCCAGCTCCACCAGAGGAACCAGGGCTGAGACCACAAGCAGTTTATCGGCCACAGGGTCTAAAAGCTTGCCAAGCAATGTGACCTGGTTTGTGACTCTGGCCAGGTGCCCGTCCAGCCAGTCTGTAGCCGCGGCCAGGGCGAATATTATAGCCGCGAAAAAACATGGCCAGAACGAAGGAGATATTAAAAACACAAGAAGCAGTGGAATGAGAAAAATGCGAAGTAAAGTAAGTTTGTTGGGAAGGTTGATCTCTATCATCGGATACACCAGATCGTTTTAAATTATAAGCTTACGCCAGAGCCCGGCTTTTTGTAAACACCGAAAAAAGGGAATTCTAGTTCTGGAAGATGTAGCGGTACGGATTGACAGGAACGCCATTTAGCAACACCTCGTAGTGCAGATGCGGACCTGTGGATCTGCCTGTACTGCCCACTTTGGCGATCAAGTCGCCGCGCTTGATTTTCTGGCCGACTTTAACGATATTTTTCGAGTTATGCCCGTAACGGCTTACAACACCGTATCCATGGTCTATCTCTATCATTTTTCCGTATCCCACGTGGTAGCCGACGCGGATTACAATTCCGTTCGCCGGAGCGAGAATCGGCGCGCCTCTTTGTGTGGCGACGTCAATCCCTTCATGCATTTCACGAAGACCGGTAAAAGGAGAGCGGCGGTATCCGAAGGTGGAGGTCACCCATCCGCGAGTGGGCCAGATCGAAGGAGTGTGCGACAACAGGGACGACTGCTCTTTAAAGAACTCGTCCAGCTCGAAAAAGCTCACTTCCTGCGATTCCGCCTGCTTGCCGATCCTGTCCAGATCGCTGTTAAGCGAATCCATGAGCGACTGAGTATATTTTTTCGACGCGGATGAAAAGCTGACCATTGCGTCCTGATCCGGCCCGCCGGAGCCGAACTCATGCCCGGTGGATGGCTGGCTTTCAAGGGCGGTAATCACCCTCAGCTTCTTGTCGAACTGCTCGAGGCGCGTCATCTGCGTCTCTATCTGCCTCAGTTTCTGGCTGAACTGCTGAATTTCCAGCTTTTGGCTGGCTGTAACGGTTCTAAGCGAACCGAGCTCGCCGAGGTCACTGCTTTTTTGCAAAACGGAATAAGCGAAATAACCGAAGATCACACAAAACACCATCCCGACCGCAACGGCGCCTTTGACAAACATTTTGGGCACGGAGAACCGCCTGAACCGCCCGGCTACATCTGGAATAAAAATGATCGTATATTTTTTGGAAAACATATTACGCCTTATGTCCTTAAAGTCCCCTAGGAAAAAGCCGCGACATCAACTCCCAAACAGCGGGCCCAAACAGCGGCGCCAGATACAGCTACATACGCCCGCCAGAGACAACGCCTGGGGACGCAAACGGATATCACGACTTCGGTCTTGGTTGTACCTGCTCCCCTATTTAAAGTCAAGACCTTTTTGATTTTTTGGAGGATTTGGAAGATGGTTTATCTTTTAACACGAGCCTCTTGTCAAGCGGGACATACCGGTCGGCGGCCTCTTTCATCACTTCGGCGCATGTCTCTGGAAACGACCATACCTCCACTTTGCATCCCCGGTTTTTCAGATACCATAACAGAGGAAGATAGTCCTTGTCCCCGCCCACCAGGACGGCTACGTCTAGTTTATCGGCCAGGGTGACCGCATCGATGGTCATCCAGGCGTCGGCGTTTTTAACCGGCTGTTTTATTTCTCCGCCCAGGGTCTCCCAGAATTTCCGAAAGTCATCGCTGATGTTTTTGTGTATGGGCTTGTAATAAATTATCCTGGTGACTTCCCGGTTCCCCACCTCCTCGATTAGCATGGCGTAGTTGAATCGCCCGCCATACAGGTTATAACCGGCAAGCTCGATGTTCTCGGCGTCTATGAAAACCCCAACTTTCTGATATACAAGAATAGACATAAAAATTAATTCCTTTATTTAAATAACCAGGCCCCCGGCCAGAACCGGCGCCGGTCTCAGATTATGCGGTAATTTCAAAACTTTGCGTCTTGGCCCTGGATGGCGAATGACACGATTATCGCGCGGACTATACATTCGCTGAAAGATTATACATTGTTTGTACTGCAGACGCGGCCATGTAAATAATCTGGCTTTCCGGGGCGCCGCCGGAGGGTTCCCTCTATTTATTAAGTATTGTGGCTTTGCGCCGATATTGTTTATTATACACCAATCCGTCTTCTTCGCGGTTTTCTGTTTAGGTTTGGCCACAATTGATAATTATCGCAAGATATTATGAACCAGGAATTTAATATCTTTGTCACCGCCACATCAAGGCGCGTCGCCATGATTCGCGGCTTTAAAAAAGCTCTTGGAAACCTTGGCGTTCCAGGAAAAGTCATCGCCTCCGATACCGACAAAATGTCAACCGGGCTCAGGTTTTGCGATAAGTTCCACATCGTCCCTCTTTCATCCTCCAGCGATTACATCCCGCAACTGCTTGAAATTTGCGAAAAAGAAAAAATCAAGCTCCTTGCGCCCACTATCGACGAAGAGCTGGAAATTTTCGGCCAGCGAAAAAAAGAGTTTGAGGCCATCGGCGTCACCGTCCTTGTTTCAGATAAGGAGGTGGGGAAAGTGTGCCGTGACAAATACCTTACATACAAATTCTTCAAAAAGCACGGGTTCCCTTTCGCGGAGACTTTATTGCCATCCCAGATAGATTACGGCGCTGTAAAATATCCGCTGTTCATCAAACCGAGGCTTGGCAGAGGGTCGGTGGGAGCGCGCCCGATTAAAAACGAAAAAGAGCTCCGGTTTTTCACCGACTATGTGGACGACCCGATCATCCAGCGATTTCTCGCGGGCGACGAGTACACCGTCGATGTTCTGGCTGGCATGGACGGAAAGATTCTTTCGGTTGTGCCGAGGGAAAGGCTTGTCATACGCGCAGGGGTGTGCGACAGGGGAAGAACCAGAAAAATACCGAAGCTTATCGACTTGAGCAAATCGATATGCGAAAAACTGGGAGTGTTGGGCCCTGTCAACCTTCAATGCATGGCGCAAGGTGAAGAAATAAACTTTTTCGAGATTAACCCGAGGTTTTCCGGGGCTATCCAGCTTACCGTCGCTTCCGGAGCCGACTTTTTTACCATGATCGTAAAAGAAGCGCTCGGCCAGGCGGTGGCGCCGGCCATAGGCGAATTCAAAGATAATTTCATGATGTTAAGCTATGAAGAAAGCATTTTCGAGAGCATGAACGGAGCCAAGAGCTGATCTCGGTTTTACTCAGGCTCCATATCGAAATATTTGCCTAATCGCAATGCTGTGTCGGCTGTTATGGCTCTCTTGCCAAGCGCGATTTCATTTATTCTTCTGGCGGGAACCGATAGGGCTTTGGCAAGTTTGTTCTGGCTGAGCCTCATAGGTTTGAGAAATTCTTCCATCATAATCTCGCCGGGATGAACCGGAGATATTTTCTTGCTCATTTTAATCTCCTAATGATAATCGACAATTTCGACTTCGAAGGCGTTTCCATCGCGCCATACAAAGCAAATTCGCCACTGCTGGTTTATCCTTATGCTGTGCTGTCCTTTACGGGCGCCCTGAAGAGCCTCTGGCCTATTACCGGGCGGCGCGTTAAGCGATCCGAGATTTTCAACCGCGCCAAGAATATCTTTCGCAATCTCTCAGCCCTAATAAACCATCTCCTCTGTTTTAGCCACAAAACCAATTGTTAGAGCTCTCCTTTAATCTCGTTTATAACCTTCCGGGCCATATCCTGCGCCTCATCTTTCGTTTTTATCTCCCCATCCAGCTGGGCGTTCATTACCGCCTCCAGTATTGCGCCCACTTTTTTCGAAGGGGGCACCCCCAGTTTTAGTATGTCTGCGCCACAGATGTGGGGCTTTGTGTTTTTCAGGCTTAAGAAAAATCTGGTGACCGCCTGGCGCGTTTCCTCATTTTGGGATTTGGCCGCCAGAAAAATCAGGGCTTCATCTGAGAGCGGACTAAATAGCCGGTACAAGAGCGATGGCGGCGCGGAAGCGGACTGGCTTAGCTGTTGTATCACGCTGTTGGCCTGCTTGAGGTTTGTCGCTATTTTCTGAATAATCTGCGCGGCTGACGCGGAGATCATATTTTCTTCAGAGATATTTATCTTTTCCAGCCGGTCGAAAAGCGCCATCAAGTAGACTTTCCATTTAGAGGCTGAACGGGCGGGAAAAGCCAGGTTGTGCCATGCCAGGAAATCTTCGCACTGATCCATTAATCTTTCTGCTATCGAATCGAAAACCAGATCTGGATGTATAAACTTTAATAGCCCCAGTTGTTTCATCCTGGACACGGCGCCGGCCGGGTGGCGCTCTTTGAGGATCATTTCCAGCTCGGAAAACAGACGTTCCCCGGAGAGGCGGTTAAAAAGCTGTTGGCGCACCGCGTTTTTCAAAAGCGAGATGGTCTGCTTGCCCATGGTGAATCCGTAGCGATGCTCGAATCGCACGGCCCGGTAAGCGCGTGTCGGGTCCTCGACAAAACTCAGGTTGTGCAAAACGCGAAGGGAATGGGTTTTCAGATCGGCCTGGCCGCCGAAATAATCTATCAGCGTGTTTGCCTTCGCGCCGTTTAGCCTTATGGCCATAGCGTTTATCGAAAAATCACGCCTGAACAGATCGTTGCGTATGGCGCTTGTCTCCACAGTGGGCAGGGCCGCCGGATGCGCATAATACTCTATGCGGGCCGTGGCCACGTCGAGCTTGAAACCGTCAGGCATAATAACGATAGCGGTTTTAAACTTCTTATGGGGATGAACGCGCCCTTTTACTTTCTCCGCCAGTTTTCGCGCGAAATCGACGCCATCGCCTTCGATCACTATGTCCACATCGACGCTACGGGTACGCAAGAGAAGGTCGCGCGTAAAACCTCCCACAACGTAGGCGGTATAGCCGTTTTCATCGGCCACTTTGGCCACAAGCTCGAAAAGTTTGAGGATAGATTCTGGCATAAGCTCTTTGATAAGCCCTTCAACGTTTTTGCTCTGTGGATGCCGGATCTGATAGCCGCCCGCTCCTTTCAGGGGCGGCTTAAACAGGGAATCGCCGTAAAGTTTATTCAAGACGATTCCTCTTGAAATGATACCGGTCATCTTGCCGGTGGACGGATCGACCACTGGAGCCAGTTTCTGACGTTTGCCGAGGATCAGCTCTTCAACTTTCTGGAAAGGGGTATCGGGAGCCACGGTCGAAAATTCGTTAATCATAAAATCCGAGACCGGTTTATCCTCCATCTGGAGGTAAATCGCTTTTTCTATTATCTGCATGGTGATAAGTCCAACCACTTTCCCGTTGTCGAGCGCCGGCGCCCCGCCGATATCAAACCGGGTCATCAGCTTCTTCGCCTGGGCGATGGTAAATCCGGGTTGAACTGCGATCACACGCTCGATCATCATCTCCTTTGCGTTCATCGAATGCTCAAGAGTCTCTTTTAATGATCGCTTAAGCAGGGCGGCCGCCTGGGGCAAGGTTATATCTTTTATAGTGGCCGACGCCGCCGAAGGATGCCCCCCTCCGCCCATTTTCGCGGTCACCTGCCCCACATCCACCCCTTCAACCCGGCTTCTTGCGATCAGGCTGATCCTGTCGCCCATTCTCACCAGAACGAACAGGGCGCTCAATGTTTCCGCGTCCATCAGCTTGTTCGCTATGACCGCCAGGTCACCTATGTAACGGGGCGTAGAAGCGGTGGAGTAAGCGACCGTTACGCTTCCAACCTGCTCATAATCAAGATTTTTTATCAGCCTGTTAAGCATTTCTATCTGTAGCGAAGTAAGTTCGCGCAAGATAGATACCGAAACGGCGTTAAGATCCGCGCCCTGCTCCAGCAACCAGCGGGCCGCGTCAAAATCGGCTGGACACACGGACGAGAAGGTGAGCGATCCGGTATCTTCGTAAAGACCCATCGCCATCAATGTGGCCTCTGCTTTAGTAAGCGAGACGCCGCGCTCTCTTAACAGCTCGCAAAAGATGGTGACAGTGGATCCGCGCTCGCGGATCACGGCCAGCTCGTGGGGAATGTCGATTTTCGCTGAGACATGGTGATCGTAGAGGTGGACTTTTACTCCATCTTTTTCCACCAGCCTGGCTAAAGCGCCTACTCTTTTTTTTGTGGAGGCGTCTACTATTATCACCTGCCTGACACTGCCAAAGCTCAGGTTTTTTAACTTTCTGTATGAGACCTGAAAATCAGTCTGCGCCAGATATTCGCGCACGTTTTTCTCTTGGGAGCCGGGGAATACAAGCTGGGCGTCCGGGTAGAGCTTACGCGCGGCCACCATCGAGGCGAGGCAGTCGAAATCGGCGTGTAAATGGGTTGTAATGATTTTCATCCGCGCATTTATCCATAAGGATCGAGCCTATGGTTTAATTATAACCCAACGCAATGTTATATAAGGAAGGATCGGCCTTTACGCTAGCCGGACGGTTTTCCTTCGTTCCAGAGATTTTCCAGATGGAGCCTGACATCTTCTATTTTATCGACGACTGTAAATTCCGGTAACGTTTTAAAAAACGATTTTCCATAGCCTTTTATCTTCATTCTTTTATCCAGCACAACCAGAAGCCCCTTGTCAGACCTGGATCTGATGAGTCTTCCGAGCCCCTGTTTAAGCATCAGCGTGGCGGACGGCAGTTGATATTCGTTGAAAGCCGAGCCGCCCCGTTTTTCGATAAACTCGATGCGCGCGGCCACAAGCGGGTCGTCGGGCGTCGCGAAAGGAAGCTTGTCGATTATCACCGCCGATAACGACTCCCCCCGCACATCCACTCCCTGCCAGAACGAAGCGGTGGCGAACAGCACCGAATGGGTGTCCTCGCGAAACTGGTCGAGAATAACCGAGCGGGGGCTGTCACCTTGTTTGAGAGCTGTATATTCAAGATTTGGGGCGATAAGACCCCAGCATTTCTCCAGGCTCCGATGGCTTGTAAAAAGAAGGAACGCCCTCCCTCTCGAAATTTTCAACAACTCCTCTATCCTTCGGGACGCTTTGTCGAGAAACATAGTGTCCGAAGGGTAAGGCAGGTCGCAAGGAAGATAAAAAACGGCCTGTTTTTTATAATCGAAAGGCGAATCGACGATCAGCTCTCCCGCGCCCTCGATGCCCAACCGGGAGCTTATGAACGTAAAAGCGCCGTTGGTGGAAAGAGTGGCAGAAGTGAAAATGACGGTTTGTGACCGGGGATACAGTTTTTCCCTTAAATGACCCGATATGTCTATCGGCGATGAGTGGAAAAAAACGCCCTTCCCCCTAGTCTCCACCCAGTATACGTTTTCATCATTATCAAGGGCGCTCATAGTCGTAATCAGCTCGCCTATATCCGCAAACCTCATTGATAAAGCTTTTATGGCGTCGCCTCCGCTTTTTATCGAAGCGAGATGATCCGAGATCAGGCTAACAGAGCCAACAAGCGCCTCCGCCTCCTCTTTAAACGTTTCGCTATCGCCGCTCTTGAGCCGTTTGCGCCCGGAGCCGAGACGCTTTAAGGCGCCGAAATATTTATCCGAGCGTTTAATCAGGTTCGACAGGAGAGTCAGGGCGTCTTTATCTTCAAGCCTGGCCACCCTCATCTCCCTCTGCGCGTCCCTGACCGCCTCGGCGACTCTGTGGCTGGAGATGGAGACACCGAAATAGGTGGTGGCGGTCTCCTCCACAGTGTGAGCCTCGTCGAAAACGGCGGCGTCGTAGCGCGGAATAACTTCACCGAAAGAGTTTTCGCGAAGGTTGAGGTCGGCGAAGAACAGATGATGGTTGACCACTACAATGTCGGCTGTGGCCGCGTCGGATCTCATCTTCGTAATAAAACAGGATTCATAAGTAGGGCATGCCGACCCCAGGCACAGGTCTGATTTGGAATTGATATCCGACCAGGCTTTGTAGTTATCTGGCAGGCCGGAAAGCTCCGCCCTGTCACCGGTCGAGGTTTTTGGCGCCCAATTGTGGATCGCGGCGAACATTTTGCCCTCTTTCGTGTTTACAAAGAGAGGTTGCTGGGCGAAGTTTTTAAACCTGCGTTTACAAAGATAGTTGCCCCTGCCTTTCATAAGAGCCGCTTTGAAACGTCCAGGAAAAAGTTTCTGAACCACAGGTATGTCTTTGCCGATTATCTGCTCCTGGAGATTTTTTGTGCCGGTGGAGATAACGATCTTGCGATTGGAAAGAATAGCCGGTATCAGGTAGGCCAGGGTTTTGCCAATACCTGTGCCTGCCTCAACCAGAAGGGCGCCACCTTCGTTAAAGGCTTTTAGCGCTCTTTGCGCCATTGTCACCTGGCCTCGACGATGCTCGAAGTTTTCTATAATCTTCGAAAGCTCTCCGCCGGGGCCGAGAAAACGTTCCATCTACACTTAGCTTTTTATATCGTCCGGGCGACGGCCTGGGCCACTGGTCTTAGCTCCTGCATCAGTTTAGAGAACTTGTGCGGTTTTAACGATTGAGGGCCGTCCGAGAAGGCCTCCTCCGGTTTCCAGTGAACCTCTATCATAAGCCCGTCCGTCCCGCAGGCCACCGCCGCTTTGGACATAGACGCGACATATTGCCAGTAGCCGACGCCGTGGCTGGGGTCTACTATTACAGGCAGGTGGGTCAGCTCTTTTGTCACCGGTATGGCCGACAGGTCAAGGGTGTTGCGGGTCGCTTTTTCAAAAGTGCGTATGCCCCTTTCGCATAAAATAACATTGGAGTTGCCTTCGGACAGAATATACTCCGCCGACATCAGCCATTCCTCGATGGTGGTGGAGAGGCCTCTTTTTAGCAAAATAGGTTTTTTCAGTTTCCCCACTTCTTTTAACAGCGAGAAATTTTGCACGTTGCGCGCCCCGATCTGCATGATGTCTGTATACTCGTGCACCAGGTCGGCTTCTCTTGGGTTCATCACTTCGGTGACTATCGGAAGCCCGATCGCGTCGGAGACTTTCCTGAGTAGTTTAAGGCCCTCCTCCTCCATCCCCTGGAAACTGTATGGCGATGTTCTCGGTTTAAAAGCGCCCCCCCTCAGGATAGACGCTCCGGCCTCTTTTACAGCCTGGGCCGTCTTCATTATCTGCTCTTCCCCCTCCACCGAGCAGGGCCCGGCCATGACAACAACTTTGTCGCCGCCGATTTTCACGCCGTTGACATCTATTATGGTCTTCTCGCTTTGCACCTCATGTGAGCACAACTTGTACGGTTTGAGAATAGGCATCACGCTTTCCACGTGGCTTAACGACTCTAGCGCCTGCAACCTGGCCTTGTCGCGCGCGTCACCAAGAGCCGCAATGACTGTCCGAACGCTCCCCTCAAGAAGTTTCGGCATATATCCGAAATCCTCCACACGGCTTATGACATCCTGAACGTCCTTTTCCGTGGCCTTGTCTTGCATTATTATTATCATTAATTCGCTCCGGAAAATAATTCGCGTTTTGCTAATTTTAGCAGTTAAGTATCAACTCCAGTCTCGTCTTTTGAATACTATGTCATTTTAACCACATGTTACAATACCCTAAAGGCTATCCGATCAATGAAGCTATCCAGACAAGCCTTGTTTGGATATAATAAGCGGCCTTTCGCAATTTCAGGCCGGAGTGGTGGAACTGGTAGACGCGCGGGACTCAAAATTCCGTATGGGCGACCATGTGTCGGTTCGATCCCGACCTCCGGCACCAATTTACAAAACCTGATTCTCCAAATGATGTGTGAGCGGTAACGTGGCGGTAATCCCTTACCCCCGGCGCCAATTAAACCGGGCGCGCAAAACTCCGTGTGGACGGCTATGCGCCGGCTCTGTCAGAGTGTCTTCAGATAATCAACCAGATCGTTTATCTGCTGGTCCGACAACTTGGCTTTTACTTTGTGGGTAGGTTTCGGCTTGCTCTCTTTATCAACAGCTTTTTTAAGGGTTATGGTATATCCTTCGTTGGCCTTCCAGACAGCAAGAGAGTCTTTGAGCCAGGCTTTGAGCCATTTTTCCGGAGCTCTTTTAGATATTCCGGCGAGCCCGGGCCCCACTTTGTCTTTGGCTGTGATCTTGTGGCAGTTTTTGCACTTGCCAATTTTTTTAAAGATAGCTTTACCGGCGGCGGCGTCCGCGAAAACATGCGGAGCGCTGATAAAAAGAAATATGATCGCTAACACTGCTACTTTTACCATCGTTTTTGCGGTCTCCAGAAATACGTCAAAATCTGATAGTCAACGTTTAGATAAAAACAAACACCACTCTCACCTCGGCGACAAGGATAACAAAACAGGGCCGTATTTGGCAAATATCAGTTTGTTGCGCCTATTCAGGGGCAAGAGAAGAGATATCCTTGCCTGTGAAACTCATGTGGGACGGCAGTAGCGGATCGCCCGGAAGATGGCCGCTTAACAGAAGGTTCCAGTAAATCTGCTTAAACCCCATTTTTCCCCAATGGTTCAGTCTCGACTCCTTTAAAAGGGAAAACGGCCCAACTTTAGGCAGAGGAAACGTTCCCGGCAGAGGCTCGGTATCATAGTTAAAATCGATCAACAAAGCTTTGTGAAAACCAGACTCGATGAAACAGTTGGAATGACCGTCAAATTCCGCGATCGGCTCTTTGCCGTCGATTTCTCTCAGAATATTCTCTTCCACTATCTCCGCTTCAAAATGCGCCACGGAGCCTGCCTTTGATGTGGGGACGTTGGTATTATCACCGAGGACGTAAATATTATCGGCGTTTTTGTGCTTAAGAGTCTTCTCATCGGTCAAGGCGTACCCGGCGCCGTCACCCAGTCCAGATTCGTCTATGACTTCAGGGCCGAGGTTCGGGGGAACGCTGGCCAGAATATCGTACTCAACCGAATCACCATTAAAAGCGTTAATAACCTTTTTTTCATGATCCACGCCTTGTATGTCGAAATTTGGCGTAATTTTTATATTCTTGCTCCGGGCTATTTCGCCCAGCGCCCGGCTTGCCTGTGGTTTGGTGAAAGCCCCCGCAAGCGGTGTCACGAATTCGATCTCAATTTTATCCCTGATTCCTTTTTTATTAAAATAGTAATCGGCGAGAAAGATAAATTCTATCGGCGCCACAGGGCATTTTATCGGCATTTCGGCGATATTAAGCGCCAGCTTTCCTTTCTCCATTTTTTCAAGCGCTTTTTGCAACGCCAGAGAGCCTTCCAGAGTGTAAAAAGTAAATGCGTTCTTGCCCATGCTCTCTTCTAGTCCTTCTACTTCCTCTGGCGCCACATGGCACCCAAGCGCCAAAATGAGCCAGTCATACGGATAGACGCCGACGCTCGTCTCCACTTTTTTGCCTGCGTGGTCGATCAGCCTGATATCAGCGTTCACCACATTGACATTGCCAGGAAGATGGTGTTTGACAGGATGAGCGACGTCGCTTTTATTTTCGTAACCGTAAAGCCTGAACGGCAGAAAAATAAAACCTGGCTGATATAAGTGCTCGACGGCTTTGTCTATAACCGTCACGTCCCACTGTTTTAAGTCCAGCTTTCTCGATAATGTGTTGGCAAGTATCGTACCGCCCGTTCCAGCTCCTAGGATCAGCAATTTTTTCATTTTTACGCCTCCTCTTTCTGTATATCAGATGCCTTTTTGGCGCAAGAAGGTGCATATTATCGGAAAGTGCGAAACAAGATAGCTAATGAGCGAATGTCTCGCCCCGGCCCGCCGTCTGGACAAGCGGGCTTTTGTCTTGACAGTTTGTGTAAAACCAATAAGATAGTAGCGAAAATAATTATGGAGTTGATTTGATCTATGGCCGCGCTAGACACTAACATGAAGGTGCTGATAGTCGATGATTTCGCGACAATGCGGAAGATAGAAAGAAATATCCTGGGACAACTTGGCATAAAAAATGTGGACGAAGCCGATGACGGGAGCACTGCCCTGCCGAAGATTCAGCAGACGAAATACGACATAATTTTGCTCGACTGGAACATGCCCCAGATGAGCGGGCTTGAGCTGTTAAAAGCGGTTCGCTCCGATCCGAACACTAAAAATGTCCCTATCGTCATGGTCACCGCCGAGGCCTTAAAAGACAATATCGTCGCGGCGGCCCAGGCGGGAGTGAACGATTACGTGGTAAAGCCTTTTACTGCGGCTGTTCTCGAGGAAAAATTGATGAAAGTGCTAAAATAAGGCCTTATTTCGGCGCGCTTTTTTCTAATACGCCTTTAAGCGCTTTGGCTTCCTTGAAATCCGGCTCTATTGAAAGGGCCTTGTCCAGGTTTTTTACGGCGTCTTCTACTCGTCCGCTTTCCTGATAGGCTCTTGCGATGTTGAAGTAGAGCGCTTCATCTTTATCATCTATCGATATGGCTTTTTTATAGTTTTCGATGGCCATATCATACATTTCGCCGCGCCTGAGCTCTATTCCGTATTCGTTAAAAATGTGTTTGTTGTCTTTTTCATAAAGATCGTCGATTTTCGACATGTTCTCGAACGATTTTTTGGCTTCTTCCACGTCGCCCAGAGACAAATGAGCCTTGCCTTTGCCAAGATGGGCTTTCAGATTTTTCTCGTCTTGCTTTATCGCCTGGCCGAATTCGAAAGCGGCGGCGTTATATTCTTTCTTGTCCATATGATGCTGGCCTATGCTGACCTTGGCTTCGGCGGCCTCTTTTTTCTTATCCTCATCGCTCACCGGCTTAAGCTCGCATTTGTGTGTAGAGCAATCTTTGAATTTTGAATCGAACGCTTCACGGGTGATAGTGTCCATTACCATGGAGGTGGCTTGACCTGTGGGCTTTAGAAAATAGAGCGCCACTTCCCCTTCGGGAGTCGATTTGCAAAAGTAATGCAGGTCATGGGCCGTATCATGGGTTCGCCTGGTTCCCATAGTCCCTGCCTCCATCTTTTTGCTCTCGTAATATACTCCCTCTATCTGATTTTCACCCATTTCAATATCGTCTCACCAGAAAAATGGTCAAGGCCGAAAAATTCGCCCGAAAAGCCGGTGGCCTCTAAAAGGCCGACGGCTTCTAAAAAGCCGGTGGCTTCTAAAAGGCCGACGGCTCCAGAGTCTGAGCGCGGCCTAAGTAAACACCACACCAGGTGAGGATTATATCAGAAGATAATCTCAGAAGATAATCAATGGGGTAAAATTTTGAGGCGGCGTTTTGAGGCGGCGTTTTGAGGCGGCGTTTTGAGGCGGCGTTTTGGGGCGGCGCCTTATGCTGTGTAACCGGCGTGATACTGGTTTACCAGATCAATCACGACGGTAAGGGCGTCCGAGACTACGCTTTTAAGCTCTTGATCGGGAATACGGCCAATCATCACGGCCAGCTCGTCTTTACGCCCGACAAACTCGGAAACAAGGGGCGCCAGCCGGTCAACGGGAATATCGCTGTTTGCCAGCGCGTTTTTGAACATCTCAAGATCAGTAAACAGGCTCTCCATCCTGTCCACAGCCATCGAGCCTGTAAATAAATCAGAGCCAGAAACAGGCGGCGCCATGAAAGGAAGACCGGCCCCCGGTAAAGGAGAGGCCGACGCGGATGAGGGATCAGAAGCGCCGGTTTTGGAAATCAAATTATCGTAAAGACTCGCAAAAGATGCCCCTGAAACAGGATCTTTCCCGACCGGCTTACTGGAGGGGAGTCCTTTATTCGCCGGGTCTATTCCGTCAATTTTCATATTCTCAAACCTCGCTGTAACCAGAGTATATCATACGTTTCGGCTGATTTTAGAAATCCCTTAACACTTATTTCACCAGATCCCCCATCACGCCTTGCTTTGAGTTCACAGGAAATATACCATAGAAGAATCTGGTGGTTTATGTTTGGATTCAAACCATAAAGTTAAATTTAATCTTTTTATCTGGAGAGTGGATACCATGCCTACTACGCAGGAAAATCTTGAAACCGCTTTCGCCGGGGAAAGCCAGGCCAACCGTAAATATTCAGCTTTCGCGGAAAAAGCTGAAAAAGATGGATTTGCAAATGTGGCGAAACTGTTCAGGGCCACAGCAAAAGCTGAATCTTTGCACGCGCAGGGACACTTAAAAGCCATGGGTGGGATAAAATCCACAGCTGAAAACCTGGAAACGGCCATATCAGGCGAGACATACGAATTTACCGAGATGTATCCTCCAATGCTCGAACAGGCGCAAGCGGAGGGGCACAAAGCCAAAACCATGATGAAATGGGCGCTTGAAGCCGAAAAAGTACATGCCAGTCTTTATACAAAAGCGCTGGAGGCCGTCAAGGCCGGAAAAGACCTGGATGCGCAAGCTTATCTTTGCCCTGTCTGTGGGCATATAGAATTTGGCGCGCCCTCTGTAAACTGCCCTATATGCGGGGCCGCTCCAGAAAAGTATATATTGATAGGCTGATCCCCGATATTGCAACTCACCAGATAGTGTGGGATTGTTGCGCTTTGGGTTACCACAGGAAACGTCGTTACCCAAAGGCGCTTATCGGAGTTTGACGCTCCTCCTTTTCTCATCCCCTTACCTCTTTTAATTCAATATATTAAAAATATATTGAGATACCAGTCGCGGTACTGGCGCCGGGGTATGGCTCTTGCCTTACTGTTCATACATTCACTTACATGATTATTCGTTAAAAGACTAAAGGGTACCTCTAAAAATTGCTTTCGTAGCGAAATCGAGCGAAAAGTCGTCAG
>ENA-ORDP01000914-ORDP01000914.1-marine-sediment-metagenome-genome-assembly--contig:-NODE-914-length-17644-cov-3.536642_pt1 | contig 17644 bp, 13 predicted proteins | sample MGYA00248627_ERZ508539 | MGnify/ENA primary metagenome ERZ508539 (study PRJEB26208, sample SAMN05571518) | marine sediment metagenome | biome: deep sea; feature: Hydrothermal vent; material... | reverse complement strand
TGGTATCCGAGCCTTTACGAACATCCGTGACCACTTCGGTCAGGGAATCCGCCATGTCGTTCATGCTATTTAACATGCGGCCCAGCTCATCATTAGAATTAACTTCCCAACGTTGAGTCAGGTCACCTTGTGCAATGGTCTGAATGCCAGCAACGGCTTGTGCAACTGGCCTGGTGATCATACGAACAACAAAGAAGGCTACAATTATGGCAATAATCACCGCAATGGTGCCGAGGATCATCATGAAGGTTTCTAACTCTTTGCCCGTTGATGTTGCTAAAGCGACATCCGTATCCGACAGAGCTTGCTGGTTTTTAATCATCGCTGTCAGTGTTTTAATCAGCCTGCCTGCACGTGGCGCGGCCTTGGTGCCTAACCACAGATTCGAAAGTTTCCAGCCCTTGCCACTACGAATCTTGAACATCTTGGGCGGTAGGCCTTTGAATTCTTTGCGTGCTGTCGAGAATTTCTTAAATGCTATTTTTTGCTCAGGAGAAAAAAGATGTGCGTTATTCGACAAGTCGCCATAACGTTTAATGTTTTTAGTCCAGAATTTGTCAAAGGTTTTACTGAACTTCTCATCACCGGTCAGCAGGAAGGCGCGTATATTGGCCAGGGATAATCCTGTCGTACCACGTACATCCGCCATCATACCCAGTAATGCTTTACGTTCCGGTGTCGCAGGCAGCTTGGTTTCCATATTGATGATGTTAGTGATTTCGGACACCATCACAGCGGCCAGGGGCGCCGCTTCCTGAACCAAAATTTTAGTTGCAGGGGTGTCATCAATAGTGCCGCTCATGTCTTCAATTTCCTGTTGGGCCTGCCTGAACTCGTCTAACACAGCACCCACTTCCTTGAGCTTTTCCACATTCGCCGGGTTGGTCCAGTTCCTGGAATGCTTTGTCATCTCAACATAACCACTATCGATTTTTTCCCAGGCCTCGCCTCGTCCTGTCTTGAACTTGTCGGCACCTAAGATCATGTAACCGCGTAATTCAGCCAGTGAATGATGTATCCCGTTTAACATATGTTTGGTAGCCAACACGGTTGGCGTACGAAGTGAAAATACACGCGTATTGATCTCATGACTTGCGTTAATCTGGGTTATCGCGATTATCACCGTCGCGACCATTATAATTGCCAGAATGGCAAAACCACCGGCAATTTTTTTACCTATTCCTAAATCAGCTAACCATTTCATTTGGAAACTCCTTAATTTATCGCGTTTACACTTCTGTTTGTTCTCAATTGAACATTCGGTTATAAAACTCCACAGTATTGCGGCCACAGGCCGCTCCTGCGCAGCGGGCTAAAATTCACCCCATTCTGCATCGTCAGTACCTGTCCGTTCGGATTTTGTTGGAACCGCAGCCGTTTTTTTCTGGTCCGGTGGTGCCGCTTTTTGTGCCTGGGCTCGTTGTGCAATTTTCTGCTTGTGGATAGGTACCACGCTACCATGCCCTGTATCACTGATCTTGAACTGTGCCACCAGATCCCCAAGTCCCTGTGATTGTTGCTGCATGGAGGTACTTGCTGCTGATGCCTCCTCAACCAGAGCTGCATTTTGCTGGGTCATTTCATCCATTTGCATCACGGCCTTGTTGACCTGCTCGATACCCGTGGCCTGTTCCTGACTGGAGGCCGCGATTTCAGAAATAATATCAGTCACCTTCTTGACGCTGGTAACAATCTCTTCCAGAGTCTTGCCGGATTCATTCACCAGCTCGCTACCCTGCTCAACTCTGTCGACACTGTCGTTTATCAAGCCTTTAATCTCCTTGGCGGCATCGGCGCTGCGTCCTGCCAGGGTACGTACCTCACTGGCTACCACCGCAAAACCACGACCCTGTTCACCGGCACGGGCCGCTTCCACTGCGGCATTCAGAGCGAGTAAATTGGTCTGGAAGGCGATTTCATCAATCACGCTGATGATATCGGCAATTTTCTTGCTGCTCTCGGTGATCCCACTCATTGCTTCAACCGCATTACTCACCACGGTACCTCCTTTTTCGGCCTGCTCACTGGTACTGATCGCGAGCTGGTTGGCCTGGCGTGCGTTATCGGCATTTTGTTTTACGGTTGAGGTCATCTCTTCCATACTGGAGGCCGTCTCTTCCAGTGACGATGCCTGTTCTTCAGTGCGTTGCGACAGGTTGATATTACCCTCGGCTATTTCACCGGCAGAGACATTGATAGAAACGGCGGTCTGTTTGATTTGGCCAATCATAGTCTCGACCTTACTGGCAAATTTGTTAAAGGCTGCTGCCAATTGGGAGACCTCGTCCTTGCCGTTAGAATTCAGCCTCCGGGTCAGATCCCCTTCCCCCTCGGCGATATCCTTTAGTGCCGCCAGGGCCTTGCCCAGCGCACTCGTGATATTGCTTGCAATAGCGATACCTAACACGATGGCAAAAATACCGACTACTGCGGCCAGGATTATGTAAAACACTTGAACTGATTGTGCCTTACCATAGAGATCATTGACTTGTTTGATCAAATCATCTGACAACCAGTTTTCAACATCTTTTAATAAATTAATCTTCGCGGTAATAGTCTTGAACCAGACACTGGCATCGATGCCAAAGCTACCTTCACCGGCCTTTGCATAGGCCACCTTGCGCATACTGGCCACTTCATCCACGGCAGGGGCATTCATCTTGTCAATAAAATACTGTTTGGCCTCATTGCTGGCCAACGACTCGAAGACCCGTGCATAGGTATCCTGCTGTGAAACCAGGGTGCCGAACTTTTTGAATGTGCCTGGCCCAAAGCTGTCTCGGGCAAAGGTAGCGGACATGACCGCACGCTCAACACCGGCGCGCTCCTTGCCTTGCAGGAAGTTGACATAGGATGCAATCACGCGGGTCACATCGCCGTTATCGCTTAGTTTGGTCATACGATCGATAATGCCCAGGAAGGCGCCGTTCATACCGGTGTAGTAACCAATGGCCTTTTTGGCCGGGATAGACATGGCGCTGACGGCACTGCGTTTGCTGTCCAGGTCCTCCAGACGACCCAGCGCATTGTTCAATTGGCCCTGGAACTCACTATTATAAACACTGGCATCAAACCCGGTCAGAAATGCCTTCAGTTCTGTGCGTTTCTCATCTGTGTTTTGTCTTTGTGCCGAAAGTTCGGCGACAAACTTGGTGCCTTTGCTGCCGAGAAACCCGGCAGTGGCGCCACGTTCTTTTTGTGTCTCATGCACCAGGGCGCTGACCTTAACCGCCAGTTGTGCCAGAGTCTGCACCGACGCCATTTCACTGACGATCTCACTTTTTTCGAGTACACTATTGACCGAGAAATAAGCCAGCCCCAGAACCGGAACGGTCAGCAGAATCATAATCTTCATTCGAATAGAAATATTGGATAAAATATTCATCATCTTTTCCCTGTTTTTTTCTTTGGGTTTCGCACCAGCTAGTTTCAGAATATCATTTTAAGAAAATAGATCAGGCATGTTTTAATCACTTTGTGCCGCCACGTCAGGCACTGCATCAGCCGCTTCACCGACACTGGCCATCGCTGTCATTTCATCTTCGGACATGAGTTTGTCTACATCCAGCAACATCACCATGCGATCATCGGTCGTGGCCAGGCCATTAAGAAAATCCGTATTCACGGATGAACCAAAATCAGGTGTCGGTTTGATATTTGTCGAATCGACATTCACTACATCAGAGACACTGTCTACGACCAGACCAATAACCCGATCGCCATTTTCGTTTTTGACCGATAACACAATAATCACGGTAATCTCGGTATAATCTGCCGTCTCAAGGCTAAATCGCATGCGCATATCCACGATGGGGACAATCGTACCGCGTAGATTCAACACGCCCTGCATATATTCCGGCGTGTTGGGAATGCGCGTGACCGGTGTCCAGCCTTTTATTTCCTGGACTCGCAGGATATCGACACCATAGGATTCGCCGGCCAGCGCAAACGTCAGGTACTGCGAACCTGAGCTGTCTACACCAATACTGTTGTGGGTGGCCTCACCTGCTGCGCTTACTGCTTGTTCTGACGTTGCTGTTGACATGGTTTTCTCCTATGCGATCTTTCTGCTCTGATACTCTGTCATTACTTCATTATTCGACAGCTTAATCAAACCAGGGATATCTAAAATAAGTGCAACCGATCCGTCTCCCAGAATGGTGGCACCTGAAATACCTTCGATGCGTCTGTAATTTGCTTCCAATGATTTGATCACAACCTGCTGTTGGCCTCTTAATTCATCCACAAACAGGCCAACTTTTTTTCCTTCACCTTCGACGACAACTAATAGTCCTTCGGTAAGTTCGATGTTAACGGGTTCGGCATTGAATATTTTATGCAAGCGGATAATAGGTAAGTGTTCGTTGCGCAGCTTAAAGGTTTCGCCTTTGCCAACCACTGCGTTCAGCATTTCAGGTTTGAGCTGGATGGATTCAATAATTGAGACGAGTGGCACAATATAATCTTCCTTGCCGACCGCCACGGTTTGACCATCCAGTATGGCCAGGGTCAGTGGTAAACGAATCGTGAATACCGACCCCTTACCTGCTTCGGAACTCACCTCGATCTTGCCACTCAGCGCCTGAATATTTTTGACCACCACATCCATGCCGACGCCACGGCCTGATACATCACTGATCACGTCCGCCGTTGAAAAACCTGGCAGCATAATCAATTCATAAATTTTTTCCTGTTCCAGACGGGCACCTTCTTCTATCAGTCCTTTCTCGATCGCCTTGGCGCGTATTTTTTCAGAGTTCAGGCCACGACCGTCATCACGGATTTCAATCACAATATTGCCCCCTTGATGATAGGCGTTAAGATTGATCGTACCCATCTCCGGTTTACCCGACGCTATCCGCTCTTCCGGTGTTTCAAGCCCATGATCCAGACTGTTACGCACCAGATGTGTCAGAGGGTCACCAATTTTTTCCATTACTGTTTTATCTAATTCGGTCTGCTCACCCGTCATCAACAACTCAATCTTTTTGCCATTCTTCTGACTATAATCATGGACCAGTCGAGGAAAACGCTGAAAGGCAAAGCTGATGGGCATCATGCGCATGCGCATGACTTCTTCCTGTAATTGGCGGGTATTTAACTCGAGCTGGTCAAGCCCCTCGATCAGCCGGTTCAGATTTTTGGTATCAAAATCTTCACCCAGAGTGCTTAACATGGATTGGGTGATAACAAGTTCACCTACCAGATTGATAACAGAATCAACTTTATCGATACCGACCCGGATGGAACTGCTTTCTGCGGCACCACCGCTTTTCGTTCTGCGCTCACCCGTTCTGCGATCACCACTGGTACGACGTTCGTCGGCAGCGGGCAAAGCGGTTGGACCTTTCACTGCTTCGCTGGTCTCGTTTTTAACAGGTGTAATTTCAAGGTCACATTCGTCTTCCACCCAGGAAAAAACTTCTTCTATAGCACCACGATCTACATTGCCCGTTAATTTTGCGGTCCAGCCCAGATAGCACTCTTCAGGGCTCATCTCTTCGAATGGAGGAAGCCTTGAATCATCCAGGTCTATCAATAGCTCACCCAGGGTTTCCAGTTCGCGGATAATCCGCACAGGATCGTTGCCTGTCGCAAAAAGGTTGGTATGCGGTTTAAAGACAATATCCCAACCCACCACAGAGGTTTCACCCACTGTAGTCGGTGTTGATTCCGACGCTACTGTGTCTACGGACGGGCTGCCATTATTAAGCAAGGTTTCAAGATCTTTCTGAGTCGCGGCAATACGATCGACTTCTAAGTCCATATTATCACGCAGCGCGGTTAACATCCCGCGTAATACATCCACCGATGCCAGCATCGTATTGTTCGCTTCTTCGGTGGGTTCGCGACGACCATCGCGCATTTCATCCAGAAGGGTTTCCAATATATGAGTAAATTCAGCAACCGCATTAAGACCAAAGGTACCGCTCCCACCCTTGATAGAATGTGCTGCTCGAAAGATAGTGTTTATGGTTTCTGAATCTGCATCACCTTCATCGAGGTTTAACAGCTCTGATTCCATTATGTCTAGACCTTCGAAGCTTTCTTCGTAGAAGGTATCTAGAAATTGTGACATGTCGATAGCCATACGCTTCCCTGTTCCCAAAAATTATTTAACCAACAACTTTTTTTACTGTTTCCAGTAGTTGCTCAGGATTAAAAGGTTTCACTATCCAACCTGTTGCTCCCGCTGACTTGCCTTCCTGTTTCTTGTCAGACGTACTTTCCGTCGTTAACATCAGAATCGGAATAAATTTATAATCTGCTAATGTGCGCAATTCCTTAATCAGGGTAATTCCATCCATCACAGGCATATTCACATCGGAGATAACAAGATTAAATTTATCACCCTTTGCTTTATCCAGGGCCTTCTGACCGTCTTCTGCTTCTTCAACATCGTAGCCGGCCCCTTTAAGGGTGAAGGTCACCATTTGTCGCATTGATGCTGAATCATCAACCGCTAATATTTTTACTGCCATGTTTGACTCCTTGTACTTCCGGTTCCGTTGCCCTCAGACTTCATCACCAAAAGCTCCGCCACTAGTTGTTAATCCCGATGTCTTTATCGAGCGATAACTTTGTACTTTCATGCCACGCGATCTTGCTAAATATTTCCTGGGTTATTCAGGCCTTTACTGTAAAATGTTTCAGTTTGTTAACAGATTTGCACGACCAATTTCTCTTACTGTGGTTGATATCGACTGGAGGTAGATTCGCTTTAGGAATTTGAATAAATAATTTCACCCTACAAAACACACGTGGTTAAGAGGGAAATTCTCAAACAAACACATCCACTAAGCCTATCTCGCCACTTATCATAATGTCTTTATCGCTTTGTTCTGAATTTAGTATTAACTGATCACGATTGTTATTATCTGAACGTGTTGCTGACTGCCCACCGGCATCATCACCCGACTGTGACTGACCCTGAGCTAACGATTGCTGAGAGATATTAACGTCGCCTAAGGTAAGGCCATTATCTTCCAGCATTTCACGCAAGCGAGGGATGGCCGCATCCAACGCCTCTTTGACCTGGCCGTGTGGCGTACTGAAATGTACATTAGCCTGGTCGCCTTGTATCTGAATTTTCACCTCAAGCATTCCTAGCTCGGGGGGATTCAGGCGTATCTCCGCCTGTTGTAACCCTCTTGAAATCATCAGGTTTAATCGATCACCAATCTGTTCGTTCCAATGTGGTTGCTGCAGGCTGGCCGTCATTGTGTGTAAAGTTCGACTGGTTGCCGCAGATGTTTCAAACATCGCCATCGAATGGGAGTGTAACGATAAAAAGTTTGTGGACAGTGTTGCCCTTGGAATATGAGTCTCATCCGCCTGGTCTGCTTGCCGCATCATATTATCCAGAAACAGTTCGACCTGTTTGCCTATCTCAGGTCTATTCTGACCAGCCAAAGCAGCATCTTTGAGACTGAGTTGTGGGTTTTGTAAAGGTTGTTCCAAACCTTCTTGCAACTGTGTTTGAGCTTGCAAAACAGCAGGCGTTAATCCCGCTGCCAGTTTGGGAGTAGTCGCCAGCAACAATTGCTGGCCATCACCCACAAAAGGAATCACCGCCGCGCCATTTTGATTGGACTGGGCAATAAATCCATTAATCGACAGCGATGGCAGACTTTGCGGCAATATATTGCCGGTCTCGCCCAGCTGATCAGGTATCGCCACGGCCGTCGTATTCGGTAGATTTACGTCCGTTAGTGGGGGCAAATTGCCCGACTCAGCGAGCAGACTATCATCCGCTGTTGCAGATTCGGGATCGAGTGATGCAAAAAGCTCTGTAAACGTTGAACTATCAGTACTTTTTTGTGGATCAGAAGACGTCAACGGGCTGCTGGTACCTGGACTAGCCTCCGCAGACGCACTAGACACGCTGTTAGTCAACAATGATGAAGCAAACTCCGACATTCACTCTCTCTTAATTAAGTATTTTGAGTACGAAATTGCAATGACTGTGCCAATAATGAAGCCCGTATCGTGCCAGGTTAATGCGTTCATTGAATTTATTTCAGGGTATGTCTCCGATCATCCTGCTCTTTCTGTTCTCGACGTTCATCTTGCTTTTGCTCTTTTGAAGAAAACTGCTCGATAGTTTTGTCGTAGATACGAGTGGTACGATGTTTGTCCTGCCAGATATCTTTCTTTTGTAACTGATCCGCCTCTGCAGAAAAAACAGTCTGTTTTTGCTGCTCGATAGCCACATCCAGCTGACTAATAAAATTTTGGTACGACTGGATAGCCGCCCCACTGATACCCTCAGCACCCGATGTATAAAACTGCTGGCTATATTCTTCACGGAACCTTTTTAGCTCTGCTAAGCGAGTTTTTTGCGCATCCAGATTACCAACCGATTGACCCAATGACTGGGCCGCCAGTTCCTCATACTTGCCTGCCAGCTTTTGCAAAACTTTAAAACGTTCAGATTTACGCCTGGCCATGGTTCACCATCTCCATCTGCGTATTTGTTTCAATTACTGCCTGTTGCGCTGCTTCATGTTTCTGGAAAAGCTCCAGAAGTCCAGACAAACTTGCCTGCCAGTCTGTCGCCGTATGTAAATCCTGCTGTAGGAAATTCATCAGCTGTGGGTAAAAATTAATGGCTTCATCGATGCGGGAGTCTGTCCCTGGCGTATAGGCGCCCACACTGATCAGATCTTCATTCTGCCTAAAGATAGAATTAATGTGTCGGCAGCGCTGTGCCAGATGCATTTGTTCGTCACTTACAATTTCAGTCATGGTTCTGCTAATGGATGCCTCAATATCGATAGCTGGATAATGTCCTGCCTCAGCCAGTTCGCGAGATAAAACAATATGTCCATCAAGTATCGCGCGTGCAGCATCGGCGATCGGATCTTGTTGATCATCACCCTCTGTCAAAATAGTATAAATAGCCGTGATGGAACCCCCTCCCTTGTCACCATTGCCTGCCCTTTCAACGAGCTGTGGTAGTTTTGCAAAAACAGAAGGTGGATAACCTTTAGTAGCCGGTGGCTCACCAATAGCCAATGCAATTTCACGCTGGGCCTGTGCATAACGGGTCAAAGAATCCATTAATAGTAAAACGTGTTGCCCTTGATCCCGGTAATACTCGGCAACAGTCGTGCACATTGATGCGCCGTGCATGCGCATAACGGGGGTGTGATCAGAAGGAACGGCGATAACAACAGAACGCGCCAAACCGGCTGCACCCAGGATATTATTAATAAATTCTTTTACCTCACGTCCCCGCTCACCGATCAAACCAACCACAATAACATCGGCAGCGGTAAATCGAGTCATCATACCCAGCAGCACACTTTTACCCACACCGCTGCCAGCAAATAAACCCATACGTTGACCACGACCAATGGTCAACAGGGAGTTAATGCTACACACACCAACATCAAGCGGCTCTTCAATCGGCTGTCTTTGCAGGGGATTAATGGTACGGCCTGTTAATGGCATCTTCTCTGTAGTATGCAATGGCCCTTTGCCATCGAGTGGCCGGCCACCACCATCAATAACACGTCCAAGTAAGGCTTTGCCGACAGGCGCTTGATAAACACGTTCGGTTGGAATGACCCGCGCATTAGGCCGGATACCCTGCACACTACTGGTGGGCATCAAGAACAGACGTTCATCGGCAAAACCGACAACTTCGGCTTCAATTGGCGAACTACCAGGACTATCGACGATACAGCGTGCACCAATGGGTGCATGACAACCAACGGCTTCCAGCGTCAGTCCCACCATTCGATTTAGCTTTCCTTCCACGACAAGCCCTGGAGGGTCTGCAAGCCTTTGCTTGTGCGTACCTAGCCGATTACTCCAGTTTTCCTGTCTGGATTCACGAACGGGTCGTGTCAGATCAGGTATCATCTTGTTCCCGCTCACCACCGAGCATATTGGCAATCACACTGTTCAGTTGTTGCTCAACGGTAGCATCAATTTTTGAATTTTCTGCCTCAATCCGGCAACCGCCGCGTGTCAACACAGGGTCATCGATAATCTGCCAGCTCTGATCCACATTTTCGTCGATAGAAAAAGCACCCCGTACCAACATCGCATCATCTGGGTGCAAATAAATATTAATTTTACGTGCAGCAATGGGAAGATTTTTAATACACTCGCGAACGACTGCAATAATTTGGCCAGGGTCTGCCCTTAGCTCTCGGCGGATCACCTGACCCGCAATAATAGCGGTCATGTCCGTTAACTGTTGAACAATATTTTCATCGAGTTCTTTTAACGGGTTTTCAAAAAGTTCGATTATGGACATAATATATTGAAGTTGTTGTTGGCTTTCTTTCGCTCCCGCGATATGTCCATCTTTCCTTCCTCGTTCAAATCCTTCTATATAGGCACGCTTCTGTAATTGTTCAATTTGGCCAGCCGTTAATGGCCCATGATAATTTGTTGAAGGACCAACTTCAGGTAATTCCCAGGGTTTAACTTCAGAGCCGTCATCTGATGAAAGCAGGTTAGACATATTCGTCGCCACCTTTGCCACCTAGAGATATTTCACCCGTTTCTGCCATACGGCGTGCAACTGTCAGAATTTCTTTTTGCCCCGATTCAACTTCACTTAATTTAACCGGTCCACGTGACTCTAAGTCGTCTTTCAGCATTTCCCCTGCACGGCGTGACATATTCTTGAGGATTTTTTCTTTAACCGTCTCATCCGCACCCTTTAGGGCCACGATCAGCGTCTCAGCTGAAACCTCCCGAAGTAAGGCCTGGATGCCCCGGTCATCAACTTCAATAAGATTTTCGAAGACAAACATGTGATCCTGGATGCCCGTACCAACTTCATCGTCCATCTCTTTTACTTTTTCAATAATCTCAGCTTCGAGAGTACTATCCATAAAATTCATGATGCTGGCAGCCGTTTTAATCCCACCGACAGAAGAGGTTCTGATGCTATCTGAATTTCCTGAAAACTGTTTTTCCAGCATTTCATCAAGCTCATGAATAGCGCTGGGTTGAATAGTATCCAGGGTTGCGATTCGCATCACGATATCTACCCGCATATTTTCAGGTAGTGCTGCAAGAACATCAGCGGCCTGGTCCTGTTCAAGATAGGATAAAACAATTGCAATAATTTGCGGGTGTTCAAGGCGAATAATATCCGCCACCGCGCGGGGTTCCATCCATTTTAGAGCATCGAGACCCTTTGAACTGCTACCGATCAAAATACGATCAATGATATTCTTGGCCTTGTCTTCACCCAGGGCTGAGTTCAATATGTTTGTTAGATATTCATCGTTGCCGATACCCAGGTCAGTCTGTTCATCGACCGTATCGCAAAAATCTCCTAATACAGCGCTCACCGAATCCTTGGGTACATTTGCCATTGCAGCCATCGCCTCGCCAATTTTTTGTACTTCTTTTGGCGTCATGTGCTTCAATACCTCAGCAGCATCGTTTTCCCCTAATGTCATTAACAAAACAGCCGCCCGTTCAGAACCGTTCATTCGGCCTTTTTTTTGCTCGCTCGCCATTTTTTTGCCTTACTCGTTAACCCATTGCTTGACTACCTGCGCGACTCGTTTCGGTTCTTGCACAACCATCGCTTTTGCCATTTCCAGATCAGATTCATACTCTTTCGGTTTAGGAAGACGCTGTCCACTCTCCCCCGTCAAAGTGACTTGATCATCTTCCAGACCATCCTCCCCACCTTGTCCTGCAACTAGCATTGTTTTAGGGACAACCGACAAATTACGCATGATCGGTTTGAGAATGCCAAACAGGATAATAGCAGCCAGTAAACCACCCAGAATCTGTTTACCCAGATCCCAGACCCAGGGTTTATCTAAAAATGCTTCCTCTGCAACAGGACCCAGTGGAGCTTCAGTTACAAAGGCTGCATTCATAACATTGACGGTATCACCTCGAATTGCATTAAAGCCCACCGCCTGTTTGACCAGACCCGTCAGACGATCAAGCTCATCTTTGGTATAAGGTGTCACAACAACTTCACCCTGATCATTTGATACTGCTTTGTTGTCCACAATCACAGCAATCGAAAGCTTTTTAATAATACCGGGACTTTGAATTTTGTGGACGATCGATCGATCCAGCTCATTGTTGATGGTGTAGCGCACGGTTGACCTGGACGGGGCAGAGGTTGTAGAAGTCGCCTTCGTTTGATCCGTCTGTTGTGGTGCAACTGCCGTACCGGGGGGTTCATTACTCAATGCCCCGGGGATCCCTCCAGGATTAGTACTACCCTGACTTTTTTCTTCAACACGTTGTTCACTGCGTACCGCCGGCACATCAGGATTAAATGATTCCTGAGTTAATTCCAGACGGGTAAAATCCATTTCTGCAACAACTTGCGCACGCACCTTGTTATCACCGGTAATGGGCGCAATAATATTTTCAATATTACTAGCTAGATCATGTTCTATCTGTTTTTTGTAATCTTGTTGGCGTGACGACAAACCAATACCTGTTACACGATCCGACTTGGAGAGTAACCTCCCAGAATCATCAACAACCGTGACCCTCTCATTGTTTAAGTTGGGCACACTGGAAGCAACAAGATTCATAATTGCTTCAACCTGCTCATCTTCAAGTCTGTGGCCTGATGCCAGATCTAGCAATACCGAAGCACTCGGCCTTCTTCGATCAGACAAAAATGCAGATTGTTTTGGCATCGCAAGATGAATACGTGCATTATCAACGGCTGACATCCACATAATGGTACGTGCCAGTTCATTTTGCAGTGCAACCTGATAACGTTTGTTTTGAAGAAAATCATTCGTGGTGATACCTTGTGGCTCTTTGATAAACTCAAAACCACCGCCCATATTACTTGGCAGACTTTGTTCCGCCAAAGACATTCTGGCCTCGTGTAGTTTTGATGTTTCAACCATAACCACGCCTGTACCGGTATCAACCTGGTACCTGATATTTTTACTTTGCAGGATATTGATTATCTCTCCGGCATCCTTGGCGGACGCCTGATGATACAAAATACTGTAATTTGGGGTTTGTGACCAAAGCACGACATATACACCAATCGCAATACTCGCAGCCAGCCCTACCAATAAACCAATCTGACGGATGACAGGTAAGCGCGACATTCCTTGAAAGGAAGCATTAAGTTGTTCTGTTTTCACAAGATCGGTTGCCATTAACTAATTCCCTATACTTGCATATTCATTATTTCCTGGTAGGCGCTTACCAGGCGGTTACGTACTTCGACCATTGCCTGAAATGAAATATTTGCTTTTTGCATTGACACCATAACTTCAGACATCTGTATGCTAGGATCACCTCTCTGAAAAGCTTCAGTTAGCTTTGATGCTTGTTGTTGATTAGAATTAACAGTATCTATTGCCGACTTAAGCGCATCCGAAAAAACATCCTTGTTAACCGGGTTTGTTTCGCTGATTGTTCTTCCCTGAGTTTGATCAATCAGAGACCGCATTTGTGCAAGCAATGCATCTGGTGTAATTGTATTACTCATGTAACTCTCCTAAAAACTATATAACTAGGAAATTCCAACAGAACGGCCTGGAACTAAAATTCCCGCATCACGCATCTTGGCAAGTTTATAGCGCAGCGTTCGTTGACTGATACCTAATTTTTCTGCCGCATGCTTACGACTACCCTGAACAGATGCAATAGTAGATAAAATAACTTTCCATTCCTTTTGTTTCATCTCACCGTTTAACGTATCATCTGCCACAACGTCCTCTGTTTCGACGAATTTTTCTCTAACCGCATAAGAAATATGATTTTCGGTATCTGAAATAGATGACGTATCATCTGCCGTGTTCTCTAAATGAATATCCGTTTCTTCAATTACTTCGCCGTGCTGTAATACCAATGCCCGCTGGATAACATTATCAAGCTCACGTACATTTCCAGGCCATGTGTGTGATAGCAATTTTTTCCCTGCTGCGACTGAGATATTTGCTATGGCCATATTCATCTGTTTACACTGCTTCTCGACCATGCGGGTAGCAAGCGGTAAAATATCATCCTTACGTTCTTTAAGCACTGGAATATTAATAGGAAAAACATTTAGTCGGTAAAATAGATCTTCTCGAAACTTGCCTTCACTAACATACTCGTTCACATTCCGGTTTGAGGTTGCAATTACACGCACATCCAGAGGGATCATTTTGTTGCCGCCAAGTCGTTCGACTTCACGTTCTTGAAGGACGCGCAATAATTTTGCCTGTAAACCCTTATCCATCTCTGTAATTTCATCGAGCAATAATGTGCCACCCTGAGCTTGTTCAAATTTACCCGGACACGCCTTGTAGGCGCCTGTGTACGCACCCTTTTCATAACCGAACAAGGTCGCCTCCAGCATGTTCTCTGGTATAGCTGCACAATTTATTGCAATAAAAGCCTGCTCTCTACGTCTGGAATGAGAATGAATATACTGTGCAAGGACTTCTTTACCCACACCACTTTCCCCGGTAATCATGACCGTTGCATCACTTTGCGCAACCCGGTTGGCGATGGACAACATATTTCTGGATTTTTCGTCCTCGGCGATCATGCGAGCACCCTGCGTTGTTGGTTGGCCTGCATAACGCGACACCATGTTAACCAATACTTCTGCTTCAAATGGTTTGACCATATAGTCAATCGCACCATCACGCATCGCATCCACAGCTTGTTGAATACTGCCATAAGCTGTCATTAACATCACCGGAAGGTCTGGATGCTTTTCCTTCACTTTTTTCAGTAAACTATGGCCATCCATTTTGGGCATCTGGATATCACTTACCACCAGATCAAACTGCTGTTTCTCAAGTAATTTTAAAGCATCAGAGCCATCCCTGGCATGAGCAACTCCATACCCAGCGGTCGACAACGTTTCCGATAATGCCTCCAGCAAATCAGCATCATCTTCAACAACCATAATCTGTGCTTTGACCATAAATACCTCTCCTTCAACCCATACCTACCAGACGCATACTTTCAGTCTGATTTTCTGCCAATAATTTATCTTTACCGTTAATCAAGGGAATCTGTATGATAAAAGTTGTGCCGATCCCATCCCGGGAATCAACCATTACCTCACCTTTGTGCGCATGAATAATTGCTTTGACAACGGCTAAACCTAGTCCAGTACCATCATTTCTGGTTGTGTAAAAAGGATCAAATATATTTTTCAGGTTTTCTTCTTCAATGCCCGGGCCGTTGTCACACACAAGTATCTCAACATTATTGCTACCTGATGTTCTTGCGATGACTTTTATTTTTCCTGTTCCTTTCATTGCCTGAATTGCATTTACACATAGATTGGATAATGCACTCAGCAACATTTGCTTGTTGGCACTTACATCCACTTTAGTGGTCTGATCCTGCCAACAAAATTCAATGTCTGCATTCAATAGTTGGGAATCAAGATACACCTCAAGCTCTGCAAATAACTGCTCCATGTGGAAGATTTCTTCGACACCAGTAGAATTGCTGCGCGCATACAGCAACATATCGTTCACGATATGTTCTAGGTGTCCGAGCCTGTCGTTTATCTTGCCAACATAACGCGCTTGATCCGTTCTGGCCAAATCAGTGCGTTTAAGATTTGAGTTATACAATATGGCCGATGCAAGTGGTGTGCGAATTTGATGGGCCAGGGATGCCGCCATCTCCCCCATTTCGACCAGTCGTTGGTTCTGATTGAGGTTGTCTTGCAGATCACGCATTTCGGTGACATCTGTAATCAAAATAATTTGCCCAGGTTCATTTGACAAAGGACAGGTAGAAATGTTGACTCGGCGACCATCAGCAAGCGATACCTCATGTCCATCATCCGTACGAGGGGCAAATGCCCGGCTAATCACATCCGCCCATAACTGATCATGGAGCGGCGTACCCAACAGATCAACCGCCGTCGGATTGAATTCCTGAATTCGGCCATCGCTGTCAAGAACAATCACACCACCCGGTAAAGCCTGTAACAAGGTAGAGAGCCGGTTTGCTAACCGTTCTTTCTCAGTTAGTTCCTTGAGCCGCGCATCACGGGATTCTGTTAATTCTTCATTAAGATGGGAAACCTGTTGTTCCAGGGCGTGATATGACTCCGCCAGTTGATCAGACAACTGGTTAAACGTCTGAAACGCATTTTCCAATGCCTGTTTTGATGTCTGTACTTCTGGAGTCATAGCCACTTTTGCACTCACCTGATAAACACTTGTCTCCGACTCAGATGTTCAGGAGACAGCCTAATGTCTATTTGGCTAGAGCAAGAAGCATGCCGAAATGATTATTACTGTTTTAACAATGAGTTACTAATTGAAAGGTTTCGTCTGGTCAAATTCCTGACACGTGTTCTTGACGTTGTAGACCAAATTTCTTCATTTTTTCGACCAGCGTCGTGCGACGCATGGATAGACGCTTGGCCGCATGTGCTACGATACCATCGGCCTCTTCCAGTGCTTGCCGGATAAGTGAAAATTCCAGTTGGCTTAAATGTTCTTTAAGATCAAGTCCTGCACCCGGTAATCGAACTGGAGCCGTAATGTCCATTGGCTCAGCACTGGGGGCGACAGAAGGCGCAGATTCTTCGCGGATTTTACTTTCAATGCCCACAACCGAGCCTCTAAATTTCTCTGGCAAGTCCCGTACGTCGACCACGCCATAAGGGAACATGATAATGAGTCGTTCCATCAAATTTGACAGTTCGCGAACATTGCCTTGCCAGGGGTAGTGGGATAGCGCCGCAATAGCGGTAGGGGTCAGGCGTACAGAACCACGTTGTTCGTGTTCCATACGCGTTACTAATTCTTTTACTAGTAATGGGATATCCTCACAGCGGTCTTTAAGGGCTGGCATCTCAATCGGAAAGACATTCAGGCGGTAATAGAGATCTTCACGGAAACGACCTTCCCTGATCTCCTCTTCCAGTTCCCGATGTGTCGCGGCGATAATGCGGACATTGGCCTTGATGCTCTTATTGCTGCCAACGCGCTCGAAAACTCTTTCTTGCAGGACACGCAATAGTTTCACCTGCATAGCCAATGGCATGTCACCAATTTCATCCAGGAACAACGTGCCACCTTCTGCCAATTCAAAACGTCCCTGTCGCGCCGAAATAGCCCCGGTAAACGCACCCTTCTCGTGGCCAAATAGCTCACTTTCTAATAAATCTGGTGGGATAGCACCACAATTAATAGGAACAAAAGGTTTATCGCGACGTGAAGAATAATAATGCAGGTTTCGGGCGACGACTTCTTTGCCGGTACCTGAATGACCCAGTATCAAAACATTTGCCTCAGTATCTGCGACCTGCTCAATAAGTTTACGTACCTGCATAATAGAACGGGAATGACCAACCAGGCTGCGAAACAACATGGGAGCCGATTTACCCGAGCCTGTCTGGGATTCTCGATATACCTGGGAGAGATGTAAGGCATGGATCAATTGCCGGTGTCTGATCGGTTGCTCCACAACATTCACGATCAATGCAGCGACTTCTTGCGGCAACAGACTCTTGTCATGCAATTTCGATAGCAGTAAGACCGGAGTAGCGGTGTCAAATTCCTGTTTTATTTTAGTAATGATATCAACAATACTATGTGTATCTCCGACGTCACCTAGGATAACCACATCAGGCTCTTCGTCCTGCTTTGCTTCGAGCCAATTGTCTGCAGAAACAGAGGCATAAATTTCATAATCTATA
>ENA-ORDP01000913-ORDP01000913.1-marine-sediment-metagenome-genome-assembly--contig:-NODE-913-length-17651-cov-10.085644_pt1 | contig 17651 bp, 16 predicted proteins | sample MGYA00248627_ERZ508539 | MGnify/ENA primary metagenome ERZ508539 (study PRJEB26208, sample SAMN05571518) | marine sediment metagenome | biome: deep sea; feature: Hydrothermal vent; material... | reverse complement strand
CTTTCTGTCTTTGAAGAGTAGTTGTGTTTTGTTTGCAGGCAAAATGAATTACTTTTGGAAGAATATATTTATTGTAAAGTCCCATATTTATATGCTTTAATAAATTGTTGACATTAGTTCAATTGTCTGAACCTATAGTATTTATAGATGCGAGTGAGGTATTTAAATATTTATTTTCGTTTCCAACATAGTAATAAACCGGTTCTTTCTCCAGGTTGTGGCATTGGGTTTCCAAAAATAAAATGATTTTCTGAATCCGAAAAAACAACAAATCAATTATGTATGTGTTTTTTTTTAATTCAATTTCTTAATTACATTTTTTCCACAATGTTTTTTTTTAGCCATGTAAAAGCTTCATCTTGATTATATTTAATTTCTGTACGTAATAAGCCCTCCAAATCTCCAATAAAATCCTGATCGGTTCGTTTTGCTTCAATGTTTTGTAAAAATTGTTTTTTAGTTGGGGGATTATTTACAGAATGTTTTATGTATTCTTTATAGCAATGAATAATTTCATCATAGTTTAAATTTGCATGAAGACTTGCATAATGTAAATCGAATAAATCTCTCCCCTTTTTGCGTTGATACAAAGCTCTCAATTTTGTGCCAAGTAATTCGTTGATATTGAAGGTAGTTATTTCTGTATTTCCTGAAAACCATTTGTTATTTATTTTAAAAGGAAATTTTACCCAACCTAATACATTAAAATGTTCTCTACAATTAATCTCGATTTTTAATCTAAGCCGTATTTCTGTATGTTCGGAAGTAAAACGGTAGATAATGGAATTATTATTAGCCTTTTGTTTAACAACTCTTTTTCCCTCAAAAAATGTAATCACTTTATCAATCTGTTGTAAAATCGGTTTTATTGGTCCCTCATGTATTTGTACCAAATCAATATCTTCAGAATATCTGGGAGCCGGATGTAAATACAATTTATGAAGTGCAGTTCCACCCCTAAAGGCAAGATTTTCTTTTAAAAAATTATTGGAGAATATTTCCACTAAGGTTCTGGTTATTACAAGGTCTTGTTCAACCTGGTCAATAGTTTGCCAAGGGACTTGGTTTTTCCATCTTGCTATAAAAGGTCTTGGAATCATAAGTCACTTTCAAGTTTAATGTTAACGTCAACCCTCCATTTGTTTCCGGTTGTACCTGCTTTTTCTCCTTTTTTTGATCTTAACAAAACAGGATAAAACGACTTGGTTTTAAGATGTTCATAAAGTAGTGATGTTAGTTGTATATCTGCTTTTAATTCTTCTAACAAAAACCCTAACCTTTGTAAAGTACTATTTTGTGGATACCAAGTTAGCAAATCTATTAAATCCGAAATTGTTATCTTTTCTAATAATTCAATTAAAACAGTCAAAATTCTGTTTAGACCACCAATTTTATTTTGATAGTGGATTAAATCTATAGCAGTTAAAACCGGAGAAGAAACATTGTAAAAACCGGCATCGGATTTCATTTTAAGAATATTTTTAACTGGGAAATTTGAACATTTGAAAAAACGAATATTTTTAATTTCCCTAAGTGCCGGGGATTTTGTAATAATATAATCTTTTTGAATTTGCTGGTGAGAAGCTCCATGCTGCAAAGCAGCAGAATATAAAGCAAGGTAGTACGGTTTTTTTAGATAATTAAAAAGTTTGTTAATATATAATTGGACAGGTAACCTGTTAAAATCTCTATATCTTGGAGGTAGTATAAGATAAAATCCTTTTCTGAGATTTATAATATCCTTGTTTTCAGATAGTCTTGCTAATTCTTTTCTAAGTGTTGATCTGGATGTTTTATTTTTTCGGAGTAGCTCTTCCCACGAAAAGCTATATTCTTCATAGCTTTGAAGCTCTTTTATATATTCTGTGATTGCTGACATTTTTAGTTGTTTGTTGCGTAACATACCAAATAGTGGTCTTTATCGCAACTATTCCCTAAAAAATATTTTAACCAATAAAGTAAATTTTGCCTTGCCTTTAATATGGTAATAAATCTGTTTATAAGTAGTCAAGTTTATTGTATTTAGAAAAAATAATTGGTTAAATTAATGTATACGTATTACATAAAATAATTTTATAAACCTGGAAAAACAAGGAATGACTGATAAATTATACACCCAACCAATGCTGAAAGAAAATTCTTTAAAAGATAAAGTAATTGTAATTACCGGGGGAGGTACCGGACTCGGAAAATCTATGGGCACATATTTTTCAGAACTCGGAGCTAATCTTGTAATTACAAGCAGAAAACAAGAAGTACTGGAAAAAACAGCTTCGGAAATTTCCGGAAAGACAAGAAATAAAGTTTTACCCGTTATCTGTGATGTTAGGGATTATAAACAAGTTGAAAATATGCTTGAGAAAAGCCTTGAGGAATTCGGCAAAGTTGACGGGCTGTTAAATAATGCTGCGGGTAATTTTATTAGCCCGACAGAAAGACTTTCCAACAGAGCCTTCGACATAATTGTGGATATTGTTTTAAAGGGAACTTATAACTGCACGCTTGCATTCGGCAAACAATGGATAGCAAAAAATCAACCCGCTACTATTTTAAATATTATCACAACTTATGCCTGGACAGGCTCAGCTTATGTTGTTCCTTCTGCCTGTGCAAAAGCAGGAGTTCTTACCTTAACAAGATCACTCGCTGTTGAATGGGCAAAATACGGAATTCGTTCAAACGCAATTGCACCCGGTCCTTTTCCCACAAAAGGTGCTTGGGACAGGCTCTTCCCAAAAGAAATGCGTGATGCATTTAACGTGAAAAAGAAAATACCTCTCGGCAGGGTAGGCGAGCACCAGGAGCTTGCTAATTTAGCTGCGTATTTAATTTCGGATTTTTCATCTTTTATGAACGGCGAAATTGTAACCATAGACGGCGGTGGATGGTTGAAAGGAGCAGGGCAATTTAATTTTTTGGAAACTTTGTCAAAGGAAATGTGGGACGAAGTTGAAAAGGTTGTAAGAAATGTAAAAGGAAGTTGAATACTTTAATTTTAAAATAAATTTATTATCTGTTCAATGAGAAAAACAAAAAAAAGAATAATTGTTTTTGATATTGAAACCTCCTCTTATCCATTCGAATCATTATCCGAAAGCCAGCAAGAATTTCTTCTCCGTTATGCAGAGAAAGAAACCGATGAAGAAATAAAATCACAAAAAATAAGCGAAGTAAAAAGATATTTGAATTTGTATCCCTTCACTGCAAAAGTAATTGCTATAGGATTCTACGATGTGTTAAAAGAAAAAACTTTTGTCTATTATGAAAGTAAAGAAAACGAAGAATGGCATTCCGACGATAAAAAAACAAATTATAAAGGACTGAAAGAAGAAGATATTCTGAAATCCTTCTGGAGGATAGTTGAAGCTTCCAATCAATTTATAACATTCAACGGAAGGAATTTTGACATACCCTTTTTAATGCTTCGTTCAGCAATGCTAAAAATAAAACCAAGCAAAAATTTAATTACTTCAAGATACGATAAAAAATTACACATCGATTTATTAGAGCAGTTTACTTATTACGGGCTAACAAAAAAATTTAATCTTGATTTTTACTGTAGAGCATACGGGATTGAATCACCCAAATCACAAGGTATTAGCGGGATGGAGGTTAAAAACTTATACGATGCCGGAAAGACTAAAGAGATTGCCGTTTACTGCAGCAAAGACGTAATTGCTACTTATGAGCTTTATAAAATTTGGGATGAGTTTTTGAATATATGAAGATTCATTTAAATATTTTTCAAATTTCTTACAACTCTAACGTAATAAAATCATCTTTTTAGTTTCAAAAAATGAACCGGCCTGAAGTCTATAGAAGTAAACCCCACTCGCAAGTCTTGAAGCATTAAAGTCAACTTGATAATTACCAGCCGGTTTTTCTTCGTTTACTAGTTTAGCAATTTCATTTCCCAATACATCAAAGACAATTAATTTTACATATATCTCTTGTACTGTAATTGAGGATGGAATTTTATATCTAATTTTGGTTGTCGGATTAAATGGGTTTGGGAAATTCTGCTTTAGCTCAAATTCATTTACAATAGCAATTGGATCTGAAACAACATTCGTAATAATCGTACTATAAGTAACCTCAAACTGTCCACCAACCCCTGCCGGTAATGTTAAAATATGCTTATCTATATCAACATTTGTATATAATTGACCGTCACGTTTAACCTGAGAAATAAACAATACCTTATTATTTATTGCAAGAGGTGTAAGAAATATTTTTCTTTCTGTAGGAAGCGGATAAAACTTATAATGTAAAACCGACTCATGACCTGTAGAAAACATGTTACCATATAAATACAAATAGTAACCAGTTTCAATAGAATGGTACCCGGCTTTACCTGAGTTCCCTTTAGCCTCATTCCAGGCAAATCCACCATACCTTGTTCGATCGGCATACACCTCACCGTTTTGGCGATCAACAAAATAATTCATAAAAAAGTTGAGTGTTTCATCTGCTATTTGTAAGTACAAGTTTTTAGGATTGTTACCGTACATTTGAAGACCTGCTACTATTGCCTGTTCCATTTGCCACCAGGCTTTTGTTGAATCTTGTAATCCCCACAAAAGCATTGCTCCTGTTTGCCTGTTAAAATCTTTATATGGTCCGCCAAAATCATGATCATATCCCTTAGTCCATACATCGTTGATTAACATCTCAGCAGTATTTATATAACTTGTATCAGGAAATAATTGATTGATTCTTGCTAAACACCATACAGCTTTTAGTACGTTCCCCATTTTTGTCATTGTCTCATTGTTATTCCAATTCCATTCAGAGGTAAATTTTTCAACAAAACCTATAGCTTGTTGAGACATACTTGCTGCAAAATGTTCTTTTATCTCCGTTGCAATTTCCTGTAAACGAAATTTATACTTGTCTTCTTTAGTCATTAAATATAGAGGCAGCAAATGTGCAGTAACTGCATCTACTGTTGAATTAAAACTTTTATCCCATACATTTTGATTGTTAAAATCTGCTTTATCATAATATCCTGTAAATGGTGCACGAGAATCCCAATATATATTTTCAAGATGTTGATATCCTTTCATCAACCAATTCCAGGCTGTAGTATCTCTTGTGGCTTCATAATATGCTGCAATTCCGAGTAAAGCATAATGTTGGTAAAATGCGGTTTTATTTCCGGTAGGAGAAATTGGGTTTCCATTAACGTCAAGTTCTTGGAACCAACCTCCATTGGTGTTGTCCCAAGCATGAGCATACATCCAATCCAATGCATTTTTTGCATAAACAAGATATGTTGTATCGCCAGTTAACATATACGCACGAGTTAACCCATATGCATTGCTGGATTGCGTAAGCATATTTTTATTAGTTCCCCAACTGGTAATTACATTCCCTTGTTTATCAATATTTGTATAGAACCCACCTTTTTGTGTATCCCAGGTTTGCAACCAAAAATGAGCGGAGCTATCAACATATCCTATAGCAAGAGAAGGATTTATTATATAGGGCGAGGAAACAGAGTATTGAGCAAAAGATAAGAAAGAAATAAAAAATGGTAGAAATACTGTAAATGTTGAAACAAATTTTTTCATTATTAATTTAATAATGTTATGGAGCTATTTAAAAAATAAAGAGCTTACTTGGACTTAAGTGAAAGTCTGTAAGTTATGATGCCTGTTTTTGAAAGTGTGAAACATTTAAACAAAATTATTTTCTTCACAATAATTTTTCAATCTTTTCAAATTCGACTTCATCATTTTCATCAACATTTTCAGCATAATCTGGAATCTTATTTTGTCAATAATATTTTTATTGCTGTTGCCCCTGGAATAAAGTCTAAGTAAAACATTCGTACCGTTATCAATCTCATTTAATAAAAATTCAAATACAATTTTTATTTTTCCTGAGATAAAACCTTCTTCCGTAAAAGTAATTTCATTTTCACACACTAAATTTGACATTGTTGTTATGTCCATCTTCATATTAGAAAATTTGCAGGTATGTATATTATTGATTCTATTTATTTTGCTTGGATTCTCAATTTCTTTTAATCCTTTAACCCAATATTTTTTTGCATCCACATTGCTGATTACAGAATGTACTGTTAATAATTGTGCATTAATATCAATTGATAATTTGCCTACTTCCCTTTTTGCTTTTAATATTTCACTTTTTGATGGAGGCGGAATTGAAGATTTTAACCCTGTTAGAGAAATATACTTTGTGTTTATCTGCCCGAAATGTTTAATCTCTTCTATATTCGATTTTAATTTTACCCAAGGTTCTCGGGCAATAATCTCTTCCGCCTGATTATTCAAAAAATTTTCTGTCAATAAAAGATATTCTTTTGAAGGAATGTTGTTTTTCATTAATCTGTGTACAAGAATTACATCGCTTCCCATCAGTTTGTTAAATTTGTCAATCTTAACTTCCTCTAATTCACCGAAATGAGAGATAAACTTTAAAGTTAAATTTGTAACAGACGTACATGTACCACATTGACAAACATTATTTTGCTCAATACTTTTTATGTAAGAATGAAAAGAGATAAACATTTTTTTTGCTTGTTCTATAAGCTCATTAAGCGTGGGGGGAGTACCGGTTCTGTAAAACAAAACAGCATCGCCTTCAATTTCTGAAATTTTTAGACCAAGCTCATTCTGTTTTATAATTACACTTAATAATTCGGATATAATATGCTGACTATGTGACAGTTCTGTTCCTGTAACATATTTAGTAAACCCGCTTATATCCGGGACAAAAAGTAAAGAAGGTGTAGCCATTTTAAAATATTTTTAATTTAATATAAGTTTAATTTCCAAAATTATTACGTAAAATATACGACTTTTATTAAAATTAGGATTATTACCGTATATTAATATTTTTAATAAAATTCAAAAAAGTGCTTTAAAACAATTTTTCTGTTTTATAATAATAATAAAAATAATATATTGACATTTATATACTTGATTATATTTTAATTCAGAAAATTTAAATAGATTTTTAACAATAACATTGGAGAAAGTATGAAAAAAACAATATACTTTTTACTGTTTGGTTCTGTAATTTTGTTTTCATCATTAACATACTCCCAAAATAATGACATAAACCGAACATTATCTAATCTTTCAACTGCTGCTGCTAAACCTTATGTCAACCCTGTTATTTCTGCATTTGGTTCTAATCTGAATTCGGGATGGGTAAGCAAATTGCCGTCGGCTAAAATATTTTCTTTTAATTTAGATCTAAAGATTGTCGGTATGGGTTCTTTTTTTGACAAGAATGAGAAAACATTTGCTACTACCGGTGCCTTCAGATTTACATCAAGCCAGGCTGATCAGTTAGTAGCAGGATTACCGGCAGCTGTTAGAGCTGATATTAAAAACCAAATACTCTCACAGGACTTTAGTGTATCAATTGCCGGACCAACAATAATTGGTTCGGGCAACGATAGAGTAAAAGTTACTTTTGCAGGTCAATCTTTTACTTCAAACGGACAATCTTTTCCTGTAGCAGCGCAGACCTTTATATTAAATGATGTGAAAGGTTTCCTGAATAATTTACAGGTTATGCCCTCTGCTGCCGTTCAATTAGGAATAGGTACATTTTTAGGAACGAATTTTATGTTAAGATGGCTTCCTGATATCCAGATTAAAGATTTAGGTAAATTTAGTTTTTGGGGAGTAGGCGCTTTGCATAATCCGGCAGTTTGGTTTGACGGGGATATGCCTTTTGATCTGGCATTGGGTGGTTTCTATCAGAAATTAACAGTCGGAACTATATTTGAAACCACGGCTTTTCAGTATGGTGTTTATATTAGTAAAACTCTTGGTTCTATTATTGCATTCACACCTTATATGGGAGTGACTACCGAAACATCCACAACTACTATAAATTATGATTATGAATTTGATACACCGACAGGTCTTTCAAAATCAAACATAAACTTCAAAATGAAAGGCAAAAATACTTTAGGGTTTACGATTGGTGCTTCATTTAAATTGGCAATTTTAAATTTTAATGTTGATTATAAAATTGCAAATATTAGAACCTTAAGTGCCGGTCTTAATTTTGGGTTTTAGTTTTTAACACCAAAATTATAAATTCTTATAAACCGCCGGAAGGCGGTTTTTTTATTATTGATCCGTTGCTTTTAATCAATAAGTTTGTTGTAGGAAAATCTGTTTCCGTAAGTTCTTTCAGTAACTTTATGGCTTTTTTCGATTTATCAACTATAGGATAACCTTTACCTATCAATTTTGTAGAAATAAATTTTCCCGATATAAATTTACCTGTACTATCATCAAGTGTTATATTTAGTATTCCGGCTATTCCGCTTACTCCCTTAATATTCATATTGCCGTATGTTAAAAAATTACCCAATGAATATGCAATTAGATGATCTTTGTATAATTCCAAAGCACGTAATACGTGCGGACCATGTCCAAGTACTAAATCAGCACCGGCATCTATTACCGAATGAGAGAATTCTTTTACATTTCCCCTGTTTTCATCGTACATAATCTCAGTGGAATCGGGAACATGCAAAGCATTTTTTCCTTCCGCTCCTCCGTGAAATGAAACAATAATAATATTGCTGCCTGTTTTTAATTTTGTAATAATTTTTTTCGCTTCTTTAAGATCCGAAATTAGGAAAGAAGTTTCCGAAAATCCGAATGGAACAATTATAATTTTTTTGTCATTGATTGATAAAGTAACCGGCTTTTTCTTTGCTGCAAAATAAATATTCAATTCTTTTAATTTGTTTTGTGTAAAATCAGAACCCTCTTTTCCGTAATCATTTGAATGATTATTATCGAGATTTAATACATTAATATGAAGTTTACTTATAATTGGTGCTAAATAATCAGGCATTCCGAATTCAAAACACCTTTCCTTTGTTCTTGCCGGTTCGGAACATTTCTTTGGCTGAAAACCATCCAAAATGAAAGTCCCTTCAAAATTACCGAACACAATATCCGCATCATTTAAATAACCGGAAATATTTTTTACAAATATTTTTCCGCTGTCAGCAGGTAAAACTGTTTTGGGTGTAACGGAACCAAGCATAATATCACCGACGGCTTTAATTTTAATTTGTGAAAAGGATGAAAAAGGAATAAGTAAAAATATTATAAAAGCAAAATAGAATTGGCAATAAGTTTTTTTTATAGAAGTCATAAAAATTAGAAGTGTAAAATTAGGAGAAGGATATATCCTCCTCCTTTAAAAACAATTAGTCGGCAAATGAACCCGAAAAGAATAACGCTGCACCCGAAAGTGCAAAATCTTTAAGCAACATAGTCATAGAAAGTTGTGCTTGCATTGGGTTATCATTAAACAATCCCGGAAGGTGGATTGTTAAAACAAAAATCATTAAAAGTATGGCTAACAACAGGCAGGCAAGCTTTGCTTTCTTTTGAATTATAATGCTTACCGCAGCCGCAATTAATGCAAGACCAACTAAGTATACCCAGAAAACTCCCCCTGGTATAAAGGAGGGTACATAACCCACCATTTGGCTCCCCTTCATAAAGTGTATTAAACCGAAAACAAGAAAAGGAATCGCAAACATTATTCTTGCGACCGTAGTTGTTAGTTGTTTCATCGTGCTACTCCTATGATAGTTGGTTTTATTTAATTAAATATTAACGAGATTAACGCTAATTTATTTTCCGGAGTTGAGACATAATTTAATTTAAGAGATTGATGTGAATAAAACAAATAAAATTATTTTACAATTTTAGAAATTTGTTTAAACTCTTCTGTTCCGCATACTTCAAGTAATTCAAAAAGGATAGCCTCAGTGGTAGTTACTTCGGCGCCGTTTTGTCTCATTCTATTTAGTGCGGTTTCATAATCAAAACTATTTCTTGATGATACGGCATCAGCCGCTAAATCAACTTGAAAATCATTTGCCAGTAAATCTAATACGGTTTGCTGTACACAAACGTGAGTCTCAATGCCTGTAATAGCAATTTGAGTTATTTCTTTTTCTTTGAGTTCTTCAAAAAGATTACCTGCACCCGAACAACTAAAACTTAATTTTTGAATTGCTTCTGCTTCACCAAGTGCATTCTTAATTGTGGCTTCGGTTTCACCCAAACCTTTTGGATATTGTTCTGTGTAGTAAATAGGTGTGTTTAATATTTTGAATCCGTTAATTAATTTAACCGTGTTGGTAACAACCCCCTCCGGGTTTTGCATAACACCCAATATTCTTTCCTGAATATCAATTATCAGTAGCGCAGTGTTTTTTCTTTTTAAGATTTTTTCATTTCTTTTTATCATAGTTTTAACTTTTATTTATTGATAGATTTTTGTCATGCCGTATTTGCCGCAAGCATACATCATTAATATTGATGAAAGATCAATAATTGCTTTTTTTTCTTCGTGTGTGTGAATAACTAAATCATACACATCGGCAACAAATGTCATTTGTTTTAAAATTTTATTCAACTCGGCATAAGTGGGTGAACCATGCCAATCAGCGACCTGGTTAACTATTAGTTTTCCGTTTCGTCTTAAAAATTCTTTAAATGAAATAATATAATAAGCTTGTGTTACTCTTGGACGGCAAATGGTAATTAGATCATTAAAATAGTAATCCCAATTTTCAGCGAGTTGCTTGTTGTTTTTACGCATTAAAAATTTAGCTTTTTCAAGATTAAATTTTGCTTTTGTGTATGTCCTAAATTTTGGTATTAATGCATAACCGTCATAACTAATATTGCCCGAATCATTGTCAATATACTTCCATCTTTTTAAAAGTTTTGTTACTGAAGATATAATAATAACATTATCAAAAGCGCTGTCAACAACAATAAACTTTTTCTTTTGGTAATAAATAACTGTTATCCAATGTTCCCAGTTATCAACGCTTAGTATACAAGGATAACCTGCTCTTAGATGTTTTTTTAATATATTAACACCATCTAACTTTGTTTTCCCCTTAAAATATTTCATTCTGCATTTAAAGTGTTTAGCGGCTTTTGCAAGACCGATTTCATCTGTTCCATACCACCAAGTGCTTCCGGCTTTTTTTGCTATTTCTTTTTCGTTAACAAACAGGCCGAGCATAACCAAGGCATATTTTAATGCAAACGGTCCGCATTGATATTTAAATGGTTGAGGATAAAAACTCATAGATAAAAAATCTTTTTGTTTTAATTTAAACAATGAATGGAATTAAAACATCAAAGAAATTTTTTTAAGTGGTTTTTTTTATAAATTTATTTTTAATATGAAAAAAAGATTGAAAGTTGCTGTAGTCTATAACGAAGCCGATCCGAGCATTTATAAAAAGACCGATGATGAATTTATAGAGGAACAGGATTTTGTTCCCTATTTTGAAATTGATGATCTTACGCCGATGGAGGAGTATGAAATAATTTCAAGAAAACTTAAAAGAATCGGTTTTAGTTCATACGCACTTAATATTAAAGACGATATATATTTATTCCTTAACGACATAAAAGAAAACCAACCGGATGTAATTTTTAATTTTATCGAATTATTTAATGATGACCCTACTTTGGAAATGAATATGGTCGGATTGTTGGAATTACTCGGTATCCCTTATACAGGGGCACCTGCTTTAGCTCTTGCTAATTGTCAAAGTAAAATATTAACAAAAAGAATGTTAAATGAAGTTGGGGTTAATACACCTGCATTTTTTGTTACTGATTTACCTATTAATGAAATAAACCATTCATTAAATTACCCTGTAATAGTTAAGCCTGCCTTAGAAGATGCAAGCGCAGGGATAGAAAATAATTCTATTGTAACTAATGATGTGTTATTAATCGAGCGTATAAATTATGTCTTGGAATATTATGAACAACCGGCATTGGTTGAAGAATATATAGAGGGCAGGGAATTAAATCTTGCAATATTAGGTGACGAAAAACCACGAGCTTTACCGATAAGTGAAATTGATTTCAGCACTATGCCGGAACACTTATATAATATTGTAAGCTATGAAGCAAAATGGGAACCTCACAATGAAGCGTATCATAAAACAATACCTGTTTGTCCTGCGATACTTCCCAAAACAATTGAGAACAATGCTAAAAAGATTGCTATAAAAGCTTTTAAAACTATGCAATGCAGAGACTATGCAAGAGTAGATATGCGCCTTTCAGAAAACAATGAATTATTTGTACTTGAAGTAAACCCCAATCCTGATTTAACCGAAGGAGCAGGATTTATGAGGTCTATGGAGGCAGCAGGTTATACTTATGCAAAAGCATTAAAAACAATAATAGATTTGGCTTATAAAAGAGGTAAATCAAGATAATCTATTTGCTCTTTTCATTACTAAAACAATTTTAATACATGCTGTTATTAGTGTGTGTTTTAAGAAAAATTGCTCTTAATCATAATTTATTGTTTTAAATTTCTTGGTCAATTCAATTTCTTTTACAACTTCCAATTCTTCTAATTTTTTTAATCGCCCGGTGGTTTGATTTATTGCTGTGTCAAGCATTTTTAGGGTTTCGGGGTCAAGAAGTTTATCTTCTTTAATTTCCCCTCGACAAAACACTATAGTCTGAAGAAAATTATTTACTATATCATTAACAGTATGCATTGTTGATTTTAAAGTATCCAATCTATGTTTTTGAATAACAATAAGTTCCATCTTCTTTTTTTTATATCTACGGAAATCTATTATTACACCGATTAGAATTATGATAATGACAATAAAAAATTGATCTCTTTTGTGTTTTTCTATATTGATAAAGATATTAGAGAGGGGTCTGAATAAATTTATATTAAAAAATATCGTTAGTAAATAAATTATAAAACTAATAAATAAAGAAAAAAAAGCAAACTTTATATTTATATACTTTTCTTGTAGCAATCTCATGAGTAAGTATCCTTTTTAGAGTTTGCTTAAATAAAATGAATTTAGTTGTATTTTAACTATTATTAAACAAAAAAGTTCCCTATTCTTTCAATTAAGAGAAATTATAAACCTGAAAATATTTGCTCTATTTCTCTTAAACCATTAGCCTCCCAAGTAGGTTTTATAGAGGATTTTTTGGCAATACTTTGGGTTGTTTTTCCCGTATAAATTAAAACTCCTTTTCCGCCTAATTTCTGTGCACCTTCAATGTCATTATAAATATCATCTCCTATCATAATGAATTTACTACCCCCGGAAAAACCTAAAGATTTTAGCGCTTCATTAAAATAAATTTGTGAAGGTTTTCCTATGACTGTCGCTTTTTTAGAAGCGGCATATTCAATGGCAGAAACAAATGAACCCGCATCCAATTTTGGCTTATCATTTTTCATCCAATATTTATTCATTTGCATCGCAATTATTTCTGCTCCGCCAAGCACTTTGTTAAATATTTCATTTAATATTTTATAATTCCATCTATCCCCTAAATCGCCGATAACAACGGCATCAGGTTTATCGTCCTTCATAAAGCTGTCAAAATAATGGGTGATGTTTTCGTCGCAATAAACCGATACTTTTAAATTTTTTGTTTTTAAATATTGAAGTGTTGCATCAACAGTAGTCATACATGGAATTTCATAAGGAAGGGAATTGCTTTTTAAGAAGGCTTTTATTTCATCCCCGGTTTTCAAAGTAGAGTTACTAAGTATATGTGATGGAATATTGTTTTTAATTAAAAAATTTAAAAACCCTTTTGCATCTCCGGGGGGAGTGCCACCGACATTAAGGACTCCGTCAAAATCAATTAATATGGGTGTGTTTTTTAACATAAAAAAAGAGCCGGCAATGCAGCCTTATTATTTTTATTGATCCGGCAGTATAATTGAGTATATAAAAAGATGACATCTTTCAACAAGATGTCATCTTTACAAAAAATTTACGCTTTAACCAACGATGGGAATTTAAGTTTTGCAAGTTCAAAAATTCCGAACACAACGCCCACATAAAACAAATTACCGAACAAGGTATAATTAAAGAATGGAATAGCGGCAACATAAGATTCAACCAGTCCTGCCGTGGTTGGTGGATACATTGGGGAAGAAAGCCAAACAGCAAAATTAGTAATTAAAAAGAATAACACTGATGCTACTACTGCAGATACACCGATATTTAAAGGTTTGTTTTGTTTTCGTAAATTAAAACCTATTACAACTATTAGAGCAAAACTAAGATAAACAGCCCACATTGTTGAATGAAGTCCTAAAATTAAATCTGTAATAAACAACGCTGCAAAAGGCACAACAAACGAAAGATATTTTTTATCAAAATAAGCACCTCCGAAAAGAGCTACTGCACCAATAGCGGTAAAGTTCGGGTAATGGGGGATTAGCCTTGTTAATGCGGCAGCAAAAATAATTCCTATCAGTACTACCGTTTTTTTGTTAAATAAATTATTAGTCATAATTTCTTCCTTCTTTATTTTTATTACTGTGCATAGAAATTCACTACTATATAATAACGTAAAACAATATAAAAAGATTCAATTTACTTTTCAAAGTTACAAATTAAATTTTATTCCCATATATGCAGAACGTCTTGCCGTACCGTAACCGAAAACTTCCTCATAATCGGTATTTAATAAATTTACTATTCGTCCGTAAAGTTTTATGTTATTCAGCAAATTATAAGAAGCTGCTGCATTTATTATTGTGTGTGATTTAAGCACTACTCTTTTTGCAGGGAAACTTGAAAAATCATTGTCATAACTTATACCCGAATAATTTACTTGTAAATTTAAATTTGTATTTCCGGTTATATTGTAATTAAAAGTAAACGATGCTTTGTTTTCCGGTCTTCTCAGTAAAGAAATACTTTTACTTCCGCTTTCATCTTTGCTTATTGTGTACGTATAATTTGCACTTATAACAAACTTATCGCCTGGGTTGAATGTCATATAAAATTCTACGCCTTCGCTCCTTGCCTTTTTAATATTAAATACTTTAAAGTTGCTGCTAAACCCGAACAGGTTATCAAACGTATTATTGAAATAAGTAACTCCCACCATATATTTATAATTAAAGAAATACTGTTCAATTCCTGCATCCCAGCTTCGGCTTCTTTCCGGGTTCAAATTAGGATTGCCGAAAGATTGATCAAAGAGATTTGTAAGCGAAGGAGCCTTAAAGCCTGTTCCATAAGTAAATTTAATTTTAGTTCCCGTTTGCCAGATTATATATGCGGGAGCTATTCTAAAAGTAAGTACCGAAGCGAAATATTCGTGAGTGTCGAAACGAAGTCCACCGGAAGCAAAAAATCCCCCTCCCAATTTAATTTGATCCTGCAGGTAAACACCCGTGGACCTTAGAGTTTTTTTAGGAAACGGACTAATAAAAGGTACGGCTCCGGAGTATTTTCCCAGATAGAAATAATCGGAATTTGCACTTTCTACTCCCGTTTCTGCCCCGATAGAAACAAGATTGTTTTTAAGATTAAAATTATTTTGCCATGCAAATTTCACTCTTCTTCCATCATAAAAACTTCTTGAACGAGCAGAAGTATTGTTAAAATTATATCTTCTTAAATTTTTAAGTAAAGAAACCGAAACGGTTTGTTCCCATTTACCGTTTAATAAAAGTAGCTTCCCGCGTAGTTTGTAAGCTCCTTGTTCCAGGTTATAAATATATGTGGGGTCATCGCCAAACTTACCGCCGAATTGGTCTAATGCTGATTTGGCTTTTGTAAAGTGTATAAACATGTCAATGTTAAAATTATTATTTAATGTAAAACCGATTCTTGAATTTATGTTATAACGAGCCGAACCGTCCCTTTCCTTATTACCGAATCGTACATCAGCAGAAGAAAATCCGTCTGTTTTTTCCCTGCTGAGTGAAAGCGAATAATTAAAATTTCTTACACTCCCGCTAAATAGAGCTAATCCTTTGTATGAGTTATAAGAACCTCCTTCTAAAGAAAGATTAAGTTTTGGTTTTCCGCTACCTTTTTTTGTTATAATATTTATAACCCCGGAGATTGCGTTGCTTCCGTATAATGTACTCTGCGCACCCCTTAATATTTCTATCCTGCTGATATTATCAACCGACAAGTCCGTAAAATCAAATGTGTTATTTATATCGTTCGGCATATTCATTTCAATTCCGTCAACCTGCACAAGCGTAAAATCCGGGTTTCCGCCCCTCAAATAAACTTGTGAAATTGAGCCTCTGCCTCCCTGGTGTGAAACAGATAGTCCGTATTGGCTTTGTAATAATTCTAATACAGTGCTGCTGTTGGAATTTTCAATTGTACTTGAATCAATAATCGAAATCGAACTTGCCAATTCATATTCAGGTACAGCGGTTCTTGTTGCCGTTACAACAATTTTTTTTAATAAGTAAGTTTTAACAGAATCGATTTTGCCGGTTGACTTATTTTGTGCGTTTACAATAATTGCAGAAAACAAAATAAGAAAAACCGTTTTAAGTAAAATAGAATTTTTCATTGAAGTTACTCCTATAAAATTTTGAAAAGGTTGTAACTTCGTGGGGAGAAAAAATAGAAATGTGAGAAAAGAAATTCCCGCATTAACCGAACCTCGCCCGCGAAGGTTGATTGTTAAAAAATTTATGGCAGGTCTCCTGGCTCGAAATAATCGTTCAACGCCTTCCCAATTCTATAAAATTAAATCAGTGGCATTTGCTGAACAAAAAACTTTCTTACAGTTGCGCGGCAGCACCGGAATCCCAAACTTAAACAGTTGGTCACCGGTTTCCCTATTCTCCCCGATACTTATCGGGGCACCATAAAATGTAAAAGAACTGTGGACGAAGATAAATTTTATTTTTTATAAATCAAAATTAAAAACTGCTGAGGATGGCTTGCAAAAATGATTAAAATAAATATTAGGTGGGGTAGAGATTGGAACGGGAACTTTGATTTGAAGAACCAGAATTTTTATGATTTGGCACATTTTGAGTTAGATGGAAAGAATTGAGGGTTTTTATAATATTTTATTCTTTATCATTAGGTATTATCCAAAGTGTAAACGTTTTTAATTCAATTCGTCCTGTAAAAAGGATTTCCGTAACTGGCGCAACCACAATATAATTATTAGTTAATTCAACAATTTTTAAACCCAATCCCCAATGAGTTTGTATATTAACAATAGGTTGAGATTTAAATATAGGCAATTTAGACGCATTTATAGGTTTAAGATTTTTAAAATAAAATTTTGTGTCATAATTATTTGGTTTAAAATTTAATGTATCTAATTCAAGATTTGGGACCACATAAATATTTAATAACGTCTTAAGGTGCTCTAACTTTTTAAGCATTATATTATTAATCTTATTAAAACCATTACTTAGAGAAACATATTTTTTATTTAATTTATTAAATAACTCTTTTTCAGTTCCGTATAAATTTTTTTCTTCAGAAATACCTTGCTTTTCTCTAATTTCTGCAATTTTTTTAGAAATATTCCAAACAGAATCACTATGCTTAACACAAAACCTATCTAACGCATGATACAAATAATTTAATATGGGATTCTTAAATCTCCTGGGGGTATAATCAATGACATAATATACAACTTTATTTATTTTGCCCAACCATCTATAGATTATGCCCGAAAAAGCATTTAAATTATCAATACCGATATAAATATCAATCTTTTCTTTTTGTCTAAATAAAAAATATAAATTTATAATTAAATGTTGTAGATATAAAAAGGGTTCAAAAATTTTGATATTTTTAATTTTATTAT
>ENA-ORDP01000912-ORDP01000912.1-marine-sediment-metagenome-genome-assembly--contig:-NODE-912-length-17672-cov-2.542090_pt1 | contig 17672 bp, 16 predicted proteins | sample MGYA00248627_ERZ508539 | MGnify/ENA primary metagenome ERZ508539 (study PRJEB26208, sample SAMN05571518) | marine sediment metagenome | biome: deep sea; feature: Hydrothermal vent; material... | reverse complement strand
CAGACCGCCCTGATTATTACCAATAATGGGTTTTCGGGCCTCAATATCAATGGCCATGCCCATCAGGGTATTAATGACGGAAAAGCCATCTGTGCCAGCCTCGATACAACGTCGGGCATTTTCGGCGATATCGGTCTGATTAGGTGACATCTTGGTGATAAGTGGCTTGTTGGTCACAGCGCGACAGGCAGCCACAACCTGTGCCGACATATCCGGATCATTGCCAAAGGCGACCCCGCCTTCCTTGACATTCGGGCAGGAGATATTGATTTCCATCGCATCTATGGGGGAGTCATCAAACAGTCGTGCCACTTCTACATATTCTTCGACGCAGGAGCCTGACAGGTTGGCGATAAATCGAGTCTCACTAAAATCCAGCCCAGGCAGGATCGAGTTGATGACGTGTCGTGTACCCGGATTCTGCAGTCCAATCGCATTGATCATGCCCGCCGGGGTTTCTGGTGCGGGTCTCAATGGAAACATCGAACTGAACAACAACTATTACGGCAAGCTTGACGATTACCAAAAAGGACTTCTGGCCAATAAATCCTTTTGAAGGGACTTTAATTTAAATCATCTTTTGTATCTCTCTCTCTGAGAAGAGCTTCCAACTCTTTGATTCGCTTTTCAGCCAACATACGTTGTTCAGTTTCATTTTCAGCTCTCCTAAACTCTTCTTTGGCTTTCTGAGACTCCAATTTTATCCTTTCTTCCTGGGTCAAAAGAGGATTTCTGTATGGGTCAAAAAAACGAAGTGAAACCTTATCGTCTTGAGCCACAAAGATATTCAGATGGGCCAAATAGTATAAGTTTCTCTCATCCGCTTCTAACTGTTCATAATGATCTTCTTTCAGCATAAATACATCCAATATCAGCCTTTCAGGATCATATATGATGTAGTTGGGTACTTTTAAAATCTTACTATAGATCTCTTTCTTGCTTTTGTAGTCCTCACTTTTTGTGCTTATTGAAGTTAGTTCAATGACCAAGTCAAGGGGAGCGCTCTCCCATGTTTTATAAACCCTCTTCCTTCCAGGTTTTTCTTCAAGGGCTAATAAGACATCTGGCGAAATAGATCGCCTGGGATTATCCTTTTCATAATACAAAAAAATATTACCTGAAACGTAAGAATCCGGAAAATATCTTTTAAACACTTCAATGGACTGTAAAAGCAAATCACGATGTAAATCTGTTTCGGCCATAGGTTTCCCATCACTTTCAGGATATACTATTTCCCCTTTTTTTTGTAACGTTGGATTCTTTTTCATTTTAAACCTCTTTATAGAAATCAACAGACTACTTAGGCGAACTTTAGTATAAAACACCTATCGACGTATAGAAAATTAGTTCCAACTAATTATGAAGGTTTTTTCTGATCTCATCAGCCGTATCCTGATCCATACCTTTGTTTCTCTCTTCCAATTGGCGGATGAGATGCTCTCTTTTCTTTATACTTAAGTGTTGGCCAAATTTACACTTCACATCCACATAACTCGTCTCGATCGTAAAGACAGCGGTTTCTTCCAACCCTTTCCTATACATGGAATCATTGGCATCAATGGATCGATATTTCCCTTCAGGCTGATATTTCTTCATGAATAAATTGAGAAATCGGGCCTTATCCTCCATATCTCCAAGTATCCTGGCTGTTCCTCCCAGGGTGACCGACTTGTAGAAGGTTGTTGCGGGACAAGCATAATCTTTCACCGACCAGTAGGAGGGAATTATAGAATATGGGATGGCCGTTGTGAAGGTTACTTTAGGCTCTGACCTCAAGATTTCAAACTTTTCTCCATCCAAAGCACCGTGGAAAATGACTCTATCCTCAGTGAATATGAAGTTTAAAGGGACAGAACGCGGATAGCCCAATGGATCCATAATCCCCAGATAACCCACCTCGCAGTGAGTCATGATCCATTCAAGGATTTCAGGATCCTCTACTTTAAAATGATGGCGACGCATAAGTTCTCCTGTTTTTTATGATTCCCTGAACACTCCTCTCCTTCAATTTATGATTTTCCCTTAAAAAGATAGTTAAAGTTCACTAATTTTTGAAAGTAATGTTGACAATGGCTGAAAAATTCGTAATATTCACTTATATTCAAGTACTTATCAGTTAAGGAAAAGGGTATTTATGGATTTTGATAATAGCACAGTAGATTTTAATAACCAGCTCATCTCTGTTGAGCAAATGATACCAGATCAAATCTTTATCCTGCCGGTTTTTGGAGGCCCTGTATTCCCTGGAATCATCACACCCATTATTGTTTCATCCGGAAAATTAGTGGATACTATTGATAAGATCGGTGGAGCCCTGGACTTTGTAGGCTTGGTTCTTGTTCAGGACGAAGAAATTGAGGACATGGACAGTAAAAACCTCTATCGAGTGGGAACAGTCGCAAAAATTGTCAAGAGAATCAACCTCCCAAATGGAGGGGTTAATCTATTAGTCAACAGTTTAAAACGCTTCCGTATCCTTAAATTTGTGAATGATGAACCTTCTAGAGTGATTGCTAAGGTTGAATATCCTGCTGAAAGGCTTGCCAAAGAAGAAGATATGGAAATCAAAGCCCTCACCAGGGCTATCCTGACCCAGCTTAGAACATTAGCAGAGACCAATCCCTTTCTGATAGAACAAATCAAGCTCACCTTGGCAAATATCGATGAACCATCCAAGATTGGTGATTTTGCCGTCACCGTATTGAAGCTTGATCGCGAGGAGTACCAGGAAGTCCTGGAGAACTTTGATGTGGAAAAGCGTTTAGAGCAAGTCTTGCGTTTTTTGGATAAAGAAGTGAAACTCATTGAATTACAGAAAAACATTCAACGGCAAATCGATGGGGAAATCGATCAGAAGCAACGGGAATTCTTTTTAAGGGAACAACTTAAAGCTATTAGAAAAGAGCTTGGCATGGAGGATGACCCACAAGACAAAGAAACCCATGAGTTTATGGAAAAAATAGAAAGCCTCACTTTTCCAGAGGATGTTAAAGAGCAAGTCTTAAAAGAATTAGACAAGCTTTCCAATATAGATCCCCACTCCTCAGAGTATATGGTCACCAGAAATTACATGGACACTATCTGTTCCCTGCCCTGGGGTGTCTTTACCAGTGATTCCCATGACCTGAAGAAGGCTAAAAGAATATTAAACAAAGATCATTATGGATTAGAGGATGTCAAAGACCGTATATTGGAGTTCCTGGCTGTCCGAAAGCTTAAACCAGAAATGACGGGAGGATCTATTATCTGTCTGGTAGGGCCTCCCGGCGTGGGGAAAACCTCTTTAGGCCGATCCATAGCAAGATCACTCAAACGCCAATTTTACCGCTTTTCTTTAGGCGGCATGCGGGATGAAGCTGAAATCAAGGGTCACAGAAGAACTTATGTGGGGGCTATGCCGGGAAAGATCCTACAGGGCTTAAAAGTAATGAAATCGGCCAACCCCGTCTTCATGCTGGATGAAATAGACAAGATTGGTTCAAGCTTTCAGGGAGATCCTGCCAGCGCTCTCCTGGAGGTACTGGATCCAGAGCAAAATATCCAGTTCGTTGATCATTACCTGGATCTACCCTTTGATCTGTCCACAATTTTCTTTATCACTACGGCCAATACCCTGGACACAATCCCACGTCCATTACTGGACCGTATGGAGGTGATTCGTCTATCGGGTTATATTGAGGAGGAAAAATACGAGATTGCCAAACGCTATCTCCTCCCAAAACAACTGGAAAAACATGGTCTAGGCAAAAAACATGTTAAAATCCCTAAAAAAACCTATAGTTATATCATTAATGGATACGCGAGAGAAGCGGGTGTCAGGAACCTGGAGCGATCTATTGAGAAAATCTGTCGTAAAACAGCCGCTTTGGTTGCTCAGGAAATGAAATACGATAATCATTTCACGATCACAAAAGTCAGGGAGTATTTAGGGCCAGAGATTTTTTCGGATGATTTCCTGGAAAAAGGTGAGATTCCAGGAGTTGTGACAGGCTTGGCCTGGACTCAGTTTGGGGGAAGCGTATTGTTTATTGAATCGATTACAATCAATGAAAAAGGTAGCCTAAAACTGACCGGCCAACTGGGTGATGTCATGACGGAAAGTGCAAATATAGCCTACAGTTATGTAAAAAAAATCGCCCATAACTATGAGATTCCTGATGACTACTTTGATAAACACTCTATCCATCTTCACGTGCCGGCTGGAGCTACTCCAAAGGATGGACCTTCTGCAGGAATCACAATGGCTACCAGTATCCTGTCTTTAATACGCAAGAAACCCGTTCAAAAGCATACAGGCATGACCGGAGAACTCACTCTCACAGGCAATGTTCTTCCTATTGGAGGCTTAAAAGAGAAGGTGATTGCGGCAAAACGCAGTAACTTAAAACGGATTCTATTTCCTAAAAAGAATGAAAAGGATTTGGAAGAAATCCCAGAGAATGTGAAAAAGGGCCTCACCTTCCACCCAGTCTCCACCATGGATGAGGTCATTAAATATATCTTTTGATTTATGAACATTTTGCAGGAATACTATGGCTTTATTGATTGATTGACTTGTCCAGTAAGATTCTATTATTTAAACAAATGGAGGAAACATGAATCCAATTCTAAATCGAAACGTATATTTTGTAAAAGAACACGTCGGAATATTTAAAGCCGCTAACAACTATGACATCTATGATCCAGAGAGCAATAAGATCATTTTAGAGTGTCGAGAAGAGTCCCTGGGATTCTCTCAGGTTCACGGACTACAAACGGATGACGCCTTTTGATGTGACCATCAAAACACCCGATGGCCAGCAGGTTGTTCGGGTGAAGCGGGGTGTATCCATATTTTTGTCCAAAGTCACTGCTCTTGATGAGAATGATGAAGTGATTGGTGGCTTTAAGCAGAAATTCTTTTCCATTGGTGGCAAGTTCGACGTTTTGGATAAAGATGAAAAACCTGTTTGTACCTTGAAGGGCAAATGGACCGGCTGGGATTTTCGCTTTATGGCTGAGGAAAAAGAACTGGCTCATGTCACCAAAAAGTGGGCTGGATTGGGAAAAGAACTCTTTACAAGTGCTGATAATTATATTTTGGAGATTGCTGAGGACGTTCCAAAAGATCATGTGGTTCGAGGACTCATCATGGCCGCCGTGATGTGTATTGATATGGTTTTAAAAGAATAACTCACTACAAAGAGTATACTTATGAAGCTTGCTATTATCTCGGACACCCACTTCGGTGATCCCATGGGGACTCTGGTTTCTTACGATTCAAGTAATAAACCGATAGTCGGCCCAAAATACAATGTCTTTCGAGAAGCCGCTGGAAAGGGCAATAGGTATTTAATCCTGCTCGGCGATATCTTCGATTTCTCTATCACCAGCTATTCCAAGGCCTATGAGGCGGGGAAAGTCTTTTTTGAACAGGTTAAAAGGGATCAAATAGCGGATGAAATGATCTATATCCCGGGAAATCACGACGCCGATTTCTGGCACACTGTGGAATACGAAGTCAATGTCATTAGACGGATTAATCAGGGAAAAAACCCTAGAGATTTCCGTTTTTCTGTCCCGGGATTCATTGATGTCCGAAGCAATTCACAGACCAGTAATGACTTAATCCTCCCCGATGTGACTGAACACGATGGGACAGGGCCGAAATACTGCGGGCTGTTTTTGGACAGGATCACAGAAGATCCTAGCTACTTTAATTTTGCCTACCCCAATGTCTATATGGTAACAGATAATGAGTCCGTTTTAATCACTCATGGCCAGTATTTTGAACAATATTGGGCTTTTGCCAGCGAGTGGGTCACTAAATTAGCCCCTGAGGCCCTGGAAATCGGGGATCAAATGGACTTAAAAGAAATGGTAGGCATCAATTTCCCTTTGTCCCAACTAGCTGGCTCAGGGATAGGTCAGGCCGGCCCTTTCACAAAGGTTGTCCGCAAAGTTCAACGCGATATCAAAGATGGTCAATTGGCCGATATTACAGGATACTTAGGCCGTCTGGACAAGGAAATCGATAAGCAGACCCAGTATCCCTGGTACAAACAGTATTTGGAGTGGGTCACAGATGTTATTTCCTGCTGGGCCAGAAAAAAGATATTAAGTGGATTAAAAACCGTTGAATCCACCCGCTTCGACGAAGAGTTCATCCACAAAAAAGAAGTACAAAAGCGTGTGAAGGACTTCTACAAAGCCAGTCAGATTGAGATTCATCGATTGAATCAATCCTATCCATTAAACATCCCGCAACCCGATACGATCATCTTTGGACATACCCATCAGCCCATTAGCTGGGGGGATAAAAATGCCCCGAAGGCTGTTGTAAACGATCAATCCATAAGCCTATATAATACAGGTGGCTGGTTAGACAGGATGGAAGATGGAGAAATTGTTTTTTGTGGAGCCGAGGTCTTTAAATATGACTCTAATAAAGGATTTAGCTCAGTTAGGATAGAATAATCACAGTCTATACACTTATTCAGGAAGGGTATACCGATGCAACGCTTATCTGATCGACAAAGTGACCTCAAAGAATCCTACGCCATTGTAGTGATCGGCTCAGGCTATGGAGCCGCTATTACAGCGGCCCGACTCTCAGAGGCCAAATACGATCTTTGCATCCTGGAAAGAGGAAAAGAATGGAGAACTGGAGACTTTCCTGATTCACCCAGTGAATTATTAGACAACCTACACTCAAAATCTAATCCACAAGGTCTTTATCACTATCACGCGGGAGAAGATATTGATGTCTTCACGGGTAACGGTCTGGGTGGAACATCATTAATCAATGCGAATGTCCTGTTTAAACCTTCCCCAGCAGTCTTTGAGCAGGATATATGGCCCGACGATATTCATATAAACAGCCTAAATCCCTACTTTGACAAGGCTTTAAAGGTCCTCACGGGGGGAAATATTAATAACACCTATCCCGAATCTCCTGACTGGCCTGAATTGCAGAAAATGGAATATCACCAAAAGTCTTCAGTGGGTCGCCCCGGGGAATTCTCAAAGCTTGACTTAGCCGTGAACTTTAAATACGATGATGAAGAAAACGAATACGGTATTCAGCAAAAGCTTTGTACCCTATGCGGAGACTGTGTCACTGGATGCAACGTGGGAGCCAAGAATACTTTAGATAAAAACTATCTTCCCCTGGCCAAGAGAAATGGTGCTAAAATATTCACCGGTATGGAAGTAGAGTATATTAGTCAATGCCCCCCTGGTGGGTATTATGTCCATTGTCTTTGTCATAGAGGGGATTCCAAGGAAACAACTTCCAAAATAATCCATGCTAGTCTCGTTATTCTGGGGGCCGGCTCACTGGGATCCACTCAGATCCTTTTAAGATCAAAGGATAGAGGATTGCCTATATCAGAAAAGCTGGGTCAAAGATTCTCCACCAATGCCGATCATGTTGGTATTGCTTATAACACAGATCATCAGATGGATACTCTTGGCTTCGGGAATCATAAGGATAAGAGATCGAAAATCAATGTTGGCCCTCTCATCACTTCAGTCATAGACTATCGTAAGGATAATGATCTTAAGAAAAGCTTTGTCATAGAGGAAGGAGCTTTTCCAAGAGCCTTTAATGTCCTCCGAATTATCCTTCCAGTCTTGAGCAAGACCCCATTAGCCCAGGATATGGATTCTGGATTTCTTGATGAGGCCAAGGAACTCAAGCGTGAAGGAAGGGATATTTTAGGCTATGACACCAAAGGAGCCTTGAATCATTCAATGATCTACTTAGGGAATGGTCATGACAGCTCGGATGGCGTGATAACCTTGGATCATAAAGAGAATATAAGAATTCACTGGGATAAAGCACCTTCTGAAGAAATATATACTACCATTAGTAATGAAATGCGTTCTATAACCGAGGAATTAGGCGGAACCTATATAAAGAATCCCCGATGGAGTAAATATTTAGGCAATAATCTGATCACTGTACATCCACTGGGAGGGTGTTCTATGGGCAAAACTATGGAGGACGGTGTGGTGGACTCGAAGGGCCGAGTATTTGACTCTCTACACAAAGACACATTCCTGTTAGGCCTTTATGTAGCTGATGGAGCCATCATCCCCGGGTCTTTAGGTGTGAATCCTCTTCTTACAATCTCTGCTCTATCCGAGAAGATAGCGGATGGGATTATCGATGACAAAACAGTGAATAAAAGCCCTAACAGCCATGTAAGTAGCGATATAGAATATCTAAATCCTGAAATAGGCCTTGAGTTCACTGAAACAATGAAAGGTCATCTCACAAAACACCTTACAGGCGCTCAATCACCCGATGATTTCCATAAAAAGAAAGATCTAATAACCCAAGGGGAGAAACTTTCCTTTAAACTCACCATGTATGTTGATAGTATAAAAAGATTTATAAGCGAGCAAAATCATCAAGCCAAGGTCATAGGATCTATCACCTGGGATTCATCCATTTATACTGTGAAAGAAGGACGTTTTAATTTATTTATCCTGGATTCCAGGGATCAGAAAAGGAAAATGTTTTATTCCCTAGCCTTTGAAAAAGATAGCGATCCCTATTTACTGGAGGGCTATAAGGTTATATCTGATGATCCGGAGCTTGATGTTTATGAAATCTGGAAAGATACAACCAGTCTATTTCTTACGATTTATAAGGGTAAAACCAATGAGGATCCTGTAATAGGACAAGGTCTTTTATACATCAAGCTTAAAGACTTTCTAAAACTGGCTGCAACTTTTAGAGTTCGACGTGCTCAGAATCATGGAGAGAGTTATTATGGTTTAGAAATGTTTGCAAAGTTTTTCTTTGGGGAGTTATGGGATACTTATTTTAAGGAATAATAATAACTTGCCTTTCTTCTGCTTTATCGATTTTATACCTCCAATAGCCAAACAGTGTTATAACAAACGAAAGTCTATTTATAAATAATACTTTTTACTTGCCAAAACTTTTTTATGATAATTATTTTTCAATCCTCAAGTTATTTATTATATTCTAGCAAAAGACTAGACTCAGTGGATTAGTCACATATTCATCCAGGAGGACTTATGAGTATTAAAGTCGGTATTAATGGTTTTGGACGCATCGGGCGAAACATCTTAAGAGCCGCCATAGGCAACAATGTAGAAGGTATTGATTTTGTAGCAGTGAATGACCTTACGGATGCAAAGACCCTTGCACATCTCTTTAAGTATGACTCCGTATTAGGTAATTTTAAGGGAACAGTAGACTCTTCTGAAGGGACACTTATTATTAACGGCAAGCCCATTAAAGTCCTCAAAAAGCAAATCGACGAACTCCCCTGGGGTGAACTTGGTGTGGATGTGGTTGTTGAATCCACAGGGATTTTTACGGATGCCCATAAGGCAAAAACCCATCTGGATCGGGGAGCCAAGAAGGTCATCATCAGCGCTCCCGCCAAGAACGAGGATATCACCATTGTCCTCGGTGTCAACGACGATAAATACGATGCAAACAGTCATCATATCATATCCAATGCGTCCTGTACAACAAATTGTCTGGCTCCTATTGTAAAAGTCCTCCAGGACAACTTTGGCTTAAAGCAGGGCATTATGACCACCATCCACTCCTATACAAACGATCAAAAGATACTCGATCAGCCCCATAAAGACTTGAGACGAAGTCGTGCGGCCGCTGTGTCCATGATTCCAACAACTACCGGAGCGGCCAAGGCTGTTGCTTTAGTCTTGCCAGAGGTTCAAGGCAAGCTCACGGGAATGGCTATTCGTGTTCCAACCCCCAATGTCTCTCTTGTTGATTTGACGGCTGAACTTGAAACTCCTGCCTCAAAGGATGAGATTAATAAAGCTATGAAAGACGCCGCTAACAACAGTCTGAACGGGATACTGGAATACTGTGATGAACCACTCGTGAGTGCAGACTTTAAAGGAAACAGCAATTCCAGCATCTTTGACTCCCTCGCAACCATTGAGATTGAAGAAGAAGGGGGGAAGGGCAGGTTTATCAAGGTTCTATCATGGTATGACAATGAATGGGGCTACTCGTCCCGTGTGGTAGACCTCATTAAACATGTTATGAAATAATTGATCTTTGTGAACGGATGATTATTTATTTAGCCGATTATCCCATAAAAAACGATTCTGATGAAATATGATATAGTCAGTAAACGCCTATTGGAAATTGGAAAAGAGAGTATTTTACGTGAGATTATAGGTGTTCAACTTGATGAAGCAAAGTTAATTGAACTACCACAGGAACTGCTCAGCCTTAATAGGGTGGACTCTCCTTTGCTTGTAGAAGTCAAGGACAAGGAGGACTACATCATTTTGCTTGAGTGGCAAAGCAATTGGAACGCTGACAAGGTCCAGGATATACTTGGATACCGAAGTCGACTGAAAAAGAAATATCATAAACCAGTGAAAAGCGTCATGGTTCTTTTCCAGCCAAATAATCGTGCCATCAGCCATTATAAGGACGAGGAATTATCTTTCCATTTTACACTGATACGTATGTGGAAGCTATTAGCCAGTCATTTTGCCGAAAAAGAGATTCCCGAATTATGGCCCTTCCTTCCGTTAATGGAAGGCGGTTTATCCTATGTGAACAAAATAGAAAAGAAGATATATAACAGCTCAATCAATCGGAGTATAAGAGCTGACCTACTCACATCTCTGAGCATTTTTACCAGTATGAAGGATAAGCTTTTGGCCAGTGAGTTATTAAAAAAACGGAGGGACATCATGATTGAGTCACCTATTTATGATCTCATAAAACAGGAGGGATTGGAAGAAGGTAGGGAAGAAGGGATGATTAGAGGAGAACTGAACATGCTCAAACAACTTTATACAGAAGGACTCCTGGATGAGCAAGAATATCAAAAAAAAATGCACCCCTTGGAAAATAAATTAAAGAGCCTGTTAAATCATGACCTGGAAAAATAGGATAGCCTCTTGATTAGTGGATGAGGCATCCTTATCGTTAAGCCTATGGGAATAATAGTCTGTCTATCTACGACTTATACGAATGAAACCTAAAATATAGCTGTTTGAGAAACAATCATGGACAAGCAAACCATAAGAGATATTGACTTAAAGGGTAAACGAGTGATCATACGCGTGGATTTCAATGTTCCACAAGATGATGATCTCAATATAACAGACACAACCCGTATTGAAGCAGCTTTACCCACTATAAAATACATCCTAGGCCAGAACGCCAGTTTAATATTGATGAGCCATCTTGGGCGTCCAAAAGGAAAAGTGGTAAAAAAATTAAGTTTAGAACCTGTAGCTAAAGAACTCACCTGCTTACTCGACCAGGAAGTAAGACTGGTAAAAGATTACATCAATGAAAATATACCAGGCCTTCATCCTGGAGAGGTTATTCTCCTAGAGAACCTTCGCTTTCATAGTGAGGAAAAGGCTAACGATCCACAATTTGCCAATAAATTGGCCGATCTTGCTGATGTCTATGTGGATGACGCTTTTGGGACGGCCCATCGCTCCCATGCTTCTACAGTAGGTATTACAAAGTATCTGCCCGCTGTGTCCGGTTTCCTTATTGAGAAAGAGCTAGACTATCTTGGCCAAACCCTTTCTCATCCTAAAAAACCATTTGTAGCTATTGTGGGAGGCTCAAAGATCTCCACTAAGATCACTGTCTTAGAGTCTTTATTAGATAAAGTAGACACTCTTATTATTGGTGGTGGAATGACTTATACCTTTTGCAAGGGCGAAGGATGGCTGATCGGAGACTCCCTATTTGAAGAAAGTTATTTAGAAATGGCAAAAGGCTTAATAGAAAAGGCGAAACAAAAAGGAGTTGAGTTACTCATACCGGTAGATCATATGATTGCTGATAAGTTTGACAACGATGCCCGTACTAAAGTAGTGATTGGCGATATACCTGATGAGTTCATAGGGATGGATATAGGTCCTAAGACCATTGAACTTATCAATATCAAGCTGAAAAGGGCTAAAACCGTCTTATGGAATGGGCCTTTGGGGGTTTTTGAAATGGAAAACTTTTCAAAAGGGACTTTTTCGATAGCCAAAACTTTAGGAGAAATAGATGCCGTGACGATTGTTGGAGGGGGAGATTCCGTCTCTGCTATCAAGCAAAGCGGTGTAGCGGACAAGATTTCTCACATCTCAACGGGTGGAGGAGCCGCCATCGAGTTTATCGAAGGAAAGAAACTCCCCGGCATAGAAGCTCTGAACAACAAAGTAGAATAAAAAAAGAGGACACGATGAGAAAACCCTTAATAGCCGGTAATTTCAAGATGCATAAAACCATCAATGAGGTGGTGGACTATGCAAAAGGACTTATGAATTCAGTACAAGGTGTATCAGATAGAGACATACTTATTTGTCCCCCCTTTACGGCATTGTCAGAAGTCTTTAAGATAATTGAAGGTTCTCATATCGCTTTGGGTGCCCAAAACATGCACTATGAATCTAAAGGCGCCTTTACAGGTGAGCTTTCATCGGAAATGCTTCGGGATGCTGGTTGTGACTCAGTCATTTTAGGACATAGTGAGCGAAGACATATACTCAAAGAAGAAGACAGCTTCATCAATCTTAAAGTTAAAAAAGCAGTAGAAAGTAACTTGAGAGCTATTTTCTGTGTAGGAGAGCTGTTAGAAGAACGTGAGGGTGAAATGGCTGAAGCAGTAGTAAAAAGACAGATAGAACTGGGACTTAAAGGTCTTTCAGAAACCGATATGGAAAAGATTGTCATTGCTTATGAACCTGTATGGGCTATTGGCACAGGGAAAACCGCGAGTCCCGATGACGCCCAAACTATGCATTCTTTTATCAGAAAGACTATTGTCAGTCTATTCAATACGAATGTCGCTGAGAGCCTTGTCATTCAATATGGTGGGTCTGTGAAACCTGCTAACATAAATGATCTCATGGCTATGCCTGATATAGATGGTGCTCTGGTGGGGGGTGCCTGTTTAGAGGTTGATTCTTTCAGTAAAATTATTACATTTACCTAATACCCCACTTGTTGAGTATAAATTGGATCACACATTTTGGTAGATCATTATGAAAAAACCCGTGGCTTTAATCATATTAGATGGTTTTGGAGAAAGGAAAGAAGCAGAGGCAAATGCTATAATCAATGCTCGAACACCCAACATAGACTCCTATAGAAGCCAATACCCTTTTACAACCTTGGGAGCATCCGGGTTGGATGTGGGACTCCCTGATGGACAAATGGGAAACTCAGAAGTTGGTCATATGAATATTGGGGCTGGTCGTGTGGTCTACCAGTCCTACACAAAGATCGACAAAGCTATTGCCGACGGTGATTTCTATGAAAATGACTCTTTATTAAGTGCCTTTGTCCGTGCTAAAGATAAAAACACCAGTGTCCACCTGTTAGGACTCTTATCCGATGGGGGTGTTCACAGTCATATCCGTCACTTTTACGCTCTACTCAAGATGGCTAAGGACAATGGTGTCAATAAAGTCTTTATTCATGCCATATTGGATGGTCGAGACGTCCATCCAAGGTCTGCTGAAAAGTACATCAACGATTTTGAGAACTATGCAAAGAATCTGGGACTTGGACAAATTGCTAGTGTCATAGGGCGTTATCATGCTATGGATCGGGATAATAGGTGGGATCGTATTGAAAAAGCTTATAGAGCCTATGTTCATGGCCAAGGCTATGGGGTGGATAAAGCAATAGACGCTGTGGCAAAAGGTTATGAGCGAAATGAAAATGATGAGTTTATAGAAGCCACTGTAGTTCAAAAGAATGGCAAGCCAATCGCTTGTATTGAAGATGAGGACAGCGTTATATTTGTTAACTTTCGGCCCGATCGAGCAAGACAAATCACACGGGCCTTAACCGATGAGGATTTTAATGAGTTTCAACGAGAACTATTCCCAAAAGTTTATTTTGTCTGTATGACCCAGTATAACGAGAACTATCCTCTTGCTGTGGCCTTTCCACCTGAGGAATTAAACAATGTTTTGGGCCAAATCCTTGAAGAGAACGGTAAGATGCAACTTCGTATTGCTGAAACCGAGAAGTACGCCCATGTCACGTTCTTTTTCAACGGACAAAATGAAAAGCCCTTTCCTCATGAGGATAGAAAACTTGTTCCATCTCCACAGGTCCCGACTTATGATCTCAAACCAGAAATGAGTGCTTACGAGGTGGAAAACAATCTCTTGGCCAGGATCAAGGAAGACAAATATGATGTAATCATCCTGAATCTGGCGAATCCTGATATGGTAGGCCATACAGGAGTTTATAAGGCGGCGATACAAGCCGTCGAGACAGTAGATACCTGTCTGAACCCCATAGTAAACGAAATCAAGAATCGTGGGGGTACGGTCATCATCACGGCGGATCATGGGAATGTTGAGCATATGTATGATGAGAACAAGGAACCCATCACATCCCATACCACGAACCCTGTGCCGTTCTTACTTATAGGGGATGACGGTATAAAACTCAAGGGAAACGGTGTTCTATCCGACATCGCGCCCACCATTTTAGATATAATGAATATAAAACAACCTGAAGAAATGACAGGCAAATCATTAATAATTCATGAATAGGAGAATATTGTGGAAACTATTGAATTACTGATTACTATTATACTCGTAATCATCTCCGTTTTAGGAGTCTTATTGGTCCTTGTACAGTCGAGTCGTGGCGGAGCGGGAGGACTCTTTGGTGATGCTGGTGGAAGCCAGAGTGTTATTGGTTCAGAGAGACGAGGTGATTTCTTTAGCCGTATGACAGCCATATTTTTAGGCATTTTTATCGGAGGAAGTTTCCTTCTCGCTTACATTAGGTATCAGAACAATCGTGTGGACGTTAAGCCCTCCAAACTTCCAACTATCCAATCACTAGATAAGACTAAAAAAAGTGATGGAGACAAGCCCAAAGAGACGAGTAAACCTGAAGAGGATGGCTCAAAAAAGGAATCGGGAGAATAATAGGATTAACGATTCGATACTGAACTATCTTTGGACTGCTCTATTGACGATAGGATCTCCTTTTCCAGGGAGATGTCGTACTCTATCTCTTTACGATCCTTAGTCTGTGCGGCAAACTTAACCTGATCACAAGTCTCCAGAAAGGATTGAACTTTTCCTAGAATATCCAAATCTTTAATAGAACTGGTTAATAGTTCTGAGAACTCCCGTGTGTTCTTCTCAACAAGCATCACGTAATATTTACGTTCCATAAAATACTTCAATGTTTTAGACATATCGATGTATATATTCTTAAGATAACGTTTATTTTCATTAGGTGTTAAATGAACCAGACTGGTTTTCAACAGGTTTAGCTTTGAGTAAGCCTGTTCAATCGGACTAATTAATGAATCTCTACTTAATAAAGTCCATCTCTTAAAGCGTAAAATCATGGATGTGATAATAAATAAAATAAAGAGTCCTTCCAAGCCAATTCCTAAGATATACCAGGGAAAATCACTGAGGGAAAACAAATTAGGCTCAGATATATCCTTGAATGTCAGACCATTGATTCTATTCAAATCGTGAGGGACTTTGTGAATAAAAGTCCCTGGAGAGTATATGACAAAAGGCTTTCCGTCTTTTGATAAAACGAACTTGATGGGCGAAATCTTCAGGCTTTCGATCTCGAAAATCTGTAGTGCATATTCATAGGTCTCCCACACCTCCTTTCCATCCTTCAGATCTTTAATAACCACTGTGTGAATGGGCCCTTTTAAAGGTTCAAGGTCTGGAATATCCTTTGGATTATGGGTTGTAAAGATTCTAGCATAGAACTCCTTGGGTGATAAAAAGGTATCCGATAGATCATAGATGATTTCTTCATCTGGACTGTGAATAATCGTGACAAGCACTCTGATCCGTTCACCAGTAAGGTACATCATGGACTTATCCACCGATAATCTCGCTTCTACACCATAAAAAGCAACATGGATCATCAGTAAACAAAGGGTGATAAATATTCTATAGATCATAATATTACTCGTTAGTAGCGTTGGGCTCGCTTTCTAAAGAAGTGAGTGAGTTGGGCCGTGTAAGGAACGTTTGTCTCGAACTGAAGAAAATCAATTTTCCCTTTCTTAAAGACGGCCTTCAGCTTCTGATCGTTTTCACGCAGATAGCGTAAATAATCTTCCCGAAACCCTTTACGCTTCAGATTAAAGATTCTTTCTTCACCGGTTTCACTGTCCTGAAGATGTATATAGCCAATAGATGGGGGAAGCTCCTCGAAAGGGTCTGTGATCCGGATAGCCACCAGATCATGCTTCTTCCCCAGCATGACGGCAGGCCTTGTAAAGTCCTTCTGATCAATAAAGTCAGAGATTAGAAATACAATGGCTTTCTTCTTAATTGTTTTCAGTAAGAAGTTTAAGGCATTGGATAAATCGGTTTTTGGACTCTTGGCCTGAAAATGGATTAAATCACGCACCAGACGTAGAACATGTACCCTACCCTTTTTAGGAGGAATATATTTCTCAATCTCGTCACTGAACAACAATAACCCGACTCGATCTCTATTATTCAAGGCTGAAAACGATAGTAGAGCACCTAATTCAACAGCAAGGTCTTGCTTAAGCTGTGTCTGACTGCCGAAATTCTGAGAGGCGCTTAAATCCACCGCTATAACAAGCTGAAGTTCACGCTCCTCCACATAATTCTTGACATAGGTAGAACCTGCCCTGGCCGTCACATTCCAGTCAATATCTTTAATATCATCTTCAAAACTATACTCTTTCACATCACAAAACTCAATTCCCTTTCCTTTGAATACAGAGTGGTAGGCACCCGCTAAAAGCTGTTGGATATGCCTTTTAGACTTGATCTCAAAGAGCTTGACTTTCTTGTGTAATTCGTCTTTATTCACAAAGTCAAAGGTAATATCTTTGAGAGGAAATTACAATCATTTTGTACTGGAACTTTTGAAGAAACGTGTTATAATTTACTTACTCGCAGCGAAACGTAAATTTACTATAAACTCTTGTCGACAATGTTCAGTGATTCTCCAATTACCTTGAGAGGCCCAAATGTCAAGACATCTATTGATTCTATCCCTTGTATTGATCACGCTGAGCCTGTCCTTTGCCCACAAAAATCGGGCTAAAAGTAACTTTAAAAAGCACTCCACTCAAGGAAAACGTGATATAAAAGATCAGGCCAGGCCGAAAATCCAAAAGATCCTTCGTATGGCTCAAAGTCTTGTAGGACAAAGAACTCGACGCTTTTCCTGGAATCGCCGTTCCTATAACGCTGATTGTTCTGGCTTTCTTAGCTATCTCTTTGCCAGAGAGAATATCAGCCTCATAGACTCCTCCCTGGCCCGTGGGGAAAGCAATATGACAAAAATCATCTATAAGACGATGTTCTCAAGAAAGTTAACCCATAAAAGGAAGATACCGAAAGTAGGCGATCTAGTCTTTTTCCACAACACCTTTGACCGAAATCGGGATCGTCGGGAGAATGACCCCTTCACCCATATAGGGATTGTGGAAAAGATTGATGCTGGTGGAACCATCTATTTCATACACTACATCAACCCACGATTTGGAGTGAGACGGGATAAAATGAACCTCCTTCATCCCCATGACCGGACTAAAAACAGTTATATCAGAAGCCGCCGCCGATACCCCAGTCCCAGCAATAGATATTTAACGGGTGAGCTCTTCGCAGGCTTTGCCAGCCCCTATTGACCTCATATTCCTTCA
>ENA-ORDP01000911-ORDP01000911.1-marine-sediment-metagenome-genome-assembly--contig:-NODE-911-length-17695-cov-2.550737_pt1 | contig 17695 bp, 14 predicted proteins | sample MGYA00248627_ERZ508539 | MGnify/ENA primary metagenome ERZ508539 (study PRJEB26208, sample SAMN05571518) | marine sediment metagenome | biome: deep sea; feature: Hydrothermal vent; material... | reverse complement strand
ACTCATCGGACTCCCCCTTGGTTTCTGCCTCTCCAAAGTCTTCCTGACCCTTCATCTTGCAGTATCCCCCAAATGGAATCCAGCCCACACGCCATTCTATCCCCTTCCACTGGAACTTAAAGATGGCTCTCCCAAAGAATAATGAAAAAGCCTCTACACCGATACCGCTCCAACGTGCCATCAAGAGATGTCCAAGCTCATGGATAACCACCAGGAATGCTAATCCAGGAACTGCATATATTATTATACCAAGAAAAGTCTCCATTCTACCCTCTCATTTCTAATTTAATTAATGTTTTATATTGTCGTAGAGACGCATGGCCATGCGTCTCTACGACAGACTAGAAATCATATCTTTACTAAAGTCTCTAGCCCAATGATCTGCCTGGTAAATCTCCTTGATTCCAGGGGAATCCACCTTCTGATGAGCATCCAGGCATCGGTCAATTACAGAATAAATATCCATATAACCTATCTTACTGTCTAAAAAGGCATAAACCGCTTCCTCATTGCTTGCATTGAGGACAGCCGGCAATGTTCCACCTTCTTTCCCAGCTCTATAGGCTGTTTTAAGCAGTGGGAACCTGTCATAATCCGGTTGATCAAAGGATAAACTTCCTATTTCCCAAAGCTTCATTTTTGGGTAGCTATTCCCGTGAATCTCTGGATAGGTCAGGGCATTCTGTATCGGGAACTTCATATCAGCCGGGCCCATTTGGGCGTAGATCTCACCATCGATTGTTTCAATCATGGAATGGATGATGGATTCCTTGTGAATGATCACCTCAATGTCTTGATAGTCCAACCCAAAAAGATGATGGGCTTCTATCACCTCAAACCCTTTATTCATGAGCGTGGAGCTGTCAATCGTTATCTTTTTGCCCATCTTCCATGTGGGATGATTTAAAGCCTGAGCCAGCGTAACCTTGTGAAGTTCCTTTTGGGTCATCGAGCGGAAAGGCCCTCCGGATGCTGTTAATATCACCTTTCTGATTTCTTCTTTCTGATACTGTCTCAGAAGGAGTAACAAAGCGTTATGTTCACTATCAATGGGGATGACATGAACATCATTCTCTTTGGCCTGCTTGAGGACAAGCTCACCCGCCACAACAATGGTTTCTTTATTGGCGATGGCAATATCCTTATGATGCTTGATCGCCTCAAGGGTCGGTCTAAGCCCGGAAAACCCAACAAGCGCATTGACGACCAATTGGACTTCAGGATCGCTAACCACCTCCAACAGGCCTTCCTCACCATATAACACCTGTGTTTCAGATCTCATCAATATATTTTTTATATCATCGTAGGCCGCTGGATCATATACAACCACTTTTTCAGGTTTAAAGAGATCGATTTGTTTTATTAATTCATTGATCTTTGAATAACAGGCTAATGCATGGATATTAAAGAGTTCGGGATGGGCTTTGACAACCTCAAGAGTGTTTGTGCCAATAGACCCAGTGGAACCAAGGATGGCTAAACTCTTCACTATGCCTCCTTAGAGGATATTTCATAAATATAAGTCTTTTCACAAAAAAAACAATCATAAAATCAACCATTTATATTTCGTTTTAATGAACCTGTTTTGATCCATAAAGTGTTCATAGTATTGAACATTGGATCTTTATAAGGAACGCTACTATTCATCCTGTCTTTTTTATTGACTGGACATAATTTAATTATGAAATACATCATTTTATTTATTATTCTATCCATCTCATTTACTTTACTAAACTGTGACGACACAGAACAGCAAAAAAGAATAGCAAAAGTTTACAACCCCAAAAAGTCTCAATTTAAAGTAAAGCGATATTTTAAAAGAGAAAAACAAAAGGGTTTGATCCAAAATCCCCGCACGGAACTAGGATCCCTCATCGAGTATTATATCGTTTTTTATTCCCATGATGGCAAACAACTTCTCCGGGAGGAGCATTATAAAAGACCTAAACTCCTGTCCATTACAAAGTATTTATATGAAAACAATGATAATAACGACTCTATCCTGACAAAAACCATCCATTTGGACGGGAAAAGGAGAGTGGTCAAAGAACTTGTCTATCAAAAGGGCATAAAAAGTCTTGAGATCAAATACACCTATCATCCAAAAGATAAATATCTCATGAAAAAAGAAATATTAAGACATGGAAAACCTGATGGACAATGGGTTTATTTCAACGCTTCAGGCAAAGAGATTAAAAAAGAGTTCTATCATAAAGGAAAGTTAAAACACTACTGGGTCTATCAATACAATAAGTCAGGAGATATGATCTCTGAAGCCCATTTCAACGCCAAGGATCAATCTCTTTCTAAATACTCCTTTCACTGACCTATTCCCACTCTATCGTCCCAGGCGGCTTGGATGTCACGTCATAAACCACACGATTCACCCCTTTCACCTCATTAATCATCCTGTTCGCAATTCTGGCGAGGGTGTCATAGGGAAAAGGATACCAATCGGCTGTCATCCCGTCACTGCTGTTGACGCAGCGAAGGGCGGCTACATTCTCATAAGTCCTGTCATCCCCCATCACTCCTACTGTTTTAACGGGTAATAATACTACAAAGGCCTGCCATATATCATTATATAGATCAGCATTTATGATTTCCTCAATGGCTATGGCATCCGCAAGCCTCAGTATCTCTAAACGTTCGTGAGTCACTTCTCCCAGGATACGGATCGCTAAACCAGGTCCAGGAAAAGGGTGACGATAAACCATCTGATCAGAGAGTCCAAGTTCTTTGCCCAGTACTCTCACTTCATCTTTAAACAATTCCTTGAGTGGTTCAATCAAATCAAGTTTCATGGCTTCAGGAAGACCGCCTACATTATGGTGGGACTTAATCATCGCGGAAGGGTTTGTTAGAGACTGGCTTTCAATAATATCCGGATAGAGTGTACCCTGGGCTAGAAAGTCCACATGACCCAATCGATGGGCTTCTTCTTCAAAGATAGCGATAAACTCGTGACCTATAAGCTTACGCTTCTTTTCAGGGTCTGTAACTCCTGCAAGCTTTTCCAAGAAACGATCTTCTGCTTTTACTACATTAAGATTTATCTTAAAATGTTCCTTAAAAAGGCTTTTGACGTTCTCTTCTTCTTTCATCCTGAGTAGACCGTTATTCACAAAGATGCAGGTGAGTTGATCACCCATGGCTTTTTGCAGTAAAACAGCGGTCACAGAGGAATCTACCCCTCCGCTCAAGGCACAAATGACCTTTTTATTACCCACTTTGCCTTTGATTTCAGCGATGGATTGATCCACAAAGGATTTCATAGTCCAATCCCCTTCAAGCTTAGCTATCTTAAACAGAAAGTTGGATAGTAGGGTTTTCCCCTGTTCCGTGTGGGCGACTTCTGGATGGAACTGGACTCCCATGATATTATCTTTTTGGATAGCCCCATAGGTGTCATCCGTGTGACCAAGGCAGGTAAATCCCTCCGGCAGGGCGGTTACAGTATCGCCATGACTCATCCATACGGTAGAACCATCTTGAAAGCCCTCCAGGATACCTTTATCCTCATCCACATAGAGCTGAGTCTTCCCGTATTCCCGACGCTCCAAATGTTCCACTTGTCCACCTAATTCATGGACCAGCCACTGCATCCCGTAACAGATCCCAAGAAGAGGAATATCACCCTTCAGAAGGTCTGTTGAACCCTTCAAAGCCTTTTCTTCGTAGATACTTTTCGGCCCACCGGATAAGATGATGCCTCGAACGTTCTTTTCTTTCAGTTTGGTTAATGAAATGTTGTATGGAAGGATTTCACAATAAACCTTAAGCTCTCGAACCTTCCTGGCAATGAGTTGAGTGTATTGAGAGCCAAAATCCAGTATGGCAATACGTTCTCTTTTTTCGCTAGTCAAAATCCCTTAGCCCTGTTCATTTGCCCATTCCCACGCTCTGGGCACGTTGAAGAGTCTTTCCTTCTGTCCGAATGCTTGGTGCAACAATCATCTCACAGACTTGCATTTCTCTAATGCTCTGAGCACCACAGCTACCCATAGAATTCCTTAAGGCTCCCACAAGATTCTGGCTGCCATCATCGTAATGGGCGGGTCCAAGAAGTATTTCTTTAAGAGTTCCATGAATACCCACATGGATACGGGTTCCACGAGGTAATAATATGCTTGGGGTTGCCATTCCCCAGTGATAGCCTTTTCCAGGGGCTTCTTTCGCTTTGGCAAAGGCTGAACCAATCATTACAGCATCACCTCCTGATGCAATTGCCTTGCAGAGGTCTCCACCGCCTCGCATTCCCCCATCTGTGATCACAGAAATATATTTCCCTGTTCTTTTATAATAAGTATCTCTAGCGGCCGCCGCATCAGCAGTCGCTGTGATTTGAGGCACACCGATCCCAAGAACTTCCCGCGTGGTACAGGCCGCTCCAGGACCCACCCCAATAAGAATAGCATCAATCCCTGTCTCCATCATCTCTAAGGATGCCTCATAGCTCACACTATTGCCCACAATGACAGGCATATCCATTTGTTTACAAAATTGCTTAAAGTTAAGTGTTTTATATTGAGAGGAGATATGTTTGACCGTTGTTACAGTGGACTGAATTACAAAAATATCGACCCCGGCTTCTTTGGCTATCTGACCAAATCGCTCTGCATTCGGCGGAGTGGACGAAACAGAAACTTTAACGCCTGCTTTTTTGATGTCTTCTATACATTTCCCAACAAGACGCTCTTTGATCGGCTCTTGGTAGATTTCCTGGAGGATGTTTGTCACGGTCTCTTTTGGGGCATCTACAATACGTTGAAGATGTTCCTCGGGGTTTTCATACTTTGTTTGAAGGCCTTCCAGGTTCAAGACGGCCAATCCCCCTAATTTCCCCATTTCAATAGCAAACTTGACATCCACAACCCCATCCATTGCCGATGCAATGATAGGAATATCAAAGACATGGTCTCGAATGGTCCACTTAACATCCACGTCATCCGGGTCAATGGTAAACCTACCCGGCACGAGTGCCACATCATCAAATCCATACGTCTGTCTGGCCTTTCGACCCCGACCTATCCAGATACCCATAGTCCACCTTTTAAATCTTGATCTTTTAACTAGATAACCTTTAACCTTCAACTCATAAGATTATCATCAATTATATAAAAATATATCCTAGTCCACTCGATTAATCAAGATTTTTTTTATTTAGATTCCTTTGAAGGATTATTTTAGTGTATTTTATAATAGTCATTTTCTTAAATCATTGGATGTGTAATAACAATGGAGTTGGCATCCTCTCATCATTTTTATATATTTATTTAGGAGGAAAGCAAAATGGATGATGAAAGTAAGGCCAGTATTTTAGTCGTTGATGACAGCAAAGCGAATCTCAGCATACTTGGCACCATGCTACTAGAGGATGGTTATCATGTAGCCCTTGCTTCCAGCGGTGTAGAGGCCCTGGAGTTTACACGAAATGATCCTCCTGATCTCTTATTGCTTGATGTTATTATGCCAGATATGGACGGATTCGAGGTTTGTCGGCAGCTTAAATCAACTAGATCCACAAAGGATATACCCATTATCTTTCTAACCGCTTTGGCTGAGACATCCTATAAGCTAAAAGCCTTTGAGGCCGAAGGAGTCGATTACATCACCAAGCCTTTTGTCCAAGAAGAAGTTCTGGCCAGAGTAAACGTTCACGTCAAACTAAAAAAGGCCTTGGAAAAGCTGGAGGATATGTCCCTAAAAGATGAACTAACCGGAGTCTATAACCGCAGGTTTGCTTATGAAATACTATCCAAGCAGATTCAGACAGCCAATAGGGACAATGGACGCTTTGTCATTTGTTTTATCGATATCGATCACCTAAAAAGAGTGAATGACTCCTTTGGCCATTCAGCAGGTGATGAATTAATCATAACTGTCGCAACAATCCTGCAAAACTCGATTCGCTCATCTGATTACCTTTTCCGTATGGGGGGAGATGAGTTCTTACTTCTTTTTCCTAAAACAAATCTTAAGGAATCCCATGATCTGGTGGAACGCTTTAGAAATAAGGTTAATCAGCAAAAAATCCAGAATATCCCTATTAACTTTAGTTTTGGGCTTTCAGAGTATTCTCCGGGAGATTTGACTTCCTCCTCCGATTTGATAAAAAAGGCAGATTCTGAAATGTATAAAGATAAGTTAAGAAAGAAATAGGAGTCCATATTGGGCAATCATAAACCCCTCGTGCTGATTGTGGACGATCAGTCGATGAATCTTAAGTATCTCACTTTACTTCTTGAAAAGAATAATTATCGAACCGCAATAGCTGAAAACGGGGCGGACGCTATTGACTTCGTCTGGGAAACCCCCCCGGATATTATCCTGTTAGACATTATGATGCCTGATATGAATGGATTTGAGGTGTGTGAACGTCTAAAAAAGGACTCCAGTACAAAGAACATCCCCGTATTGTTTATTACAGCCCTGACAGACGCACCTACGAAGCTCAAAGCCTTTGAGGTGGGGGGATCGGATTACATCACAAAACCATTTATCAATGATGAAGTGCTGGCTAGAGTACAAGTGAATACAGCTCGCAATCGTGTAGAAAAGGAGCTTAAGAACCATCAGGAAAGATTGGAAGATCTGGTCATGGAGCGGACAAAAGAATTGATCCAATCAGAAGCGAAATATCGCAACCTCATAGAACACCTCCCAGCTATTACCTATATCGTTTCTCTTGATGAGAAAGGAACTATACAGTATGTTAGCCCCCAACTTCATTCTTTACTAGAGTTTAGAGAGGACGAATGGAGGGATGATCCTGAACTTTGGAAAAAGCAGATTCATCCCGATGACCAACTTCGTGTATTGGAAGACCTTTCCACTAGTCATTTAGGTGATCTTCCCTTTAGATCTGAATATCGCATGGTCACACAATCCGGAGAAGTTTTATGGTTTCAGAACGAGGCCGATATAATCTGTGATGCTCATGGCCATCCCCTTCTGCTCCAGGGAGTTATGCTGGATATTACAAAACGGAAGAAATCCGAAGAAATGATGAAAAGATATGAGTTTATTGCTAATAACTCAAAAGATTTCATGACTCTCATCAATAAAGATCATGTCTATGAAGCCGCTAATAACGCCTACTGTAGAGCCATCAATAAAAAGCAGGAAGATATTGTGGGCCATAAAATCATTGATGTATGGGGAGAAGAAAGATATAACAAGTATATTAGAAAGTGTCTAGATGGATGTTTTGAAGGCAAAGAAGTTAAAGATCAAGACTGGTTCAATGTTGGGGCTCAGGGGCAACGACTGATGGAGGTCATTTACTACCCTTATTATGGAGGAATTAATACGATAACTCACGCTGTAGTTGTTTCACACGACATTACTGAGCATATGGAAATCGCAAGGGCCTTGAGAGTGAGTGAAGAACGATATAAAACCCTGTTCGAGAATGCTCCTGAAGCCATTGTTGTTTATGATCTAGACAAGAATCACTTTATAGACGCAAATGAGAATGCCACCCAACTTTTTAAGTATGACCTGAAAAAGCTTTTAACCCTTAGCCCTCTGGATATCAGTCCTCCCACACAGCCGGATGGTCAAGCTTCTGCTGAAGGTATCCAAAACCTTAATGAACAAGTGATGGCAGGTGGAAATACTTTGACTGAGTGGCTTTTTCAGGATTCTAATGGTAGTGAAATACCTTGCGAACTACGACTTGTCCGATTACCCTCTTCAGATAGAAGGCTGGTCCGTGGAAGCATGCTAGACATCACGGAACGCAAGGAAGCCAAAGAAAAGCTGTTACGTGCCCAGGAAATGCTGACCAATCAGGAAAAAAGGGCTATTGTGGGGGGGCTGACTGCTGGATTAGCCCATGAAGTCAAAAATCAACTCAATACTATTGGGTTTATAGAACTGATCAGGAATCGCCTTTCTGATGAGGAAAAGGAATATATTCAATACATCTATGACAGCAGGGATCGAATAGTCAGCCTTCTGGATGAGGTCCGTGGTCTTGCCAAAAACGAAGACACGGATTATACCATTAATTCCTACGATCTAAAAGAGGTGATCCAGGAAGCCATATTCCTGGTATCCATGGATCCAGACGTAAAAGATAAAGATTTAGCATATGATGATCCTGTCTCTCACATTGTTTTAATCAATAAGGATAAAATAATCCAGGTTCTACTCAATCTTATAAGAAATGCCGCTCAGGCTATAGAAGGAACCAAAAATGCCAAAATTACTGTTAAAACTAAAGTTAAAGGCAATTTGATAGAAACTCACATCATCGATAATGGTCATGGAATTGATGAAAATAAAATAACAAAGATTTGGGAACCTTTTTTCACAACCAAAGGAGACAAAGGAACAGGCATTGGTCTGGATCTTTGCAAGAGGATTATTGAAGGCCATAATGGATCCATTCAATGTATCAGTAAGCCTCAAAAAGAAACTTCTTTTATCTTTACTTTGCCGTTAAATAAAGATCAATAAACCCTATGAGAAGCACTGAAATGGATTTAACAGACTCTCAGCAACAAGCTATCCATGATTTAGACCATAACCTTCTTATCCTTTCCGGGCCTGGAACAGGAAAAACAAGTGTCATCGCCCAAAAAGTCGCTTATATGCTGGAACAGGGCTATCAGACAAATGAGATCCTGATCACCACTTACACAAACAAAGCCACTGATGAACTCAAATTGAGGGTGTCCCACTATTGTAAAACCCCTCCTCATCATCTGGAGATTAATACTATCCACGGTTTTTGCCGCAAACTGATCAGAGAGTTTTCATACCTAATCGATCCACACGGTGATTTCCAACTTCTTGACGCCATTGACCAAAGAATTATGCTTCTCCAACACCATGAGAGCGTGGGACTTTTTAAGTCTTTTTTCTCTAACGATCAACGGTTTTATGAGAATATCTTTAAATTATTCAGCTTTTATGACTCCTTGAATGAAAACCTTGTCGATTTATCTGCCCTTAAAAGATATGTGAACCAGTCTCCCGAGGGTTCCAGATCCATGAATCTCTCTGCCGATAAGGGAATATTTCTTAATGACCATGATATGATGGAAATCTTGAATAAATATCGCCAGTTTATGTGGGATCAGAAATGGCTGGATTATTCCCAAAGCCTTAAAACTGTTTACACCCTGTTACAACGATATGATGAGCCTCGGAATATCCTAAGGAATAGATATAAATACATCCTGGTCGATGAATATCAGGATACGAGCCGACTTCAACATGAGATCTTCAGGCTTTTAGCGTCTGAGTCCACTAAAATATGCGCCGTGGGGGATGACGATCAGAGTATTTATCAATTCAGAGGGGCCAGTGTCGACCATATATTCAGCTTTGACAAAGACTTTCCAAATGTCAAGGCCTTCAGGATTGGTGAAAACTTCCGATCTACTGAAGGCATCGTAAAACTATCCAGAAGACTCATCGAAAACAATAAGAGACGATCGGATAAAGATCTAACATCCATGCGTGGGAAAGGATCAGACGTCTTCCTGATAGAAGGAAATACCAGGAAGGAAAGTGGAGAAATCATTTGTCAGGCAATCAAAGAGATGATGGAAGCCCGTCTTGTGACTTCCTACTCGGATATTGTTTTATTATTCCGTAGCGTGAAATGGGGGTTTATTGGAGGAGGCTACAAAGAAGTCCTTATGAATCATAATATTCCTTGTATCATCCATAAAAACGGGAGTTTCTTTGATAATGATGCCATCCGTTATTTCACCGAATTCCTTGATTTGATCACACGTGACAATGACTTTGAAAGGTCGCGGTTTAATGATCTTTTACCAAGACTCCATCTGAAAGACGAAACCTTGAACTCCTTTTTGGAACATACAAAAATTACAATGACCCTCGAAGAAATTGCTCCAGAACATCTAAAAGACACCTATAATATAATGGATCCATTGGATTTCAAGAACTTATCATCAATATATCAGTTAGCCCTGAATGCTAAAAAGGATGATCCACATAAAGTTTTAGCCACCCTCTACACTCTTTTCGATCTTTCTGACCACTTTTCTATGGCCCTAAGTATAAAAGATTCTAAAACCCTGTCTCAAATAGCTTATTTAACCCTCCTCGCACAATCTTATGAAACCTGGGGGGGGCAGTCTCTCCGTCCTTTTGTGGACCAGCTTCTCATGTTTCGGGATAAACGTACTCTCGAGGAAGTCTTACTGGAAGAGGAATCGGATGGAGTTCATGTATCCACCATCCACAGTGTCAAAGGCCTCGAGTATAAGGCAGTGTTTGTCTGTGACTTTGACCCAGTGAGTCGTTGGAATGATGATTTCCATATCCCTCAACAAGTCATGACTCGGGTGGCTCCTTCTTCTGACCGACAAGACAATCAAAATAGACTATTTTATGTGGCTCTCACAAGGGCAAAAGACTTCTTGTTTCTGTGTCACTCCAGGACAAATAAATACGGTCGACCCATTCGGAGGAATAGCTTTATAGAAAAGGCTCTCAGGGATCATACCCTGAAACCCTATGAACCAACGTCTTTTCGACACCCCTCTAAACCCTTTGTCTTGAGAGATAATCCTGAAAACTCCTCTATAAGCATTAGTTATACCGCGATCCAATCCTATACAACCTGTCCATTAAGGTATCAGCTTGAAAATATCTATCATTTCAAATGCCCTGAAACTTATCACACCAGGCTTGGGACTGTGATTCACAAAGTCCTGGAGAAAATCCATCTATCCTGTCTTCATTCCCAAAAGGTATCGGAGGAGTCTATTCTTCCATTATTCCGGCGTCAGCTAAAAGGTCAGTGTTTTACTAGACGAGATGAAGAGTCTGAGGCCTATAATGAAGGACGTAAAATGCTTCTAATTTACTTCCAGAACCATTATCCACCAGCTTCAACCATTCAGAACGTAGAGACAGACTTTGAGGTCTTTTTAGAGGATCACCGATTCATCGGAACCATGGATTTAGTTCTCAAAAATGAGGAGGACAGCGTTGAAATCGTTGACTTTAAGACGGGTAAACTGGTGGACTCAACAGAAGAGCAACTAGTAGCTTACGCAATGGCCTATCAGATGCAGTTTCACCAGCCTGTATCTGCCGTTAAGGCTCATTATCTAAAAGACAACAAGATTGTAAGCTATTCGATCACAGCTGAGAAGCTGGAACAAACGAAGTACAGGATAATTGAGACTTGTGAAAGAATTGGTCAAAAGCATTTTAGCCCACATCCAAGCCAGAAATCCTGCTTTCATTGTCCGTTTAAGGTATGCTGTACTTTTGCACTTCACTAAATGACAATATTCGCAGATTAATACAATGCCACATTGTAAGCTTTAATATCAGGGACTTTTTTAAGAAATACCAGGCTGTTAGGCTTTGCTTCCGGGATATGTTCACGGCTTATATCCTGGATTTTGTCCACCTGAACCATTATTTCTTCTCCAGTAAAAGTCAAAAACTTGATGGAATCGCCTAGAAAAAAGCGATTCTTAACTTGGAGAAGGATAAAATCATCCCCCACTTCTTTCACGACACCAATGTAATTTGATTTCCCATTAGGCTTTACGTTGTCATAGAGGATAGATTCACGTTCAGCCTGACCTTCCAGAAAGCCTGTACTAAAGCCTCTGTTTGGAATGGCGTTAAGTTGATTCACCCACCTTGAACGATCTGAGTCTTCTATGGATCCATTATCTAAACAGGAATCAATGATCTGGCGGTAGATACTCACTGTTGTCGCCAGGTATAAATGGCTTTTCATTCTTCCTTCAAGCTTCAGAGAATCCACTCCATCTGCAATCATCCCAGAAACACTGTCCACAGCCCATAAATCCCTGGAGTTCATGATATAAGACTGAGTGAATGAGACATTATCTGTTAGAGTAGACAGGGAATAGTCCCAGCGACAGGAATTAACACATCCACCCCTGTTGGCATCGCGATTAGCCGTATAATTAGAGATCGTACACTTCCCTGAATAAGACATACACATGGATCCGTGGATAAACATCTCTAACTCTACATCGCACTGATCCTTAATGGCTTTGACTTCATCAATGGAGACTTCCCGTCCCAGAACGATTCTTGACACGCCTTGTTTCACCCAGAACTTCACAGCTTCCACATGGGTCACAGAAGCCTGAGTAGATAAATGAATAGGATGATCCGTGAGTTCTTTGACTAGTAGGAACACTCCTGGGTCAGCAATAATAATCGCATCCAGGGCAATCTCTTTAAGACACTTGATATATTGAGCCGTCTCATCGATCTCATAATTGTTTGGGAAAGTGTTTAAGGTAAGATAGACCTTTCTGTTTAACTTATGAGCAAAGGCAACGGCCCTCTCAATCTCATTTAGAGAAAAGTTTCCCGCGGCGCTCCTGAGTCCAAAAGCCTCTCCACCTAGGTAAACAGCGTCTGCCCCATAGGATAGGGCCACTTTAAGTTTTTCAAAATCCCCTGCAGGAGCAAGAAGTTCAACACCCTGTGACTTCTCTTTTGTGGATCGATCAAGACTTTGTGGTTTTATGGTTAGTGATGTCATCCCTTAAAAATACTAAGAATAATCAATTCTATCAATGGGTACAGGCAATTTTTGCATCATAAGATGAGACTCAATAGATTAAGATATGGTATCAAGAATCCTTAAATTAAGAATTAAGAAAAAGAAATCCATTTCCCTCAAAAGAAATATAATAGCTCTATTACGTCTATAAAAACATAGTTCCTTGACTTTGTCTCATTCTTGTAGTATAATTTTTCCTATCAGTAAATATTTTACGTTTAAGTGGAGAGTTATAATGAGATATCATGGAAATGGTTATGGTTAAAACAAGTAAATCAGAGAAAGTTTCAAAAGGCATGCAAGGAATATTTGATGCCATTGTAGAATCGACAGATAAGTTTTGTGAAAAGTACCTAAACGAAGAGTATAAAGAACTGGCACATAGGGCGACAGCGGCTTTGTGCCGTAAACGTCCGTCACCCCTGGAAAAGGGTAAGGTTAGTACTTGGGCTTGTGGTATAATCTATGCTTTAGGGTTTGTCAATTTTCTGTTTGATAAGGACACAAAGCCTTATATAAGTGCTACTAACTTGTGTGAAAGTTTTGGTATCAGCAAAAGTACGGGTTCCTCTAAATCGAAGATTATTCGTGATGCACTTAAGATGTATCAAATGGATCCCAACTGGTGCTTGCGGAGTAACCTGGATAATAATCCTCTGGTATGGTCTATTATGGTGGATGGCTTTATTGTGGATGCTCGTCAAGCGCCTTATGAGATACAAGAGATTGCTTTTGAGAAAGGACTTATTCCCTATATACCAGATGATATTTGAGGAACTGTGAACATGATGGTCCTATACCTGAAATGCAATGATATTTTTAACCTGTTCCTGTGGAGGGGTCTATGGAAAGTATATTGACCATTTGAAGGTAAATTAATCCCACAAAGGCTTTATGAAGCCAATGACTATATTCCATACTAATTATGAATTGTCATGGTGAGCTTGTCGAACCATTCTGTAGGGCTATCCTTCGACAGGCTCAGGATGACATTTTATAAATGTTTTAGCATATTCCCATAAAGCCTTTAACTTCTTATTCCTGAAGTCCCGTAACTCATGACCTAAATGAAAGGTTCAATGATAATCTATTGGGTTTTTAGCACTTATTATTAATGAATTAAGTTCTTGACTTGTCTATAGCTTGTAATTACATTGTAACTATGAAAACTAAAATTATCAAAATCGGGAATTCAAAAGGGATAAGAATACCTAAAGCCATTTTAGAACAGACTGAGTTGGACGAAGTCGTAGAACTTGAGATTCTAGAGGATCATATTATCATTCGACCCATCAGAAAATCCAGACAAGGCTGGAATAAAGCCTTTAAAAAAATGGGTGAATGTAAGGATGATCAATTACTTGTAGGGTCTTGATTAATCAAGCCCCTACAGGCAGTTATCACTAAGAGTTTTATCACTACCAGATAAACTTCATTATGTCGATAAAAACATAATTCCTTGACGTTGTCTCATTCTTGTAGTATAATTTTTCCTCTCAATCAATTTTTTCTTGTTCCCTCTCCCTTTGGGAGAGGGTTAGGGTGAGGGTTCTTCTCTTCAGATTATATAATAAACTCGTCGAACTCACGTTTAATAGATTATGATATGGTATCAAGAATCCTTTGGAGGCCGCAATAGACGGATCACAGAGGCAATAAACCCAGGCTTTTCCAAATGACTGAACAAATATCGTACTTTACCCTTCTGATCAATCAAGAAAGTTCGGGTATAATGATCCACCAGATAGCCGGCGGCTGACCCAGAGAAGTTTTTACGATACATCGCTCTATATAGTCTGGCTACTTTTGCGATATCCTTTTGCGTTCCTGTTAAACCAATAATATTACCCTCAAAGTTATTGAGATATTTCTTTAATTGCTTAGACGTATCTCTCTCCGGATCAACGCTAACAAAAACAATCTCTATGTTTTTGCCTTCTGTCCCCAGGGTTTTAATAGTATTGCTTAATTTAAGCAGTGTGGTAGGACAAACGTCCGGACAGAGGGTATAACCGAAAAAGAGTAATAGGATATTCCCTCTATGTTCATTGAGACGAAACTCTTTTCCATTTTGATCCGTTAAGCTAAAGTCTCCTCCCATTTTAAAGTCATAGAGACGGGCTTTTTTCTTTCCGACAGCTGGATTTGGCTTTTGGCACCCTAATATTAAAAAGACACTAAAAATGATAAATAGATTTTTCATTACATTCATACTCCCAATAAAATAATTGAACACGAATAAATACAGCCTCAACATACTAATAAGCTAATATGTCGGGGCTATGAATCTTAATTTGCTTCTGACCCTCACTTAGTGATGCATCATATTCTGCATTTTCTTTACAGAAGCTGTAATACTCATCTTTCCGGCATTCTTAAAGTTTAAGACCAATGGGATCTTATCTCCTGCTTTAAGAGCCTTTTTCAGATTGATCAGCATGAGGTGAAATCCACCCTGCTTCAATTGAACGGATCCATTGGCTGGAACTTCTATTTCATTAACGCGACCCATTTTCATCATATCATTCTCATAGGTCATTTTGTGAATCTCAACGACTTCACAAACCTCTGATTCAGCAGATAACAATTTATCTGGTTTACTACCTGGATTTTCAAGGGTCATATAACCTCCACTCATCTTTTGTGAGATAGAAGCCTCTTTAACCCAAGGATTCTTAATCATAATCTTTCCATCACCACTACTGGTACTTGATTGACAAGATACCACCACATTGAAAGCGAATATAAAAACTATACTAAAAGTTGTTTTCATTTGTTTCTCCTTTAAATTAAATGAAATATCAAGGAAAGTAAAATACTTTCCAATTAATCTACTACACTTTACTGATACAGGTCTCCATAACGATCTCTCCTAAAAAGGCCATTGAATCCCGGCTGTTAACATCCAGTCGGTCTCAAGCTGGGGCCCATTAAGACTCTGGTAAATCGGGAATCCGATTTCAATGCCTAAGCGAGGTTTTATATGACCAAAGGGCAGGTAAAACAGTGTTCCAAACAATAAATCCATACGCCTTCCACCTTGCTTATTTGGATCAGCATTAGGGATCATCGCTGGATTAAGCTGACTATCTGCCCCATCAATGTTTTCCCATATTAAAGTGTTGATACGGACAGATGTACTCAATAACTTAAACCATTGATAGGCTCCCCAGAACGTTATATGGTACCGATTCCCCAAAGTATAGTTATGTTTGTTGTCTCCCAGTCTAATTTCCGTTTTAAACTGAAGCCCCCAATCCAGATTCCCTGCTTGACCCAGATACGTAATCCCTGGCAATAGATCAAACGTCCCTGAGCCAATCTGCATCGGATAGGGTAGTCTTGCGCCGCCAAAGGACTCATCGATTGAACCTGTTGGAAAGCTGATCCCAAAGTTGAAATGAAGATGAAAGAGTTTCTTGTTGAGAACAAAATAGGTGGCTGTCAGTTTGATGTCACCGATACCCTCAGATTCTCTTATGAAGGTCGTTCCATTCATCCTTACATGATCCATTTTCTTGATCACGTAGGGAGCCATGACCATCAAAGTGAGCTCATCCAATGGAGCATACATCAATCCGAGCATATGCATTTCCATCGTCATTTTAGTGGGAGTGGCCATATAGCCTTGACTAATGACCTGGCTGTTAGTCAGACCATTGGTTCCATCACGCATTCCTTTCATAAACATACGCATATACTTGTAGGAGATCATCCAGCCGCCTGCGTGATGAGAATGCCCTCCAATAACGCCGAATGGATCAGCTAGATAACTATGATTATATGAGCCGTTCTTATGATTCATATGATCATGTCCACCCATAGACTCACCGGGAGACCCCTGATTTAAAGGGAAGGAAAAGGCGTACTGAACGTCTTGATTCCCTTTAGCATGAGTCAATGTGCTAAATACAAAAAAGAAACACAATAGTGTTATAATCCATTGATACATTATAACTTATCTCTCAAGTAGTTTTAGACCTATCCCCTATGTTCACCTTAAGGTTTGTACACAAAATGAACCGATCCATGATTAAGTAGACCATTCATGTTGATAAGAAAAGGAATGAACCTTTTAAGGGACGATCATTATTGTAATTAGATGATACGTTTAGCTATACACGAGAGGTTTTGGCGGATGAAAGATATTAAAAGCAAAGGTATCTTTTTTCAGGAATACCCTAAAATCAAGAATACATATATTGAATGAATTACTGATGGAAACAGAGCCTGGCTTGATTCCATATTTATTTTGCAGGGGGAAAAAGAGATCCTTCTGTTCAGGAGACTTAGTTTGACCATGTAAGGTGCCGCAAAAGTCATCAGCACTGACTTGTATGCTTTGGTCCAGTGATAAAACACAGTGCAGCACGCAATCCCCTGACAGGGAGTAGACGGACACAAAGAGAAAGTTACAAAGAAGTAAAATATGGATTAGAGAACTGAACTTTGTTTGAGTCATTTTTACACACTGATTTGATATTATTAGATAGTACTGATAAAACATTTAGTAATAATTGCCTGTAGGGGCAGGTTTTAAACCTGCCCCTACAGGCAATTGGATAAACTTGTCACTTATTAGTTTACCACTCCCTATCAAACATTGCTATTTAGACTGATTTTCATAGAACTCGTCTACCGACAGGTCCTTCTGCTGAGCCGCACTCGTGGCCAATTCATCGCAGCGTTCATTCCCGGAATTCCCTGCATGACCCCTGACCCACGTAAAGGTAACGTCATGTTTACCGCATAGACCCAGCAAACGATCCCATAAATCCGGGTTCAAGGCTTTATCACGTTTATTCCGCATCCAGCCTTTCTCTTTCCACCTTTCAGCCCACCCTTTATTGATACTATTACACAACAACTGAGAGTCCGTATAGATTGTCACACGACACCTGGATTTTAAAGTCTCCAGCCCAAGGATAGCGGCCAGTATTTCCATGCGGTTATTGGTGGTATTTCTAAATCCTGCCGAAAGTTCTTTGCGATGCTTTCCGCTCATCATTACAACGCCATAACCTCCATTACCGGGGTTTCCTTTTGCTGCACCATCGGTATATATTGTAATTTTTGTCATTTTTATTAAACGCCTAAATTAGTTCTAAAAAGTTTAACTGCTATTGCCAATAAAATTACACC